>Ga0256839_1003491_pt1 | contig 16173 bp, 9 predicted proteins | sample 354166metaG_FD_185968 | JGI IMG/M metagenome (GOLD analysis project Ga0256839, IMG submission 185968) | Hydrothermal vent microbial communities from Mid Atlantic Ridge, Atlantic Ocean - 354-166 | ecosystem: Environmental > Aquatic > Marine > Hydrothermal vents | place: Atlantic Ocean: Mid... | reverse complement strand
TGGCAACTCGTTCATCGCGACGACGGGAGGCGCGGACCCGCAGTGCGATGTGTGGGTGCAGGATTGCCCGGACGGGGAAAAGTGCATGCCGTGGGCGAACGACGGGGGCAACGCGTGGAACGCGACGAAATGCGTGCCGGTCGATCCGAATCCCAAGCAACCCGGCGACGGGTGTACGGTCCAGGGCGACGGCGTGTCGGGCATCGACGACTGCGACGTGGCCTCCATGTGCTGGAACGTGGACCCCGAGACGAACACGGGCTACTGCGTGGCCTTTTGCATGGGCACGCCCGAGGCCGCCACCTGCGCGGACCCCGAGCAAAGCTGCCTCATTGCGAACGACGGCGTGTTGATCCTGTGCCTGCCGGCGTGCGATCCGTTGCTCCAGGACTGCGAGAAAAACGAGGTCTGCCTCCCGAACACCGCCGGCGATGGTTTCGCGTGCGTGATCGATGCGTCCGGCGGCATGGGGACCGCGGGGGTGCCGTGCGAGTTCGGCAACGCCTGCAATCCGGGGCTCGTATGCGCGGGCGCCGAGTTCGTACCGGGATGCGCGGACGCGGAGGGGTGCTGTGCGCCGTATTGCGACCTGACCGATCCGGACGCCGCGCAGACCTGTGCCAACACGTACACCACTCCGGGCGCGGACTGCGTGCCGTTCTTCGAGATGGGAATGGCCCCGCCCGGCCACGAAGACGTCGGGCTTTGCATCCTGCCGCAGTGATGGGCGGCCCGCCCGCCGCGGCGAGGGGGCTGCGCGCCCCCTACCGCCGCGGGCGGGCGACCGCGAGGGGGAAGGACAGGTCCACCAGCGGGCGGCCCGCGTCGTCGTAGGCGTGCCACACGAGCGTCAGGTGGTTCGCCGTGTCCTCGGCCTTCTCGAAGTAGACGAAGCCGCGCATGTCCGTTCGGGGCTGGAGGTGGCCCCATGGCAACGCCAGGGCGTGCACGTCGCGGCTCGTCGAGCGCAAGGTGACGACGTCGTCGGAGCGCCCCATCGGGTAGCCCGCGCCGGACGGCCCGTAGCCGGCCCCATCGTCGTCTTGCACCACGGAGAAGTGGCCGCCCGCGTCGAGCAGGCGGTACCGAAAGCCGCGGTCGCTGACGAGTTCGAAGTCACCCGGTGCGAGGCGGATCGGCCGGGCGCCGAGGTTCGCCACGAGCACGTGCACCACCGTAAACTGCTCCGGGAGATCCGGCGGGTCCCCGTCCCACGAGCCGGTGGTCACCACCACCGTAAGCCCTTGCGCCGGGGCCCGGGCGACCAGGCGGTGCTCGCCCGTCGGCCCGACGAGGACGCCGCGCGGGGCGCAACCGGTCGCGCACAGGACGGCGGCCACGACCAGGGGGCGGGTGATTCGCCCGGCCGGTCGGGAGATCGAACCCATCGCGCGCGTCATGACGAGGAGGATAGCCCGCGCCCGCCTGGTCTGCCCGGACCCGTGGGGCTGACCCCGCGGCGCGCGTCCAACCCCCGCCATCCCGCGGGGGCTCGCCGTGTCGCCCACGGAGGCGGGGCCCCGAGCCGACCCGGACAAGGATTCGATTTCGCGCTTCGGACCCTCCGGCCGCGCGCGTCCGACCGTTTGGAGGCGCCGTGGGTCGTGGGCCGTGGGCATGGGGCCCCCTGCGCCCAATCCCCCGGAGGCCCGAAGGGGCCGGACGCGCCCGCTGCTGCGGCGGCTACGCGGTCGGCTCGGGGGGCGCCCCCGCCGCGGCCCCGAGGATCCGTCGCACCTCGGGCAGCCGGGCGTAGGTGGAGCGCAGCGCCGGTTCCTCGAGATCATCGAGGCGAGCGCGCACGAGGCGGGCGGCGTCTTCGAGCAGGGGGGCGGCCTCCTCGTCCCGCCCCGCTCGTGCGAGCAGGATCCCCAGGTGGTGCAGGTAGCGCGGCGCCTCCACCCGGGCCGCGCCGGCCCGCACCAGCGCCACGGCCGCCCGCGCCTGCGCGATGGCCTCCTCCAGGTCCCCACGGGCTTCGGCGAGCAGCGCGCGGACGTGGTAGGCGCGGCTTGCGGCGGTCCGCAACCCTGCGGCCTTGCTGCGTTCGGCGGCGTCGTCGGCCAGCTCCGCGGCGCGGTTTCGATCGTCGTCGTCACGGGGGCGGCGGGCCAGCACGTAGGCCAGCCGCGTGGTGGCCCGCAGCTCCGTACGGAGGTCCCCGCGCCGCCGGGCGAGCCGCGCGGCCTCGGAAAGCAGTGAGCGCGCCGCCGACGGGTCGTCGAGCTCGCCCACGACCTCGCCCAGATGCACGACGACGTCACCGATCTCGTCGCCTCGCCCGAGCTTCTCGTGCAGGTCGAGCGCGCGGCGCAGGTGGCGTTCGGCCTGCTCGTACAGGCCCAGGGCCGCATAGGTGATCCCCAGGTTGGCGAGCTTGCGGCCCGTGGCGATGCGGTCGCCGAGATCGCGGTCGATGGCGAGCGACGCCTTGAAGCACCGGATCGCCGCCTGGTACCGGGAGCTGCGGCCCGCCAGCTCCCCCAGCGCGTTCGTGAGCTCGGCCTCCAGGCGCCGGTCCCGCAGCGCCCGGGCGATCGACAGCCCCTCGTCGTAGGCGGTGTGCGCTTCGTCGAATCGCCCGGACTCGAGCAGGACCTTGCCCAGGGCCGCGAGCAGCAGCGCCCGGCGTCGTCGGCCGGCCGGATCGTCCGTGCAGTGCGCGAGCCCCCGGCGTGCGGCGGCCTCCGCCTCCTCGAACCGGCCGCGTGCCAGCAACAGTTGGCTCTTCATCCGGGCCAGCGATGGGACGAAGGGGCTCGGGTCCTCGATCGTCTCGAGGCGGCGCTCGATGCGCTCGGCGATGGGCTCCGCCCGTTGCAGCCGGTCCACGTCGATGTAGAGGCGAAGCACGCGCAGGAGTACGACCACCTCGTGGCGACCGGTCGGGTCGCCGGTGGCCAGCTCGGACAGGGCGCGCAGGTCGGCCGCCCGTGCTCGCACGTCCCCCCATCCACGCAGGATCTCCTCGCGGTCGAGCAGGGCGCCGAACCGGCGCGGGTCGTCCGGGTCCATCGCGTCGAGGGCGAGGGAAAGAAAGTAGTGCCCGCTGCGCTGCGCCCCCGCGGCCATGGCGTGCCGTGCTGCGTCCAGGGCGGGTTCGACGGCCTCGGCGGTACGCCCGGCGGCCACGAGGTGATCGGCCACGAGCCCGTCGTCCCGCCCCCGGCGAAAGTCGTCCCGCGCGCGCAGGATGTCGGCCGCGCGGCCGTGCCACAGGGCGGCCTTCTCGGCCACGATGCCGTCGCGGACCACCTCGTGCAGGCTCACCGTGGCGAAGCGCGCCGTGCGCCGGGCACCCGCCCCCTCGCGCTCGATGAACTTGGCGCGTTCGAGGCGCGCAAGGCTCGCCTCGACGCTGCGATCGAGCAGCGCCACCAGCTCCGTTTCGAGGAAGACCCGCCCGAGGATCGCCGCCGCCTGCAGGACCTCGCGGTCGCCCGCGTCCAGGTCGTCCACCCGTTCGCGCAGCACGGCCTCGACCGTCGGCGGGAGTTGGATCGTCTCGATGGGCCTGCGGATCACGAGGAAGCGCCCGTCGGCCGACCACCCCAGCGTACCGTCGTCGAGCAATCGCGCGAGGGTCTCCTCGATGAACAGGGGATTGCCGCCCGTGCGGGCGAGCACGGCGTCGGCCAGGGGCTCGGCCTGCTCGGGGGCCTCGAACCGTTGCAGGACGAGTTCCCGCCGCGCCGCCGGGTCGAGCTCCGACAGATCGAGGCGCTGCACCGTGGGAAGCTGCGCGATCGCGGCGGCGTTCGGGCCGGGCCGCGCGGTCACGATCCCGAGCAGCCGCACCGGCTGGCGCGCCTGGTTCCACGCGGTGAGCAACTCCAGGCTCTGGGGATCGAGGAAATGGGCGTTCTCCAGGACCACGATGACGGGCCGCCGGCGATCCAGGCCGCGGATCAGCCGGCGCAGGAGCCGCCAGATCCCATCGCGCACGGCCCGGGGGGCCGGGGGGGCCTGCGGCCGGTCGTCCAGGTCGAGGGCCGCGGCGAGCACGTCCGCAAGGGGCTGCGCGTCCGCCACGGCGTGCCGCTCCAACGCCGCGCGGATCTGACTGCGCGGCGTCGTACGCTCGATGGCGAGAAACTCCGCCAGCATGTCGAGGAAGACGCCGAGGGGGACGTTTCGGCGGGACCAGGTGGCGGCCGCCGACAGCACGTAGCAGCTCGTCTTGGGCAGTGACGCCAGGAATCGATGGACCAGGGCCCGCTTGCCCATGCCCGGCGGACCCACCACCAAAAGCGCCCGCGACTCTCGGGTGCCGATGGCGTCCGTCAGGGCGTCGCGCAGGACCTTGCGTTCGAGCTCCCGGCCGATGAGGCGCCCGCGACGGGCCAGGGGCCCCTTGAGGTGTCGGGCCGAGCGGGCCGGGCCGAGGAGCCGGACCGGTTCGAACAGCTCCACGAGGCCGTCGGCGCCGGTTTGTTCGGGGCCGCGGTCCACCCACGTGGCCTCGCCGAAGCGCCAGCGCGCGGACAGGCGCGTCACGAGGTCCTGGCTGACCACGATGGGGCCGTCCAGGACGTGCCGGGCGACCCGGTCGAGGGCGTCGCGCAGCGCGGGGCGCAGGTGTACGTCCACCCCGGCGCCGCCAACGTTCGTCACCGTCGCCGGCACGGACGCCACGACCGTCCCCATGGCGTAGCCCGGCGCGACCTCGGCCAGCTCGTCGCGGATCGTTCGCGCGAACCGCAGGGCGCGGTCCGGGTCGTCCTCGGTGGCCAGCAGTGCGCCGAAGACGACCAGGGCCCCCAGGCGTCCCGCTTCGAGCACCAGAGCCTCGCGTTTGACCGCGACGTTGCGGACGAGAGATTCGAAGGCGCCGCTCGCGGGCGGACGATCCAGGCCCTCGCTCGGCCGGGGATCGAGCAGGATCCGTACGGCCACGACGCGATGGGCTCCCCGGCCGGCGGGCAGGGGGCCCGCGCTGCCCACGGAATCGGCGATCTCGCGCGTGGGGGCGTCGGCCAGTCCCGCCTGCGGATCCGACGCTGGCCGGCTCGTATAGGACAGGACGAACTCCGCGAGGACCTCGTCGTCCACCACCGGGTCGGAGTGGTGCAAGAACTCCGCCAGGTCCGCGCGCATGGCCGTGGCGGACGGATACCGATCGTCCGGATCGCGCGCGAGGGCCCGCTCGACGATGGCCGCGAGCGGATCGGGGACGTGGGGGGCGAGCGCCCGCAGGGCGGGGGGCGGCTCCGTGCGCACGCGCTCGAGCGCCTTCATGCGGTCCTTGTCTCGAAAGAGCAACTCGCCCGTCAGCAGTTCGAACAGGACGATGCCCAGGGAGTAAAGATCCGAGCGGCCGTCGAGGGGGCGCCCCGTGGCCTGCTCCGGCGACATGTACGCCACCTTGCCCTTGATCGTCTCCTCGGGCGCCTCGCCTTCGCCGGCCCGGGGCCGGTCCGCCGAGTTCTGGCGCGCGGTGCGAGCGATGCCAAAGTCCAGGATCTTGACCTGTCCCGCATACGAAATCATGATGTTGTGCGGGCTGATGTCGCGGTGGACGATGCCGAGCGGGCGGCCCTCGTCGTCCTTCTTGCGGTGGGCGTAGGCCAGGCCCGATGCCACCTGGTGGGCGATGTAGGCCGCAATCACCGGCGGAAAGGCGTCGCCCACGGCGCGGACGGCCTGGAACAGTTGCATCAGGTCGATGCCGTCGATCCACTCCATCGCCAGGAAGTGGTCGTCGCGCACCTTGCCGAAGTCGAACACCTGCACGATGTTGGCGTGGTTGAGCGACAAGGCGATCTCGGCCTCGTCCACGAACATGCGCGCGAAGTCCTCCTGGCACGCAAACTCCGGCCGGATCTTCTTGACCACGAGCTGCTTGGACAGCCCTTCGGCGACGCGGCTGCGGGCCTTGTAGACCTCGGCCATGCCGCCTTCGCCGATGCGGTCGGTCAGCAGGTACCGGCCGAAGGGACGCGGGAGGGAGTCGGGCATGTCAAAGGGGCTCGATGACGAGGTTGTCGAACTCGGTGCGCGCCTGCCAGTTGTTGAACGCGAAGGAGCGGTGGCCCGGTCCCGTAAGCGGGTTCGGATCCTCGAAGACCAAGAGCTCGCGACCGTCCACCTCCCATCGGATCGTACCACCCGTGCGATACACGTCCATGTGATAGGTCCGTCCCGGTTCTGGCAGGGGGGCCGTGGAGACCACGGTCTGCCGCCCGTGCTCGCTGCGACGCGCGATCATGTTCTTCGTGCCGTCCCACCCCCCGAAGATGAGCACGTAGCCGCTGGCGACGTAGTTGACGGTGGTGGCGTAGCTCTTGCCGTCGCCGGCCAGCTCGAACTTGATGTCGCCGGACTCGGTGGTCGCGCGCGCGTCGAACGCGACGTGGACGTCGTCGGGCAACTCGCGCACGAGCCATACGGGGTGGTTCTCGAGCCCTTCGAGCACCAACCGGCCGCCCTCGATGCGGGCGCCCGGGCCCGTCGTGTGCCACGCCTCGCCCAGCGCCGAGCGCTCGAAACGGTCTTCGAAGATCGGCGTGGCGCCGACCGGGCCGACCGAGAAGGTCCGCGGCGTCTCCCGACAGGCGGAAAGGGCGATCGGCACGAGGGCCGCCAGCATGGGCAGGGAGCGGGTCACGCGGGCGGGGACCATAGCCTTCGTTCCGGGACGGGGTCGAGCAGGCGGCGGATGCAGGCCGCGACGGGCGGAGGCAGGTCCGACGGGACGAACGGCCGCGCATCCTCGGGTCCGGTCGGTGTGTCGAAGGCGGCGGGCAGGCCGGCATCGCCGAGGGCGACCTCGAGCAGGACCACGCCGGCCGCGTAGGCGTCGGTGGCGGGGCCGGCAGGAACGCGGGCCGCCCGCAGCTCGGGGGCGAGGTAGCGCAGGGAGCCGAAGCGGTCTCGGCTGCGCCCGCGCGGCACGGCCAGACCCAGGTCCGCCAGGACGAAGCGCGGGCGGGTCGGGCGAATCAGCACGTTCGCGGGTTTGACATCGCGGTGGGTGGCACCGGCTGCGGCCACGGCGGCCAGCCCCTCGCGCAGGGCGGTCGCCAGCGCCGGCAGGTCGCCGGGGCCCACCGTGCCCGCACGCAGGGCGGCCCGCAAAGAGCCCCCAGCGCAGTATTCCAGCACGACCGCCCGGGCCTCGTGCAACACGTCGTACAGGCGTACCACGTAGGGGCTGCGTATCTTGTCGAGGGTGCCGGCCTCTTCGAGGAAACGAGCTGCCAGGCGGCGTGCCGCGGATGGGTCCTCGAACGCCGTGGGGGGGAGCATGCGCTTGATCGCCACGGGCCGACCGACGCGCGTGTCCGTCGCCAGGTACACGACGGCGTGACGCCCGCGGCCGACGGGGCGGACCATGGTGTAGCGACCGCCCCCCAGGGCGGTGGTGCCCAGGCCCTCCGTGCCCTCGACGAAGGTGTCCAGCGCCGTGGGGGGGGCCGCCTCGGGTCCCAGGCGGGCCAGACCCGCGCGTGCGCGGGCGTCGTCGAGATCATAGGCGAGGACCGCCTCGTAGGCGCGGTGCGCGCCCTCACGGTCCCCCAGTGCGGTCCGCCCCTCGGCCACCAGCAGATGCGCCCGCCGGAAGATCGAGAACCCGTCGGGTGGGCGCGGGGCCTCGGCCGCCACCTGCTCGGCCAGGGCCAGCCCCAGCGCCGGCTCGAGGGCGTCGAGCAGCAGGGCCGCCAGCCCCAGGAGCAACTCCGGCCGCTGTGCCGTACCCGGGTCCGCGGCCAGGATCCCCGCCGCCGCCCTCGCGTGGCCCGCGCCGTCGAGCAGCCGCACGCGCTCGAACACGGCCGCCTCCGACGCCCCCCGCCCGAGCGCCGCGCGCAGCTCTCCGAGCAGGGCCACGGTGTCGTCGTCGGGAACATACGGGCCGCAGGTCGCCGCCACCTGGTCGAGCAGACCGGCGATCGACGGTTCGGCGGTCTGCGCCGCGACCACGCGGGCCAGGGTCACCCCTGCACCTCCAGTGGGACCACCCGTTCAGCCGCCTCGATGCGCAGGCGGTCGCCCGCGAGAAGATCGAGCCGTCGTACCCGGCGCCCACTGCCCGCAAGGACGAAGGCCGCCCCCGGTCCGGCCGACAGGACGAGCGGCCCGTCCTCGTTCGGTGCCGAGAACGCCACCTGCGGGCCGGCGGGTCCGAGGGGGACCGGGACGTCCGGGGGGACGAGCAGCACGGGCGGGTGCGGGGCGGGCGGGGCGACCCGAACCGCCGCGCCGGCCTCGCCCCAGGGGCGAAGGTGCAGCGGCGCACCGAGGCCGAGCGCCACCTCGATGGGACCGGTGATCGGAACCGCGCCGCCGGGTGGGAGGGCCGCGCCTTCCACGAAGGTGCCGGCCTGGGCGTCGAGGTCCGTGAGGGTGGGGGGGGAGGCGTCGAGGTGGACCCGGGCGTGGCGGCGTGAGATCGACGGGTCGGACAGGCGCACCGCGGCCCCGGGGGCTCGGCCAAGGTCGGCGGTCGAATGTACGAACACCTCGAGTGGGGCACCGTCGAGGCGCAACACGACCCGGGGCGGTCGAGTCCATCGGTCCCCCAGATCTCGCAGGATGCGCTCGGCCTGGGCGCGCTCGTCTGGGGGAAAGGTGCGCAGGGCGGCTTCGTCCAGCATGCGCCGGGCCGCGAGCCGTGCGCCGGCGTCCAGGTGTCGCCGTGCGTCGGCCAGGAGGGCGCGCGCGCGTTCTTCGGGGGCGCGCCGGTGCTCGTCGGCCAGCATCGCCAGTTCCATGCGCTCGATGTCCCCGGCCGCCTGGAAGCAGCGCGCCGCGTCGTCGTGGCGCCCCAGGCGCTCGTACAGTGTCCCCGCGGCCTCGTGGTCGCCCGCGCGTTCGAGGGCGCGGGCGGCCTGGTGCACGTGTCCGGCCCGCCCGGCGGCGTCGGCCCGCCGCGCCGCCTCGAGGCACGCCTGGGCGTAGGCGCGGAACAGGGCGCGCACCGCGGGGGCGTCGCCGTGGGCGCGCGCGCATGCCTCACGCAGGAGGGCGCGCCGTGCGTCCTCGTTCCGCTCCGTGCGCGCATGCTCGAGGCGAAGCGCCGCCGCCTGGGCGTGCGCCCCCACCTGTTCGAACACGCGGGCGGCCTCCTCGATCTCTCCGGCCTCTTCGAGCAAGATGGCCGCCCGCACCTCCCCGGCGCGGCGTCGCAGGCGGTCGCCGAACCCCGGCGGGTCGTCGCCGCGCCCGAACTGTGCGGGTGGAACCACCGCCTGTAGATGCTAGCACGGGGCCCCGCTATCCTCCCTTCGTGCCGCCCGAACTGCTCGAACCCGTGGTCGCGGGACAGACTCGGTTTCGGGCCTCGGGCCTCGTGACGGACCCGCGGGGCGTCGCGATCGGGCGCGAACTGCTGGCGGTCCTGTCCACCTTCGACCGGGTGGTGGGGTTCTTGGGCGCGTGCTCGCGTGAGTTGCCCTTCGGGGAGTTGTTCTCCACGCTGACGCTCGAGCGCGCGCGTCAGCCCGGCGGCGCCGACGAGTTCCTGGTCCGCTTCGCCCTGCACGACAGCTACACCCTCGACACCCTCGCCCACCTGGCCGCGCCCATGCGCGCGCACCTGTTTACGGGCGCGGGCACCGTCTACGTGCAGGCCCGCGACGTATCCGCCCCGTTCGGCTACGATCTGGCACAGCCCGTGGAGGGGCAGGGGGCCGACGTGATTGCGGTGGGGCGTTTCGATCTGCGCCGGTACCGGGTGCAGGACCGCATCGACCCCTACGACCTCGTGCTACGGCTCGAGCCGGCACCGGAGCCCGCCCCGCGCACACCCCCGGACATGGTCCTCGTGCTGGTGGCGCCGGGGCTTCGGGACCGGGTCGTGCGCACGCTGTGGCGGTCGAAGACTTCGTTCGCCGGGGCGGTCGTGGCCCTTTCGGGGAGCGCGCCGCGCCTTTTGTTGCGCGTGCGGCGGCCGTCGCTTCGGGTGTACGGGCTGCTGCGAGCGCTGCCCGGCGTGGAGTGCCTGCGGCCGGTGGGGCCGAAGATGGCGGTGGAGGTGGGGTACCGGCACCCGTTCGATCTGGAGGCCCTAGCGCCCGCCTTTGCGGAGGACGAGGCATTCTTGTTCCGGGCGCGGGCGCGGCGGGTCGAGCGCCTGTCGCCGCCGCCGCGATTCGTGGACGGCGCGCACATGGTATCGCGCCCCGACCGGATCCAACTGGCGGATTCGGGTGACTACGCGGCGACGGTGGATCTTGCGCCGGTCCGGATCGAGCTTTCCCTGCGCCGCACGAACCTGGCGCACGAGCCGCGGGGTCTGCTCGTGCCCAGGGACGGCCTCGCGCGCCTTTCGGATCTCGTGCGGTTGTTGCCCCCGCCGGTCCTGGCCTCGGCCCGCCTGTGCCTGCTGGGCGAGCGTGTGGTGTTGCTGGCCACGTCCCTCGTGGCGGATGGTCCCGGCGAGGCGGTCCTGGCCTCGGGCGCGCTGTTGCCCGTGGGGCGGCGCCTGTGGGAGGCGGCGCCGGGGGTCCTCGTACCGGACGGGTACGGTTTCGTCCCGCGGATTCGCCCCGACCTGCTGCGCGATCTGCTCGGGCTCGGGGGGCGGGACCACGCCCTGTTCGTGGGGCCGGACGAGCCCCCGCTTCGCCTGCCGGCAGAGCGGTTCGTACCGCTCGATGCGGCCTTGCTCGCCTCCGTGCGTATCGAGGACGCCGACGTGGAGGACGTGTCCCATGCCGGGGGGGGCGAGGCCACCGTGGCGTTTTCCCCCATGGGCCGGTTCGCGCTGTTCGGTGTGCCGCGGGGGGCTCGCCCCCGTGCGGTCGAACCCGAAAAGGAGGCCGATTGAGGCACGGCGTCGTCTCGTTTCGTGACGCCTTCGTCCGCCCGTTGCTCGAAGGGGGGAGGGCGCTGGTCGGGGCCCCGCTTCGGCCGCGGGACCTCGTGCGGTTGCGCCGGTCGGCTGGCCGTATCTTCGACGCGGCGACGGGGCACGCGTTGTTCGCCCGCACGGGCCGGTGGATGCCCCGGGCCGTCCTCGACCCGCCCGGTCCGGCGGACGTGGCGATCTATGCGGCGTTGCACAACCTGCTGTGTCTCGCCCACCCGGACCGCGACCGCGTGTTCGCCCGGCAGGAACGGTGGGTGGATCTGGCCGCCATGACGCTCGCCTGGTTCGACGAAGGCGCCGCGGCGCTGTCCGACGCCCCCTTGCACCTGCACATACTGCTCGAGTCGGCGCTGGCGACCCGACTCGGCGGGCGGGTTCGGCCGGCGGCGCCCAGGTGGCGGCGTGACCGGGCGCGCCTGGCGCTGACGGCCGCGCCGGAGTCGGAAAACGGCGCCGGCCGGGCGTCGGCGTGGCCCGTGCTCGCCGAGGCTCCGCTGCCGCCCATCGCCGCGCGTATGCGCACCGCCTTCGTCGTCCGCAGCCCGTGGACGGCCCTGTTGCGCGTGCAGGCACTGGGGGAGGCGCCCCTGCCGTTGTCGTCCATCGGCCGCCTGTCCTCGCGCCCCATGTGGCGTCTCGTTTGCCACGCCTGGGCCGATGGGCCGCGTTGGATCGAGCAGGGCGGGCGGATCATGGCGCGGCTGGGGGACAGTCTGCGGCAGTCGTTCGCCGTCGAACCCGCCGCGCGCCGCGGCGCCGGGTGGGTGCTCGGGGCGCTGGTCCAGGTGCACGTGCTGCGCGTGTGGCTCGATGACGCGCGCCTGGGGGCCTCGGTGGATCTCGCCGCTCCCGACGTGCAGCATTTCCTGGCCCTGCCACTTTCCCTGCCGCGCCTCGTCCGCGTGCTGGGCGATCCGCTCGCCGGGGCGGACCCGGCGCTTCGCCGGCGATGGGACGTGCACATCGAACGGCTGCGACAGGTGGTGCTGCGCGACGTCCGCCGGGAGATGCTGGATGCGGTCGTCGAGCCCGTCGTAGAAAGGACATGACCATGGAGGACCCCAAGGTACCCTCGCGCTCCGCTGCGGGCGCCACCGTCGAACCCGCGGTCGTCGATCGGCTGGGCAAGGCGGCGGCCGCATTGTCGGACCGCTTCCTCGGCAAGGAGGAGGTGATCCGTCTGATGTTCGTGAGCGTGCTGGCCGGCGAGCACCTCGTGATGATCGGCCCGCCGGGGACCGCCAAGAGCGCGCTGGTCCGCGCGTTCGCGCAAATCGTGGACGCGCGCTACTTCGACTACCTGTTGACGCGTTTTACCGAGCCCAACGAGATCTTCGGCCCGGTGGACATCAAGGCGTTTCGCGAGGGGGTGTACCGGCGGCGCACGGAGGGCATGCTGCCGGAGGCGGAGATCGTCTTCCTGGACGAGATTTTCAAGGCCAACAGCGCCATCTTGAACAGTCTGCTGTCCCTGCTCAATGCGCGGGTGTTCATGCACGGCACGCACCGGGTGCGTGTGCCGCTGCTTAGCCTGTTCGCGGCGAGCAACGAGGTTCCGACGGACGAGGCATTGTCGGCCCTGTTCGATCGTTTCTCTCTGCGCGTGCAGGTGGACTACCTCGACAGCTTCCACTTCCGCGGACTGCTGCAGAAGGGCACGCGGCTCGAGGCCATGGGGCTCGGGATCGAGGAGGCAGCCCTTTCGCCCATGGTGTCGGCCCAGGACATTCGCCGCTTGCAGCGCGTGCTGGCGGGGCGCCTTTCGTTCGACGAGGGGTTCTTGACGACCTACAAGAGCCTCGTGTTCCAGATGCGGTCGGAGGGCATCGGGCTGTCGGACCGGCGCGTGGTCAAGCTCCTCAAGCTCTTTTCGGCCTCCGCGCTGCTCGACGGCCGGACGGAGGTGGACGCCTCGGACCTGTTCGTGCTGCGCCACGTGTGGAACACGCCGGAGCAGCGCGACCTGTTGGCGGAAATCGTGGGTCCGGTCCTCGACCGCTGGTATGACGAACACCCCGAGCGGTCCCGCGTGGGGGCGGCGGCGGCGGACCTCGACGACCTGTTGGAGGAATTGGCGACCTTGCGCAAGGCGCTGTCCGCGGCGGAGGTCCTGTCGGACATGCAGCTTTTCAGCTATTTGCGCAACCTCGGCGACATCAAGGCGGCGCTCGAACGAATGCCGGAGAACCCGGCGGCGACCCGCATGGTCGGCGAGGTGGACAAGCTGCTGGAGACGTTGTTCGCGTCGGGGCGGTTCGTCTAGGCGCGGCCCCATGGAGCGAGCCGTGGATCGTACGCCCCGCGCCCTGCACCCCGAGCAAGAGCGCGCCCTCGCCGAGCGAGAGATGGCGACGCTCGCGCTTTCGGAGGTGACGGCCGTGGGGGGCGTGCTGCCCCTTCGCGCCCTGGCGTGGCAGCGCACCGTGGCGCAACTCGGGGTCGCGGTGCCGCTGGTGGTCGTGCACGACGTAGGCGGCGTGTTGGCGGGCCTCGGTCACCTCGCCCCCCAGCGCCGGGGGCGCGCGCGCTCGGAGGTCGCACGGGCGTGGCGCCGCCTGCTGCAGGACCTCGAACACACGGCGCTGGCGCGGACGCCGGCGGCCTGGAAGCATCGGGATGCCATGGTGGGTGTGGTCCTCGCGCGGGTCCTTGGCGCGTTGTTGCCACAGCTTCCCGAGGCCGTCCGGACCGCGAGCCCACGCGCAGCCTCCCTCGATCTCCAGCTGCTCGTGCGGATCGACGTGGCGGATGCGTTCGCGCGCCGGGACACGACCGACGCACAGGTCTGGATGGACACCCTCGGGCGTCACCGGTTGCTGGCGCTGCTGGAGGTGGAGCAGATCGACCTGGACGCCCTGCGCCTGTTGGGGCTGTTCGGTGGGGCCGAGTCCAGCGTGCTCGGCGGGTTCGAGCTGGCCGACCTGTACCAGACGATCCGGGATCCCGCGCTGGGCGACGTGGTGGACTTCTCCCTGGAGCTTTTGCCCTCGCTGCTGGAGGTACGCCGGCGCACCGGCCAGCAGAGCCTCGGACTCGATGGATACGCCGCCATCGAGCGCCGCGGGGCGCTCGACGACATGGTGCTCAGCCAACTCGCGTTCGACGACGACGTGTTTGAACAAAAGCTCGTGGATCGCGAGCTGTTCTTCTACACCCACGAAAAACAGCTCGACCAGGAGGACCGCCTGCACCTGGTCCTCGTGGACGGCAGCGCCTCCATGCGGGGCGTGCGCGAGGTGTTCGCCCGGGGGTTGGCGCTGGCCCTTTCGAAGCGCCTCGCCCTACTCGGCGACGCCGTTCGCCTGCGCTTTTTCGACGCGCGGATCTACGACGGCGTCACGGTCACGGGGACCGGCGGGGGGGAGGTCCCGTATGTACTGCAGTTTCGCGCCGAGCATGGCCGAAACTACGCGCGCGTCGCGGAGCAGCTTCTCGCCGAACTGTCGGGTGCGAGGTTCGGGGCGAGGCACGTGGTGGTCTACCTGTTGACCCATGGCTCGTGCCGTCTGCCCACCGATGCGGTGTACGCCATCGCGGCACGCGCCTCGTTGCACGGGGTGTTCATCTTTCCGGAGCACCCGCTCGACTTGCCGTACCTCGATGCGCTGTACCGCGTGCACGTCCTCGACGAGGCCGCCGTGTCCACCGGACAGCGCTCCGTCCATGCAAGACGCATCATCGCAGACGCCGAGCGGGGCGTGCGTGGAGACGAGGCGCGGCGATGATCGACGCAGCCAGCCACTGGGCGCGTGCGAACGCCGCACTGGCCGCCCGGCGGTACGAGGAGGCCTACGGTCACCTTCGGACCCTCGTGGGGGTGGTGGACCGGATCGACTTCGAGTACGACGAGTGGATCCGCGCGCTGCTCGATGTGTGCAGGCACCTGGGGGCGCGCCGGCGCGTCGCTGCGTGCGCGGCGTACCTGGGCGCGACGGAGGGCGGTGACCCCGAGACCCTGCAGGACGAGGTGGAGGCGGCCCGGGCGGGGGACACGGCGGCCATGACCGGCCTGCGCCAGTACGCGATCTACCTGACGGCCGCGGGGTTTTGCCGCGCGGCCGCCGTGTGGTTCGCCGAACTGGACCTTCCCATGCACCGGGCCATCGCCCTGGAGCGGGCGGGGGACGACGCGGCCGCGGTCGAGGCCTGGGACGAGGTCCTGCGGGCGGACCGGATGCGAAACCACCCGTACGAGCGATCGCTGGTGGCGGTCAACCGTGCACTGTGCCTCCATCGCCTCGGTGACGAACGAGCGCAGGCGGCGGTGCTCGATGCATCGGCCGACGTCGAGGAGATCGCCGACGGGTTCGAGCGCGCGGGGCTGCGCGAGCGCGCCTTCGACTGTTACCAACTGCTGGCGCGCGTCGGACAGGAGACGGGCACGTTCGTGAACGTGGCCGAAGGGGCCACCAACAGCATCCGGATCCTCCGATCCGATGGCCTGACCCTCGACGCCTTGCGCCTGTACGAGGCGTTCGTCGCCGTGGCCCGGGGCTTCGGCGAGTGGCACGCCATGGCCTCCGCCCTGCGCGAGGCCGCCGATGCGTGCACGACCGCCCACTTGCCCTATGCCGAGGACCTGCGGCTGCGGGCGGGGGAGGCGTGGGTCAAGTGCGCCGAGGGGAGTCGGGGGGAGGGGCTTCCGGTCAAAATCGCCGAGAACGCCTACCGTGCGGCCGCCGAGTGCTTCGCGTCGGTTCGAGCTTTTTCGAGGGTGCGCCAGGTGTATGAGGCCATTGCGTCCCTGCCGCTTTCGCCGGAGACCATCACGCGGGCACGTGCGCTCGTCGAACGCCTGGCGGACGCGCCCCCGGACCCGCCGCGGCCGGTGCCGGTGCCGGAATTCTTGAAGCAGCCACCCGAGTACGACGAGATCTGGTACGTGGATCTCGAAGAGTTCGAGCGGGGTGGGGATCCGCAACTCGTCGCCGCTGGAATCCTGGCCGACCGGCGGTATGCGGACATCGTGCGGCGACACGCCCTGTTGCTCGTGCTCGACGCGGACCGCGCGTTGTCTCCGATCGAGCGCGTCGAGCGGCTGGAGTCGATCCGAGCCTACCCCGTGCTGGCGTGCCTCGAGGCGGCGTTCGACACCCCCGACCCGGCGGTGCGCGCGGCCGTGGCGGCTGCGCTCGGGGCCCTGCGGTTCAAGCGCTCGTTCGGGTTGCTGCGCCGCGCATTGCGGGATGACGACCCGGCGGTCCGCGAGGCCGCCACGGCGTCGGTGGGGCGGCTGGTGTTCCCACATGCGTTCGAGCCGTTGTCGCGCCTGTTCTTCGAATATCGGGCCGACCCCGATGGGCGGGCGGTCGCCCGCAAGGCCCTCGGCGCCATCGGGCGCATCCAGACCGTCGAGGCCT
>Ga0256839_1003490_pt1 | contig 16173 bp, 15 predicted proteins | sample 354166metaG_FD_185968 | JGI IMG/M metagenome (GOLD analysis project Ga0256839, IMG submission 185968) | Hydrothermal vent microbial communities from Mid Atlantic Ridge, Atlantic Ocean - 354-166 | ecosystem: Environmental > Aquatic > Marine > Hydrothermal vents | place: Atlantic Ocean: Mid... | reverse complement strand
GTATCTGATGAAAAAGTTCCAAAGTCTCTGTAAGGCTAGACTGAAAAAGCTCTATGGCTTTGTTCTCTTCTTTCTTTAACTCTCCTATATTTCTTGCAAGCTTTACTGTAAAAAGTACAACTATAGGGTTGGTTATAAGTATGAAAATAGCCAACTGCCAGTGTATCCACAATAGAACAAAAGCAGAGAACAAAAGCATAAGTGCCGCCACAATGAGTTTGGAGATTGTAGAACTAACAAATCCATCTATAGTCTCTACATCTGTCACTAGCTTGGATGTCACTGCTCCCACACGCATCATCTCATACTCTTTAAGTGACACATGTTTCAAGTGTCCTATCAGTGCCTCTCTCATCTTATATGTAATATTTTTTGATATGGAGACAAATATTTTAGTTTGCAGTATGGAAAAGAGTGTACTAGCCACACGAAGAATGAGTATAATCACTAAAACAACAAAAACATATCCTTTTGTATCTGATGTAAATACATTGTGACTTATCCATGCGATAAACCCATGGTCTTTACCTAAGAGTAGTTCATCCACAAGTATAGGAATAAAAAGAGGAATAGCCACCACAAGAGCTGTTGCTATGATAGCGACTAGATTACCAAGTAAGACCTCTTTTTTGTAGTCTAAAAGCTGCTTTAGTATGCCTCTAATAGTACAAGTTTTTCTTTTAGGCACAGCATTCTCCATTTTTGTTTGATGATAGTATATCATTCTATATTTTATTTTTAAATTTTGATATAATTACCTCTCAAAAATAAGGATGAACATTTGGCACTTCAAAATACTATTACCCTAGAGAACATTGAAACTTTAGTACAGAAATTTTATGAAAAAGCTATGCTCGATAAAGACATCGGTCACTTTTTCATACTCGAACTTGGAGATGACCTCACAAATGAAGATTGGGTAGACCACATAAGTAGATTAGTAGATTTTTGGGGTACCATTTTTTTAGAAGAGCGACTTTACAATAGTGACCCCTATGGTCCTCACTTTACTATTATAGGTTTAGAAAAAGAACACTTTACACGGTGGATGAAACTTTTCAATGAAACTGCAGATGAAATATATATACCAGTAATCGCACAAAAGTTTAAAGAAGAAGGTTTACACTATTCTGAAGATTTTATGCGTAGACTAAATGAGGAACGTAACCTAGAAGATTTAAAGCGTCTTAAAAGTAAAATAGGTTGGGAATAAACCCAAGCTATTTTACCCTTATACAAATTTCAATATCTCTCTCAAATCTTTTATCTCCACACAATGCGTAGCAGCCTCTTTTAACACAGGCTTTGCACAAAATGCCACACGTGTATCTGCATGAGCAAACATACTCAAATCATTGGCTCCATCTCCTACTACTAGGGTATCTTTTCTGTCTACGCCTAGTAAGGCTTGCAAGCGTGTTATCATGTCACCTTTGGCTTGTGAGTACATCATTTCTCCACCTACTGCACCAGTAAGTATGCCCTGTGAATCCACATGTAAAAAGTTAGAAAAGTCTGCATCTATACCTAGCTTTGCACAGGCTGGTTTGGTAGCATCTCTAAAACCACCTGAGAAACATATTACAGTATAGCCTTTATCCTTCAGACCTGATACAACATCTAAAGCTCCAGGCATCATAGGCAAAGAAGCACATATCTCTTCTACTTTACTTTGAGGTAATCCTTTGAGTAGTGCCACACGTTCCACCAAAGAAGCATAAAAATCTAACTCTCCTGCCATAGCACGCTCAGTTATACTAACTACTTCTTCTTTGAAGCCAAGTATCTCTGCAAAAAAGTCGATGGTCTCACCATCCATCAACGTCGAATCAAAATCAAAGACTGCTAATTTAGACATATATCTACCTCTATTATGTAATATTTAGGTAGAATTATAGCAATAATATTCCAATACAAAGAGTTATCATTATGTTTAAAGAATTTTGTGATTTTTTATGTGATAAGACTGAAAAATTTATCACTGTAGAAGTCAACCCACCTCATGGTGCGTCCATAGATAGTCTCATTGAAGATATACGTAAGCATAAACTACATGAAAAGGTTTCAGGCTTTTCATGTACAGATAACCCATTAGCTAAACTCAAAATGTCAGGTGTACTCTCTGCAATAAAGATACAACAAGAGTTTGGTAAGCCTGTCATCGCTACCATGAGTATGAGAGATAAAAATAAACTCTCTTTGCAGTCTACCCTACTTGGAGCTAACGACTTTGATTTACGATGCATACTCGCTCTCACAGGTGACCCTGCAAAGTATTCTGACCAACCAGAAGTCAAAGGTGTAGTAGAACGTGATTCTACACTATTATTAAGCATTATTTACCACCTAAATAACGGGGTATCATACTCTAACAAAGCACTCAACCCTGCACCTAAACCTATCTACCCTTTTGCCGTGGCAAACTCTTACGCAAGAGATATGAAAAAGTTGCAAAAACGTATGGTTAAAAAACTCAACTATGGTGCACGTGCCATCATCACACAACCTGTTTATGACTTGGAAGGAGCCAAAGAGCTTTTAGAAGTATTTGAAGAAGCAAAAACAATGAGCATACGAGATACAGCAAAAGAGGCACAACTAGTCCTCGGACAGTTCCCTATAGTTTCTGCCAGAACAGCGAACTTCATAAACGACAAGGTACCAGGAATATCCGTACCCAAAAGCATTATTGATGACATGAACCTAGCCTCTATGGATGGTGTAGAAAAAGAAAATGAAGTGGGATATAACCTCTCTAAAGTCATTTTTGATGACGTGATGAAAGAGCATGGTAAGGTACATCTAATGACACATAATAGGTTTGATTTGTGTGCGAAGTTGATAGGGTAAAACACATTAATCTTCTTAGGCTATACTCTCCAAAATTAAACCAACAGGAAGTAAAATGGAAAACAAAATGCCAGAATTAAAGCGATTCAAACTCATCAATAAAATAGAGGGGATTTCATTCCTTATACTACTCTTTATAGCCATGCCTATGAAATATATGTTTGACATACCTATGGCTACTAAAGTAGTAGGTATGGCTCATGGTTTACTTGTATTTGCCTTTATCTATCAGATATTTGAAGCCAAAAAAGAAGCTGGATTAACATGGAAAGTGATAGGGAAATATACACTTCTTTCACTCATCCCTTTTGGGTCTTTCTATACAGACAAAGAACTTGCCAAAAAACTAATAGCAGCATAACGTGCTCCTTTGGCTACAAAGACGATGAGTACAAAGTACTTAAAGTTATAGTGTAATACACCTGCTATAAATGTCAAAGGGTCTCCTACTATGGGCACCCATGACAAAAGCAGTGTCCATCCTCCATACTTATCAAATAGTATTCTAGATTTATCCATCTTTTCTTTAGATAGATGTCCCTTATGCTCCAAATATGTTTCACCTTTTAGCCCTAGCCAATAGTTAAACATAGAGCCTAAAGTATTGCCTACTGTTGCGACACCCCACAAAAGTAGTATCGGGTAGTTTTCTGAGATATCGTAAAGTAAAAGTGCTTCAGACCCAAGTGGCAAAAGGGTCGCTGATAAAAAGGAGACTATAAAAAGTGTGACATATACCATTAGAGAGCTTTAAACACTACTTCACCCTCTTCTACTACTGCAACCAAACCTTGACATGCTTGTGAGGGCAATGAGATGTATTTGCCTATGACTTTTGACTGATGGAAATGCCCTTCTATCACGAGGTCCACATCTTTATAGTGTGTAAGTATAGCCTCAACTCTCTTCTCAAAACCATGAAAAGTATGACATATCTTCTTTTGAGAAAGTTTTTTCATACGGTGATTGATAATTATTTTTCCAAAAGGTCGTAGAAAGGAAAGTGTCGTTTTATTTCGTAGTATTTTACAATATAGATCATATCCAAAACCTGTGACATATTTATCTCCATGAGAAATAGAGACTTTTTCGCCATTCATATTAAACTCTATAGGCTGTATATCTCTACTATAGACATTCATATTAGTAAATATGTTATTGAGACAAAAGTCATGATTTCCCTCAAAATAGTGTATCTCTATTTTTTTTGATAGTGTCTGTAAAAGTCCTATCACTTCTTTAGAAAATGTTTGTATATAGGTATTATGTCCAAAAAGTAAATCAAAATTATCACCCATCAAAAAGAGTTGAGAAGTCTGCACATCTGTACTTTCTATCTTCTTCAATAGTTGAAAAAAAGCATCCCCATGATGTGGATAATGAGAGTCTGCTATAAAGATTGCACCCTCTTTTATTTCATTCATATTAATTAGTATTTCATGTATTTACGGCATATAAGGAATAACAGGTAACCCCATGCCCTCATCATATCCGCACATCAAATTGGCAGCTGCCAAAGCCTGTGAAGATGCCCCACGTAACAAGTTATCTATAGCAGAAGAGACAAACAAAGCATTGCCTTTTCTCTTAGCATAGATATCACAAAAGTGTGTGCCTGCTGTACTTTTTATATCTACAGGTGTTTCTCGTATACGTATAAATGGGTCATCTTTATAATGTTCTTTAAGTATCGCCAGTGGGTCTATGTCTTCCTTTAGTGTTCCATACACAGATACCAATTCACCACGTGTCACAGGTATAAGGTGAGGCACGAAGTTTACGTTGAGTTTAACCCCATGTATCTTTTCTATCTTCTCTGCTATCTCAGGCTCATGACGATGGTTCAATGCTTTGTAGGCAAAGATGTTTTCGTTCATGTTTACAAAGTGAGCATCTTCAGAGAGTTTTTTCCCAGCTCCCGTAAGCCCAGACTTCGCATCTACAAAAAGAGGTGCATTGGAATCAAGATACGGTACAAAAGGCAAAATACCTAGTAAAGTAGCAGTAGGATAACACCCAGGCCCCGCTGCAAGGTTTGTAGTTTTTAACGCTTCACGATAATACTCTACTAGGGCATACACCGAAGAATCTAAATATTTTTTGTCTTCGTGAGGACAATAGTTTGCCTCATATGTGTCAAGCTCCAAACGGTAATCAGCAGAAAGGTCTACTACTTTGACACCCTTATCTAGTAAACCTTTTGCAAATCCCATAGAAGCTTTATGTGGAAGGGCTAAAAACACAAGTTCACAGCGTTCTGCTACTACATTTATATCTGCTTTTTCTACAGAGAGGCTTAGCACATTTGCTAGTGAGGGATGTAATTCCTCTATACTTATATCACCTTGCGTAGTAGCAAGGTATCTAAGCTCGAATCCACTGTGCGTGACTAACATTTTTACCAGCTCTAAGCCTGTGTATCCACTTGCACCTACTATACCTACTTTTATGCGACTCGGCATTTAGTGCCTCCCTTGCATTGAGTTTTAACTCTTATCATGATATTTATCCTAACTCATTTAATACTATTTCAACATACGACACTTCTTCAATGTCATACGTTTTTTTACCAGAAGGCAATGAAATAGTCACTTCATCACCCGCTTCTTTACCTAAAAGTGCTTTTGCCATAGGAGATGCAATCGATATAAATCCTTTACTAGGATTCGACTCTTGACCACCTACTATAGTATATGTCACTTCTTCGTCTGTATCTTGATCTACTAATTCTACTGTAGAACCAAAGCTTATACGTTCATGTGCAAGCGTAACGGGGTTTACAACCTGTGCACGCCCTACTACATCTGTAAGCTCTGCGATTCGGGCTTCCATAAGCCCCTGCTCATCTTTAGCTGCATGATACTCTGCATTTTCTTTCAAGTCACCTTGTGCACGCGCTTCATCTATGATGGCAGCAATGTCCCCTCGTTTATTTGTTTTTAGGTTTTCCAGTTCTTCACTTAGTTTGATATAGGTTGCTTCTAACATCGGCTCTTTTTGCACGATTTATCCTTGTTTACTTGTTAATTGTAGGTATTATAGCAAAAAGGTTATAATATCAATAAAAAATTAAAGAATTTATATGAAACATATACTAGTTACCAACGATGATGGCTTTGAATCTCAGGGGCTTTTAGCTCTTGTAGAGGCTCTAAAACCTTTAGGACGAGTTACGGTGGTTGCACCTACTACAGAAAAATCTGCCTGTGGACACTCACTTACACTCACTCGACCTCTACATTTTGTTGAACTCCATGAAGATTTTTATAAACTTGATGATGGCACACCTACAGATTGTATTTTCCTCTCTCTCACAAAACTTTTTAACAAAGATAATAAACCTGACATCGTCATATCTGGCATTAACATGGGTGCCAATATGGGTGAAGACATTACCTACTCTGGTACAGCATCTGCTGCTATGGAAGCTGTACTTCAAGGTATCCCTGGCATAGCCATAAGCCAAGTCTATAATAACGGAGGAACAACTATAAAACAGCATGGATATGAGTTAGCTAAAGAAAGCATTGCAACACTTGTAAAAAAAATATTTGAGGGTAGCTTTCCTCTACCTGAACGTAAGTTTTTAAATGTAAATATTCCTCCTATTTCTCCATCAGAATGTAAAGGTTTTAAGGCTACAAGAGCTGGCAATAAAAAGTATGGTTTTCATGCAGAAGTACACCACAACCCTAGAGGCAAAGAGTACTATTGGATAGGACTTCCCAGACTAGAATGGCTTGAGTCTAAAGGACATACAACAGACTTTGAAGCAGTCAATGATGGTTATGTTTCTGTTACCCCTATACAATTAGATATGACTGCCCATAAAGAAATAAAGGATTTAGAACAATGGCTGTAACTCAAACAGAGACTTTGAGATATAAACGCTGCGAAATGCTCTTTGGAGATGAAAACTTTAAAAAACTGCAAAATGCTAAGATACTCATACTTGGTGTAGGTGGTGTAGGTTCTTATGCCTTAGATTGCCTGTACCGCTCTGGTGTATCAGATATCACTATACTTGATTTTGATGTTTATGACGAGACCAATCAAAACAGACAGATAGGCTCTGAAGCAGTAGGTATGGTGAAAGTTGAACGTCTTAAAGAACTTTATCCTAACATTAAAACTATTAATCAACGTATGGACATGGGATGGGTAGCAGGCTTTGATTTTGACCCTTATGATTTGGTGATAGATGCAGCTGACACTACCAAAGTAAAAATAGAAGTAGCCAAAAAATGTTACAAGAAACTCATCATGGCACTAGGTTCTGCAAAACGTTGGGATACTAACAAAATAGAAGTAGCCTCCATATGGAAAACCCATGGTGATGCACTTGCACGAAAAATACGTAATGAACTTAAGCGTGCTAAGTTTGACAGAAATTTTACAGTGGTATTTTCTCCTGAAGAAGACAAGTGTAAAGAAAAGGGTTCTTGTGTGGCTGTAACTGGAACTGTAGGGTTAACTGTGTGTTCTGAAGTGATAAAAAAATTATTGAAGTAATTATAAGGCAAGAGCCTTATAACTGTTAAAGTGTCTTATACGTTTGTACTTCCACAGTGACCACATTTATTTGCAGCTACGGGGATAGTCATAGCACAATCACCACAAGTTTTTTCTGTTGGATCTACAGGAGCTTCATTTTTAAGTTTATTGTATGCTTTAATCATCATAAACAATACAAAACCAAGTATGATAAATGAAATAGTATCATTAATAAACTGACCGTATTTAATAGCTGGTGCTCCTGCTTTATCTAAAGCTTCCATAGTAGAAAACTCTTTGTCACCTAAGTTGAAAAACATTTGAGAGAAATCAACCCCACCCATAAGCATACCTACTGGAGGCATAATTACATTGTCTACAAGAGACTTAATTACTGTACCAAAAGCTCCACCAAAGATGAAACCTACCGCCATATCTACCATATTTCCCTTGATGAGAAACTGTTTAAATTCATTTAACATTCTTTTTCCTTTTATTGTTAAGATAAAAGAATTATACTGATAATTACTTTATCTTTCTATTACGTGCAGCTAGTACAGTCAAGACAAAGAGTCCTGCTACTGCATAATATACCCACATAGGTATAGGCACAGGGTCACCTGCTGCATAAGAGTGAAGTCCTGAGAGATAATAGTTTACCCCAAAGTATGTCATAATCACAGAGAAGTATGCCCATGTTGTGGCAACATTAAAGATAAAATTAGATTTTAGAGAGGGTACAAATCTTAAATGTAGTACTGTGGCATAAACCAATATAGTCACCGCTGCCCATGTCTCTTTAGCATCCCAACCCCAGTAACGTCCCCAAGATTCGTTTGCCCATACACCGCCAAGGAAGTTACCTATAGTAAATACAAATAATCCAATGATTAATGACATCTCTGCAAGGTTGGTCAGTTCTTTAATGGAACGGTCTATATTTTCATGCCCCTCTTTCCCTCTTATAATATAAAGGATAAGTACAAATAACGAAAGTATAAAACCTAAACCAAAGAAACCATCCCCAGAGATGATGGTAGCCACGTGTATCATAAGCCAGTAGGAGTTTAGAACAGGTACCAGGGTGGTAATCTCTGGATTGATGAAGTTCATGTGAGCCACAGCCATAGTGATACCTGCCAAAAGTGCTGTACCTGCTAAAGCAAATGGTGAACGTCTTGCAAGCAATACCCCTGCCAACACGGTAGATGCTGCAATAAACACAATAGACTCATACGCATTAGACCATGGAGCATGCCCTGCGATATACCATCTAAGTCCTAAGCCTATGATGTGTAAAGCAAAACCAAAGAGTAATACACTCCAGGCAATACGCATAATCCATTTTAAAGAAAAGCTGGGTTTAAGTACATTGATAAAAGCAAAGATTAATAACAATATCCCCATTAAAAGATAAAGAGGTACTAGTTTACCAAATAGTCCAAGTTTGTTATACCAAATTTCCATTTTTATATGAGTCTGACTAGGTATGACCGCAGTCCCGTATTTATTTTGTATTTTATGTAAACCACGTAAGGCGGTGTTTGCATCTTCCCAGTTTCCAGTACTTAAACCTTTAGAAACCATTTGAAAATACGCAGATATACTAATCTTCACTTCTGATGCTTCTTTTTGTGGGAAAGTTTTAAGAGCATCCATCGGAGCCATCCATTTATTGTTGCTGTCATTTGGCTTTGGATAGATGCGTAATATGGAACCTTGGTATGCCATAAATGCAACATTGACACGTTCATCGACTTTAAGAAGTTCTTTGTCATATTTTGACTGTTCTAGTGGCTTCTTACGTCCTGCTTCTACAATGGCATCATAAATTTTATAACTACTTTCGGGAAGGGTAAAGAAGTCTGAAAATTTAGCAAATTTAGTGTCTTTTGCTAGTCCAATATCAAGAGCAATTTTTTCATGCCCTATTTTGATCATATTTACTTCTTGGTACTTTTCAGGTTGCGTAATCATCCCTAGAAGTACTTGGTTTGGATTAAGTCCAAGTAACGACGTTCTTCCTGTAATCTTAGAAATCATCTCGTGTGCCATGGTATCCATAGGTTTCATTCGACCTCTAGGGTCTTGTACAGCAAGTTTACCAAAGTTTTTTGCATGCTCTATGTCATAGGATTCTATGATTTTTTGAAGTTCTGGACTTGCTGTAGGTGTTGCTGCTTCTACTTGCTGTGGTGAGAATACAAGCAACACAAAGAACATTACTGCAGCTGCAGTACTTTGAAGTTTTCTTGTATTTTTCAATAACTTCACAAAGCGTCCACTAGGAGCAAACAGCGACCATAACATCCCAAGGGTCATTAACGCATATCCTATGTATGTTGGCCAGGTACCTGGGTCATGGTTTACTGAAAGCACTGTTCCTTTCTCATCTGGATCATAAGAAGACTGGAAAAAACGATAATTTCTGTGGTCTAACACATGATTCATAAAGATTTTATAGGGCATGTTTATATCTTGTTCTTTGTCTATAAGCACTACATCTGAAGAGTATGCAGCGGGAGTCATGGAGCCAGGGTATCGATCCATAGTAAATTTTTCAAGTTTTACAGAAAAAGGTACTTCAATAATCTTAGAACCTAAACGCATGTTAATATCTACACCATTTAGTGTAAATTTCTCTAGTCCCCCTGTTCTACCTTTAAAAGGTTTGAAATCAATAATTTTACTTTTATCGCCAACACTTATTTTTAGTTTAATAAGTTCAGGCAAGTTTGACTTTGTTTTGTAATCATTTGAAAATATTTTTAAACTTGATTTTTCATGTATATCTTTAAGTACCACAGCATTTGGACCAAACTGGAATAACATTCTTTTAGTCAAAGCTGCTTTACCATCTTTAATCTCACTTGATTCTTTAGTGTCCATATTGAGTGTTTTTATTATGAAGGGAAAGTCTAAACTGAGTGCATCTACTTCACCTTTTATTAGAAATACTGGTTTGTCTTTTAGCTCTTTTGTAGGTTCGTAAGCGATGTAAAATGAACCAAAGTCTTTCGTATCCCCTTTAGTTAAATAATGTATTTTACCCTGTCCCCCAGCTGAGACTTTAAGTTCTAACATATTTTTACCCTTAGGGTCTACCACTATACGCTCTTGCATAGTTGGAAGATATTCTAAAAGTTCTATATCTACTTTTGCATTTTTAAGTGAAAGCGTCTCATGCATACTATTTTTAATCCAACTTGAAAAGTAAAGTTCTTTTTCAAGTTCATTTTGGGTCTCACCATCACTGACAACTACTTGTAGTACTTTTTCGGCAGAAACCATTGTATTTGACTCCTGTCCTTCACGTATATGCATTACACCTTCATACCCTATATAACGTGTTATAGCTGCACCTATGGCAATGACAAGAAAAGAAAAATGAAAAAGTGCCACGGCAGGTTTAGACTTATATGTTTTGTGTTTAAATATATTATAGACAACAATAGAAACAAAATATGCCAAAAATATTTCAAACCATAACGTTTTATAGACAAGTGCCTGAGCAGTTTGTGTACCATAGTCATTTTCTATAAATGTAGCACCCCCTGCAATAATTGCAAATAAAAACAACATTAATACTGCCATCTTCATAGAAAAAATATATTTCATCCAAAATCCTTGAAAATTAATTGAGTGATTGTATCTAATCTTTGCTAACCAATTGTTAATTTAAATCAAGAAAATAGCTCTATTTCTATAAAGTATACTTTTCGCTAAAAGTATGTTACTTTTTGTATGATGACAATCATAAAGTATCAAAAAGACAAATCAATATCTATAAATATGTTCAATGATTATGTTAAAGTTTTGGTCTTATATGTGACATTTTTGAGTAGTTTTTCGCCCCTTATAGCAAGAGACTACAACACTTCAACTAACCTGAATCCTATAAAGTAATTCTTCCCACCTGAACCCAAGTTAATGCGTGACATACAAGAACATTTATCTGCATCGGCATTATACGAACCACCACGAAGTACCCTCCCTTTATCACTCGCTACACCGTAAGCTGAGCCATCACATGGAGTGTCACTATAGTTTTCTGCATATCTGTCCAAACACCACTCCCAAACATTGCCATGCATATCATACAGTCCCCATGCATTAGGTTTTTTAGTCCCTACATCATGTGTAACCTTGTCTGCATTATTAGCATACCAAGCATACTCACTAAGCAATCTATCATCATCACCAAAACAAAACTTACCCTCTGAGCCAGCACGACAGGCATACTCCCACTCAGCTTCAGTAGGCAGTCTATACTTCTTCCCCTCACGCTCACTCTTCCAAGCAGCATACGCATGAGCATCTGTCCAACGTACACGCCGTACAGGTACATCAAAGCCCAAATGTTCATGACGTTCTTCTGGCACTATTGCACCCGTAGCCTGAGCATAGAGCATATAGTCTTCTACAGTTACCAAGTACTTAGACATTGCTATGTCATAGTCTATACTCACTTCATGGCGTAGTTTTTCTTTGTCTTTTGCATTTGTATCGTCTGTACCCATGAAGAATGTTCCTCGTGGGAGTTTTATAAAATTATCTTGCATTACTTTAACTCCCCCCAGCTATTCCCAACACTCACCGAACATTCCAAAGGCACATCGAGCTCAAGCACATTAGACATCGTATGCACAAAACGCTTGCTTATCTCTTCTACTTTATCTTCCTTCACTTCAAAGATAAGTTCATCGTGGATTTGTAATAGCATGAATGCATCGAGGTTTTCTTCTCGTATCATGGAGTCTATTTGGTTCATAGAGAGTTTTATAAGGTCAGCTGCACTACCTTGAAAGACAGTGTTGACTGATTCACGCATAAAGGCAGCTTTTTGCATCCCATTGGCTCCCTCATAATCGAAGATACGTCTACGTTTGAGTATGGTCTCTACATATCCATCTATCTTCACCCGTTCTTGTATGCCCTCTAAGAAATTTTTTACTGTAGGGAAGGAGGCAAAGTAGTTGGTGATGATTTCTTTGGCTTCACCTGTACTTATGCCTAATTCTTCAGAGAGTTTTTTAGGACCCATACCGTAGAGGAGTCCAAAGTTAACAGACTTTGCAAAGTTTCTCTTTTCTTTAGCATTTTCTTCTCCAAAAAGTATGATAGACGTAGCCAAGTGAATGTCTACACCATTTTTAAAGGCTTCTAAAAGTGCTGCATCTTGTGAAAAGTGAGCGAGCAATCGTAACTCTATTTGAGAGTAGTCAATACTCACCAGTTTATAGCCTTCTTTGGCTACAAATGCTTCACGTACAGAACGTCCAAGTTTAGAACGTACAGGGATGTTTTGCAAGTTAGGGTCACGTGAGCTTAGACGTCCTGTCGCCGTTCCTGTCTGTCCAAAACTTGTGTAGATGCGTGAGTTTTCATCTGCATTTGCAAGTTTAAGTAGTGGCTCTACATAAGTAGATAGTATCTTTTGGTATTCACGATATTCAAGGACTTTGGCGATGACTTCGTGTTCATCTATGAGTGAAGAGAGTACAGCTTCGTTTGTACTGTACCCTGTTTTTGTTTTTTTACCACCTTTGAGTCCGAGATGCTGAAAAAGTACATCTCCTAACTGCTTTGGTGACTTGATGTTAAACTCAGAACCTGAAAGTCTGTGTATCTCTTTGGTGAGTACGAGTAAATCTTCACTGAGTGTTTTTTGAAGTGTGACTAGTTTAGAAGGGTCTATTTTGATTCCCAAACGTTCCATACGTAACAATACATTCATAAAAGGGTACTCTACATTTTTAGCCTCTTTAAGCAAATGTGTTAGAGAGGAGAGCTCCATCTTTTTCTTGATAGCCCCATAAAGCAAGAATGTCATCCATGCGTCTTCTGCCGCATAAAAAGTGGCATCACTTATGGCTACAGCAGAAAAATCCTCACCTTTTTTAACCATCTCTTTAAAAGGTTTCATCTCATACTTAAAGTATTGTTTTGCAAGTGTGTCAAGCCCTACTTTAGATCCAGGGTTTGAAAGCCATGCCATTATCATGGTATCCGCATACGGGATGACTGGTTCCATTTGATGTTGGTTGTAAAGTAATGAAAAGTCAAACTTGAGGTTTTGACCTACTATATTGTATTTCATTAGTTGTTTTAAAGCCGCTAGTGCATCATCTAAACTCACTTGCTTTTCTACACCCAGATAACTATGCGCTACTGGAACATAGTAAGCTTTCTCTCTGTCCAAACAAAATGAAAAACCTACCATCTTGGCTACTTTGGTGTCTAGTCCTGTTGTCTCAGTATCGAAAGCTACTATCGCATCTTTATCTATGTTATCAATTATCCTATCTAACTTTTCTTTTGTATCAAGTGTGATGGATTCAAAGGTAAGGGCATATTTTTTCTTTTCAATGGTAGGTTCCACATATTGACGTTCACAGTCTGCTTCTTCCATGCCTACTTTTGCTTTGCGTATGGCTTGTTTCATCTCATACTGTTCAAACTCTTCTAGTAAACAAGAGAGGTAATTTTTGTCTTCAAAAACAAAACTTTCTACATCCATATCTGCAAATACATCTGTACGCATAGTCACCAAGTCACGTGACAAGAATGCCAGTTCTTTACTCTCTAGCATTAACTTTTGTATGCGTGGTGTACCAGAGTTTTCTATGTCATCATAGATGGCTTCTAGAGTATGGTATTGGTTTATGAGTTTAGATGCCCCTACTTTTCCTATGCCTTTTACGCCAGGTACATTATCGGAACTATCTCCCAATATAGCTTGAAAGTTTATGAAGTCTCTCGGATGCACACCAAACTTATCTAAACAAGTCTGTTCATTCACAACAGAACGTTTCACAGCATCATACATCTCAACTTTACCATCTTCTATCATCTGATATAAGTCTTTATCGTGAGAAACGATGCGTACATGCATGTCTTTCTCTCTAGCAAACTTCGTTACCGTTGTGATAACATCATCTGCCTCATAACCCTCACGCATCAAGTTTGCAAAACCCATTTGAGTTATCCAGTCTATGGCAACGGGGAGTTGTTTTACAAGGTCATCTGGTGCTGGGTCACGGTTTGCTTTATACTCAGGGTAAATGTCATTTCTAAATGTTTTACCTTTGGCATCCAGTGCAAAAACCAAATAGTCTGTGCCATGCTCACGTCGCAACATATCTATAAGATTTACAAATCCCGTGAGTAACCCTGTTGGGAAACCATCACTATTACGTAAAGGAGGAAGTGCGAAATAAGAGCGAAAGAAGAATCCAAAAGTGTCTATGATTGTGATAGTTTTCATACAAAATAGCCTAGTTTTTTATGTATTCTAGCTTATTAAGCGTTAGATGTTGCACATATTAAATCATACTTTTTAGCTATTGACATTTTTTGACATTTTTAACGTATAATTTTTATCATTAATGCATCGGAAAAGGTCAAATAGCATGGAACAAGTTATTCAAAAAGCACCATCTCTAAATACTTTAAAAAATAAAGATATCATCTTAGAAGACATGTCCTATTTCTTTCCTAAAGGGTATGAAAAAACATTTTTATTTTTACATGCACTATTTTTACCGTATGTTGCAGGTTTACTTTTTATCTTTTTGTATATTACTGAAGCCAATCTCTCTCTTTTTTCTTCTATGTTAGATGAACACTCATTCTTTTTAACATGGTGTATTGGCTATGAATTACTCATGTTTATGTTCATCGTTGGACTCATACTCAAAAGTATCACTATCATGCGTCCAAAAGAAGAGGTGCTTTTAAAGTTTTAACTAAGGGCTAACTCTTTTTCCAAATACTTTCCAGTATAAGAGCCTGTCTTTTCATAATTTTTAGCAATCTCTTCAGGACTACCCGTAGCAATGATGAGTCCACCCTTGTTCCCGCCTTCTGGTCCCATATCTATAATATAATCTGCGTTTTTTACCATATCAAGATTATGTTCTATGACCACTACAGAGTTACCAAGTTCTACCAAGTGGTGTAACACACCTGTAAGTCTATCTACATCTGCAAAGTGAAGCCCTGTAGTAGGCTCATCTAAGATATAAAGTGTTTGACCCGTATCTTTACGGCTAAGTTCCTTAGAGAGCTTAATACGCTGTGCTTCACCCCCTGAAAGGGTTGTCGCATTCTGCCCTAAAGTGATGTAGTCAAGTCCTACATCGGTAAGTGTTTTAAGCTTTATGGCTATCATTGGGATGGCTTTAAAAAACGCTAATGCCTCTGCTACAGACATCGCTAAGACATCAGATATGGACTTACCTTTATAAAGTACTTCTCTTGTTTGAGCATTATAGCGTGTACCTTCACACACATCACACTCCACTAAAACATCTGGTAAAAAGTGCATCTCAATTTTGAGTTGTCCATCTCCTTGACAGGTCTCACATCGCCCACCTTTAACATTAAACGAAAAACGCCCTATTTTGTACCCTCTTAACTCAGCTTCTTTTGTTTGTGCAAAAAGTTTACGTATCTCATCCATAATACCCGTATAGGTAGCAGGGTTAGAGCGTGGTGTACGTCCTATGGGACTTTGGTCTAGGTAGATGACTTTATCTACCTTATCTAACCCTGTTATCTCCACACCCTCAATCTTATTGACTTTTTTAGCACGGTTTAGTAACTCACGTGCTACAGGCAAGAGTGTTTGTAGTATAAGTGATGACTTACCAGACCCACTCACCCCTGTCACACATACAAAGTTTTGCAATGGTATTTTTGCATCAAGTTTTTCTATGTTATTGAGCGTCACATTTTTTATTTCTATCCACTCTTTTTGTGGATTATTGTGTGTATAACTTATCTCTTTTCTACCATACATATAGTCAGCAGTGAGTGTTTTAGCCT
>Ga0256839_1003489_pt1 | contig 16175 bp, 17 predicted proteins | sample 354166metaG_FD_185968 | JGI IMG/M metagenome (GOLD analysis project Ga0256839, IMG submission 185968) | Hydrothermal vent microbial communities from Mid Atlantic Ridge, Atlantic Ocean - 354-166 | ecosystem: Environmental > Aquatic > Marine > Hydrothermal vents | place: Atlantic Ocean: Mid... | reverse complement strand
AAGCGGCTCCCGCCTTCTGGTTGGCGAATTCGGCCACGTCGCCGCTGAGCGACTTCGTCTCCATCAGTCGCGCGGTGAACTTGGGAATCAGGGAAACGACGCCGACATTGTCGTTGAGTCCGGCATTGGGAGCGATTTGCGGGTCGAGTGTCGCTTGAGGGGGAAGAGAATAATAGTAGACCGTCCCCCCGGCGATCTCGCGCGTCTCCGGCTGGGGAATCTGGATTTTCGGAACGGGCGTGGGGAACAGTTCGGGGTACTTTCCTGAAATGTCGTGGAGTTGGTCGAGCATTTCCTGGAGAACGGCGAAATACTCGGCACACCCCTTCTTGACTTGCTCCGAGCTGTTGACGCTCTCCACGATCCCCAATTCCAGCATCGGCAGTTTTTCCTCTGCCGGCGGCATGAAAGCGGTCCAGGTTCGGGACGAGGTTTTGCCGTCGAGCACCACGGCACCGTCGGCACCCTTGAATGCCGGAATCAAGTAGTTGCGGTTCGCTTTATCCAGCCGCTCGAGCAGCGGAACGATGGCGTCGCGCAGGTCGACATACAGATCCTTTTCCTTGCCGTCGAGGTAGGCATCGGCGATCCGGTCTCCGTAGTAGATCAGGCGTTCGACGATTTTGGCCAGCGTCTCGTAGTCGCTGGCGTCGTACTTGGGGCGAGCCGCGACGAAACCCAGCGGATTACCGCCGACATGACGGAGCACCTCCAGCGGCTTGCTGGCATCCAGTCGCATCGACCCCCAGTTGTACGTGGCCGAGGTGTATCCACTGCCATCCAGATAACAATAGGAGAGTACCGAACCGGGTCGGGGCAGGGACTGCTCGAACTTGGCCACCAACTGATCCAGATCGGTCTGCAATTCCTTCTTCAGTTCGTCGCCGATGGGAGCGTTGGCCAACGCCGAACGGATGAATGCCGCGAGCTGCTCGGCTTGGCGCTGAGGATTGGCGACCTTTTTCAGGTAATCGCCGTTGATGAAACTGAACGCCGTGATGGGCTCGCTTTCGACCGGCTTGACTTTGGCGAACTCGGGACGACTCGCCAGGGACGCGCCGGTTCCCAGCTTGGCCAGATGATCGGTGGTGGCGCCGAAGGAAAGCAACAGATAGTTGTCGTAGAGTCCCACGGCTACCGCCAGGGTTTTCTTCTCCAGTTTCGATTTCACCTTTTCGAAGTCGCTATCGCTTCCCGGAAACTCTTGCCGCAGCTCGTCCCAAGGAATCATCGAGCCGTCCAGTTTCACATGGACGTAATCTCCACCGCCGATCTTGCTCCGTGCCACTCGTCCTTGGAACATAGGCGACGATTGGGCCATCCCCTTGGCCATCTGCTCAAGCTGCCCCAGCATACCCTTGGCGGTGTCGGTGTTGGAAAGTCGAAAGCCGATGATCGTTGGGGGAACCGAAGCGCCCTCGGGCAGGTTCTGCACGAATTTGAGCAGCGCCTCCAATTGAGCTCGCTGGGGATTGCCTCCGGTAAACAGGGCCTGCAATTGAGCCGTGTTGGCCGCCATATTCAGCTCTTGCAAGGCGCCGGCCACCTCCGCATAACCTTCCCCGCCATAGACAAAGACCTCTTGGGAAAGACCGTCGAACACCAGATCGACCAGCGGCCCCATCATGGGATCCTGCTTGGCCCGTTCCAGTCCGGCCAGCGGCCCGCGTTCCAGTTCGCCCAGCGCCTGCTGAACGAAACCGACCTCCTTGAGACGCTTGAATGCGTTGCTGTTGATGAACGCCTCGTACTGACGGCGATTCTGTTGCAGGGAGAAATAGAAGGCACCGTCGGCGGGAAGAAACCGGACCGCACTCGTTTCCAGTACCGACTCGTCACCGCGAGCGGACCACGGCGGCAAGAGAGCGACCGCCGCGAACAGGCACATCCAGGTCAGGTGATTGCGAGCCGAGCGAACAAACATGGTCTTATCCTTTCCAAACCTTTCGCGAATCGAACGTGGGAGCGGCCAAGCGTCAGTCCCTGCTTGGCTCCCGCCATCAGGTGATGTTGTACGCCTTTTCGGCCGGATTGGCAATGACCCTCGGTTTCCCCCGCCGAGCCATGGCACGTCCGGGCCGTCTTTTCGACAGAATTCTCGTTTCCACTCGCCCCCACTACCCGATCGGCAGGCGCCCGGTTTCAGAGAATCCCCAAAAGGGGCAGGATTGGCCCGAAAAAAAGAACGCGGCCGCCGAACCGATCGGCAGGCCGCGTAGCCTCAAGCGGGAGCTCCTCCAGAGCCGGCGAGACGTGCCGTTTCCCCGGCACATCAGCTCTGCTTCACCTCGATACGCCGACCCTGGAACTCCTCCGACTTGGGAAGATGGACCTCCAGCACTCCGCTGTGATACCGAGCGTCGATCTTGTCGGTGTCGACGCCGGGCGGCAACGTCATGGTGCGGTAGAATTCTCCGTACCGGTAAGTCGCACCCTCCTTGTCGCTCTTTTCCTCCTTGTGCTCGGCTCGCATCGTCAGCACGTTGCCACTGAGCTTGACCTCGATCTCCTCAGGCTCGAATCCCGGGATTTCGGCCGACAGCAGATACTCGTCGTCCTTCTCTTCCCAGCCGAACTCCCATGGACTCGGCCGCCCCGGCTCCCAACCGACCAGCGGGCTGAGTTCTCCGAAGCGACTGGAGAAGAACTCATCCATCAGCGAGTCCAACTCTTGGCGAAACCGGGTCAACGGCTCCCACATTTCCAGACCCGTCTCTTCCCGTCGTACCGGGAGCGTCGTTTGACGCCTTTTCCACGGTGTCAGGCTGAACATGACTCACCCTCCTTTCCGTGTGTGCTCATCCACGCTTCGCCCGGCCGGCCGGTCATTCGACCCATCTCACCGAACCGGCCTCGGCGAAGCGCGTTACGGTGGCTTGCTTCCATCAACCGGCCTTCACCTCGATTTTTTTCGGCTGAGCTTCCTCCACCTTGGGCAGGTGCAGCGTCAGCACGCCGTTTTTCAGTTCCGCCGAGATCTTGGAACCATCGATCGACTCACCGATGGTGAACGACCGGTAGAAATCGCCGATTCCATACTCGCCGTAGAGGAAATCGATTCCCTCGTGGCGGCGAGCCACTTTTCCGGTAATGGTCAACTCGCGATTCTCAAACCGGATGTCGAGATCTTCCGGCGCCACGCCGGGCATGTCCCCGAACAACACCAGCTCGGAATCGGTCTCGTAGATATCGAATCGGGGAACGTAGGTCCCGCCGTTGCGAGTACGCTCGACCGTCACTTCGCCCGGGCGAGGTTCCGCTTGGACAATCGACCTGGTCATGGCTCTGTTCCTCCTCGTTCTTGGCAGTCGCATTGCTGTTTTCGTTTCGCACGCTCGCTCTCCTCGGCCGCACGAGGCGGCGGGGAGAGCATCAGCGCCGTATCAGCCGGCCTTCACTTCAATACGGTGCGGCCGCACTTCTTCCTTCTTGGGCAAGGTGATCGTGAGGATACCCAGTTTGAACTCGGCCGTCACTTTGTCCGGTTCTACCGGTTGCGGCAGTTCGACCGTGCGCTGGAACGAACCGTACGCCCGCTCCTGCCGGTGCCAGGTCCCCTCTTCCAGTTCCGGTTGTTTCCGCTCGCCTTTGATCGTCAATTGGTTCTCACCATTGACGAAGATCTCGAGGTCTTCCAATTCCATACCCGGCAGCTCGGCTTCCACGTACAGGCAGTTGTCATCCTCCCAGAGGTTCAGGGGCGGATAAACGGCCTGAGCAAACCGCCTGGGAACGGGAACGCCCCAGCGGTCGAACAGCCGATCCATTTCCTCTTGCCAACGGTTCATCTCCTGCCAGATGCCCATCGGTTGTCTCCGTGTGGTCAACATGATTTCACCCTCCATCCAACAATGACTCGGTTCTCGACCTCGGCGCCACTCCGGCGCCGCCTCACTTGTTCGGGTCCATCGCCCCTTCGACCCCACTGCGCTGTTCGATCCAGAAAGACCGCGTTCCCGGTGGAGAACGCTCAAGCTGTGGTGAAGGAGCCGCCAGGCAACTTTTGCAAAGAGCGTGCCAATGCCACAGGGGCGGCGAAGAGGGCCGACGGGGAGCAAAAGTGTCGCTGGAGACGCGTCAGTTTGTCCAGCCGAGCAGGTCAGAGATGCGCGATGACCGGCGAACGGAAATCGGTGGCCATACGGCACTGAGATTGCGTGAGTGTAGGCCAAAGTCGTCTCACCTCGCAAAGCGTGAATCGACCGATGACGCGCCATCTTCCCAACTACTACGCCATTTTGGGAGTGCTGCCGCGAGCGACGGCGGAGGAGATTCGCAGGGCCTACCTGGAACTCGCCAAGAAACACCATCCCGACGTCACGGGAGACCCGGCCGAGCAGGCCGAAATCAAGCGGATCAACGACGCCTTCCGCGTCCTCTCCGACCCCGAGGCTCGGCGAAAATACGACGCCGCGCGGCAACAGACACCGCGCGGTCGCCGTCCGCCGGCGACTCGCGCTCGCCGCGCTCCGCAGCCCGCGCCGGGGCGCAGGCAGATCATCGATTTTCCCCTCACGCCGGAAGAAAGTCGCTACGGAGCGACGGCCCATGCGACCGTCGGCGTCCGCCTGCCCTGTCCTCGGTGTTCGGCTCGAGCCGCCGAATCCTGCCCTCGCTGCGGCGGGTCCGGCACGGTGCTCGAGCGTCGGAAAGTGGCCCTCACCCTCCCACCGGCCTGTCGAACGGGAACACTCCTGCAGCTCCCACTCAGCGCGGAGGATGCGGAACATGCCGGCACCGTGCTGTTGCGGATCGTGGTTCGCCCCACCTGGTAGGCTGTTCACGGCACCCGATTTGCACAAGATTGGCATAAGAGGCTGTCGCAAAGCTCCAGGCCGCAAGCAACACGCCCGACGCCGGAACGCGGCGCGGCGGGCTTTGTTACAGGCTTAAGAATCCTCTGCCGGGAGTTGCCTCATCGCCGACACCGGCGCGAGTCGCACTCACGAAAGGAGCAGCCATGTCCGAAACACGACCGATTTCAAAGCGCCAACAGCAGGGAATCGCCGAACTGCGCTCGGACCACGCGCGCGTCCTGGTGGCGATCGCGGCGCTCGAGCGAGCAGCGGGGGCTCCCAGTCCTCGCCGACGCAAGGAATGGCTGACCAACGTGCGCGTCGCATTGTCACAGTTCCATAAGGCAACGACGCGCGAAGGCGAGCATGAATCGGCTCCCGAGGGTGTGCTGGAGCTCATCCGAGAGGCCGAGCCGCGGCTGGCCAACGAGGTCGATCAGGTCGAACAGGCCTACCGAGAACTCTCGCGTCACGTGGATCGGCTGCGGCAACAGTTGGAACGGGCCGACCCCGAACAACTCGACGTCGTCGCCGTTCGCAAGCAGATCGGCACGCTGCTGTCGGAGTATCGGCACCTGCAGGCTCGCGAAGTCGATCTAGTCTATGACGCTTTCAACACGGACATCGGCACGGGAGATTGAGCCGGCCGAGCGCTGAGGTCGAACGCCGCCGTCAGTCGGACGCATCGAACCGCGTGGCCGGTTGCACGGTTTCTCCCATCCGATGGTACGCCGGGTCCACCAGGCCGAACGCGTCGGCGACTCGGTTGAACATGGCGAACATCCCGGTTACATACACGGCTTCGGCAATCTGGCGGTCCTTCCAACCGGCGCGCCGAAGTGCTTCGGCGTCGGCATGCGTCATCGCGGCGGGGGTCCGCGTCAGTTTGCCGCAATACTCGAGTAATTCCCGCAGCGGAGAGCCGATGCCGGATGCGGCCAGATCTCCTTTGGCCAAGGCCTCGGCCTGCTGGCGACTCGCTCCCTGCAACTGCAGGAAGTACCCGTGCGACCCTCGTCAGTAGTCGCACCGGTTGAGTCCCGAGACATAGGTGGCAATCGCCTCTTTGGTTTGCCGGTCGAGGTGACCGTCGGCAAACTGCAGAGGATAGGTGACTGCCAGCATGGCCTTCAGGATGTCGGGTCGCTGGCTGAAGCACTTGAGAATGTCAGGCACCTCCTCCCGCTCGGGATTGGCGGCCAGCCACTTCTCGTAAGCAGCGCGCAGCTCACCTACTGCCTCCTGCTCACTTATCCAGCCGATCCAGGGTTCCGTCATCGGCTCGTCTTTTCTAGCTGCCGCGATAGCAGGATCGTCCGGGAACACAGGTTCCTCGGCTGACATCGGCGTCGTCGGGTCCGAGCACGTGTTGCGTGAGGTTGCACCAGCAGTAGTCGGCCCCTTCTTCATCCGCGTGTGTGGGAGCGTCCAACATTCCGGTGACGTAGATCGCTTTGCTGCGAAGATGAGTACAGGGGGGAGTGGTGACGATTTCCAGCGATTCAGTGGTCTTCTCAAACGCCATCTCAAAATCCTCCTGTTTCAAGGCCGGCGGCCCGCAACACGGCGCGGCGCACCGCCGTTTGGGCCAACTGGACTTTGTATTCATTGTGAGACAGAGGTGTGGCCTGCGCCACCGCGACGCGCCCGGCTTCCGCAGCCAGCCGCTCGTCCACTCGATGTCCCACGAGCACTTCGGCGGCCGCGTCGGCCCGCCAGGGAATGGGGGCCACCTGGCCCATGACGACTTGAGCCTCTTTCACGCGTTGGCCGGAAAACTCCAGCACGGCCGCTGCCGCCGCCAGTGGCATGTCGGGGCCGGCACCGTGACGCACTTCATAAGTTGCACTTTGCAACGCACCGGCCGGCGGTAACACGAAATGGGTCACCAGCTCGCCCGGCGCCAGCGTGTTCTCCTGTTGGTCCGCACGCCGAGGAATCTGAAACAGATCGGCCACGTCGCACCATCGTTCGCCCTCGGCGCAACGAAGGCGCGCCTGGGCACCCAGTGCGATCAGACAGGGAGCGATCCGCGAGGCACTGACGAACTTGGCGGGTCCTTGGTTGCCGAGGATGGCGTGGTAGCGGTTGTCCCCCTCGATGACGCGCCGACCATCCAGAAGCTCGCCATCACGGCGGAAGTACCAGCACTGTGGGCGCCGCAGCACTTCGCCGCCCAGCGTCCCCTGCGATTGCAGTTGCATGCTGTTGATCCCGTGAACGGCGTCGAGGATTCCGCCATAGTCGGCCAAGTGCGGATCGGCCAGCAGTTCGTCCAGCGTTACGGCCGAGCCGATCGCCAGGCTTCCGTCCGGCAAGAGACGAATCTCCTTCAGCGAGTCGACTTCCATGATGTTGACCACGCGGTCGGGAGTGACCACCATCTTTTTCAACAGCCCCATCAAGTCGGTCCCGCCGGCCAGTACGACGGCGGTTGTGCCGGCGTCCTGCAAGAACTCGACGGCTTCCTCTTCGGTCCTCGGTTCGGCATATTCGAACGATTTCATCGATCACCCCCTCCCGTTGGCTTGGCGGATCGCATCCAAGACTCGTTTCGGTGTCAGCGGCAACACGGGAACACGGACTCCCAGAGCATTGCAAACCGCATTGGAGATGGCGGCACCCGGGCTGATGACCGGCGGTTCTCCCAAGCCGATCACGCCTCGAGCCCGCTGATCTTCCGGTTCGTACAGATCGACCACGATCTCGCCCACGTCTCCGATGCGCGGCAACTTGTAATCGGCCAGCTCGGCATTGACGAACTGCCCGGTACTCGGGTCCAGAATCCGCTCCTCGAACAACGCGTAGGCGATTCCCATGATCACCGCACCATGCACCTGACTGGTCGCCGTCTTGCGATTGACGATCAATCCCATGTCCTGCACGGCCACGAATTGCTTCATCCGTACCACGCCCGTATCGCGATCCACGGCAACGTGAGCGATTTGCACGCCACCCACCCCCTCGTCGCTGAGCGGGCTGGCAGCTCCCCGTTTGTGACTGGCCGTCACTTCGAGCGGCTTGAGTCCCAGCAGGGCACAGGCTTCACGCCAGGAAAGACTGCGGTCGGGTTTTCCTTTCACCCGGATGCATCCCACGCCGACCTCCAGCTCATCCGGCTTGGCGGACAGTTTGGGAGCCACTGTTTCGAACAGGCGGGCCAGGGCGTCTTGAGCGGCCCGGCGGTGCGATTCGCAGACCGCGCCCACCGTGGTGCTGCCACCGGATGCGCCGCTGGGCGGGTACTTCGAATCGCCGATGTTGACGCGCACGTCTTCCACGTTCAGCCCGAAGGTCTCGGCCAACACCAACGCACACACCGTGCGCGTTCCCGTTCCCAGGTCTTGCGTGCCGCAAAACGACTCGACGCCGCCATCGGGATAGATCCGCAACCGGCATTCGGAGTTGTTGGCCGTCCCTCCCCAGGTGTGCAAAGCGATCCCCAGTCCTTCCACGACCGAGCCTTTGGCGGGGCCCTTGCCGTGCGGGTGCCATTTCGACTTCCAGTCGATGAGCTCGGCGGCACGCTTCAGTTCGGCCGCGTACACTTCCTGCTTCTGACGCGAACTGATGTGCTTCACGTTCCGGAGGAACACGTCGAGACTGCTGATGCCGAGCCGTGCCGCCAAATCGTCCAGGGCGCACTGCGTCATCACACAGGCTTGCGGGTGGTTGGGAGCCCGCCAGGCGGCCGCCTGCATGGCGTTCACCTTGATCGGAGTCGCGCGGACGCGCCGGCTGGGTGCCTGAATCACGTAGGGCACGACTCGATCACTGACGCCGCCTCCCCGATAGCCGCTGGTCCCCCATTGATGCGAATCCCATACTTTGATTTCGCCGTTCTTATCGGCCCCCAAGCGGACTTTGATGTAGCCGGAGGGTCGGTTGCCGGCGATCTTGAGTTCCTGGTCGCGATCGAGCATGAACTTGATCGGGCGGCCGGTCGACTTGGCGAGCCGAGCAGCCGCGATGCCCCAATATCCGGGCGAAAATTTGCTGCCGAATCCGCCACCGATGTATTGGCATATCACCTCGACCTGGTCGGCTCCCATCTCGAGTGCCTTGGCGAATCCGTCGTCGGTTCCCGAGACGTTCTGCGTCGAGAGATAGACCCGCAACTTGCCGTCCTTGTATTCGAGCGTGCTGCCGTGCGGCTCGAGACAACAGTGCGTAATGACGGGGATGCCGTAAAAGCCTTCCACGACCACGTCGCATTGGTCGAACAACCGCTTGAACTCGGCCTCGTAGAATTCATCTTCGTCGTCATCGTCTCCCGGCTCGCGCTCCGTGGTCGGCTCGGAGCTCCGAGTCCGCATGGTGCGACCGGCCGCTTTCGCCGCCTCGAGATCCTCTTCGTTGGTGAAAACGTCGAGCTTCTCGTAATCGAACCGGATCGCTTGCACGCCTTCTCGAGCCGCCGATTCGGATTCGGCCGCGACCGCCACCAGCAGCTCACCGTCCCACTGGATCTCCTTGCCGACGCCGGCATGAGGAAACACCAGCACTTCGACAACGCCGGGTATTTCTTTGGCGGGAGCCGTATCGAGCTTGGTGATCCGCAGATGTCCAAAGGGAGCGCTGAGGCACTTGACGATCAACTGGTTCTTCAGGTTGACGTCGTAGGTGTACTTGGCCTCTCCCGTCGCTTTGACCAATCCATCGATGCGGTCGTGCGACTTCCCCAACAAACGAGACTTTTCGCGTGAGGGCCACGCGTAGCCGGTCTTAGCCATTGCCGCCTCCCTTCACCAAATCGACGACCGCTTCGATCATGTCCGCATACGTGCCGCAACGGCAGAGATTGCCGTTGAGCCCCTGCCGAATCTGCTCGCGCGTCGCATCAGGGTGCCGCTTCAGGAAAGCTCGCACCGCCACCACAAAACCGGGTGTGCAGAATCCGCACTGCAGCGAGTCATGCTTGACGAATGTCCGGCAGATCCGATCGGGATGGTGGCTGCTGACCGACTCGCACGTTTCGATCTTCTTGCCCCGGCAGGCGATCGCCAGCAACGTCGACGCCGTCATCGGCTTGCCGTCCACCAACACGGTGCTGGCGCCGCTGCTGCCGTCGCTGCTGACCGGTTTGGCGGCCGTCAGATCGAGTTGGTACCGCAGCACGTCCAGCAGGGTGTCGCGGGGTTCGACCGCGACCTGATGGTCCGAGCCATTGACATGGAGAGTGATTTGGGTTTTCGAGCGGACCAGGCGCGATGCCCGACTGGCCGCCTCGGCCGCTCCTCCACTGATGGCCGTGGCGGCTGCAACCGCCCCCGACCCCTGCAAAAACGCCCGTCGGTGGAAGTGCATCCCCGACGATTTGCCCGGATCCTTCATGGTGCTCACCTTCCCGTGTGGAGGACCAAAAACGGAATACTTCCATCACGTCGAACGGGAGCGATTATACCGGATCTGGCGCGCACCGCAACCAAACTGCACTCAAGAGGTAGACAATCCCCCGTGGCGAACGGCAGCCCATGCGGGCCGCTTCATTCTTCGGCGTAGCCAACCATGACCAGCGCCAACTTCAACGGTTTGGGCTTGCCTGCCGTTTGCACGGTGGTTTGCAGCAACCACCAGTCGTGCTCCTCGTCATGCCACATTTGCGGTGACGGGCCATCCTTTGTCGGTTTGAGTGCCAAAATGGCGGGGTGGCTCGAGTCGATCGACTGGGAACTCTTTTCCACCAGCGTTTCGACATCTTGAGGAGCCGGGTCTCGATCTTCGTCGGCCGACGTCAGCAGCAGAAAGCTGGGAGTGGGCGAAACACCTTCGTGAGCGCCGTCGGTGGGAATCGACGCGAACCGCATCGTGTACACTCCTTTGGGAATTTCCTGATCGCGGAAATCACTCCCTTTGCGCGCATACTGGATCACACCGACCAGACTTCCATCAGCCAGCGCGTAGCCTTCTCCTTTCTTGCCGACGGAGATCCCCTTGCAAAACCAGATCTTGCAATACGTTCGGCTGCTGCCGCGGATGACCTTGAGACCGCGACTTTCCAGGCAAGACGCCACCTGGGGGCTGAGTGCCTCCTTGGGCGGCGCTTCCTCCAAGACTTCGATTCGATAGTCGGCGGCCGATGCCGCGCCGCTGAGGACCAGTATCAAACAGCCGCCGACCCAGGCGGCGACGCCCCGGGACCGCCAGGTCATGCGGAAAACCGAATTCCGGCAGTAGTACGACATCGGTGGATTCTCCTGGTGTCAACTCACGAGCCGTCGGCCACCTGCGTGGTCGTGGCTTGATGCTCGAAACGTCCCATGTAGGCACTGCGGGTCTCGAACGTCGACCCGACCGGCGAATTCCAGCGCCACGCCGGGAACGAAGTTCTCGAGCGGCGTCAGCGGCGGGTAGTAAGCCGACTCGTTGCTGCAAATGCAGTCGTCGGCATCGGCTTTGCGAGTCGACAACCGAGCATACTTGCCGGCGTCCAGTTCCCCGCGCAACGTCGCCGTGTCGAGTTTCATGTCAATACGACTGCGGACGACATCGACGACCGCCGCGAACAACCGTGGATTCGCCTCGCGGAGAAACCGCATCAGCGCCTCTTTCTGGAGGTCGCTGGCTTGCCGATCCACCACCACGCGAACCCGCAATCGGTCGCTCGGCTCGACGCCGTCGAACCCGAGTGTCCGGTCGGTTTGGACAATCGCCACCAGGTTCAAACCGGCCAGCGATTGGCCACCGATTTCGCCTTCGTCGAAATGCCACGCCATCACCGCCTCCTTGCCCGCGAGCCCGACTTCGCCCGCGGCAAAGCAGGGACCGGTGTAGACCTGGCAGGTTCTCGATTCGAGGTAGACTCCGCGGGGGACCGCGGCGTGGGTCCAACTCGCCAACAGCCCCATCCCGATCCATCCGCCGACCACGATCAATTTGCGCAACATTTCTCGTCTCCTCCAGCCGTCAGACAGCCGATCAACACGCTACTTCCACAAGGGTCCAGTATAGATCAACGGTTCTCCGGGTGCCACACCGGGAGTGTTGCGAGCCGCCCCACTTTTCTCGTCGTCGGCCCCGACCAAAACCTATACTTCTGGCGGCGGAAAGTGGATGGACCCGCCTGGGGCCGAAGACGGATCCGAGTCCGCCACACGCGGCATGACGCCGCCAGCTTGCGCAAGCCGATCATGGAAAAGGAGTTGCGCAAGTCGCCACGAGAACGATGGGCCGGCGGTTGGCGGCCGATCGAATAAGGGGAGCAAGAGGGTGGCCGCGAGGCGCTGGTCTGCTCCTTGACACGCCTAGGGGTAGGGGTTGTCATGACTGTAACGATTGACGGGGATCGCCCGGCGCGCGCCGACACGACCGGTACCGTACCGGAGTGGGAGCGGGAGCTGGCGGGATTGCGTGAGCGGATCGAGGCACTCGAGTCGCAATCGGCGGGCGACTCGAACAACTCGAAAACCGAGTCGCTCACACTCTTGGTATTCAGCGGCGAGCTGGACAAATTGCTGGCCGCGTTCGTGATCGCCACCGGTGCCGCCGCGTGCGGCATGAAGGTGACGATGTTCTTCACGTTCTGGGCTGCGGCAGCGCTAAAGAAACGCGGCCCGCAAGCTCGCGGCAAGAGCCTGATCGAGCGGATGTTCGGTTGGATGTTGCCCGGCGGGTTTTCGGGGCAGAAACTCTCGAAACTCGATTTCTGCGGACTCGGGCGGCGGATGATGCGCCGCGAAATGGAGAAGAAGAACGTCGCCGACCTGCCGGAACTGGTCGACGCGGCGAAGGACCTGGGAGTCGAGATCCATATCTGTGAGATGTCGATGTTGTTGATGGGGATTCGCCGGGAGGAGCTGATGGACTATCCCGGCATGAGGTTCTGCGGGGCCGCCGGATTCCTGGAACGGGCGGCCAGTTCAGACGTTTCGCTGTTCATTTGAAGTGGAGGGGGCGACGGTGCCTGCCCAGCACGAATATGACTTGACGGGAATGCAGTGCCCCATGCCGATCGTACGGCTTTCCCGGCTGATCAAGGAGTGCCCAGCGGGAGACACGCTGAAGGTGGTTGCCGATGACCAGGCGTTCTGTTTCGACGTCGAGTCCTGGTGCCGGAGAACGGGGCACGAGCTTGTGGAACTGCACCAGACCGAACACGAATGCACGGCTGTCATTCGCAAGAAGGGATCGAGCGTGGAGTGAGTCGATGGAGCCGGTGACCGTCCAGATCGAGCGGCTGCGCGAGTTTATCGGGAATCTCGATGAACCGCTGGCCGACACTCTGCGCTCTGCGCTGGACGGCATCCAGTTCCACATCGAGCGCGAAGCGGAGAAGACGCGGCAGTTGGCGAAAGCTCAGGCGGATGCCATCGTCCACGCCGCGGAAATCATTACCGAACTGGAGGAGACTCGCGATCGTCTCGAGGAAGCCCGCCAACGAGCGGAAACTGCCGCCCATCGGGCACGGAAACTCAGCGCCTTCGGCGACATCCTCGAGGATTCCCTCCATGAGATCTATCTGTTCGACAGCGAGAGTCTTTCGCTGATCCACGTGAACCGAGGCGCTCGCGAAAACATCGGCTACACGATGGTCGAGCTGCTTCAGATGACGTTGCTGGATATCAACGCGGAGTTTACACGAGAGGAGTTCGTCGACCTGGTTCGGCCGCTGTTGGCCGGTCACTGCGGCAGCTTGGAAATCACCACCATGCACCAGCGCAAGGACGGCAGCCGGTACCCCGTCCGCATGCACTTGGAGACGTCGTGTTTTGATGAGCGTCCGATCTTCGCCGCGATTGTGCTGGACGTCACCGAGCACACGCAGATGGTGCACCGCCTGCACGAACTGGCGTACCGCGATCCTCTGACGGAACTGCCGAACCGCGCCTCGATCCTCGAGTTGATCCAACGGTCGATCGACGAAGGCCAACCCCACTTCGCCGTGCTGTTCCTCGATTTCGACCGCTTCAAGTTGATCAACGACAGCTTGGGGCACGAGATGGGCGATGAGTTGCTCAAAGAGATCGCCCAACGTTTGCGGTCGGCTCTGCGCGAAACGGACGAAGTCATACCGGCTCGGCTGGGTGGCGATGAGTTCGTCGTGCTGCTGCGCGACTTGCGCCATCCTTCGGACGCCGTGACGGTGGCGGATCGACTGCTGGAAGTGTTCTCCGAGAGTTTTCGGCTGGGGTCGCACACCGTCTACTCCACGGCCAGCATCGGCGTGGCCACCAGTGAGCACGAGTATCACCGAGCCAGCGACATGCTCCGCGACGCCGACCTGGCCATGTATGCCGCCAAGAACTCCGGCAAAGCTCGGTACGAGGTGTTCGACGCGACGATGCGCGACCAGGTCCGCCGCCGTTTGAGAATCGAAGCCGAGTTGCGTGACGCCATCCGGACCAACGAGTTCACTCTGGTCTATCAACCGATCGTTTCGCTGGAGTCGCGAAAGCTGTACGGGGTCGAGGCGCTGATTCGCTGGGAGCACCACAAGATTGGCCTGATGCAGCCGGGAGAATTCATTCCCGTGGCCGAAGAAACCGGTCTGATCGTGCCCATCGGCGAGTGGGTGCTCGACGAGGCGCTGCGGCAACTGGTCGAGTGGCGGGACCGGCTGGGGAGCGACGCGCCCTCCAGCGTCCATGTCAACGTCTCGCGCGTCCAACTCCTCCTGCCGAATCTGGTGGACTACGTTCGCGACCGCGTGCTGCACTACGGTGTCCCTCCCGAAGTGCTCCATTTGGAGGTCACCGAGAGCATGATCATGCACGATCCGCAGACGGTGCTGGCCAATCTCAACGCTCTGCGCAGTCTCGGAGTCAAGATCGACATGGACGACTTCGGTACGGGGCACTCGTCCCTTTCCTGCCTGCACGAGTTCCCCATCGATGTCCTGAAGATCGACCGTTCGTTCATTTCGACTCCGAAAAAGGTGCATGAGTTCGTGGCCCTGCTGCATGCGGTGCTGACGCTGGCCGAAAACTTGGGACTGGAAGTGATCACCGAGGGAATTGAAGACACGGAACAACTTGCGACCCTCCAAGCGCTGGGGTGCAAGTACGGCCAAGGCTACCTCTTTTCCAAGCCGCTGTCGGCCAGCGGCTTGGTGGAGTTTGTTCGAGCGGACTTCTCCAACGCGGACGCGGCGCCGGTCCCACGTACGGAAGAAGAGAGAAGCTGCCCGAGGCTCGGGACGTCGCCGGTCCAGTGACGTCCGGTTCGAGCCACAAAAGACAATCTCGGAATGGCGGACCCAGACGGGTCGAGGAGAGGCGGCGATTGCCGAGCTGCCAACAGCGAGGTGTGACGATGTTGAGAAACCGAGTCGCTGCCAGCGAGGAGCTGGTAGCCACGATTGACAAATGTCTGGCGACGTTGCCCGGATTGGCGACCTTACCGCAAACGGCGGTCGAGATTCTAAGGCTGGCCAAAGATGACAATGCCACGGCCGAGGATTTCCACAATGTGATTGCCATCGATCCGGCGCTTTGCGTTCGAGTCCTCAAGGTAGTCAACTCGTCGTACTACGGGCTCTCCAGAAAGATCGACTCGATCCGCCAGGCAATCGTGCTATTGGGCCCGAACGCGGTCCGGAACATCGCCATTGCCAGCAGCATGCAGAAGATCTTCCGCATACGCCAGGCTGAACCGGGATGCGATCCTCAAGATCTATGGGTTCACTCGCTGACGGTTGCGACGGCAGCGCGAGAAATCGCCCGATTGGTAGACCAAGAATTAGAGGAGACGGCGTTTCTGGCCGGTTTGATTCACGATGTGGGGATGATCGCCGAAATGCAAATCGATCGTAGCCGGTTCACTCCGGTCATCCGCCAGTTGGCAGCGGAGGAGGGGATCACCGTATCCGAAGCGGAAGCAGAGGTCGTTGAAGCACTACACGAACTGTTTGGAGCACGGCTGTGTCGGCAATGGAAGCTGCCGCTGCATCTCGAATTGGTAGCCGGCTATCATCACCGCCCAGAGTGCCTCGACGAAACGGAATCTCGCCTGCCGGCCATCACGCACCTGGCCGACATCCTGGCCGATCAGGTCGATCACGAGTGCGAGCAGACGAGTGAACGACTCAGAGCCGCCCAGGTAACGCTGGAGCGACTCGGGCTGCAAATCTCCGACTTGGAGGAGGTCCTTGAACGACTCCCCCAAGCGATTGAGGATATGCACCGCTTGTTTGCGGACTCGTGAGTGTGACCGGGGAAGTGCGAAGTTGGAACACTGCCGGTGACTGCCAGGGAATCGAGGAGGCGGGAAAGGCGGCAGGTATGTGGTTGGGGCGGATGGAGACGTGGCCGGGAGAGCGTGGGCCCTCGAGGTGCACGCACGGACTTGTAGTTGGGTTACCCCGCCACAGAGGGACGATGGGCCCTCCTGACGTTGCGGTTGAACACTCTCCCGGGACGATTCTCCATATGGTGCCGTAGG
>Ga0256839_1003487_pt1 | contig 16180 bp, 19 predicted proteins | sample 354166metaG_FD_185968 | JGI IMG/M metagenome (GOLD analysis project Ga0256839, IMG submission 185968) | Hydrothermal vent microbial communities from Mid Atlantic Ridge, Atlantic Ocean - 354-166 | ecosystem: Environmental > Aquatic > Marine > Hydrothermal vents | place: Atlantic Ocean: Mid... | reverse complement strand
GCGCTGGCCCAGGAGCGGCGCCGTCCCGGGCAGGCCCGTCGCCTCTACCGGCAGGTGTTGCGCCGTCATCCCGACCATCCCCTGGCCCTGGCGGGACTGGCGGCGGTGGCGGGCCGGGAGCGTCCCCGGCTGCGGGCGGCCCTGGAAGGGGTGATCCGGCGGCAGCGGGATCGGGCGCCGCTCCATTATGCCCTGGCCAACCTGTACGTGCGGGAAGGGGATTGGCGCCGGGCTCAGCGTTCCTATTTCGAGGCCTTCCGCCTCGATCCGGACCGGCCCGACTACGCCTACGACCTGGCGGTCAGCCTCGATCACCTGGGCAAGTACCGCCTGGCGGCCCGGTTCTACCGCAAGGCGCTGCAGTTGGCCCGCCTGCGCCGTCCCCGCTTCGATCCGGCCGCCGCACGCCGCCGTCTGGCGCAGCTGGAGGAGGTGCTGCCGTGAGCCCGCAGAAGAAGCGTCTCGGCGAGTTGCTGCTGGAAGAGGGGATCATCACCCCTGACCAGTTGGAGATCGCCCTCCAGGAACAGAAGAACAGCCCCGAGCGGGAACCCTTGGGCAAGATCCTGGTGCGCCTCGGCTTCGTCCCCGAGGCGGTCATCCGCGACCAGCTCAGTCGCTCCCTGGGGCAGGCGAGCATCGATCTCAAGCACTGGGTGCCTGACCCGGAAGCCCTTGAGCTGATCGACCAGGAGACCGCCCGCCGGCTGCGGGTGGTGCCGGTGGCCTACGACGCGGAGGAACGCCGCTTGAAAGTGGCGATGACCGACGTGTTCGACATCGTCACCCTCGACCGCCTCGCCGCCCGCTTCGAGGGGCGCATCGAGATCGAGCCGCTCCTGGCCGGCGAGGCGGAGCTGGAGGAGGCCATCGACCGCTTCTACGGCTACGAGCTGTCCATCGGCGGTATCCTCCAAGAATTGGACGCCAGCGAGCAGGAGATGGAACTGGGCCTCGACACCGAGCGCTACAGCCATCCCCTGGTCCGCCTGGTGGACGCCCTGCTGGTGGACGCGGTGCGCCAGGGGGCCTCCGACATCCATTTCGAGCCCGAGGCGGGTTTCATGCGGCTGCGTTACCGCATCGACGGGGTGCTGCACCAGGTGCGGGTGCTCCACAAGCGCTTCTGGCCCGGGATGCTGGTGCGGCTCAAGGTGATGGCGGATATGAACATCGCCGAGACCCGCGCTCCTCAGGACGGTCATATTCGGCTCACCGTGGCCGGCCGCGAGATCGATTTCCGCGCCGCCACCCATCCCACCGTCCATGGGGAGAACCTGGTGCTGCGCATCCTCGACCGCCACAAGGGCATCGTGCCCTTGGAAGGCCTCGATCTGGCTCCCGACAATCTGGCGCGGTTGAAGGCGCTGGTGGCGCGTCCCGAGGGCATCCTCCTGGTCACCGGCCCCACCGGCAGCGGCAAGACCACCACCCTGTATTCGCTGCTCAACCACATCAACGACGAAACCGTCAACATCATGACCCTGGAGGATCCGGTGGAATATCCGCTGCCGGGGGTGCGCCAGAGCAGCCTCAATCACGCCGCCAAGATGGATTTCGCCGCCGGCATCCGCTCCCTGCTGCGCCAGGACCCGGACGTGATCCTGGTGGGGGAGATCCGCGATCGGGAGACCGCCACGATGGCGTTGCGGGCGGCCATGACCGGCCATCAGGTGCTGTCCACCCTGCACACCAATTCCGCCGTCGGTGCCCTGACCCGTTTGCGCGACATCGGCATTCCCGCCGACCTGATCGCCGGCAACCTCATCGGCGTCGTCGCCCAGCGCCTGGTGCGGCGTCTGTGTCCCCGATGCCGGCGGCCGGCGGAGGTGCCCGACGAGGATCGGCGGCGCTGGGGTTGGGATCGGCAGGCGGTGCCGGTCGTCTACGAACCGGGCCGCTGCCCTGCCTGCCACTACCGCGGTTACCGGGGGCGGGCCCTGATCATGGAGGTGCTGCCCTTCGACCGCGAACTCGACGCCCTGGTGGCGGCGGGCGAGCCGGCCCAGGCGATCGAAGCCCTGGCCCGGCGCAAGGGTTTCCGTTCCCTGGCCGAGGACGGCTTGCGCCGGGTGGCCGAGGGCGTCACTTCCCTGGCCGAGGTCCGGCGGGTCGCGGAGCTGCCGTAGGATGGCCCGTTACCGCTATACCGCCGTCGATGCCGAAGGCCGGCGCCTGACCGGTCTGGCCGACGCCGACAACGAGGATATGCTCGAATCCCGCCTGGCGCAGCGGAACCTGACCCTCGTGCGCGCCCGTCCGGCGCCGCAGCGGCGTTTCGCGGTGCGGGCGCGGATCGGTCGGCGTGAGCTGATCCATTTCTGCTTTCAGATGGAACAGATGGTGAACGCCGGCATCGGCGTTCTCGACGGCCTGCGCGACTACGCCGACGCCCTGCCGCCCGGCGCCCTGCGGGACGTGATCGCCGGGGTGGGAGAGCGGATCGAGGCGGGCAGCACCTTCTCCGAAGCGCTGGCGGCCTATCCGGCGGTATTTTCCACCTTGTTCGTCGATCTGGTGCGCGCCGGGGAACGCAGCGGCGAACTGGGGGCGGTATTGGGTCATCTGACCGAGTCCCTCAAATGGCAGGACGAGATGATCGCCCGTACCCGCAAGGCTCTGGCCTATCCGGCGTTCGTCGCCGTCATCGTCCTGGGGGTGATGGCGTTCTTGATGGTGTACGTGGTGCCCCAGGTGACCGATTTCATTCTGTCCATGGAAGGGGAAGTGCCCTGGTACACCCGCCTGCTCATCGCCGTTTCCCACACCGTGGCGGACGACTGGCCCTGGCTGCTGGGGGTGCCGGTGACGGCGGCGGTGGCGCTGAAGCTGTTGCTGGCCCGCAGCGAGGCGGCCCGCTTGTGGTTCGACGCCTTCACGCTGCGGCTGCCGGTGATCGGGCCGGTGCTGGAAAAGATCGTCATGGCCCGTTTCGCTCATTATTTCGCCCTGCTGTTCCAGGCCGGCCTGCCGGTGCTCGAATGTTTCCAGCTCTGTGGCGGCGTGGTGGGCAACCGGCACGTAGCCCAAGCTTTGGAGCGGGCGCGGCGGGCGGTCGCTCGCGGCGAGGCGGTGAGCGACGCGCTGGAGGCCACCGGCCTGTTTCCCCGCCTGGTATTGCGCCTGCTGCGTATCGGCGAGCGCACCGGCGATCTGGCCCAGGCGCTCGCCAACGTCAACTATTTCTATCGCCGTGACGTGGACGAGGCCATCGAACGCCTCCAGGGCATGATCGAACCGGCTCTCAATCTGATCATCGGCCTGGTGATGGGTTGGGTGATGCTGGCGGTGATGGGACCCATCTACGATCTCATCGGACAGGTGCGCTTCTGATGGCCTGGATCCTGTATCTCGGCAATCACCGCCAGGTTCTCTACCGCGGCGGTCTGCGGGGGGTGCGTCCCGTCTGGGAGGGGGAAGGACCGCCCGACGACCGCCCCCGGGCATGGCGTCCGGTGCGGCGGGTGCGGGTGTTGGTGGATCTGATCGAGGAGGAATTCCGCCTCGAGCGCCTGCCCCATCTGCGCGGCGCCGATCACCGCGCCCTGGTGGCGCGCAAACGCCGCCAGCTGTTCCAGGACGCCGAGCTGGTGCGGGTGGAACGGCTGGGGCGGGAAAACCACGGCCGCCGCGACGACCGGATACTGTTCGGCGCTATCCGGGTCGCGGCGGCGCTCGAGCGCTGGTCCCGGGCGCTGGCCGGTTGGGGAGTCGGGATCGCCGGTTACTGGTCGCTGCCGCGCCTGGCCGAGTGCCTGTTGCCGTCCTGGGGGGACGGTCTGCGCCTGTTGCTCTATTCCCAGGGCGAACGTCTGGCCCTGCGCCAGAACTACCGGGAAGGGGGGCGGTTGCTGTTCAGCCGCCTCACCCTGGTGGAAAGGGAGACGGCCGAGGAGGAAGTGCCCGAGGAGGTCGAGCGGACCTGGCGCTATCTCCAGCGCACGTTCGATATCGGTGGGGAGCGCCGCTTCCAGGTGGTGGCCTCCGAGGCGCTGGCCCGTTCCCTGGGAAACATATTGGCGGAATTGCCCGACACCCGGGTGGCGGTGTTGGCGGTCACTGGGGAAATGCCCCAGCGGGCGGCGCTCCGCCTGGCCCGGCGCTGCTGGTGCCGGCCTCATTACCGCCCTCCACGGTCCGCGACGCGGGGTTCGACGGTGTTGTACGCCGTCGCCATCGCTGGTCTCGCCCTCGCCGGCGGTTATCTCGGCTACGTTTGGCAGCGGCACGGTGAACTGGCGAATGAGTACCGCGGCCTGGCGGACACCCGCGACCGCCTCCAGCGGCAACTGGCCGCCCTGCCGGCGCCCGCCGCCATCGATGGTTTCACGCCGTGGCAGGTGGAAGCCTGGGCGGAGATCGAGGGCGCGTTGACGCGGCGACGGTTGACGCCGAACGCGCTGCTGGCGCCCCTGGGACAGGTATTGGCCCGCTTTCCGGCCTGGCGACTGGTGGAGCTGTCCTGGAAACGGCCGGCGGACGACGAAGAGGCAGGGGAGACGTCGATTTTGCCGGGGCGGCCGCCGGTGGTGTTCCTGACCCTTCGCCGCGAAGGCGTCACCGACGTGCGCCGTCTGGCGGGCGAATTGAACCGGCTGCGCCGGGCCTTCGCCGCCGAGGCGGCGATCCGGCGCGCCGAGGTGGTGAGCGGCGATCCCCCCCTGGACGAGCGTACCCCTCTGAAGGGGAAGGTGATCGCTGGGACGAACCCGGAAATGTCGGCTACCTTTAAGTTGAAGCTATGGGTCACCGCCGCCGATGACGAAGTATGATCGCCTGCCTTTGTTGGTCTGCATCGCCGTCCTGCTCGGCGCGGCGGTGTCGGCTTATCTGGGGTGGGCGCGGCTGCAGGCGGCCGATGCCAGGGTGGAGCGGCTCCGGGCCCAGGTTCAGGATCTGGAGGCCCGGGTGGCCGAGCGCCGTTCTGCCCGGGACATCGTCGCCGAATACGGTCCCCGCTTCCGCCGGCTGTGGCGCCGGGGCGGCTGGGCGGCGACCCGGCTCGATTGGGCCGCCGTCGTTCCCCGCCTGGCCGCGGCGGCGGGGGTGCCCGAGCTGGACTACACCCTGGGGCCGCGGCAGACGGTATGGAATCAGGAGAACTTGCAGTTGTGGCGCAGCGAGATCGAATTGCGCCTGGGACTGGTGCACGAGGGGGGATTGCTGGTTCTGTGGAATGGCCTGGCGCGGACGGAGCTGGGGTATTTCAGCCTGGAATCGTGCCGGATCCAGCGTGCCGGCGAGCGCCCTGTCCCAGGTGGGGTCAATCTTACCGCCCGCTGCCGCTTGTATTGGTACGGTTTCGCCCATGAAGACGACGATGGTGATGACGGTCCTGCTGGCGACGGCCCCGCCGTGTGAGGCCGATTCCCTGGGGCGGCTGTTCTTCACTCCCGCCGAGCGCCGGGCGCTCGAGGCTGGAGCGCCGGACAGGGAGCCTACCGGCACCGCCGCCGCGCTGCGGCTGGAAGGTTGGATTGACGACGGTCGGGGCGGTCGCCGCTTTTGGATCGACGGCCGCCCCTTGCGGGCGGGTCAGCCGGCACTTCGCCCCCGGCTGCAGGGGAACGCCGTCGTCCTGGAATGGCGCGGCCGGCGCCTGCGGCTGCGTCCGGGACAGGCCGCCGTGGCCGACGGGACAAGTGGCGTCACGATCGAGGAATTCGCCGGTGAATAGAGACAGAGGCAAAGGCTTTTCCCTAGTGGAAATGGCCTTGGTGCTGACGGTGTTCAGTCTGATGCTGGGCGGCATGCTGGCGCCCCTGGCCAAGCAGTACCAGTTCCGGCGCGAGCGCGAGGCCCAGCGCCAGCTCGGCGAGATCGTCGAGGCCCTGTACGGTTACGCCCTGCTCCACGGCCGCCTGCCCGCCGCTGTCGATGGGGATGGGTTGCCCTGGGCCGCCCTGGGCGCGCCGCGCACCGATCCCTGGGGGCGGCCGTGGCGTTACCGGGTGGCGGCGGGCTCCGCGCCGTGTTCCCCGTCCGCGCCTATCGAGGTGAAGGACTCGGACGGGACGACCGTGCGGGTGACCGCGGTGGTGGTTTCCGAGGGGAAGCGCATCTTTTCCACCGAAGCGGAGAACCGCGACGGGGATGCGGTTTTCGTTCGGGAGGAACCGGCCGAGGACCGTTTCGACGACCTGCTGGCGTGGGTCCACCCCACGGTGCTGGCCAACCGGGCCGCCCTGGCGGGTTTGTGCGCCGCCAGTGGGGAGGCAGATTCGGATGACGATGAAGACGATTGAAACGACGAACGAGGTGAAGACGATGAAACGACGGCAACATGGATTCACGCTGGTGGAAATCGCCATCGTCCTGGTGATCATCGGCCTGCTGTTGGGCGGGGTAATGAAAGGCCGGGCGATGATCGAGAACGCCAAGATCAAGAATCTGGAAAACAACGTCAACGGCAACATCGCCGCGGTCAACACCTTCATGGACCGCTACCGGGCTCTGCCCGGCGACTTTAAGAAGGCTTCGAATCGCATCAAGGCCGGGCTGACCGACGGCGACGGCAACGGCCGGATCGAGGGCGGGGAACGCTATTCCTTCTGGAGCCACCTGGCGGCCGCCGGTATCGTTTCCGGCGATTTCGACGGTACTTCCGACCTGCCCCAGCACACCTACGGCGGCACCATCTTGCCCATGCGGGCCAAGATCAACGGGAAGGAGACTCACTGGTTCCAGTACGCCAACGTACCGGTGAAAGCGGCCGCCCAGTTGGACATCGACCTGGACGACGGCAAGCCCAAGAGCGGCGCGATTCAGAGCGATACCGCCGACTGTATCAGCGGCACCGATTATCAGGAAACGGCAGAGGCGATCTGCGCTGTCTATGCCGAATTCTGAGGCCATGAACGTCCGGGAATCCCGCCGTGAGCCCCGCTTCCCCTTTCCCGGCGGGCGGGTCGACGTTCGCCGGGCCGGCTGGAAAGCGTCGATGGGGTATCAGGCCCACCGTCTGGTGGATCTCAGCCCCAACGGGCTGGCTTTCGTGGCCCACGACCCTTCCCTTGAGCCCCTCGACAAGATCGGTTTCCGGCTGCGGATCGGTGGTTGCGAGGCCGAGGGGCGGGCGGTGGTGTGCTACCGCCGCGCCGAAGGGGGTGGGATCTGGCGCTACGGCACCCTGTTCCTGGAGGTGGCGCCGGACATCGAGGTCTTGCTCCAGGAGGCCGAGGTCGATCCCGCCGAGGTACGGGCGGTGGCCCGGGCGTTGGCGGAGGAGATGGTGCTGGCCCGCTGCGGCGACGCCGAGGAGCGGGCCCGGATGCGTCGGCAGATGGTGCTTCAGGAGGCGGTCGATGCCTGGCTCGGCCGCCTGCGGGAGTTGGGACGGCGGCCGCCCCTGGCGGTGACGGTGGACCGCGACGGGGTGTTGCGGATCGAAGGGGCCGATCCGGTCGCCATCCGCGCGGTGCCGGGGCGTTCGGGCTACGCCGCCGACGATGGCCGCTATTTCGCCTCGGTGTTCGAGGTGCTGGAGTTCCTTCGGACGCTTGTCGGTCCGGAAGGGCGGTCCTAGCCGCCCCAGGTGCGCACCGGGCCGGTGTCCACGTGGATGAAGCCGGAGCGGGTGTACAGCCCCACCCCGCCGCGCTGCAGATTCCAGGCGGCCCGGTACAGGTGGCGGACGTCCACCCCCGGAAGCCGGACGTCGATGGCCTGGCCCTGCATGTGGAAGCTGTGTTTGGCGACCCCGCTGCTGCGCCGGCGCAGCATGGCGTTGGTTTTCGGCGAGCGGTAGGCGGAGAACACCTCGAAGGGGCGGCAGCGGCCGACGGTGCGGCATCGCAGGGTGTAGAGGAGATCCAGCAGACCTGGATCGATGGGGTGCACCTCTCCGGTGCGGAAGTCGCGCAGGTAGTGATCGACCGTGCGCAGCGCGTCGTCGAGATATCGTCTGCCGTCGTGGTATTCCACCTGCAGCGTTTCCCCGGTGTGGAGGTGGCGGAAGGCCAGTTCCCGGGGACGGGGGGCTTTGCCCCAGGCCGGAAAGGCGGGTAGCGTCACCAGCGCGGCCGCCGCGCCGGCGAGGAAGCGGCGCTTGGACAGATCGGGTCGCTCATCCATAGTGTGACGGAGTTCAAAAAATGAACGGATCTCATTGAGTATGGCGTGTCGGGAGAAAAATTCAAGTTTGGTACGGCCGTGGGCGGTACTGATTCTGCTGCTTCGCGCGGCGATGGCCCTGGCGGAAGCCGACGGTTTCGCCGAGGGGCTGGAATCGCGCTTCGAGCTGTTTCGCGGTTCCGGACGGCTGGAGGCGGGCGGTGAGACCCTCGTCGAGCCCCGCCTGGTGATGGCCCTCTACGAGCGTGCCGGCTTTCGGCCGCTGTGGACCGAGGGGGACGCGGTCGCCGTTCTGATGCGATGGATCGAGCGCAGCCGCCGGGAGGGACTGAACCCGGCGGACTATCACCGCGACGCCCTGAGCCGTGCCGACCCCGACGCCGTGGACCGGGAGCTGTTGCTGACCGACGCCCTGGCGACCTTGGCGCTGCATTTCAGCGCCGGCAAGGCCGATCCCGCCAAGCTGTTCAGGGCCTGGAATCACCGTCCGCGCCTGGCCGACACCCTGACGTTGGATACCCTTCTGAGCGCGATCCGCAGCGGCGGGATCGGCGATCTGTTGACCCGGCTGTTGCCCGAGGGGATCTATCCCGCTCTGCGCGCTGCCCTGGCCCGCTACCGAGAAATCGAGGAGCACGGCGGGTGGCCGACGATTCCGCCGGGTCCCAGCCTGTGGCCGGGGATGCGGGATCCCCGGGTGGCGCTGCTGAGACGGCGTCTGGCGATCACCGGCGACTGGGAAGGGGACCCCGGTACCGAACCGGAAGCGTTCGATCCCGCTTTGGTGGAGGCGGTGCGGCGGTTTCAGCGGCGCCATCTGCTGGCGGACGACGGCGTCGTGGGACGCCGGACCCTGGCGGCGCTCAACGTTCCGGTCTCCCACAGGATTCAGCAGTTGCGCGTCAACCTGGAGCGGCTGCGTTGGCTGTACCACAGCCTGCCGGAGGAATTCCTCGGCGTCGACCTGGCCGGATTCCAGCTCCATCTGCGGAAAGGGGGGCGGTCGCTCTGGTCCAGCCCGATCCAGGTGGGCAAGCCCTACTGGCAGACCCCGGTGTTCCGGGACCTCGTCACCTACATCGACATCAACCCCACCTGGACCGTGCCCCGAAGCATCCTGCGGCGCGAGTTGCTCCCCCGCCTGCTTGAGGACCCGCCGGGGTTCCTCGCCCGCCATGACATGGAATTGCTGTTGCCCGACGGCCGGCGGGTGGATCCGGCCACGGTGGACTGGACGGCGGTCACGCCGAGGAACTTTCCCTTCATCCTGCGCCAGCGCCCCGGTCCCCGCAATGCCCTGGGGCGGATCAAGTTCATGTTTCCCAATCCCTTCCACGTCTATCTCCACGACACCCCCAGCAAGGCCTTGTTCCGGCGTCCGCGCCGGGCTTTCAGCCACGGCTGCATCCGGGTCGCCGAGCCGCTGGAGCTGGCCGAGATCCTGCTGGCTCCCAACGGCCCGCAATGGACCCGGGCGCGCGTCCAGGCTCTGATCGACAGCGGCCGGACCCGCACCGTGGTGCTCCAGCGCCCGATGCCGATCCTGATCGTCTATCTCACCGCCGCGAAGGATTTGCAGGATAGCGGCGGTGTCCAGTTCCGCCCCGACCTGTACCGCCGCGATCCCCGGGTGCTCCGGGCTCTCGACCGGACGCCTGGGGAGAAGGCGCCGGCGTTGGGAATCGTGCATTGAGCCGGGCCGTGCTAAAATAGCGCCGCGACGGAGAGGTGCCGGAGTGGTCGAACGGGCCTGACTCGAAATCAGGTGTACGCCTTTCGCGTACCGAGGGTTCGAATCCCTCCCTCTCCGCCAACACACGAAAGAGCCGGTTCTCTGAAGCCGGCTTTTTTGTGCCCGAAGCCCCGTCGTTCCGGGCCTTCCGGCCCCTCAAACGCACCTCGGCCTCGCCGCACCATCCCGCCATTCTCCCGCTCTGGTTCTCTCCTGGGCCGATATTCTCTGCCACCACCCCTCGGAAGCGTACCCCTCAAGTGCCGTTGTGATGCTTGGTATAGTATTGTGAATCAACAGGTTAACGGGGTTTTTCTGGGATTGTTCGATTTCTAGGATCGGCACGGATAGGTTGTGGATGATATTTTGGACACACATTTGGTCGGGTGAGAGCGACAGGAGGCGTCCATGGGCAAGAAATCGGTAAGGCGTTGGTCGGCGAAGCGCAAGCAGGCGGTGGTGTTGCGGTTGCGAGGTGAGAGTCTGGCCGGGAGACGGGGCAACCGTCCACTGACATGGGGCAACCTCCAAGTTATAATATTGATTATAACGACGCAACGGTGCTGAATCATGTTGAAGGTCAAGGTCACCACCGTCGGCAATTCGGTGGGCATCGTCCTGCCAAAGGAAGCATTGGCCAAACTGAAGGTGGACAAAGGCGACACGCTTTATCTAGTGGAAGGCCCCGAAGGGTTGACGTTGACGCCTTACCGGCAGGATTTCGAAGAACAGCTCAATGCCGCCAGGGAAGTGATGCGCCGTTATCGTCATGCCCTGCGTGAGCTGGCCAAGTGACGCCGAAGTGGTTGCTGCCTGAGGCGGTGTTTGCCATCCACCGGATGCTGCTTGCCGAACACGGTGGTCCGTCGGGCGTTCGCGACCCGGGTCTGCTCGAATCGGCGTTGAACCGCCCAAGACATCGCTTCGAGTACGGGCAGGATGTTTCGATTTTCGAGTTGGCGGCGGCCTACGGTTACGGGATTGTCCGGAATCATCCCTTTGTGGATGGCAACAAGCGGGTGGCGTTGACCGTCTCGGCGGTGTTCCTGGAGATCAACGGCTGGATACTTGAAGCACCCGAGCCGGAGACGGTCGTGATGATCGAATCCTTGGCCAGCGGTGAACTGACCGAAGCGGAATTTTCCCGCTGGTTGCAAAAGTGGTCGTACGCAAAGCCTAAGTTGTGACTTCTCCGTACATAGGCATCGGCATACCGTTTGTCGCTTCGGGTCGAAAGCCTTGCTGGCTGGATCCGTCGCCTATCCAGCGCTGTCACGCCGGCCAGACCGACACCGAACACCCAGATATCGGGATCGATTTTGGCCTCGTAATGCGACGACTATCTTGACAAATACCGTCATGCGCGCCAGGGCTTTTGGCGCCTTTTCGCCGCTGTAGTCGTGCGCCGTGGCGACCCGCAGGTTGGCGTACTCGATCCAGTCTTCGATGTTGCCGGGCAGCAGGCGGTTTTCATGGGCCAAACGCAGGATAGGCTTGGGACCGTTGGGGACCTCCGGCAAGCCGATGGCCTCTTCCAGGTGGCGCTTCAATACCTTCCACAGGCAGTCTCAGCAGGTTTCGAATCGTTGAATGACCGATTCCGCCATGGCCTCCTGCAGATAATCCGGCAGCGAGGGGTCGAGGGTCTGGTAGTGCTGAAACTGGGTTTGAAGGTGTTTGAGCGCCTTCTCGAACTTGCTGTAATCGATCATCGGCCGTCTCCGAATCCCGGCACCTCCAGATTTTCCCTGCTGGTCGCTTCCCGATTTGCGCCTGATTGGTCAGGGTGTGACGCTTTTGGCAAAGATACGTCAAAATCCAGCAGGATGGAACAACAGAGGGAGCGACACGGCCGATCCCGGTTCCCTCCGAAAGCTGTGGAAGGTAGTAAGCGGATAGTCAGGGCAATTTCCTGTGTGGTAACCTACCACCGCCATCCTTACATCCGCTGGGAAGACGCCATGTGGATCCAGAAGACCATCACCCTCGCTCCCAAATCCCGTGGTTTCCATCTGGTCACCGGGGAACTGCTGCAGCAGCTTCCGGAAATCCGCGATTTCCGCGTCGGATTGGCCCACTTTTTCATCCAGCACACTTCCGCCTCCCTGACCGTCAACGAAAACGCCGATCCCACGGTGCGGGCGGACATGGAGGCCCATTTCCGCCATTTCGTGCCTGAGAACGCCCCTTATTACCGTCACACCCTGGAGGGGGCGGACGACATGCCGGCCCATATCAAGGCCTCGCTGCTGGGCTGTTCCGTCACGGTGCCCATCGGCGGCGGGCGTCTCCTCCTCGGCACCTGGCAGGGGATCTATCTCGGGGAACACCGCGACCGCGGCGGCCGGCGCACCGTGGTCGTCACCCTGCAGGGCGAATGACCCGCCTGCTGGCCGGCGACATCGGCGGCACCAAGACTTGGCTGTGCCTGGCCGAAGCGGGCGGTGGCACGGTGCGTCTGATCGCCCGGGCGCGTTTTCCCAGCCGCGCTTACGACCGTTTCGAGGCCGTGCTGGGGGAGTTCCTCGCCCGCCATCCCGGGCCGGTGGCCGCCGCCGCTTTCGGCGTCGCCGGTCCGGTGCGGGACGGGGTGTGCCGCACCACCAACCTGCCTTGGCTCCTGGATGCCGAAGTGCTGTCTCGGCGGCTGAACGGGGCGCCGGTGGATCTGCTCAACGATCTGGAGGCGGCCGGGTACGGCATCCTCGAATTGCCGCCGGGCCGGTTCGTCGCCCTCAATCCCGAGGGCCGGGTCCGGGAACACGCCCACCAGGCGGTGATCGCCGCCGGCACCGGTCTCGGGGAGGCACTGCTGATCCAGGGTGGCCACGGCGTCACGGTGGTGGCGACCGAGGGCGGTCACTGCGATTTCGCCCCCCGCGACGCCCGCGAGGACGCTCTGCTGGCCTGGTTGCGGCGTCTTTACCCGGACCATGTCAGCTACGAGCGGGTGATCTCGGGTCCGGGGTTGGCGGCGATCTACCGTTTCCTGGCCGAGTCGGAACCGGCGCGGGCCGATCCCTGGGTGGTGGCTGCGATGGCGGAGGGCGACGCGGCGGCGGCCGTGAGCCGGGGGGCGCTGGAACGGGGCGATCCCCTCTGTCTCGAGGCGCTGCGGTGGTTCGCATCCCTTTACGGGGCCGAGGCCGGCAATCTGGCCTTGAAAAGTCTGGCCCTGGGCGGCATCTATATTGCCGGCGGCATCGCCCCGAAAATATTGCCGGTGTTGCAGGAGGGGCATTTCCTCGCCGGCTTCACGGCCAAGGGACGATACCGCGACCTGCTGGCCGGGGTGGCGTTGCAGGTGGTGGTGTTTCCCGAGGTGGTGTTGCTCGGAGCGCTCACCTGGGTTTGCCGGCGGAGGCTCGGAGTCGCAGGGGCGGCCGTGTACAATGGCATGGTGCAATCTTGAAACCGGAAGCGAAAGGAGGCAAAGCGATGCGAAAGACTTGGGTGGTGGCGGCGGAGAGCAGCCGGGCGCGGATCTTCTCGGCCAACGGTCGGACGAAGCCGATGCAGGAATTGGAAGCTTTCGCCCATCCGCGATCGCGGGCCAAGGTGCTCGACATCAATTCCGATGATGCCGGCCACGTCTACGACCGCAAGGGCCACGGGATCCACGACATGGAGAGCGAGATGGATCCGAAGAAGACCGAGGCGGACCGTTTCGCCAAGGAACTCGCCGATCATCTGGACCAGGCCCGCGCCGAAGGGCGGTTCGAGGCGCTGGTCCTGATCGCCGCCCCCGAGTTTCTGGGCCTGCTGCGCAAGCACCTGAGCCCGGAGACCGCCAAGCTGGTGACGCGGTCGGTGAGCAAGAATCTGGTGCGGGCCGACGAGGCCGTGATTCGTCAGGCCGCGCTCGAGTTGCCCTGATGCGTGTCGGCGTCCCCCGGGAAATCAAGACCGAGGAATACCGGGTCGCCCTGACCCCGGAGGGCGCCGGCGCCCTGACCGCCGCGGGCCATGACGTGGTGGTGGAACGGGGCGCCGGTGCCGGTGCCGGTTTCGAGGACGCCGCCTATCGGGCGGCCGGCGCACGGATCGGCTCGGCGGCGGAGGCTTGGGGAAGCGAGCTGGTCCTCAAGGTCAAGGAACCGCAACCGGCCGAATATGGCTATTTGCGGGGGCAACTGGTTTTCACCTATTTCCATCTGGCCGCCGCGCCGAGGGAACTGCTCGAGGCCCTGCTGGCCAGCGGCACCGTGGCCATCGCCTACGAAACCCTTGAGGACCGCGAAGGCCGCCTGCCCCTGCTGGCGCCGATGAGCGGCGTGGCCGGCAACATGGCCACCCTGATGGGGGCGTATTATCTGGCCCGCTTCAACGGCGGCCGCGGCACCCTGCCGGCCGAAGTGCTCGGGATGGGCTACGGCAAGGTCCTGATCGTCGGCGACGGGGTGGTCGCCCGCCACGCCGCCCAGCGCGCCTGCGCCATGGGGGCCGAAGTGGTGATGGCCGGTCTCGACCCCCGCCGCGGCGACGACCTGAAGGCGCGCTATCCCGACGGTTTCCGCTTCGTGCGTTCTTCTGCCGCCACCCTCGCCGAGGAGATCGCCGACGCCGATCTGGTGGTGGGCGCGGTGCTGATCCGCGGTGCCCGCGCTCCCCGGGTGATCACCGAGGCCATGGTCGAGTCCATGGTGCCCGGCGCCGTGATCGTCGATGTCAGCATCGACCAAGGGGGATGCGTCGAGACCTCGCGGCCCACCACCCATGCCGATCCCGTGTTCACCGTCCACGACGTGATTCATTACTGTGTCACCAACATGCCCGGCGCCTATCCCAGAACTTCCACCGTCGCCCTCACCCGGGCCACCTTGCCCTACGTCCTTACGCTGGCGGAAAAGGGGTTGGACGCGGTGCGCGAGGATCCGGGGCTGGCCAAGGCGATCAACACTTGCCGAGGCTGGATCACCTGCCGGCCGGTCGCCGAGTTCTGGGGCATGCTGGAACGGTATCGTCCGTTGGAACCGTTGTTGTCGGAGGCATCGTGACCGTCACCGTCGATACTCGAAAATGGACCGAGGGCCGGGTGGTCGAACGGTACCGCTGGGCCGAGCGGCTCTATTCCCTGCGCGTGGAAGCCGAGATAGAGCCTTTCGAGGCTGGGCAATTCGGCCGACTGGGGCTGGTGATCGGGGATCGTTTCGTCAGCCGGCCGTATTCCTATGTCAACGCCCCGGACGAACGGCCGTTGGATTTCTATTTCATCGTCATTCCCGACGGTGTTTTGACCCCGCGGCTGGCGCGGCTGCGACCGGGCGATTCGGTGTGGGTGGCGCGCCGGCCGGCCGGCCTGTTCACCCTCGGCCAGGTTCCGGATGGCAGGCATTTGTGGCTGCTGGCCACCGGCACCGCCCTCGGGCCTTTTCTCTCCATCCTCAAGACCGAGACCCCCTGGCGCCGGTTCGAGAAGATCGTCTTGGTCCACGGTGTCCGCACCCGGGCCGAACTGGCCTATCAGGATACCGTCGAGGGCTTTCGCCGCGCCCATGGCGACCGGTTCTGCTTTTTCGCCAACGTCACCCGCGAGTCCTGCCCCGGCGCCCTTCCGATGCGCATCACCCAGGCCATCGAATCGGGCGAGCTGGAGCGGCGTGCCGGTCTGGAGATCCGTCCGGAGGACAGTCAGGTGATGATCTGCGGCAATCCGGACATGGTCAGGGACACGGTGGCGCTGCTCGAGCGGCGGGGGCTCCGGGAAAATCTACGCAAACAGCCGGGTCAGATCACCATCGAACGCTACTGGTGATTCAGGCGGATCCAGCACCGGTCCGTCGTCGTTTCCAGGTCGAAGCGCAGCGGCAGGAAGCGTTCGATGACCTGGAGGTTGGTGGTGGTGTGCCGGGTGGGCGGCACGGTCAGGAAACGACCGCCGCCGGCCAGGGCCATGGGCACCAGCAGTTGATCGGCCAGATGAGGGCCGACCGGCACGCCGGCGTCCAGGTAGGCCCTGACCTGGCGGGCCAATTCTCCGGCCACCGCCTCCGCTTTTCTGCCCCGTTCCCCGAAGCCGGTGAACAGTTCAGTGATGTGACGGCTCCGGACCGTGACCATGACCACATTGCCGACGCCGCAGCCGGTCAGTTCTTCCAGGTCGAGGTCGCCGGCGGACAGCGGCAGTTCCCGGGCCAGCACTGCCAGCTCTCGTTCGCCGATGTGACGGGGCAGACCGGCGACGATCGCCCGGGCGCAAACACGGCGTATTTCCCCCCGTTCCGGCAGATCGATGGGCCGCAAGCGGACCACCGGGTCGATGCGGACTTCCATGATGCCGCCCCCCTCGGGATAGAAGCCCGGACGCCGCAACGTCAAGGCGACTTTGGCACCCATGCGCCGCAGCAGCGGCACCAGCACCCGGTCGAGAAAGTC
>Ga0256839_1003486_pt1 | contig 16188 bp, 15 predicted proteins | sample 354166metaG_FD_185968 | JGI IMG/M metagenome (GOLD analysis project Ga0256839, IMG submission 185968) | Hydrothermal vent microbial communities from Mid Atlantic Ridge, Atlantic Ocean - 354-166 | ecosystem: Environmental > Aquatic > Marine > Hydrothermal vents | place: Atlantic Ocean: Mid... | reverse complement strand
GTTCAATGCCTCGGTCGCACTGGTCTACGCGCGCCCGCGCATCGACCCCAAGTTGCCGCACCTGCCCGTGTTGCTGCACGAGGTCGCGCACCTGTTCGGCGCGCGCGACGTCACCGACCGCACCACCGACGCCTACCGCTCGGGATCCTGGATGGCGCCGCTCGACGCACGACGCACCGGGCGCCCGTGGATCGATCCCGGCAACCGGCGCACGATCCTGCTGCGCAAGGATCGCCCCTTCGCCCCCGAAGGTCAGGAGGCCCATCGCCCATGACATCCCCCACCCCCGGCCCTTCGACCCCCGGCCCGACGACCCCATCCTCCAGGGCCCCGAGCAGTGGCGAGACGGCCGCGGGCGGTGGCGGCTCCTTCTGGCGTTTCCTCATGGGGTGGGTCGTCGTCCCGCTGTTCGTCGCCGGTTCGATCTTCGGCGCCGGCGTCCACTGCGGCGCCCGGCACACCGACGCCTGGTACACGAAGGCCGCCGTGTGGGTGCAGCAGAAGGTTGTGCCGTCCTCGAAGGCCACCGTGCGGACTCCCTAGGACCGGAAGCCCCCCCGCCCAAACGATTGCTTCTATTTCGGATCCAAACCGAGCCGGACGGTGACGACGCCCCGGTGCCCCATCCACGCGCCCGCCGACCGGGCCGGCCGGTTCACGCCCCCGTGCGCCACCGAAACGGCCAGCCGAGATCCGCCAAGGGATCCGCCGCAGGGGCATCCAGCACGGGCCCCACGCCGGCGCGCGCGAGGAACTCGAACGTGTCCTCCCAGCAGGCGCGCGCGGCCCGGGTGAGCATGAAGGCGTGGAAGGCGTGCCCGGCCCCCTCGTAGTAGCGGTCCCAGCACGTCCCGCCACGGCGTGCCACGGCGCGCGCGAGCCGGCGGGTGTCGTCGAGGAGCGGATCTTTCGTGCCCACGGGGGCGAAGATCGGCGGCAACGGGCGTTGCTCGGTTGCATCGCCCTCGACGATCCGCAGCGGGTCGGCGAAGGACGGCGCCGGCGCCGGCGGCGGGTCCGATGGGCCGAGATAGGCGTCGCGGACCTCCACGAGGCGGTCGGCGATGAAGGCCGGCAACCGACGGCGGCGCAGGAACCGCTCCGGGTCCGTCACCTGCAGCATCCCGCAGGCCGCGATGGTCGCGGACGGCACGACCGCCGTCTCGAACACGCGCCGCGCGAACGATTCGGGCCGGTCGAAGCAGGCCGCGACGGTCAACCCGAGCGCCAGGTTGCCCCCGGCGGACTCCCCCGCGACCACCAGCCGCGCCGGGTCGGCGTCGTAGCGTCCGGCGTGCCCTACGACCCAGGCGTACACCGCCGCCACGTCGTCGATGGCTGCCGGATAGCGATGGCGCGGCGCCAGACGGTAGCTGGGCACGAAGACCACGTAGCCCCGGCGCGCGAAAGCCATCCCCATCATCCAGTGGGAGTCCTTCGACAGGATGCGAAAGCCGCCGCCGTGCAGGTACAGCACGCACGGCGCCGGCCCGGTGCGACGGCGCGGCCGGTACACGTCGAGGCGGTGCTCGATGCGGCCGGTGGGGCGGTAGGGCACGTCGCGCAGGACCTCGACGTCGTGGCGGGCGGGGCGGGCGAGCGGATGCAGGCGACCGACCCTCGTGGCGGTCCGGTAGAAGCCGTCCGTGACGAACGCGCCGGCGCGGCGGCGTACGCTCCGGCCGGCCCATGCGAGGGTTCTGGCGACCACGCGCCGCGGTGGGCGATCCGCCGTCACGTCACGTCCCTCGCGTCGTCCGGCGCCGGGGGCGGCGGCGCTCGAAGCCTTCTTCGCGCCGCACCGCCATGGTGGCCAGGCGGTCCGCCTCCTCGTTGCCGTGGAGGCCGGCGTGACCGCGAATCTTGAGCAGTTCGAGGTCGGCGAAGGTTTCGGTCGCCGCCCGGATGCGCTCGATGAGGTCGAGGTGCGTCTTGGCCTTCCACCCTTGCACGAGTACGCCCAGGCTCCAGGCGCTGTCGGTGTAAAGGTGCACCCGGCGCGCACGGTCGGCCTCGGGGACCAGGGACAGGCCGCGCTCGATGGCCGTAAGCTCGGCAAAGTTGTTCGTCGCCTCGCCCAGGTACTCGGCCCGCTCCAGCACATAGTCGGGGAACTCGGCGTAGACGCCGATCCCCGCGGGGCCCGGGTTGCCGAGGCAGGCTCCGTCGGTGAACAGGACGACGGTATCCTCGTCGGCCGGCCGATCGGGCGCGCTCTTCGGGGCGGCGCGAGCGGACGAGGGCGTTCCCCCCATGGCCTCGTCGGATACGATTTCGCCCCCGATGTCCTCGAGATTCTCGACACTGCCCCGATAGGATTTTCGGGCCCCGAGCTGATACCGGATCTCCACGCGGCCGTTGCGGACGATGGGCTTGCCGCTTTCGAGCACGCGGGCGAAGACCTCCTGTCCCTTGAATTCGAAGCGTTTCCACGGCATGGGAGGCAAGCGTAAGCGCTACGACGCCAACCGAAAAGACCGGCCGACGGGCCGGTCGTCCCCGCGCCAAAGGCCCCACCCCCGATTTTTCCTAGGAAACCGGACACCGGTTGCGGCTCCCGTTGGGCTCGTCTATAAGCGGCCGGTCATGAACCCAACGCGTTCCATCCCTGTCGCCTTCGTGGCGCTATTCGGTCTTGCGTCGTGCAAGGGCGGCAGCGCGCCCGATCCCATCAAACTCGTCCCCGATCAGGCCAAGCTCATCGGCTCGGTGGACGTCAAGGGGCTTCGCACGTCGAAGTTCTACCAGGACAACAAGGACAAGTTCGAGAACGAAGACTTCAAGGAGGTCGAAGAGGCCGCCAAGGGCTGCAAGCTGGACATCGACAGCTTCGACAAGGTCATCTTTGGCGCCGATCCGGCCGGTGAGAACTTCGCCGTGGTGATCTCGGCCAAGGGCCTCGGCAACACGCAGAACCTCGAGTGCCTCGCCGCGAAGGTCAAGGAGAAGACGGGCGAGGAACGCTTCAAGGTGGTGGACAAGGACGGCTCCAAGGTGGTCGAGATCTCCGCCTCGGAGGGCGGGGGCGTTGGGCTCCCGGTGGGCAACGACCTGCTCGTGGTCACGAGCAACGGCTGGACGGCTGCCGTCAAGGAACTCATCGGAGGCAAGGGCAAGGCCGCCGTGGACGGTGCCCTCAAGGACATCGCGTCCAAGGCGCCCAAGGACAAGCAGATCTGGCTGGCCGGCCTCGTCACCTCGGACATGGCGCCGGCGCTCGCCGGGTCGCCGGTCGAGGCGATCCAGGCGATCTACGGCGGCGTGGACTTCTCGAACGGTCTTGCGATCTCCCTGGGTGGGCTGACGGACGCCCCCGAAAAGGCATCGGAGGCCCAAAAGAAGCTCCAGGAGCAGTTCGACCAGCTCAAGCCGATGATGGCCCCCATGGGGGTGCCGGCCAAGATCATCGAGAGCGTCAAGATCGAGGCGGCCGGCCAGGAGATCAAGGTCTCCATGGCGGCCTCGCCCGAGGACCTCAAGGCCCTGCAGGAGAAGGTCGGGAAGATGCTCGGCGGGATGGGCGGCCCCCCGCCGGCGGCTCCGATGCAGTCCCCCCCCGGCGCGCCCCCCCAGGCCCCACCAGCGGCCGGAGGTGCACCCGCGGCGGCCCCGGCGGACGCCCCCGCGCAGCAAGCGCACTAGCTGCGCTTGCACCCGCCGAAGGTGCGCGGTACAAGGCGCGGCCCGCGAGGGTCGCGCCTCGTTTTTCTCTCCCACTCGTAGCTGCTCTTGGCGGCCATTATCGAGGACTCCCATGAAGAAGACTCCCCTCCAACGCGTACGTGAGACCTTCGGATCGAAAGACGAGCTCGTGGCGGCCGTCGCCAAGCTCGTCGAGCCCCGTGCGGGTGAAGACGCCGCGGGTCTTTCCGCCCGGTTGCGGCGCGTCTCCAACGCCAAGCTCCTCCACTTGCACGCGGTGGGGACGAAAGTTCAGGCCCTCGGCGGCAAGGACGCCCTCGTCAAGAAGATCGCCGAGCTCAAGGGGCAGCCGAAGGACCTGCCCTACCTCGACGCTCTCGGGCGCAAGTCCCTCGGCGCCTTGCTGGACCTGCATGCCAGCCTGTCCCGCAAGGCTGCGCGGGCGAAGTAACGGGGCGTAGCCAACCCCGTCCCTGGCCGAGCGCCTCAGCGCACCTCAACGGGCTCGGCGTGCACCGCGAGGTTGCCCGCGGCGTCGTGCACGTAGATCTGCAGCCGGTGCCAGCCCGGCGACAGCGCCCCCGGCAGCAACAGGCGGAATCGCTCGTCGAAGTCGTCGGCGATCCCGTCCACGGGCGCCGCCGTGCGCAACGGCCCGTCGTCCACGCGGTAGAGCACCCGCGCGATCCTCGAGGCTGCATCCCGCACCCGCACGGTGAGCGCCCGCCCCTTCCGGTCCACCCCGACCACCTCGGGGCGGCCACGGTCCACGACCACGGGGTCGCTGACCAGTGCGTCATGGCGTGCGAAGGCCGTGCCGTTCGACGGCTCATCGGAAGCGACGACCCGCACCTCGTACACACCGTCCGGGACGGTGTCGAGTTTCCAGGTAAAGCTGGTCTTTGAAAGGGGCTTCGACGGGTCATCGAGGCGCAGCCACGCCCCTTCGGGCGCCCCCACCTTGCGCGCGTAGACGCGGTAGACGAGTTCGTCGTCGTCGCGTGCGTCGGCCTTCCAGCGGATCTTCGCCTCGGGGTCGGCCGGCTCGTCGTCCTCGTCGGGTTCCGGCAGCGTCACCTCGATGGACTTTACGAGCGGCGGCAGGTTCTCCGGCGCATGAAAGATCCGCACACCCGAAAGGCGCGCGGCCGGCCCGGCGAGCCCCACTTCCACCTGGACGAAGCGCCGCCGTCCGATCCCCGTCAGGGACCCGGAGAGCCCGTCCGGGACCGCACGCAGGGGCACGTCCTGCCAGACGGTCCACCGCGCATCGGGCTCTTCCGACGGCCCCGTCCGCACACGCGCGCGAAACGGCCCGCGCCCTTCGAGCAGCAACGTACCGAAGCGTGCCGGCTGCTTGGCGTCGAGAACGTGGGAGACGTACCGCCCCTTCATGGCCGGTCCCGTGAACAACCGCACGACGGCCGCCGCACCGGTGGTGGTCGCCAACACGTTGCCGCGATCGACGCGGCAGACCGCCGTAACCACGGCTTGTTCGAGGTCGGCCGCCGTGGCGCTCTCGCGCGGTCCCTCGATCCGGTAGACCTTGCCGTCCTTCGAGGTCGAAAGAAGCACGCCCCGCCCGGCGGCGTCCGGGGCCAGGTCGGTTCCATAGCCGCCGTCGAGCTCGAACCACCTCGTCCAAGGGGCTTCCTCGGCCCGGTCCACGTCTCGACGCCGGCCAAGGTCCACCGCGAACACTTTCACCGTGGCCTCGCGTCCTTTCTTCGTGAGGTTCATCAGCCCGGCAGCATCGGTCCCGGCCAGACTGGCGCGGGCCACCGCCTTTTCCAGGACGTCGGCCGTACCCACGCTCTTGTCGTCGAAGTCGTTGACAGCCGCGACGAGGGTTCGCCCCACGAGCACCAGCGCGCGCAACTCGTCGCCGTCGAAATCCCGCAGCACGATCCCCTCCGACGACTCCCCCATGGTCAGAAGCTTGGCCCCGGGGGACGTTCCGATCGCCAGGCGGTCCCCGACCACGGCGAGCGAGAGCAAGTGTTCCTCTTCACTGTCGAGCACCACCTCGACGTCCTTGCCGGACTTCGACATGGCGAACAGCTTGCCGCTGGGGCCCGTGGCCGCATACACGCGGTCCCCCACCACGGCCAGGTCCCAGACGAAATCGGCGGCCACCTTGGCGAACGGACGCACGCGCCCCTTGCGATCGATGCGGTGGATCGTGCCACCCGGCAAGGAGGCAGCCAGCAGGCTCCCGTCTCCCAGCGGCACCACGGCGCTGGTGACGACACCGGGGAGCGTCGCCAGGCTACGCAGCTTCGGCGGGCCCTCCCCCCGTCGCGCCGGCACGGCCTCGAACACCGCCGCCGGCTGCGACGTCCCCACAAGGACGCGTTTGCCGTCTGCACGGCACACGAAGGTGCCGCCGGCCTTTTCGATGCGACGAGCCGCGGTTCCGTACCCCTGGGTCACCACGCCTGCCGATGACAGTGTCGCGCCGTCGAACTCTCCCTCGTCGAAGTCGTCCCGTTCGCGGATCTCCAGCACGCGGGTGCCCCCCGCGCGGGCACTCGTCACGGACGCCCCGGCGACGATGGCCCCTGCCAGCAGTGACGAAAGAATCGGCATGGTGGTTCGCATGGCTGGTTCGTGTTCTCCCTAGGGGGCCGCCGTCCGCGCCGGACGTACACGGACCTTGATCGTGTGGCGGCCCTCGATGATGGACGGCATGCGTGTAACCCTGCGCGCCACCCGCTTGAAACGCAGCAACGGTTGCGTGGTCCCGTGCCCCTCCAGCGTCTCGAGCACACTGTCGGGCAGCCCCGGCAACAGTTCGCCCCGCGCTGCGAGCCCTTCGTCTGGCCGGTACACGGACACCACCAGGGTCCGCGCGTCATAGAAGCTTTCGAGCGTGTCGAGCAGGTCGTCCAGGTTGCGCGGAATCGGCCGGTAGGGGCGGACGAACTGCCCGCCTGTCACACGGATCTGGATCGTCTCGCCCGCCGCCGAGCCGGGGATCCGCACCGGCAACACCTGCACGCGCCGGCCTCCGTGATAATCGCGCAGCTGCACGCGAAGATCGAGAACCTCGCCGGCCCGGACCTCCGTCCGGTCCACGCGCACGTCCTCGATGGTCTCGAAGGATGCGCCGTAGGACAACCGCACGCTCTGGTCGATGCGTCGGATCTCGGCCACTTCGAAATCGTTGTCCAACAGGACCGCGGCCGTCACCACACCGCGGCTCGCCGCCAGCATGTTGGGAACGACTCCGGACGGAAAGAACTCCTGTTCGCGGATCGTCACGGTCCGCGGGCCGCGCCGGGTCGTCACCGCGTAGACGTGCTCGACCTCGAGGACCACCTCCGTCGCGTCACGCAGGGCCTCCTGCGCCGCCTCGGCCAGCAGGATCGCCACGAGGTTGTGGGTGAGGTTGCGGCCGACCGCCAGGCGGTTCTCGTAGATCCGGTCCGGCATGGCGGCCTCGGCTGGATCGACGCGGGTGGTGATCGGGATCGTCTCGGCGGCCAGGTCGGACCGCAGGTAGATTGCCGCCTGGCGGTCCTGGATCATCGCCCCGCGGATCGTGCCCGGGCTCGCGATCTTCACCGACCGCTCCACGCTGGGGATGATCGTGTGGACCCGCGCATCGGCGAAGGGGATCTGGGTGGGCCCGTCCCCGAACATCGGGTGGCCGAACGCGAGGATCCTCGTTCCCGTCGGGTCGGTCCACGTGACCGTGCCGTTGGGCGCGATGGCGTTCTCACCGTCGATGAGGACCACCGAGACGGAGTCCCCCGGTTCGAAGGGACGCCGCGCAGCCGAGGCGGTGCCGGCGGCGCTGCCGGCGCGCACGGGCAGGACACCGAGACGGTCCGCAGCGAGGTAGGCGGCGGCCGGCCCCAACCCGGAGATCGTGGTGGGGATCGGCAGCGCCACGAGTCCCACGGCGTCCGCCACGGTGGGCCGCCGCCGCGACGGCAGCGGCGACGTGTCGAGCCCGAGCAGGGCGTCTTGCAGGGCGCGCGTCGATCCCCGCCGCGCACGCGCCGCCTGGGCCCGCGCGGTCGGAAGCACCTCGGGCCGATGGGGCAGGCGCGAGACCGCCAGCATGTTGTCGATGGGCGTAAGGCCTCCGATGGGATCCTTGTTGAAGCGATACCCGTACGCCAGCGCCCCCACCAGCTTGCCGTCGATGAAGATGGGGCTGCCGCTCATCCCGCCGACGATGCCCGTGTGCAGAAGACGCGGATCGTTCGAGCGGAACAACACGGCGTCCTGCTTGGGCAGGTAGTTTCGCACGACGTCGATGACCTCGATGTCGAAGCGCTCGGGCCTCGTGCCGAAGAAGACCGTCTTCGCGTAGCCCCGCATGCCCGGCCGGACGTCGGACACGTCCAGGGTGGGGATCGACGGGCCGGCGGCCACCTCGCCACCGAACGCCGCGAGCCCGACCGCGAGTCCGGCCGCCCCGAGCCACCGCCGCGCCGCAGACCGGGCACCCGGGCCGTGATCAGGACGCCGACCCATGGCGCGCGCGCGCCCGCTCCATGACGCCCACCAGGTCGTCGTGCGGGCCGTAGAAGTACAAGAAGCGCTTGCGGGCCGGGTTCTTGAGCGTGGCGTCCACCTCCCCCGTCTTCGGGTCGAGGAACAACACCCGGGGCAGGTACACCCCATCGGGGGCGTAGGCGCGCACGGCCGGCACCCGGTCCTGGTCGGCGTTGACCATGACGAAGCTGCGCGACAGCTCCACCAGCTTCGATTCGAAGAAGGCGGGCCGCAGGGCCTTGCACTTCGAGCACCAGCTCGCGTGCACCACGAGCATGAGCGGACGCCCCGTCCGCGCGGCCTCGGCCAACCCGTCGTCGAGACCCACCCAGGCGATGGCGTCGTTGAAGCCGTGGGCGTCGGCCCGGGCCGCCGGAGCCGCCGGTTCGGCGTTCGACGCGGGCCCCGGGCGTTCGCCGTTGCAGGCCACGGCTGCGACGAGCGCGAGCAGGCCGGCGACACCGGTTCTTGGCGTGCGGCGAGACGTGCGCACCGTGGAGACCATAGCACCATTTGCCCCTGCGCGGCATCATGGCGCCGGCCCCGTGCGTTTCGATCCCCCGCTCCTGCCCGCCACCTTCCTGCGCCGCTACAAGCGCTTCTTCGCCGACATCGTCCTGCCCGACGGGCGCACGGCCGTGGCCCACGTGCCGAACACGGGCTCGTTGCTCGGCGTCGCGCGCCCCTCGATCCCCGCCCTCGTGCGCCCCGCCGACCGCCCCGGCCGCAAACTCCCCTTCGGCCTCGTCGCCCTGCGCCCCGGCGCGGCCTACGTCGGCGTGGACACCCAACTTGCCATGAAGCTCGCCCGCGAGGCACTCGAGTGCGGGGTCGTGCCCGAGCTGGGCGGCTTCGACGCGTTGCGGCCCGAAGTGCGGTACGGCCCGGGGGACCGCAGCCGCATCGACTTTCTGCTGTCCTGGGGCGGCCGGCGACCGGCGGCGGCCTACGTCGAGGTCAAGAACACCACCCTGGTACGGCCCGGCCCGGACGGGCGCGAGGCGGCGTTTCCAGACGCCCCCACCGCCCGCGGGCGCAAGCACCTCGAAGACCTCGCCTGGGCCGTACGCCGGGGGCACCGCGCGGCCCTCGTCTTCACGGTCCAGCGGGCCGACTGCGACGTGTTCGCCCCCGCCGCCGACATCGATCCGGCCTACGCAGAAGGGCTCGCCCGGGCGATGCGCGCCGGCGTCGAGGTCTACGCGCTCGCGCCGCGCCGGGTCGGCCGGCACGGGCTTCGCCTCACGCGCCGCCTGCCCGTGTCGGTCCCGTAGCAGCCCGCGCTCCGGCGCGCCCGGCATCAAGAGCCCGCACCCACTGCGAAAGGGATGACGGCGGCGCCGGGCGCTGCGCGAGCAGCCGCCGCAGTCGTTCGAGCCGGACCTCCACGGGCACGCGAAGCTCCGGCGCGCGGCGGGCGAGCCACGACGGAACGCCCTCGTCCGACGCGTCCACGGCGTCCAGGCCATGCAGCTCCAGGTGGACCACGCCGCCACCGAGGAAGGCGCGCGCAAGGTGAGCGCGAAGCGGGCGCGGTCCGGCGAGCAGGAAGGTCCCGACCATCGGCAGGCGCAGGCGTGGGCTCACCGAGATCGGCAGCGACCAAAGGCCCGCCCCCACACGCCGCGGAGCGAGCCGCAGGAAGTCGCGCACGGGGATCGCGGGCCGCGACGCCGACGGCCGCCCCACCGCCCGCAGGCCCACCTGCACCAGCCGCCGCGCCACGAAGTAGGCCGGCGACGGCAGCGCGCTCGAGTCGTACGCAAAGCCGGCTTCGTCCAGGGTTGCCAGCATGGCGGCCGTGGCTGCGTACCCCGGCGCCCGAAACCCCACGGGCACGACCCCCAGCCGTTCGAGGGCCGCGATGCCTCGGTCGAGGTCGCGCCGAAAGGTGTCGGCGGGCGCGTCGGCGATGCGGTAGTCGTGCGCGTACCCGTGGTGCGCGATCTCGTGCCCCTCGGCGACCGCCCGGCGCAGCGCCGCCGCCGCCGGCCCGTCCCGGTCGAGGGCCGCCTCGACGATGCGCCCGATACAGAAGAAGGTGGCCGTCCCCCCGGCATCGGCCAGCAGGTCCAGCAGCCGATCGAGGCCCCGGGCGAGCACCGGATCGTCGGGCCGGGGCGCGGGCCGCCCGCCGTAGACGGCCTCGTAGCACGCAAGATCGTCCAGATCGACGCTGACGGCGGTGCGCGGCAACGGGTGTACGCGGCCGGTCACGGCTCCTCCCGGGCAGGGTCGGGCGCCTTCGGCACGGCGGGGTCCCCCGGGGGCGGTTCGGCCAGGGCCCGGCGCAGGGCGAGGAGGTTCCGGAGGACCTTGGGCACGCGGCGCAGCAGGTGGATCGAAGGCGCGCGCTTCTCCCGAACCTCCACGGGGATCTCCAGCACCCGCAGTCCCATCCGCTCGGCCCGCAGCACCAGTTCGCTCGCGAACACGTCGTGCTCGACACGACACGCCCGGACGACCGGTTCGAGCGTCGTGCGCACGGCAGCCTTCAGACCGTGCGTGTCGGTCCCGCAAAACCCGAACAACAGGCGCAGCAGGCGGTTGTAGACCCGGGTGGCCACACGACGCAGCACGGGGCGCGCGTCCCTGGCGCCGGGCATCGCCTTGGATCCCACCACCAGGTCCGCCCGGCCCGCCCGCAACGCCGCCAGCGCCCGCGCGTGGAAGTCGGCGTCGCACAGGTCGATCTCCTCGCACAGCACGAACCGCCCCCGTGCCGCGAGCAACCCGGCGCGCAGCGCGGCGCCGTAGTTTGCGGTGTCCACGTGGATCGCCCGCACGTACCCGAGCCGCTGCGACAGGGACTGTGCGAGCGCGAGCGTGCCGTCCGTGCTGCCGTTTTCGGCGTACAGGATCTCGAACGCGTCCGTACGGCGCCCGAGCGACGCCGCGAGATCGCGCGTGCTGTCCTCGAGCATCGCGGCCTCGTTGTAGACGGGTACGACCACCGTCACCTCCGGGGGCGGACCGGCCTCGGCCACGATCTAGTCCTCCTCCGCGGCGTCGAGCCCGTCGGCGATGCAGTCTTCCATGGAGTTGTACGTCCACCGCCCGTACCGGCCACGCGCCTCGATGTCGTGGCGCCGCAGGTAGGCGAAGACGGTGTCCCGCGCCGGCCCCCACCGGTCGTCGAACACGACGTAGGCGCCCGGGATCCGGCGCCGCTCGACGAACGCGATGTCCGCGGGGGACGCGATCATCCCGACGCGCACGAGGCCCTCGGCCACGGCGGCCGGGTCGTGCGGCCGCGCCCGATCGGCCAGCTCGACGTACAGGGAGCCACGCCCTTCGGGGACCAGGGGCGGGTGGGCGTTGCTGTACGACCCGACGCGAAAGAACGGCAGGTCGCGGTCGGGCACGTAGATCCAGTGCTCCGGCCGCCGCGGCGGCACCCGCAGGGCGACGTCCAGGTAGTGCCAGTCCACGGCGCACAGGGCCGCGGCCGCGTCGCGGACCTCGGCCGGGGCCCCCTCGCACATGGCCACGAGGGACGGCAGGGGGACCGTCGCGATCAGGCGATCGTAGCGGTACTCGGTGCCGTCCGCGGCCCGGGCGCGCCGCGCGAGCGGATCGACGGCCGTCAGCGCCGTGTTCGTGCGCACCCGCGCCGGTCCGAGGGCCCGGGCGAGCGCCTCGGCCAGCGCCCCGATCCCCCCCGCCTTCGGGTACAGGAAGGTGGCGTTGTACCCGACGGGCGCCGACGAAACGCCGAGCGCCCCCGCGACCACCTGGTCCACCGTGGGGTCGGGCAGGAAGCGCCCCATCCACGCGGCAGTCAGTTCACGAAGCGGCCGGTCCCAGAGCTTTTCGTTGTACGGGACGAAGAAGATCTCGGCCATCGAGCGCCCGAAGCGGCGCAAGATGAACTCTTCGAAGGTGGCCGGCGGCGCGCCGGCCCGGGCGTCGTCGATACGGGCCTGCACGAAGTCGGTGAGACACGCGCGCACGAGCTCGCCCGGCAGCGCGCCGAGATTCGTCTGAAACGGGTACGGGACGTCCACCCCCGCCACGTACACGGCGGCCCGGCGCTCGATGGTGACCCACCGGTCCGGCGGCAGGTGCTCGAAGACGAAGGACCGGACCCGATCGGAGCGAAGATGCAGCCAGTGGCCGGTGCAGTCGAAGGTATAGCCGTCCCGGCGCCGGGAGGCCGCCTTGCCGCCGACGTGGCCGGCCGCCTCCAGCACGACGACCCGGCTGCGACGGGCGCACGCGACGGCCGCGGACAGACCGCACAAGCCCGCGCCGGCCACGAGCACGTCCACGCGGTCTTCGGTCACGACGCCTCCGTCCGCGCCTCGGGCCTCGGCCCACGGCGGGCCTTCCTTGGAGCGTGCGCAGGGGGCACGCGCCGAAGATACCTGGACAGCCCGATCCCCGCCATGCAAGACTCCGCGCGCATGGAGTTCCAAGTCCTCGGGGGCCTTGCGCTCATCGACGAGCGACCACCGCGCTCCGGGCCGATCCGCACCTTCCGCGCGCGCTTCGCGGACGCCCCGCCGGACGGCCCGATCACGCACTTCGTGAAGGTACGCATGCCCGAACGAGGCGACGCCGGGGACTTGCGCGCCGCACAGTTCGATCACGAGGCCAAGCTGCTCGACCTGGTCGAGCACACCGCGATCCCATCGCTGCACGCCCGCGGCGAGCAGGCCGGGGTCGAATACATCGCCATGGACTATATCGAGGGGGTCCCGCTTGCGGACCTCGTCTTCGGCCGGGACGGCGAGCCTCCGGGCCTGACCCGCCCGCAGGCGGTGTTCGTGGCCGCGCAGATCGCCGACGCGCTGCGCCACGTCCACGCGCTGTGCGTCGTGGACGACGACGGGCGCGAGGTCCCGATCCACGCGCTGCACCGGGACGTGACCCCCGACAACATCCTCATCAACGAGCACGGCGAGGCGTTCCTCGTGGACTTCGGCATCGCCCACAGCGACCTGCTTCCGCCACGGTTTCACACGCCCCTGGCCGGTACGATGGGATACATGGCCCCCGAGCGCCTGCGGGGCCCTGCGGCCTCGTCGATCCAAAGCGACCTGTTCGCGCTCGCCGTGGTCCTGTGGGAGATGATCCGCGGCGAACGCTGTTTCCCCGGGGAGGACCGCATCGCGGTGCTCGACGCGGTGACCTCGTTCGACATGCGCCGCACCTCGCACCGGATCCCGGGCCTGAGCAGCCGGCTGTCGGACGTCCTGCGCAAGAACCTCGACCCATCGCCCGAGCGTCGTTACAAGGACGCCTACGAGGTGCTGCGCCGGCTGTCGCAGGCCACGGAGGCCGAGGGCGCCGAGCAGGCCCGGATGGAGCTTGCGGCCCGTGTGCGGCGGCGCCTTTCCAGGGCTGGCTGAGCGCCGTGGCGTCGCCCCGCGGCCGGTGGTTCGAACCCCTCGGCGCCCCGGTGGCGCTGCTGCTGTTCGTGACGTTGGCCTACTTCGTGGGCCGACCCGGCTGGAACCAAAACAGCCGCCTGGCGCTGGTGCGCGCCCTGGTCGATCGGGGCACGGTGGCCATCGACGCCGACGCCCACCCGACCGGCGACCGCGCGCGCCGGGCCGGCCACGCCTACAGTGACAAGGCCCCCGGGGCGAGCCTCGCCGCGGTGCCGGCCTACGCGCTGTTCGACGGCGCGCGGCGCCTGGCCGGCGCCGACCCGCCCGCCATGACCGCCCGCGACGCGCTCGGCCGCGAGATCCCACCCGGCGACGCCGACGCGGCCCGCCTGCCGCCGGGGGCCACGGTGTCGTTCAACGCCACCCACCGGGCCGCCCTGTACGTCTGCGCCCTCGCGGCCGCCGCGCTCCCGACGGTGGCGGCCGCGTGGGCCGTCGCGGCCCTTGCCCTCCTGGCCGGGGCGAACCGGCGCGACGCGGTGGGCGCGGCGGTCCTGTACGTCGTCGCGACCCCGGCGCTCGCCTACGGCACGAACTTCTACGGCCACCAACTCGCCGCCGGCACCCTCGCCGCCGCGGCGGTTCTCGTCCTGCGCCGCGGCCCGAGGCCGGCCGCCGAGGGACTGTGGGCCGGCGCCCTGCTGGGGTGGTGTGTCGCCGCCGAGTATCCCACCGCCCCCGCCGCCGCGGCGCTTTGGCTCTACGGGTCGCACCGCCGGGGGCCGCGCTTCGCCGGGGCGGCCGCCGCCACCGGAGGGCTGTGGGCGCTGGGGCTCGCCGCCTACCATACCGCGGCCTTCGGAAGCCCCTTCGCCACGGGCTACGACGCCGTCGAGCTGCCGCGTTTCGCCGAGGGCATGCGGCATCGCTACGGGCTCGGGCTGCCGGATCCGTCCGTGGCCTTCGCCCTGCTGTTCGGCAGCTACCGCGGCCTCTTCGTCGCCGCCCCCGTCGCGATCCTCGCCGCCTTCGGGCTTGCCGTGGCCGTTGCGCGGCGCCGGGCGGCGGCCGTGCTCTCGGCCGCGATGTTCGTCTACTTTTGGCTCCTAAACGCCGGCTACTACATGTGGGACGGCGGCTCGGCGGCCGTCGGCAGGCACATGCTGCCCGGCCTTCCGTTCCTGTGCGTGGGGCTCGGCCAGGCGCTGGCACGCTACCGGGGCGCCGTCCTCGTCGTCGGATCCGTGTCGATCCTGCACGCTACGGCCTTCGCCACCGCCGGGCCCGAAGCCCCCGCCTTCGGCTCGGCCCTGTACGACTACGCCCTGCCGCGCCTTTGGAACGCGGCGCCCCGGCTCGACACGCCGGCGGGCAACCTGGGGCTCGTGTTGGGCCTGCCCGGCGTGGTGAGCCTCGCCCCCCTGGGACTCGTCTGGTGGCTGCGGTGGCCGAGGCGGCCCGCCGCGACCACCCGCTAGAATCGCCCGGTGGCGGCGAGCCCGAACGTACCGCTGGCGACGTCGAAGACGGGCGCGATGGCGGCGAGACCCGCCTTCTGCTTGGCCTTGAGGTTCGCGTCGCGGCGCCGCTTGACGCCCAAGCCGACCAGCGCACCCCCGCCGCCTGCGAGCCCCAGGCCCGTGGCGAACACGATCCACCCGGCGATACGAAGCCGGCGTGCCGATGCCTCCTCGTCGATGGCGGCCGAAAAACCCGCGCTTCCCAGCAGCCCGAGCCCCACGAAGATCGACAAAGCGCCCACCCCGATCATGGCCGCCCCGCCGCCGATCATCCCCTTGCTGGACTTGTAAAGGGGCGCCACCTCGGGGTCGGTCGTGAGGATCTCGCGGTACTTTCGCTTTTGCTGGCGCCGTTGTTCTCGCCGTGCGGCCCGATCGTCGGCGGGCGCGGCGCTCGACGTGGCCTCGTGCTGCTCGATCTTCGCCTGGATCTCGGCGATCTTGGCCTCGGCTTTCGCCACCTCCGCCTTTGCCTGCTCCGTGGGCTCGTACAGCGCCTTGTACTCCTCGACGTACCGTTCGAGCAGCCCCTTGGCCTGCTTGAGGTACGTGACGTCCTGCTCGAGTTCGAACTGCTTCTCCTTGGCGGCCGCGATGTTGTAGACGAGGTTGTTGCGGATCTCGCGGTTTTCGGGGATCGGCTCCACCATCGCGTATGCCTTCGTCCAAAGCTCCACGGCCCCGGCGTAGTCGAGCGTCTCGTAGCGCGCCCGCCCCTCCTGGTACAGGCGACGCACTTCCTCGATGTTCGACGACTTCGAGGCCGAAGGTCCGGCCGCGGCCAGGACAGGCACCGGCGGTGCCGCGGCGACCGCGAGGGCGATCACAGCCCCCAAAAGGCGCACCGGTCCAGACGAAGTGACAACCCAGGATGGCTTCGGCATCATGGTGGCGGAGGATAGCGAATGTTGCCCACATCGTGTACGCCCGCGGCCCATTCCCCGCCCCCCAGCCATCGAAACGGCTCGGTCGCCGCGGCGGCCCTGGGCCTTTGGGCTCTTTTCGCCCCCGCACCGGCGCTCGCGGGCCCCCTTTGGGGCTCGGCAGGGACCCCTCGGTGGTGGGCGGCCGTGGCGGGGCTGGCCGTCGGCACCGGTCTCGCCATCCTACAGATCCGTCGCCGGGCCCGATAGCGCGGGAGACCCTCAAGGCGACCGGCCGGGGGACGATGCCCCCCACGG
>Ga0256839_1003485_pt1 | contig 16190 bp, 17 predicted proteins | sample 354166metaG_FD_185968 | JGI IMG/M metagenome (GOLD analysis project Ga0256839, IMG submission 185968) | Hydrothermal vent microbial communities from Mid Atlantic Ridge, Atlantic Ocean - 354-166 | ecosystem: Environmental > Aquatic > Marine > Hydrothermal vents | place: Atlantic Ocean: Mid... | reverse complement strand
GAGGTATATCTGATTGAGGTAAAGTTCAAGGATCTTCCTTTTATCAAAGGTTCTCTCAATTTTTATTGCAAGGAGGGCTTCTTTAAATTTTCTCCTCAGCGTCCTTTCCCTCGTGAGAAAAAGATTCTTGGCGAGTTGCTGGGTAATGGTGCTTCCCCCCTGAACTATTCTTCCTGCCTTAATGTTCCTGATCATTGCTCTTATGATTGCTCCGATGTCAATGCCCGAGTGTTCAAAGAAATTTCTGTCCTCCGCAGAGACGAAGGCGTGTATGAGCTTCTGGGGAATCTTGTTAATTTCCACATAAAAACGCTTCTGAACACCGATGTCGCCGTAGATTCTGTTTCTGTAATCGTAAACCACCGATGCTTGCGGGGGTGTCCAGCTCTCAAGGAGCTTGACATTGGGAAGGGTGGAGTAGAGGACCCCGATGTAAATTATCATGAGAAGTAGCACTCCCCCCAGAATGCCGAGAGCAATCAGGAGAGCTTTTCTTTTTTCAGGCATAATCTTGAGCTTGAGCAACTATAATATTATACTTTCAAGCTCAGGGACAAGGAGGAGGACATGACAAAGAAACAACTGCAGGAGTGTAAAAAGAGATTACTTGAAGAAAAGACCAAGATTCTGGAAAGGTATCTTGCAAAGGAGGAAACCCAGCAGAGGCTTGAGGAGGAATCAAAGGAGCCCCGCGACTGGGAGGATATAGGCCAGATGACCTATACGGAGGAACTTCTTGACAACCTTTCTCACATTGAGATCAACACCCTCAAGGAAATTGACATTGCCATCAAAAAGATGGAAAACGGGACCTACGGTGTGTGCGAGAACTGCGGGGTTGAGATCAGTTATGAACGGCTCAGGGCAATACCTTGGACGAGGTACTGCGCATCGTGTGCTGAGGAGGTGGAGAGGGAGTCGGGAACATTTATGCCTTCCTACGGCTTTGAGCCCATGCTGACCGATGACATTGAGATAGAGAGGGAGGACCTGGGAGAGGCGTGATAAAATCACCTCCATGGTCTGGGAAAAGGGCTTTCTTGAATTGAGGGACCTTATCGCAGGTGGTGAGGTTTCACCGCGGGAGGCTGTTGAAGGATTCTTTGAGAGGTTTAAGGAAACAGAACCCGAGGTTGAAGCATACATAACTCCCCTTTTTGAAAAGGCTCTTGACAGAGCAAAGAAGCTGGAAAAAGAAAAACCCCGGGGAAAGCTCTGGGGTGTTCCCCTTGCGGTAAAGGACAACATTCTCGTTGAAGGTGAGAAAACCACCTGCGCCTCAAGGATCCTTGAAAACTTCGTTGCACCATACAACGCAACGGTTATAGAGAGAATACTTTTAGAAGGAGGAATAGTAATAGGAAAGACCAACATGGACGAGTTTGCCATGGGTTCTTCCACCGAGTACTCCTACTTTAAGAAGACCAGAAACCCATGGGACAGAGAAAGGGTGCCTGGAGGCTCCTCGGGGGGATCAGCGGTGGCGGTGGCTGTGGGGTCCGCTCCAGCCTCGCTGGGTTCGGATACTGGCGGTTCTATTAGACAGCCCGCGAGCTTCTGTGGTGTTATAGGTATAAAGCCCACTTACGGAAGGGTGTCAAGATACGGACTCGTTGCCTTTGCATCTTCCCTTGATCAGATAGGCGTTTTTGCTAGAAGAACCGAGGATGTTGCTCTGCTCCTTGAAGCCATCAGCGGATATGACCCAAAGGACTCAACCTCATGCAAAGAGCCCGTCCCAGAGTTTACGGAAAGACTTAAGGGAGGAATCGGGGGATTGAGGATCGGGCTCCCCCGGGAATTCTTTGAATTTGAAATGGACCGGAGAGTGGAGGAAGTTTTCCGTGAGTTTATATCAAAGCTTAAAAAAGAGGGAGCCCGCGTAAGAGAGGTATCCCTTCCGAGTGTTAAGTACGCCATTCCTGCTTACTACATAATAGCCCCCTCCGAGGCATCCTCAAACCTCGCCCGTTACGACGGGGTCAAGTACGGCTACAGGTCCGCCGAATTCGGAAACCTTTTGGAGATGTACTCAAAAACGAGGGATGAAGGCTTCGGTCGTGAGGTAAAGAGAAGGATAATGCTGGGAACCTTTGCCCTTTCAGCCGGTTACTACGATGCTTACTACCTGAAAGCGATGAGGGTCAGAAGGCTGATCTACGATGATTTTATGAGAGCCTTTGACGAGGTTGATCTGATAGCCTGCCCCACAAGTCCGACCCTTCCCTTCAGGATAGGTGAAAGGGTTGAGGATCCAATACGGATGTATCTTTCGGATGTTCTGACGGTTCCTGTAAATCTTGCAGGTCTTCCGGGAGTATCGGTGCCGATTGGCTGGATTGATGGTCTTCCGGCGGGCGGTCAGCTGATAGGAAAGCCCTTTGACGAGGAGCTCCTCCTGAAGGTTTCCTATGTGTGGGAGCAGATATTCCCCCACTACAGTAAAATTCCTCCCCTATGAGAATACTCTCCCTTGACACATCCTTTTCCTTCTTTAACTTCTCGGTGATTGAGGAGGGAAGGGTTGTCCTCCTTCACTATAACGATTCCTCAAGGAAGACCCTTGAGAAACTGCCTTCGGAAATTTCAAGGGCAGGCATTGATTTAACCGAATTTGATGCCTATGCCGTCTCCGTTGGCATCGGTTATCTGACCTCCGTAAGAATAGGTATCACTTTTATCAAAACGGTTTCCTATCTCTGCAAAAAGCCCGTAATAGCCTATGAAAACCTTAATCTGCTTCAAAAATTCACTCCCGGTGTTGAGGACCCCGTTCCCTATCTGAGAGTAAGCAGAAACATCTTTTACCTTGACCCTGAATCGGGAAAGGCTCGGATCTTTGAGGGAGAAAGAATAAAAGGGACGCCCGTTACCGTTGAAAGCTCATACGCTGAGGAGATGGGAAGTTCTCAGGTGATCCACAAGTTTTTCCCTTTCTCAGCCTACGGAGGTGTCTATGCAAATGAGAGGCTTTCGGAAGATCCGAAAGGAGATAACCCTTTCAGCCTTGAACCCCTATACCTCAGACCTCCCCTTTAGGTTATTTCATCTTTCTCGTCTATTGACACCGTGCGGCGTTTATTGACCGATTCGGGAGCCTGCCCCTGGCTCCTCGTCATCAGAAGTGTAAAGCAAAAAAGGTTCAATCCGAGAATAAGAGCCCAGGAGAGGATCATGAACAGAAAGGCATCCCCATCCATAGGAAAATTCTAACTTATAATTTTGGTGATGGAAAAGGATATAATCCTTGAAGTAAACGGAAAGGAAGTAAGGCTCAAGGACTTTCCCATGAGAGCTCTGAGGGGCGTGGTTCTTGGTTTTATTAAAAGTCTCAATCTGAAGGAAAGTCCAAGGGAAATTAAGATAACCCTTCGGGTTGATGAAAAGGATAGAGGAAACCCTTGAGTTTAGAGTTTTGCCCCACCAGAAGGATCTAAGAATTGACCGATTTTTAGCCCTCACCTACCCGGAGCTGTCAAGAAGCTACCTGAAGAGGCTCATAGAGGACGGATTTGTCCTTGTTAACGGAGCGGAGGCAAGGAAGCCTTCAAGGAAAGTTAGGGAGGGAGAGGTGGTTACTCTCCTCGTTCCTGCATCCGAGCCCCTTGAGGTTAAGCCTGAAAAGATCCCTCTTGAAGTAATTTATGAAGATGAGGATATTGCTGTAATAGTAAAGCCCTGCGGTCTTGTGGTTCATCCTTCCCCCGGCTACACCTCGGGTACACTCGTAAATGCCCTCCTGTACCACATTGGAGACCTTTCCTCGGAGGGAGGTGTTCAGAGACCGGGGATAGTTCACAGGCTTGACAAGGCAACTGCGGGGCTAATGGTCGTTGCAAAAAATGACCATGCTCACAGGAATCTATCCGAGCAGTTTGCAAAGCGGGATGTTTACAAGGTTTACCGGGCGCTCGTTTTTGGCATTCCGCGAGAGGATCACATGCTCATTGACATGCCTCTGGGCAGGCACCCCTATGACAGGAAGAAATTTAAGGTTTCCGGCATCAACTCAAGGGAAGCCCTTACGGAGTATTGGGTCCTTGAGGCATTTGAGGCTCTATCGGTAAGCCTCTTGAAGGTCAGGATATACACGGGCAGAACTCATCAGATAAGGGTACATCTATCCTCAATTGGCCATCCTGTTCTGGGTGACAGGGTTTATGGTTTTAAAGGTAGAGGTATTCCCCGGAATGTTCTCAGACTAATAGGTGAATGCAACATGCTTGTTGCAACCGAGCTCGCATTCAGACACCCATCAGGCGGTAAAGCGATGGAATTCAGCATTGGGGATCCGGAACCCTTCGGGACGGTACTTCAAGAGATAAGGGATTTAAATGGTTCCCTTGGTTGAGGGCACCTCCGCTCCCACTATTTGAACCGCTGACTTCAGGCTCAGCGCAAAGGACTTAAAGCATGCCTCCGCAATGTGATGCAGAATTTTACCCTCAAGCACTTTCAGGTGCAGAGTTGATCTGCTCTCAAGGGCAAACCCTTTGAAAAACTCCCAGATGAGCTCAAAGTCAAAGTCGGTTATCTTTCCCCTGAGGTTCCTGTCCTCATAGTAAAATAGTCCCCTTCCCGAAAAGTCAAGGGCGCACATAACCAGAGCCTCGTCCATGGGCACTATGGCATAACCGAACCTCTGTATTCCCTTCATGTCTCCCAGAGCTTCCCTGAAAGCCTCTCCCAGAACCATTCCGCAGTCCTCAACGGTGTGGTGGTGGGAAACGTGTACATCGCCATCCGCCTCCACTTTGATGTCAAACTTTCCATGTTTTGCAAGGGTTTCAATCATGTGATTTAAAAAACCAACGGGAGTGTTAGCCTCACAGGTTCCCGAGCCGTCAACATTGAGGGAAACTATAACCTTTGTTTCCCTCGTTTCTCTGAAAACCTCACTTGCCCTCATTTCAAGCTCCTTTATAAATCATTAAATCTTACTTTAAATTGAATCGGTTATTGTGTCAATGTGTTGAGTGAGTATGTGTCAATAATTTTAACAAATTCACAAAAAATTCACGAACCTGGTATTATTTTTTACATCGTGAGCAAATAAATAAGGGAGGAGGAACCATGCGGGTTCTCGGTTTTTTTCCGCCAAATGGTGTTTTATTCATTATCTTTTCACTTTTCATCCTCTCCTGCGAAGTCAAGCAGGAAGGGCAGGACTTATCCCACACGGGAGACCTTGAGCCTGTATCCGCAAGCGAATTCAACTCCCTGCTTCCTCAGGACCAGTACAGGGTTACCAATAAGCTTGCTTCCACACTCTACAAGGGAGTTCCGCCGGGAGATTTCTTTGACCTTGAACGCTCAGAATTTGACATGACCCGGAAGGACAACTCAAATTATTTGCAGAGGATCAAGGATCAGCTAAATTCACCACTACCCCCCGACAAAAGGGAATATTACCTCAGGAGGGTTGAGGAGAACTACAACTACGATTCACCCTTCAGAGAAGCACAGGAAATCATGACTATGCTGTGGGAATTCCCGCTGAGCAGGGACTACTACGACCTCTGGATGGCTTACTTCCTCGCAAACACCATTATGTTTACGCCCGGTCAGGAAGTTGAACCGGTTCAATACCTTGACATAAAGAAGGTCTATTCAAGGCTCCTTAGGATGATTTCTCAGGACTACCCTGTAAGAGAGATAGTCTATCAGCACATGATATCTCAGGAAAACTGGAGGAGGTTCAGGTCACCCGAGGACAACACGAGGGAGATGATGGAAATATTTCTGAGGCGATTCAGGGACGAAGAGGTTCCCAAGGCGGCGAAGGCCTGTCAAAACTGGTCTTTAACAGGGCAGGATCAGGGCTACCAGCTCGTTGTTGACTACAACGAAAACACCGAACCCCAGAGCATTCTGGATACCACGGTCACCACCTGCTGGGACTTTTACAGGGCAATAGCGGACCACCCGAGGCTAATGCCCACCGTAGTTGCTGTGATAGTTGACCACCTCTTTTCAATGAGTTCGGAAGAGGAAAAGCAAAGGATAGTTGATGGAGTTCTTGCCAAGAACCCAAGGACTTTCAGGGACATTTTCAACATCCTGCTCTTTTCAAGGGCTTACCTCCTTGGTGCCGAAAGACCAAAGAAGTGGGAGGAGGCTTTTCTGGGGACAGCCAAGAGGATTTATTACAAGCCGTCCGAAAACTTCTTCAGATTTGCAAACAGGGTAGGATGGGGTTCGGGTTCAACAATTAAGCTCTACGACATGAAACAACCACCCTTTATTGAAAAGCTGGGAAGAACTCCCGTTCCGCCCCTTGATGCACTTAGCTTTGCCTTTTATCACAAGTCTCTGAGGGAAAACCTAATGATAAACAGGTCCTCCAATACCGATGATGCGGGATGGCAGGAAGAGCTTTACAATGTTCAGTTCACGGGAGACGATTTTATAAACTACATCTTCGTTACAGCCCTCGGCAGGGAGGCAACACAGGAAGAGCTGGACACCTTTAATCAGATCTTTGAAAGCAAGGGTTTTGAGGACAGACATCGCTGGCAGAAAACCCGCCTTATCCTTGACTACATTAGCAGGCTTCCCGAGTTCTACATGTTCAGGAAGGTCAAGTAAAGAAGGGGAGGTGTTGCCATGAACAGGAGAGATTTTTTAAAGTCTGCAAGTGCACTGGGTCTTATGATGTCATTTCCCCACCTGCTTTACGCATCTCCTGGCAGGATGAGGGAACTGATCCATGAAGTTCAAAACCAGATTGATTATCAAAAACCTTCGGTTTGGCCCATAAAGTGGATTAGCATATTCCTCTACGGCGGACCCTCGGAGCTCGCGGGAAACTTAACCAATATATCAGAAATAAACTCCGCCTCTCAGAACAATTATCCGGATTACATCGTGCCCGATGTTCCGGGGGGAGGCACCCAGATAACGCCCAACAACTTCTGGGGAAATGCGGGCGGATATGACATGGAAAACCTCATAGCAAATGGCGATATGTCCATTTACCGGACGATATACAGGATAAAGGATGACAACAAGTCCCATCCCATCAGTATTGCCCAGAACCTGAGGGGAAACCTTGACAGGGAAGCTCCCGGCTTTGCAACCACGCTTGCTGCCATACTTGCCACTTATAACCCCTTTAACAAGGATATAAACGAGCTACTCCTTCCCTTCGTCTCCCTTGAAGGTGATTCTCAGGTCTACTATCTTGGGGGAGAAACTCTACCCTTGATCTTAAGACCCGTCTTTCTGAATTCAAACTTTGACAATCCTTACAAAAGGAACGGATACTCTCACCTTGACCAGACGACCGATGACATGCTTGAACAGCTTGCCACGAGAATGGGAGAGCGCTACGGTCTTAAGAAAATCAAGGACGCCTTTGCAAAGAGGAAAGAGCTTGCGGATTTCATTGAATCAAGGCTGGGGAATATTAACTCAAGCCTTCCAACAAATCCGAACCACGATCCAAACAATCCGGATCCCGACACTGACCAAAACACGGGACAGCTTGTTTATCCCAACACAAATATAGGAAGAAACCTCAAGGCGGCGGTTTCCCTCTGCCTTGAGAACCCAGATACAGTTTTTGTAAGCATCAGCTTCGGCGGATGGGACAACCACTCAAGTGCGATACCGGGCTATGAAGCAAGGGTCCAGAGCCTCATGGACGCCCTTAGATGTGCTGTTAAGCACATGAAGTGGAAGGAGATCAATGACCCTGCCAACTATCCCCATGCGGGTAATATCTTCATAACGGTTTTCGGCGATTTCGGAAGAAATGTAAACCTCAACAACTCAATGGGATGGGATCACGGGAATACCCAGAACCTTTACACGGTCGGGGGCTGGAACATCCCGGGGAGGGCTCTCGGAAAACTTGTAGGCAAAACCATGCTTACCGGAACCCCGGGTGTGAACAGGCTCTTTACGAAACCGACGGATGACAGCTATCAGTGTGAACCCTTCTCAATTGTTTCAACCGCGTACAAATACTTCGGTGTGCAGAACCCGGAGGTGATAACGGGAGAGCCCCCGATAGATGAAAGCGATTCAGTTCCCAACGAGTTTAGATGAGGACCACGGAAGCCATTAGCCCTTTCAAAGACCATATGAATAATGGTTTATAAGTGGTAGGCGCGGGGGGACTTGAACCCCCGACCTCCGGCGTGTCGGGCCGGCGCTCTCCCGACTGAGCTACGCGCCTTGAGAGTAAAAATTATATACTAAAAGGGTCATGATCAATGTTGCCCTTGCCCAGATTAACACAACGGTGGGTGATATAGAAGGAAATGTTAAAAAAATAACTGAATTTGCAAGGGAAGCATCAAATAAGGCTCACATTGTTGCCTTTCCCGAACTTGCGGTGAGCGGATACTCACCCGAGGACCTCCTTTTGAGAAAATCTTTCATTGAAGACTGTATGGAAGGGGTGAGGGAAATAGCCCGGAGGACGGATAAACTTGATACTCTCCTCGTTGTTGGCACCCCGTATTACGATGGTGAGGTGAGAAACAGTGCGGTTTTAATTTATAAGGGGAAGATTTTGGGAATTTATCATAAAAATTTCCTCCCCAATTACAGCGTTTTTGATGAAAAGCGATACTTTCTGGAGGGCAGGGATAACCTGTTGATCTCCTTAAATGGGACATTAGTAGGATTTTCAATCTGTGAGGATATCTGGTATCCCGACGGACCGGACCGCCTCTCTGCTCTGATGGGCGCGAAAATTATCATTAACATCAATGCTTCTCCCTTCCACACGGGAAAACACCACTTCAGGGAAGGCTTTGTAAGGGCAAGGGCTCAGGACAACCTGTGTTATGTGGTTTATGTAAACCTCGTGGGGGGGAACGACGAGCTCGTCTTTGACGGAAGGAGTATGGTAATTGATCCTCTTGGAAATATCGTGGCTCGTGCTAAAGCTTTTGAGGAGGACCTTCTTATAGTTTCCGTTGATCCGGGGAAGGCTGAAAGGAGAAGACTTCTTGACCTCAGGCTTAGAAACGGGGGGGAGCTCCCTCCTCAGGAGGATGTTGAGCAGATAGTTGTTGGGGATAAAGAGGAAGTTCAGAACAGAGCTGAAGCGTCGCCGGTAGATGAGGAGGAGATATACAGGGCGCTTGTCCTCGGACTCGGAGACTATGTGAGGAAAACGGGATATAAAAAGGTGGTTGTAGGTCTTTCGGGAGGGATAGATTCTTCCCTCTGTGCATGTCTTGCAGTTGATGCACTCGGAAAGGAATCGGTACTTGGGGTGTTTATGCCCTCGCGTTTTACTTCTGAGGAGAGTTTCAGGGATGCCAGGGAGCTCGCAAAGAACCTCGGCATTGAATTTCACACAATTCCCATTGATGAGGTTTACACTTCATACCACAAGGAGATGGTTCCCGTTTACGGGAACCTTGAGTTTTCAACTGCGGACGAGAATCTTCAGGCGAGGATAAGGGCTAACATCCTCTTTTACATATCAAACCGCTTCGGTCACCTCGTAGTATCAACTTCAAACAAGAGTGAGTCCGCAACGGGATACACGACCATTTACGGAGATATGGCTGGAGGTTTTGCACCTCTTAAGGATGTTTACAAGACCCAAATATACCGACTTGCCCGATACAGGAACGGTTTGAGCGCGGACATCCCCGATCGGGTATTTGAGAAAAAACCCACTGCGGAGCTGAGACCCGGTCAGACGGACCAGGACACCCTGCCCCCTTACGAGATCCTTGACGAAATTCTCAGGCTCTACCTTGAGGAATGCATCTCTCCTGCTGATATAGTAAAGAGGGGTTTTGAAACGGAAACGGTGGCTATGGTGGTGGAAATGGTCAGGAAGGCTGAGTATAAGAGGAAGCAGGCGCCTGTGGGTATCAAGATCACTCCGAGAGCCTTCGGCAAAGACTGGAGGATGCCCGTAGTTAATAGATACGAAGGATAGTTAAGCCTTTTTGAGAAGGTCCCTCACATGGTCCAGCATGTTTTCTTTCACCAGACCTGCGGTGCGGAGCCTCCTTTTTCTCTTTGGATCCTTTTTTGTGTTGTAGTGTGAGCCGCCGGATCTCCACCTCTTGATTTTCCCGCTGGCGGTGACCTTGAACCTCTTTTTTGCTGACCTGTTTGTTTTGAGCTTCACCTTTCCCATCGGATCAATTATACAACAAGGATTACTTCTTTCGCTTCGGGGCGAGGGTGAAGATCATAAAGGGTCCCTCCTTTTTGGGAGGAACCTCCACCTCACACACATCACCGAGGTTATCAATGATCTTTTTAAAGAGCCTGTCTCCCAGCTCGGGATGAACATTCTCCCGTCCTCTGAACCTCACCCTTACCCTGACCTTGTCCCCGTCCTCAAGGAACTCCCTCATGTGCTTGAGCTTGACCTGAAGGTCGTGTTCATCAATCCTGACCTTCATCCTTATATCCTTCACCTCAATTGAGTGTTCCCTCTGCTTCTTCCTTGCCTCCCTCTCCTTCTTCTTCAGCTCATACTTGAACTTTCCGTAATCCATGATCTTACAGACCGGGGGTTTTGCCTGAGGTGCTATTTCAACGAGGTCAAGTTCCTTCTCCTGTGCTATTTGAAGTGCCTCCTTGACCGGGACAATTCCTACCTGCTGTCCCTTTTCGTCAATTAGCCTCACCTCCCTTGCCCTGATCTGGTGGTTCACCCGGTAGTTGGTAGCTTTGCTCATTCAACCTCCTTAAAGAGAATAATCGTGGAGATGAGGAGATTTGTGAGAAGGGTTAAGGTTGACAGGTAAGAGATCCTTCTGAATCGTGTTCTTTCCGGGGAATTGTAGTTCAGTTTCTCAATGCTTCCCAAACGCCCCTTCAGACCTTTAAGCCACATGGATATTATCACATTAACCCCGAGCCCCGCCAAAAGTAATATGCCCCACCATTTCTTGCCCAAAATAAGATACACTACCAGAAGTAAAAAAGCAATCCCGTAAAAGCGCCATAGGATCCTTCCGTAAAAACTTCCCGCAATATCTTTATTTTTCGGCGTTCTCAAAAGCACCGGAACAACGGCTGTTAGCAGGAGAAAGAGGGAGCCCGCATAAAAGGAGAGGGGGATCAGCTCCATCTTTCCTCTCTTTCCTTCTTAATGATCCTTGACCTGAGCATCCTGAAAGCGAATCCAGAGAGAAAGATAACGGTTATCAGTCCTATGAAGGTCAGAAGGAGAATGTACTTCATAATTCCTTTTCCTGATGCCTTGATGCGTGGCACTGGATGTTAACAGCAACGGGAAGGGAGGCGATATGGCAGGGCATCATTTCCACCTTTACATCAACCGCGGTGACGGTTCCGCCGAATCCCATGGGTCCGAGACCGAGTTTGTTGATTTCCGTTATCAGCTCCTCCTCAATTTTCCTTATTAGGGGGTCACCGCTCCTCTCACCGTGGGGTCTGAGGATGGCTCTTTTAGCGAGGATTGCACACATTTCAAAGTTTCCTCCAATTCCCACGCCGACGGTTAGCGGAGGGCAGGCATTGGGACCGGCTTTTTCAACCGTCTCAAGTATAAAGTTTTTGACACCCTCCCAGCCGTCTGCAGGCTTGAGCATGGCAAGTCTTGAGGTGTTCTCAGACCCTGCCCCTTTTGGAGCAACGATGATTTTAACCCTTTCACCGGGAACCACCCTTGTGTGGAGGATTGCGGGAGTGTTGTCTCCCGTGTTTTTCCTCTCAAAAACAGGGTCCCAGACCATAGATGCCCTGAGGAGTCCTTCCTCCGTAGCCCTCTTCACTCCCCTGTTTACAGCTTCCTCAAGACTACCCCCTTCAATAACCACTTCCTGACCTATGTCCATAAAAACAACGGTTACTCCCGTATCCTGACAGTAGGGTGAGGACTCTTCTCTCGAGGCTTTTGCATTTTCAAGGATTTGGGAAAGAACTTCCTTTCCGATGGGAGACTCTTCCTCTTCAAGTGCCTTCTTAAAAATGATGAGGGTTTCCTCAGGTATTTCGTAATTGGCTTTAATGGTCAGCTCTTTGACCGCTTCCTCTATTTCATGCACTCGGACTCTTCTCACCCAGCATTACCTCCGCCATATCAACACTCTTTTTTACCGACTCAACGGACCTCTCCCACATTGAGCGTTCCTCCTCAATCATGGGGACCTTAATTATGTCCTCAACTCCCGACGCTCCGAGCTTCACCGGAACTCCCACGCAGAAGCCCTTAACCCCGTAATATTCCCCCGCCTCTCCGTCAAGGTACACACTGCAGGGAAGAATTCTCCTGCTGTTGGTGACAAGAGCCTCAACCATGTCAGTTACGGCAGCCGCCGGAGCATAGTAGGCTGATGTTCCCATAAGGTCAACTATCTCCCCGCCTCCGAATCTGGTCCTGTGGATTATCTCCTGAAGTTTGTCCCGGGGGATCAGGTCCTTTAGAGGGATCCCGCCCACATTGGACATGGAGATGAGGGGAACCATCTCATCGCCGTGACCTCCTATAACATAGGCGTGTATGTCTCTGGGCGAAACCCTGAGCTCCTGTGCTATAAAGGTCTTGAACCTCGCGGAGTCAAGGACTCCCGCCATGCCTATAACCCTGCTCGCGGGGAAACCGCTGAGCTTGACAGCTGTGTATGTCATAATATCAACGGGGTTGGTGACAACGAGGAGTATTGAGTCGGGAGCGTACTGCCTGACCTTGGAGATGATGGTACCGAGAATTTTTATGTTTGCTTCAAGGAGGTCCTCCCTTGACATTCCCGGTCTTCTGGGAAAACCCGCAGTAATGACCACGATGTCGCTCCGGGCTATCGGTTCGTAGCCGTCTCCCTCCGGTGAAACGGTGAAACCGTCAATTCTCGTGTCAATGTCCATTGCCGACAGCATTTGCTTCATATCAAGGGCTTTTCCTTTAACGGGTTCAAAAACCTTGTCTCCGTCTCTTCTGGGGATGTCAAATAGCCTGACATCCGCGAGTCCCTTAACTGCGATAAGACTTGCGACGTGTTCCCCCACATTCCCCGCACCCACCACCGAAACCACCTTCCTCATAGTCATATCAGGACCTCCTTTTCAGGAAAGGGCGGATTCCCTCTGCTTGTTTTTTATGTAGTTGAGCCTTCCGCCTCCGAGGAGAACCTCAATCTGGTAGGGGGTTAGGTTGTACCTGCAGAGGATTTCCTCGCCCGTAGTTTTGTTCAAGACCTTGACCTCCCGCCCTTCCTGAAGAGCCTCTCTCAGATCGGAGATGATAAGCTCATCTCCGAGGGAAAACCTCTCGTAGTCCGAGGGATTCTTGAGTTCAAGGGGGACTATGCCGAAGTTGACGAGATTTGCGTGGTGGATTCGTGCAAAGGACTTGGCAATTACCGCTCTTACGCCGAGAAACCTCGGAGCGAGGGCTGCGTGCTCCCTTGAGGAACCCTGTCCGTAATTTTCTCCTCCCACGATCACGCCGGCGTAGCCGGCGTCTGCTATGCTCTTTATCCTCTTAACAAAATCCGGATCAACATAGTGGTAAACATATTCAGATATGGCGTAAATGTTGGACCTGAGGGGAAGGATCTTTGCTCCTGCGGGCATTATGTGATCGGTGGTGATGTTGTCTCCCACCACGAGTGCAACCTTTGCCTCAAGGTCCGAGGGTAGCTCATCAAAGGGAGGCAGGGGCTTAATGTTGGGTCCCCTGTAAATTCCTACGCCTTTTGCCTCTTCGGGGGGGAGAGGCTCAATGAATGCTTCGTCGCCGTAAGGAAACCGCTCGGGCATATCAACCTTTATCCACTTTGCTCCCGTTTTCTGAGCCAGTCTGCGGGGGTCAATGACTTCCCCCGCTATGGCACAGGCAACGCATGTTTCGGGTGATGCAAGATAAACTTTCGCGTCGGGAGTGCCCGACCTCCCCTCAAAGTTTCTGTTAAAGCTCCTAACGGAAACTCCTCCGCTGGGGGGTGCGTAGCCCATTCCTATACAGGGACCGCAGGCGGTTTCAAGGATTCTTGCACCCGCCTTAAGGAAATTGAGAAGCTCACCGTTTTCCGTAATCAACTCAAGAGCCTGCTTTGAGCCCGGTGCCACCGCAAAGACCACATCGGGATGTACTTTTTGACCCTCAAGGAGCTTTGCGCTTCTCGTAAGGTCAACAAAGGAGGAATTGGTGCAGGAGCCTATGACCACCTGATCTACCTTTACACCCTCAATCTCACGAACGGGCACCACATTGTCGGGCGAGTGGGGCTGGGCTATCAGGGGTTCAAGTTGATTAAGATCGATCTCAATCACCTCATCGTATTCCGCATCCGGATCCGGGAGGAGTTCAATCCAGTCCTGTTCCCTGCCCTGAGCTTTCAGGTATGCTCTCGTTATCTCGTCGGAAGGAAATACGGAGGTGGTTGCTCCAAGCTCCGCACCCATGTTGGTGATCGTTGACCTTTCGGGGACGGTGAGCTCCTTAACGCCATCTCCGAAGTACTCAAATATCTTTCCCACGCCACCCTTTACCGTCAATCTCCTCAGGAGTTCAAGGATTATGTCCTTAGCGGTTACCCAGTCGGGCATTTTTCCCGTGAGTTTTACGCCCACTATTTTGGGCATTTTGAGGTAAAAGGGCTCTCCCGCCATCGCCGCCGCGACATCAAGACCCCCCGCTCCTATGGCTATCATTCCCACACCCCCGCTTGTGGGCGTGTGGGAGTCGGAACCCAGAAGGGTTTTTCCGGGTTTTGCGAACCTCTCCACATGAATTTGATGACAAATTCCATTTCCGGGTTTTGAAAGCCATATGCCGAACCTCTTTGCAACGCTCATGAGGTACTTGTGATCGTCGGGGTTTCTGAAGTCGGTTTGGAGCATGTTGTGATCTATATAGCTAACCGACAGCTCAGTTTTTACCCTGTCAATGCCCATAGCTTCAAGCTCAAGGTATGCCATCGTTCCCGTTGCGTCCTGAGTCAGCGTCTGGTCTATCCTGATGGCTATCTCCTCTCCGGGGTTCATTTTCCCGCTTACGAGGTGCTGACGGATAATTTTGTAAGCTACCGTCCCTTTTGCCATTACCGAGCCTCCGTTGAACTCAAACGATGTTTTAGAAGGATTAACTTATTTTATGCCTTTTGTCAAGGCTGGCAAAGTTTACTTGAGTGATACAATACTCCTCCATGGGTAAATTGGCTTACGTTTTTCCCGGTCAGGGATCCCAGTATGTAGGAATGGCTTACGATTTTTACAGGCAATTTCACGAATCCGCGGATGTATTTCATTCAACGGAGCAGGCTCTCAGAATGTCCCTCCCCGACATAGTGGATGTGGTCCTCAAAGGAACCGAGGAGAAGCTTAACATGACCGTTTACACCCAGCCGGGCATCCTCACCGCCTCCTACGCTATTTTCAGGGTTATGATGAAGGAAGGGTTTCCCAAGCCCGATTATGTGGCGGGGCATTCTCTCGGTGAGTACACCGCACTCCTTGCTGCGGAGGGAATAGAGCTTTTTGAAGCGGTCCGCCTTGCGTACCTGAGGGGAAAGTACATGCAGGAGGCTGTGCCCGAGGGAAGAGGCTCAATGGCTGCTATTTTAAAGGTGGATGCACCAACAGTTGAGGAGGTTTGCAGGCAGGCATCTGAAATAGGAATAGTTGAGCCGGCGAACTACAACTCTCCTACCCAGACTGTTATCTCAGGAGAAAAGGAGGCGGTTGAAAGAGCTTGCGAGCTTGCAAAGGAAAGGGGTGCAAGGGTAATTGTTCTAAAGGTTTCTGTTCCCTCTCACTGTTCTTTAATGAAGGACGCGGCTGACGCCTTCAGACTGAAGCTTGCCCAGACTCCTATAAGAAATGTGGAGATTCCGATTGTTCAAAATGTAACTGCAGAGGAACACAGGATGGCTCACGAGATACGGGAGAACCTGTACAAACAGCTTTTTTCTCCCGTCAGGTGGGTGCACTCGGTCAGGTACATGATTGAGAGAGGAGTGGATACCTTCGTGGAGGTGGGACCTAAAAACGTTCTTTCAAAGCTCATTTCCCAGATTGATCAGGGTGTTAGGGTTCTGAACATTGAAAAGGTTGAGGACCTTGAGAGGGCTTATAAGGTCCTTTCATGACGGGGTAACAAAGAGGTAATGAATGAGTATATAATTAGAGGCTTAGAATTCGGATGGGGGCAATAGGGGTATATCACTACAAGGTCTGGGTAATAGGGGAAATTCTTGACAGGTATGAATCCTGTAAAAACGGAGGAAGAAAGCCCA
>Ga0256839_1003484_pt1 | contig 16192 bp, 15 predicted proteins | sample 354166metaG_FD_185968 | JGI IMG/M metagenome (GOLD analysis project Ga0256839, IMG submission 185968) | Hydrothermal vent microbial communities from Mid Atlantic Ridge, Atlantic Ocean - 354-166 | ecosystem: Environmental > Aquatic > Marine > Hydrothermal vents | place: Atlantic Ocean: Mid... | reverse complement strand
TTGAAGAGATTGCGCTTAGCGATGAGTATTTTGTTTCACGCAACCTTTACCCTAATATAGATTTTTATACAGGTATCATCTTGACTGCTTTACAGATACCTAAATCTATGTTTACGCCTATTTTTGTGATAGGTCGAACAGTGGGGTGGATAACCCAATGGATAGAATTTAAAAAAGATGAGACGTCGAAAATTGCGAGACCTAGACAACTTTATAGAGGAAAATAAGCATTTTTATTTTATTTTCCATATCTTTGGTTGGAAAAGGGTTTGAAATGGATTATTTTGTGTGCTAGGTAGGTTATTTTGGATTTTAAGGGTATTTGATACATTTCCGTAAGGGGCGATTGCCATCGCACCCTATAATTTTTTAGCCAATCAAACTACAATGATAAAATTGATTCTCTTGCTCTTAGAAACATTACAAATTCTATAGCAGTTTCGCATCCCATTTTGGTTGCATAACTCAGTAATTCTTCATAATCTTCTGTATTTTTCATTACTTCATTTTGTCGTTTTAAAATCATTTTGATCCTTTTCTATTTGTTACCACTTGAAATCAAGGGACTTATTAAGCTGACACAAAAGAAATTAAATGACTCATATTGACACATAACTAAAAAATATTTGAAACCTTTTACAATCTTTTGCAACCTTTTACAATTTTATTAGTATAGTTCAAGTAAGTAATTCCTAACTGAATTTCTTTTGCTTTTTTATTAAAGCATCGAGAACGATTCCAGTCGTTCTTGATAACTCAAGAAAATTCCCATAATCCTAATTATAGAAACTGACCTCAATTATCTGCTTGTAAACATTATACATGTTTTCTCTAATGTTTAGGATGGAATAAGTACTATTTACTGACACCCAACACATTCCTGACTTCTATCCTCAATATCATTTGAGGATTCAGGCGACTGACTTCTTAAGTAATACGTACTCTTCAATCCAAACTTCCAAGCATTCATATAAATCTCATTGAGGTATTTTCCACTTGCTTTATCAAGTGTGATGAAAATGTTGAGTGACTGCCCTTGGTCTAGCCATTTTTGACGAATAGCCCCTGCTTTGATAAGTACATTTTGGTCAAGGTCATATGCAGGTGTGTAGTACTGCCATGTATCAGCACTTAGATTAGGGGCTACTACAGGGATGAGTCCAGAGAGGTTCTCTTCAAACCATTTACGTTTGTACACAGGCTCTATGGCTTGTGTGGTGCCTGTTAAGATGGAGATAGAAGATGTAGGGGCTATCGCCATCAAGTACCCGTTACGCATACCATCTGTTTTTACTTTTTCTCTGAGTGCTTGCCAGTCATGGGTATATCCAAAGAGTCCACCTCTGTCAACCAGTTTACATGCATGTTCATTTGCTTTGTCTATAGGGAAGATGCCTTTTGACCAGTCAGAACCTTCAAAGGTCGGGTAAGCACCCTTTTCAAGTGCCAAGTTACTTGACTCTCTAATGATATGATAAGAGAATGATTCCATGACTTCATCTACTTTGGTAAAGTGCTCATGGCTTCCCCACTCTATGCCAGCTTCTGCAAGCATTTGTGCTTCACCCATCACGCCTAGTCCAATGGAACGAGACTTTTCGTTGGTCTTTTTGACTTTTGCTAAGGGGTAAAAGTTTAGGTCTATTACGTTGTCAAGCATACGTGTGGCTATAGGGACAACACGTGCCAAGTCTTCTTCAGTATTTACCTTAGAAAGGTTGACAGATGCCAGATTACATACGGCAGTGTCACCATCTGTTTTTTCTTTGTCTACTATCCAGATTTGTTTACCATTAAGACTGTCAAGTGCTGTGACTTTTTTTGCTGGTTTTGTTGTGCCGTTGTCAAGGGTTAACATTTCATTTTCCTCGTATGCCTCGACAGAACCATCATCAAATGTAAACTGCGTTTTATAGGTATTGGGTGCAGTATTTTGAAAAATCTCTGTACAAAGGTTAGTTGACCGTATCACACCCACATGTTTGTTAGGGTTAGCTCTGTTTGCTGTGTCTTTAAACGTGAGGAATGGATTGCCCGTTTCAAAATACGAACGCAACATCTCTTTCCAAAGATTTTTAGCCGAGACTTTTTCTCTTGTAATCTCATCATCAGAATTTTCGAGTTCGATGTAACGTTGTTCAAATGCTTCACCATAAAGTGTTGTCAACTCTGTTACTTCAAAGGGATCAAAAAGTGTCCACATGGCATCATCTTGAACTCTTTGCATAAAAAGGTCATTCAGCCAGATAGCTGGGAAAAGATCATGTGCTCTACGACGCTCTTCTCCAGAGTTTTTCTTTAAGTCAAGGAAATCTCTTATATCAACATGCCATGGCTCAACGTAAACAGCTATAGCACCTTTACGTGTCCCTAGCTGATCCACAGCGATGGCAACGTCATTCGCAATTTTGAGGAAAGGTACTATCCCTCCAGCTGCATGTTTATGTCCATCGATGAAAGAACCCATACCCCGTACCAATGACCAGTCCCAACCAATACCCCCACCAAACTTCGAAAGCAATGCCATCTCTTTGTAGGCATCAAATATACCTTCAATGTTGTCAGGTGTTGACCCTATGTAGCAAGAGCTGAGTTGATGTCTGGGTGTTCTGGCATTTGATAGTGTTGGTGTGGCTGCCATCACTTCAAATTTTGATAAGATATCATAAAATTTCTTTGCCCATGTCTGACAGTCAAATTCATTTTGAGCCAAGAACATAGCAACCCCCATAAAGAGTTGCTGGGGAAGTTCGATGGGTATACCTTTACGGTCTTTGAGCAAGTAACGGTCATACAGGGTACGAATACCAAGGTAGGTAAACTGTAAGTCCCGTTCAGGTTTTATGTAGTCATTTAAGTCATCTAGGTCATATTTTTCTTTGAGTCCTAGAACAATACGCCCTTCCTTCTCACCTCTTTCGAAATGATCACGTAGGTGGTTGTATCCAGTAAAGCCTGTTACCTTGTGGTAGATGTCATAGATAAAAAGACGTGCTGCTACGAAAGTCCAGTCAGGTCTATCAATGTCTATCTTATCTACAGCTGTTTTGATAAGTGTGCTTTGTATCTCTTCTGAGCTGATCATATCACGAAATTGTAGTTTTGCATCTACTTCAAGTTCACTTTGGCTTACACGCACTAAACCTTCTACCGCTGCAGATGTGTATTTTTGTATTTTACTTACATCTAAAGTTTCAACTCTACCGTTTCGTTTAACCACTCTAATCATATGTTCTCCCCTGAAAGCATGAAGTCTCGTTACGCAATTTTGCTGAGACAATAAATCTGATTCTACTCAAATTTTCCTTGCGTGTTTTTGAAAATTTGTATCATTTTTAGGCATTTTTCTTATAAGAAATTGTGATAAGTTTTGAAAGGCTGTATGGGTGGGGAGTATAAGGGGTTTACCAAGAAAAAACTCTTGGTAAAACAAGGTTATTTAAAAACGCGTGCGAATATCTTATCTACATTTTTGGTATAGTAGTCAAAGTTAAAACATTCGCGTATTTGTGCTTCTGAAAGAGATTTTCTAAGTTCATCATCTGCTAGAAGATACTGAAGATAAAGAGATTCACCTTTTTCATTGGTAGAGGGTTTACCTTGTTGAATTTCTTCCCAAACTTTCATTGCGTTACGTTGCACTATGCGGTAAGCATCTTCACGGCTCACTCCTGCTATAGGAAGCTCAAGGAGGACTCTTTGAGAGAAGACTAGCCCACCTGTTAAGTTTAGGTTCTTCATCATGTTCTCAGGCATTACAGTAAGGTTAGCGATGACATTGTTCATGCGGTGTAACATAAAGTCAGAGGTGATAAATGCATCTGGCAACCAAAACCTTTCTGTTGAAGAATGAGAGATGTCTCTCTCATGCCAAAGTGCTACATTCTCCATAGCGGGGGTGACACATGTCCTTATGATACGTGCAAGTCCTGTGATGTTTTCTGTTAGAATAGGATTTCTTTTGTGTGGCATTGCGGAGCTTCCCTTTTGTCCTTTTGCAAAAAACTCCTCTGCTTCATACACCTCTGTACGTTGTAGGTGTCTTACTTGCACCGCAAATTTTTCAATAGAAGAGGCCATGAGTGCCAAGGTAGTGGCTAGTCTTGCATATCTGTCTCTGTGGACAACTTGATTTGAACAAGGTTCTGGCTTTAACCCTAATTCAGCCATGGCATACTCTTCAAGCTCTAGTGGTGCGTGAGCAAAGTTCCCCATGGCACCTGAGATTTGACCTACAGCTATAACTTCCATCGTCTCTTCAAGGTTCTTAAGATGTCTAGCCATTTCATCATACCATACTGCCAAAGTAAGTCCAAAGGTAATAGGCTCGCCATGGATACCATGGCTACGTCCTACCATTAAAGTCATCTTATGTTCAACCGCACGTTTCTTGATGGATTCCATAAGCATCTTTGTATCAGCAATGATGATTTCAAGTGATGCTTTCATCTGAAGTGCCACACCAGTATCTACAGCATCTGACGATGTCATTCCATAGTGGAACCATCTTGATTCTTTTCCAAGGCTTTCGCTCACTGATGTGTTAAATGCAATAAGGTCATGTCTGGTGATCGCTTCTATTTCTTCTATACGTTCTACAGAGAATGTTGCATTTTTCACAATCTTGTCTGCATCTTCCTGAGGAATCTTCCCAAGTTTTGCCCACGCTTTTACTGCCGCTTTTTCTACTTCTAGCCATGCTGCATATCTTGCATGTTGTGTCCAATGTTGTGTCATCTCTTCTCTAGCATATCTTTCAACCATTCTTTATCCTTTGGGTGACAGGGACTAATGATAAATCATTTTATAACATATCATTAATACCCGACCCCTGTTTTTATGCTAGAATTCTACCCTAAAAGCAGTTATATAAGGGTTAGAAAATATGCCATTTGTCAAAGAGAAATTTACCATTGAAGAAGAGACGATTGCTTTTCTTTATGTAATGCATACATTAAATTATACACAAGGTCAAGCACAAAGACATATTGCCAAAGGACGTCTCATTATAAATGGTGAGTCTATGAGACATACAGGTGCCAAAGTACAAGGTGAGGTTGAAATGGTTTTCTTTCGTCCTAAAGGTACAGGAGCTCTCCCTACCTTTCAGAACAATGATTTTATGGTATTTGAAAAACCGTCTGGTGTTTTAGTTCATCCTAATACCATGTCAACACCTTACTCTATGTTAGATGAAGTCAGAAGTATCGCGGGAGACAATGCCAATGGCACACATAGAATAGATATGGAAACTTCAGGGCTTTTTCTTGCATCTAAACATAAAAAAGCAGAACATATTCTGAAAAGTTCCTTTGAGAAACGCACCATTAAAAAGAGTTATTTGGCATGGGTAGATGGTAAACTTACCAAACCATTTACCTCAAAAGAATGCATTAAAGTAAACAAAGAAGGATATGATACAACCAAACATAAAGTCTTCATATCTGATGAGGGGAAAGCCTCTCATACTGACTTTGTACCTCTCCAATACGATGAAACACTTGATGCATCTTTAGTTGCGTGTTATCCCAAAACAGGTCGCTTGCACCAGATACGTATTCATTTGTTTCACGTGAAACATCCTATCTTGGGCGACCCTATCTATGGAGCTAGCTATGGTGCAAGTGATGCCTATCTAGACATGTTACAGAGTAATCAAGAAAGACTTGTTGCACATGGCGCACCACGTTTAATGTTACACGCCCAAAGCCTTGAGTTTACATATAAAAATAAATTTTATCTTGAAAGCAAAGTGGACTTCATAGGGATGAAGCAGTTAATTTATCCTAAAAACTTGAGAGTATTTAATAAAAATTAACTATGTTTCACGTGAAACATATAGACTATTTTTCATCATCTGAACGCGCTTCATAAATAAACCACCCAAGCCCAATCACAGCTACTATCGCGACAAATCCCAACATAAAAAGTTCTAAGGTAGGCATTATGCTTCCCCTTCCAGTTCTTGCTCTCTCAGCTGCCCACATGCCGCAGAAATATCTAATCCTTTAGATTCCCGTATTGTACAGTGAAGTCCACGAGAAGTGAGGTACTCTTGAAATCTTTTCATATCTGTTTCTGATGGTCTCTTAAATTCTGTACCACCATAAGGGTTAAAATAAATCAAATTGACTTTAGATTTAATCCCATCTAAAAGTGAAAGTAATTTCTTTGCAGCCGAAATGTCATCATTGACATCTTTGATGACAAGATACTCAAACATTACTCTCTTCCTATCGTTGACAGGAAAATCTTTGACTGCATCTATAATGGATTTGATATTGTAAGCTTTGTTAATAGGCATCAATGTTTGTCTTAGTTCATCATCCACCGCATGTAAGGAAATGGCCAAATTGACACCAAGTTCTTCTTTCCCTAGTTTTACTATTTTTGAAGAAAGTCCTGAAGTAGAAATGGTTTGCCTATGTGTGGCTATAGCCATCCCCTCCTCATCTGAAAATATTTTAACTGACTGTACTACTTCTTTTAGGTTGTCAAGTGGCTCACCCATTCCCATGTATACAAGGTTTACACGACGATTACTAGCAATATTATTGTCCTTTTTTATGAGACGTACCTGTTCAACGATTTCACCAGCAGTTAGGTTTCGCATAAAACCACCCTTTGCAGTTAAACAAAAGGCACATCCTACCTTGCACCCTACTTGAGAAGAGATACAGACTGTATATCGTTCCTGATGCTTTACGGAGCCATCTTCATGGTACTCTTTGTCTCGCATAAGCAGAAGTACTGCTTCTACTGTATGCCCATCATGAAGTTGGTACAAATATTTTCGGCTTCCATCTTGAGAGTTTTGAACCATTACTTGTTTCAAAGGTGCAACTGTATATTCTTCTTCAAGTTTTACTCTTAAGTCTTTGGGAAGATTTTTCATCTCATCAAAAGAACTTGCATATTGATGATACATCCAATGGTAAATTTGTTTCGCACGGAAACTAGGCTTAATTAATTCTAGTAATTCGCTTTGTGTAAAGTCTTGTATAATTTTCTTCATCTATTTACTTTCTTTTATATAAGTCGTGAGTCTTGCCATTGCTTCTTTGTGGTTATCTATGAAGTCTTGATGTGCTTTTGCATTACAATAGTTAGTCACAATAAATGTTCCTGCTGCGGGTATACCAAATGTTTCAGCTACTTTTAGCACAGCAAAATATTCCATGTTTTCTATATGAATGTTTTTTTTCAAATAACTTTTTGCTACCGTTTCATCTGTGGTGATATAGTTAGAAGAATTTACAATTGTTTCACGTGAAACATCTTCCGCAGTAGAAATCATATTATCAAGTGGTGTGTAGGAGCCTGCATTAAAAAAACTATTTTCTATATTGCAGGCTGTTTTAGACTCTACTATATCATAAATCTTTTTTTCACCATAACTTCCTGCAGTGCCCACAAAAAAAAGAAAATCTGGTTTTTGAGAAAGACATAACTTTGTTAAGGTCATTGTGACCTCAATCAATCCTATACCTACAGGTACTGCAAAGTCAAACTGTTCTGATTTCCCTGCACATATAATCATACCAAACCTCTTATTGAACCCTAACGGGGATATTTTTGCTGCGAAGATACTCTTTTAAGTCTAAAATGTCAATCTCTTTAAAATGAAAAATAGATGCCGCCAATGCCGCGTCTGCATTTCCTAACGTAAATGCTTCTTCTATATGTTGCATAGTCCCTGCCCCACCTGATGCAATAACAGGTATATTCACAAGTTCGGATATTTTTTTATTTAACAGGTTGTCAAAACCTGCTTTTGTACCATCTGCATCCATAGAGGTAACAAGCAGTTCCCCAGCACCTCTGTTATACGCTTCTTTTGCCCATGCTAGGGCATCAATACCAGTATCGTTCCTCCCACCATGGGTAAATATATGCCAGGCGTCATCTGAGACTCTTTTTGCATCGATAGCTACTACAATACACTGAGAACCAAAACGTTTGGCTCCCTCTTCTATAAATGCAGGTCGTTTAATTGCGGCAGAGTTGATACTCACTTTATCACATCCTACATTAAGTAAATTATAAATATCTGTAAGTTCACGGATCCCTCCACCTACTGTGAGAGGGATAAATACTTCCTGTGCTACTTTTTTAACTACATCAACGATAGTATCTCTTCCTTCATGACTCGCACCAATATCAAGAAACGTAATCTCGTCTGCACCCTCTTCATTATATCGACGTGCTACTTCTACAGGATCTCCAGCATCACGTAACCCTACAAAATTTACACCTTTAACTACACGCCCGTCATTAACATCTAAGCAAGGTATGATACGTTTTGCAAAATAATCCATCTGTTTCTCCATTAAATATGGTAGAATTATACAAAAATAATCTACTGCAAGTCATTAATGTGGGTTACAAAGGAAGATTATAGTATGATTATTGAGAATTTAGCCGAATTTGCTTCTAAAAAATTTGGTCAGAATTTTTTAAAAAATGATATGTATCTTCATAAAATCATCCAAGCGATGCCCAAGGACAACTTCAGGGTTGCAGAGATTGGGCCTGGCTTAGGTGATTTAACCAAAGAGCTTGTAAAAGTTCGAAATGTCACAGCATTTGAGGTTGATAAAAGATTATGTGAGCATCTTACCAGTGAATTTGAAACCTCTGTCCACGAAGGGCGTTTCGAATTACGTTGTGGAGATGTGCTTGAGCATTGGAAGTCGGGAAAGCTATTGGATGAGCCTTATCATCTTGTGGCCAACTTGCCTTATTATATTGCGACCAATATCATCTTAAAAGCATTTAAAGATGAACATTGCCAGTCTGTATTGGTAATGGTTCAAAAAGAAGTAGCCGTTAAGTTTTCTGCACAGGCGAAACAAAAAGAGTTTTCTTCTCTTTCTGTACTTGCACAAAGTGTAGGAAAAGCGACACTTTGTTTCGAGGTTGAGCCCGAGGCATTCGTCCCTCCTCCTAACGTCACTTCTGCCGTGCTTTTAATAGAGAAAACCCAGTCACGAGATGATGAAAAGTTTGAAGCGTTTTTAAAGATTGCTTTTGCGCAACCGCGTAAAAAGCTTTCTAAAAATCTTTCAACCGTTTTTTCTAAAGATATAGTCCATCAACTTTTTACTAAATTAGGATTAGACGCTAATTTACGACCTCATGAAGCTGAGACATCTATTTATCATCACATATATAATGAATTAAAGGATAATTTAGATGGAAAACAACAATCCAAACAGAGAAAACTCTCAAAATCAAGGGCAAAAAACTCAGAGAGATAATATAACAAACAATAATAATGCCCCACGAGAAAGACGTCCCAACCCACACAGGCAAAACAAACCTACGGGGGGAAGTGAAAATACAAATCGTCCCAACCCAAACAGGCAAGCAAACCCTAACCGTAAACCAAAGCAAAATCAAGAGGTAAACGGTAACGTACAGGATAGACCTGCTCCAAACGGTAATAAGAAGCCAAACTCTAATCAGAATCGTCATAACAATATTGATAGGCGTCCTAATAACCCAAAACAAGGCAACAGACCAAGCAATAACCAAAACCGTCAAGGAAATAAACCCAATAATAAGCCTAATGGTGGGAATAGAAACAGAAATAAGCGTAGAAATGTCACTACTGTGAATGATACAATGAGAAAATATCTCGAGATTAATGATCGTATTAAAAATGAAACAATGAATCCTTGGAAAAATGTGGATATGTCTGCAAAAGGTAAAATTCGCTTTACCCCATTAGGTGGGCTGGGTGAAATTGGTGGAAATATGGCTGTGCTTGAGACTGAGACTACAGCTATTATCATCGATGTAGGTATGTCCTTCCCTGATGAGACCATGCATGGTGTGGATATCTTAGTCCCTGATTTCTCTTACTTGCATACACTTAAAAAAGAGAAGGATGTTTATGTCATCATCACACATGGTCACGAAGACCACATTGGTGCGATGCCCTACCTCTTTAAAGAGTTACAGTTCCCAATCTATGGAACACCGCTTGCACTTGCGATGATAGAAAACAAGTTTAATGAGCATGGACTTTCTCAATATACAAAAAACTTTAACTTTGTTACCATGAGAAAACAACACCAAATTGGTGACATGAAAATCGAATGGATGCACAATACGCACTCCATTATTGATGCCTGTTCTTTGGCTATTGAGACACCTGCTGGGACGATTATCCACACGGCTGACTTTAAAGTAGACCATACCCCTGTAGATAACTACACCATGGACTTGCGTCGTTTTGCACATTATGGTGAAAAAGGTGTTTTATGTCTCTTCTCAGACTCTACAAACTCACACAACCCAGGGGCAACCAAGTCTGAAAAAGTAGTAGGTAAAACCTTCGATACACTCTTCGAGCTTGCCAAAGGAAGAGTGATTATGTCTACGTTCTCTTCTAATGTACACCGAATTGTCCAAGCCATGGAAAGAGGTGTATTACATGGGAGAAAGGTCTGTGTTATCGGTCGTTCTATGGAGCGTAACATTGAGACTAACCGAGCATTAGGTTTTGTAGATATTGAAGACAAACATTTCATTGAGGTACATGAAGTACCAAAATACGCTGACCATGAAATACTTATTGTTACTACAGGATCGCAAGGTGAGACTATGGCTGCACTAAACCGTATGGCTACAGATGAGCATAGACATATAAAGCTTAAGCCTTCTGATACGGTTATTATCTCTGCATCTGCTATCCCTGGCAATGAAGGTTCAGTGTCAAGTCTTCTAAACAAACTCATGAAGGCTGGATGTACAGTACGTTATAAAGAGTTTGCTGATATTCATGTCTCAGGTCATGCTGGGCAAGAAGAGCAAAAACTCATTCTTAGACTTGTGCAGCCTAAGTTTTTCTTACCTGTACATGGTGAGTACAACCATATTGCTAAACATGCTAGAACAGCAGTAGAGTGTGGTGTAGATGAAAGAAATATTTTACTTATGGGTGATGGTGACCAAATAGAATTGACAACTAAATATCTCAAAAAAGTAAAAACTGTCAAGTCAGGTAAGACATATATTGACAATCAAAATAATATGACTATTGAAAATGATGTCGTACTTGACAGACAAAAACTTGCTGAAGATGGTATTATTAATGTTGTTGCTCAAATTTCTCAAAGTGACCAAAAAGTAGTTGGTAAACCTGTCGTGTCAACACATGGACTTGTTCCTGACAAAGATGATAAAAAGTTTCAAAAAGAGATAGAAGTGATGCTTGAGACAATGCTTTTAAATATGAAACCAGAAGCGCTTAAAAATCATAAAGACATAGAAAATGACATTCGAAATAGTATTCGAAAACATGTGATTCGTACCAAAAAGAGATATCCGCTCATTATCCCTACTATTTTCATTATCTAATACACTGTTCTAGCCTAAAAGGCTAGAGTTTGTATGTTAGACCCCTACCTTGTAAATATGTTATAATCTCTTCATTAAATAACAAAGTAAATATATATGAATTTAATTCACATTGCACAAGAGACTTTTCAGATTGAAGCAGATGCACTTATGCGAGCGGCAGAACGATTAGACCAAAATTTTTTAGACGCCATTGATACAATACTCAATACAGAAGGGAAATTGATTATCACAGGGGTAGGTAAATCAGGACTGGTCGGTGCCAAGATGGCTGCGACCTTTGCAAGTACAGGCACTTCTTCTTTTTTCTTGCATCCAACAGAAGCTTTACATGGTGATTTGGGGATGATTGCTAAAGGAGATACCTTACTTGCTATCTCTTCAAGTGGTGAAAGTGAAGAGCTGACAAAAATACTTCCCCATATCAAACGTTTCGATATACAACTTATTGGACTTACGGGAAATGAACACTCATCATTAGGTAAATATGCAGATGTTTTTTTAGATATTTCTGTAAAAAAAGAAGCTTGCCCTCTTGGTATTGCCCCTACAACTTCGACAACTTTGACAATGGCATTGGGTGATGCGCTGGCAGTTGCGCTGATGAAGCATCGGGGATTTAAAGAACAGGATTTTGCTTCTTTTCATCCTGGGGGGAGTTTAGGAAAAAAACTTTTTATCAAAATAAAAGATTTGATGCGGACAGAGTCCTTGCCCATTATAGATAATAAAACGATACTGAAAGAAGCGATTGTTTCTATGAGTGAAGGGAAACTAGGTACAGTACTCATTGTAGATGAAAAGGGGGCATTTATAGCAATCCTTAGTGATGGTGATCTTAGACGTGCATTAATGCATGAAGACTTTTCATTGGAGCATCTTGCCTTGGATTATGCAAGTAAAAATCCTAAAAGTTATACAAATACTGAATTGCTTGCAAGTGATGCCCTTGAGATTATTGAAAATGACCGTATACAGGTCTTACCTATAACAAATAAAACAGGGCAGATTTTAGGTATATTACATATACATGATTTGATCAATGCGGGAATTAAAAGTAAATAAGACAGGAAGATAATGAGACTAAACAAATATATATCGCACAACACCAAATACTCAAGACGTGAAGCTGATGTGCTGATTGAAGCAGGAGAAGTGACGCTTGACAAAAAGCCATTGAAAGAATTTGGTTATGAAGTACAAGAAGATGACCGTATTTTTGTCAAGGGAAAGGCAGTAAAAGTGACCAGTGAACTGACTATCATTGTGTATAACAAACCTAAAGGTGTGCTTGTCACAAAAAAAGATGATAGGGGTCGTGCTACTATCTACCACAAGTTACCAGGTAAATTTAGACATTTTACACCCGTGGGTAGGCTAGACTATGCATCAGAAGGACTTTTGCTGCTTACCGATGATGTAGAGGTAGCAACGGCACTTATGGAGAGTGGGCTTGACCGAACATATAACCTTAAAATTGACAAACCTGTAACAAATGAGATGATAGAAGCCATGAAAGAAGGGTTAGTGCTTGATGATGCACGGGCGGGGGCACATGAAAAAAGTAAAATCTACAGTATGGAGTTTGCCCCTTTTGCACATTTTGAAGTACGTGCTGAGGGAAAAAGTTTTACAAAGCTTCGGGTCACTATCACTGAAGGAAAGAACCGAGAACTCAGACGTTTTTTTGCACATTTTGAAGCAAAGGTACTTGACCTTAAACGTGTGGCTTTTGGAGGGATAGAACTGAACAACCTTCCAGAGAACAAAACACGTTATTTTACCCGTAGGGAGTATGATGATGTACATAAATTTATGAAACGTTATAGAACAAATAAAGTGGCTCATGTGAAGAATGAACTTAATGCGAAAAAACAAGATGAAGAAAATAGACAAATCAAAGAGAAAGAAAAAAACAAAAAGTTTCAATAGAAAGACTAACTTATGGTGAATCTCGCACTCAAATATCGACCCCAAACGCTAGACAGTCTTATAGGGCAAGAACATTTACTTGCAAAAGGTGCGGTACTACGTAAACTTATAGAAGCAGATGCTCTTCCGCATATTTTTCTCTATGGCCCCCCAGGATGTGGTAAAACAAGTTTAGCAAGAATTATAGCTATAATTCTTGAACGACCTTTTTATGAAATGAATGCTACAACACTCAAAATTGAAGATCTGCGTAAAATATTTAAAGCACATATAAATGCCTTACAAAAACCACTTATCTTCATAGATGAAGTGCATAGGCTCAGTAAAAATCAGCAAGAAGTGCTATTACCCTTTATGGAAAATCAAGCAGCACTGATTATAGGAGCTTCAACAGAGAACCCTTACTATTCACTCACTGCTGCCATGCGCTCACGTTCACATCTCTTTGAGCTTAAAAGTATCCAAGAAAAGGAACTTTTAGCATTTTTGGAAAACATTATTTCCCTTGAAGATATAGACATCGAAGAAGAAGTAAAAGAGTACCTTGTTTTTTCAAGTACTGGTGATGTAAGAGCCATGTTAAACCTTTTGGAGAGTGCCAGTGTAGTTGAGTCCCCTATTACGCTTGATATCCTAAAACAGATACGCCCTCATGCTATGCAGGCAGGAAGCAGCGAGAGTGAAAGTCACTATGAACTGACATCTGCTATGATTAAGAGTATACGAGGCTCTGATATAGATGCAAGTATCTATTATCTTGCAAGACTGATTGATGGAGGAGAGCCTGCAGAGTTTATTGCTAGACGTTTAGCTATTCTTGCCAGTGAGGACATTGGAAATGCCAACCCCCCTGCACTTAATTTGGCGTCTTCCACACTTAATATTGTGAAACATATAGGATACCCAGAAGCAAGAATCAGTCTGTCTCAACTTGTTATCTATTTGGCATCTTCACCTAAATCCAATGCGGCGTATTTGGCTATCGATGTAGCCTTAAATGATATACAAAATGGTCAAATATACGCTATTCCTTCACATTTAAAGACACATGCCAAAAGATATCTTTATCCACATGATTATAATGGATGGGTAAAACAGTCTTATTTGACTACTTCTCGAAAATATTACCATACAAAACAAATAGGGTTTGAAAAAACACTTTGGCAATGGCATGAAAAAATTATCAACTAATTCTCCACAATGGATATGTTATAATTATTGAAATCAAACTTATGATAAGGATATTGAGTGAAAAAAAACATAGTTAAATTATTTATGATTTCAAGTTCTAGCATGATACTTTTAAGTGGATGTGCAGGTTCCTCCCCGTATGCTGCAACACAAACTGGTGCTGCAACAGGTGCTATTGCAGGTGCTGTAATAGGTGGTAATACAGGAAGTGGAAGTGGCTCACGTATTGCAACAGGAGCAGCTTTAGGTGCATTAGCAGGCGGGGGAATCGGTTATGCAGTAGATTCACAAAACCAATCACAACCACAAACTGGCGGTTGGCAATAGCCTCCCCAAATGAAAAACCTTAAGGAGAGAGAATGAAATTAAAAAAACCAATCATTGCAGCAACTGTCACAGCTTTTATGCTAGGAGGGTGCTACAATCAACCGGGACTTGTACAAGATGATAGTTATAACCGTACAAAAACAGGTGCAGCTACGGGAGCATTAGCAGGTGCACTTATAGGATACAATACCAAAGGTAACCATAGTGGACAAAGAGCACTTATTGGTGGTCTTATAGGGGCTGCAGTTGGTGGTGCGATAGGATACAGCATGGATGAGCAGGCGAATGAAATTGCCAGAGCACTTGGTACAGGTGTGAATAACGACCCTCTTGCAGCATTGGATCCTAGACAAGATATAATTGTTTCGAAACATCCAAACTATGTAAAAATTATGTTTAGAGATAGAATGATGTTCGCATCTGGGTCATCAAAGTTACAATCAAGAGCAAAATCAAAAGTGAGAAAAGTGGGACAACTTTTAGCTAATTATCCTCAAACCATTGTAGGTGTTGCTGGATTTACAGACAATGATGGAAGCTATGCATACAACCAACGCCTTTCCCAAAAACGTGCGAATACTGTAGGTAATTTACTTGCGGTAAACGGAAGACCATATGTTAAAGGTTGCTCTTATAACAAAGCTATAGCACCAAATAACTCTTCAAAAAACAAAGCATTAAACAGACGTGTAGAAGTGTATCTCTATGCAGATAGAAACAGAATGACAGACCCTTGTCGCTAAGAGAAATTATTTGAGCGAGTCAAGCGATTGCTTGGCTTGTTCTGCATTGAGGGTTCCAGAGAAGAATTTTCCTTCAACCTCATTAATCTTATGTAACAATTTTTTCTGAAGGGCATCCCCTCTTGTTCTATTTTTTACAAATTTTTTCATTTCTGAATAATCTGGGAAAAGTTGTAGAAAATCTTTTTTGAGTTCACTTGCCTGCCATGCAGCAATCTGCGTAGTTTCATCTGCTTCTGTTACCACTAATATCTCTTGTCCAATGCTATCAACACTATTATATTGATTATATTGATGCGCTATTTTGTAGTCTTCATTAGCATATCGATCATCTTTTTCTTGAATGTCCCCTATAAAGTTGGTAATAAAATAAAGAAATCCGATACCTACAGCAATAAAAATGAGTAAACTTTTGTCCATATTTATAAGTCCTATAAGATATTAATAATACATTATACAATGATTTTGAAAAAATTAGGTTGATTAAAAATTGTAAATTAAGGTAGTGGTGCGGATGAGAGGACTCGAACCTCCACGCCGTAAAGCACCAGATCCTAAGTCTGGCGTGTATACCAATTTCACCACATCCGCATGTGATTGTTTTACTAAACAATAATAAGGTGGTACACCCA
>Ga0256839_1003483_pt1 | contig 16193 bp, 15 predicted proteins | sample 354166metaG_FD_185968 | JGI IMG/M metagenome (GOLD analysis project Ga0256839, IMG submission 185968) | Hydrothermal vent microbial communities from Mid Atlantic Ridge, Atlantic Ocean - 354-166 | ecosystem: Environmental > Aquatic > Marine > Hydrothermal vents | place: Atlantic Ocean: Mid... | reverse complement strand
GGTGCTGGCGATCCTTTCCGAGCCGATCGGCGACCTCTCGATCTCGCGCCCCAAGAGCCGCGTCAGCTGGGGCATTGAGCTGCCCTGGGACCCCGAACACGTCACCTACGTCTGGTTTGACGCCCTACTCAACTACATCTCTGCCCTCGGTTACCCCGACGGCGAACGTTTCAAGAAGTACTGGCCCGCCGCCCAGCACATGATCGGAAAGGACATCCTCAAGACCCACGCGGTCTTCTGGCCGACGATGTTGAAAGCGGGCGACGTCGAGGTGTACCGCCACCTCAACGTCGGCGGGCACCTGCTCGCGGACGGGCGCAAGATGTCCAAGAGCCTCGGCAACGTCATCGATCCCTTCGAATGGGCCAGGAAGTACGGCTCCGACGCGGTCCGGTACTACCTTCTCAAGGAAACCCCCTACGGCCTCGACGGCGCGGTCAGCGAGGCGGGGTTGGTGGAACGTTACAACGCCGACCTCGCCAACGACCTCGGCAACCTGCTGCAGCGGGTGCGGACGATGGTGCTGAAGTACCGCCAGGGGCGGCTGCGCTTCCGGCCCCCCGGGCTGGCGGAGCGCGAGGTCGTCGAGGCCGCGGAGGCCCTGGTCCCCAAGGTGCGCGGACTGGTCGGCGAGCTGCGCTTCAACCAGGCGCTCGAGGAGGTGATGCAGTTCGTTCGTGGCCTCAACCGCTACGTCAACGAGCGCGCGCCCTGGAAGATCACGGACGCCGAGGAGCTCGACCGTGTGCTCTATACCGCGGTGGAGGGCATTCGCGTCGCCTCGGTCCTGCTGGAGCCGGCGATGCCGGTGAAGATGGCCGAGCTGCGCACCGCCTTGGGCCTGGGCCCGTCGCGCATAGCCGACGTGGAGCGATGGGGGGGACTGCCCGACGGCCACCTCCTGCCGGCGGAGGCGCCGATCCTTTTTCCCAAGGTTGATCAGCGGCGCACCACCGGTGACGCCCAACCACCTGAAAAGGAGGAAGCGCCGCCGATCGCCTACGACGACTTCGCCAAGCTCGACCTGCGGGTGGCCAGGGTTGTGAGCGCGGAGAAACACCCCAACGCCGACCGACTGCTCGTGATTCGCCTCGACGTTGGGGGCGAAGAGCGCACCGTCGTCGGCGGTCTGGCAGGGCATTACCGCCCCGAGGAGCTGGTGGGGCGGCGGGTGGTTTTGCTTGCCAACCTGAAGCCACGCAAACTGCGCGGCGTCGTTTCCCACGGCATGCTGCTCGCCGCCGAGGGGGCGGACGGCGAGTTGGCGCTGCTCATGCCCGACAAGGACGTCGAACCCGGCTCAAGCGTCGGCTGAAAAGGCGACGACCCCCGCCCCCACCGCGCTCAGGGTGGGCACCTCAGGCGAGAGCGCGTACCCAAGAACGACGCCGCGTCCGGTGAAGAGCCGGTGCCCCGCGTGCACCGCGGCGTAGGCGTCGACGTAGGTGGGGTTGCCGGTCGGGATCAGCGACGTCCATGCGGCCTCGAACGATCCCGCGGCTACGAGCTCGAGGTAGCGCCGGTCGACGGTGCGCGCCTGGGTCACTCTTTCGTGGTCGAGAGGCGGATGGCCGAAACGGGCCCCTACGTGCGAGAGGTCCACGCTGGCCAGGGGCCAGAGCGGGTAGCGTTCGGCGAGCGACGCGAGCGCCCGTGCCAGTTCGTCGAGTTCGGCTTTGCGTTCCGGATCGCCGCCGACGATCAGGGGAAGGACCCGTGGCGCGTCGTTGCCCCAGGCCGCCTTCAGGAAGACCGCCGGAAATTCGATCGAGTGCTCCTCGCGGAAGGCAAGCGGGGTGTTGAAGAGCTCGAACGGCAGCAGTGCGTCCAGGGCCTGCAAGGCTTCCAGGTCGACGGCGAGCGGCCCGAGCGGGGTTTCTAGCGGAGTGCCCCAGGCGGCCGCGACCTCGTTGAGACCGCGGTGGGCCACGCCTAGGACGACGGCCCGGGCCGGGGGCGGCGTGCGGCGCATGGCCTCGATCGCTGCACCGTAGAGTTCGGGGACCCGCGCCGGTTCCAGGTGGGGCATTACCAGGCCTCCGGATGCGGCCTTGACTTCGCCGACCTGGAGCGCGCGCAGGCTTTCGACGTAGCTGCGGAACGCATCCGGGTCGCGGGGGTAGCTGCGGTCGGCCAGCGCCATGGGGCGCGGCTCGCGCAGGTAGATTCGCAACCGCTCCTCGGCGAGTTCTTGCAGCTGGGGGTTCTCGAGGAAACGGGCCTTCTCCAGGGCCGCCAGCAGCTCCTCGAGCTTTTCCCGCGGAACGACCGAGCCGTGCTCGCGCAGCAGCAGCGCCTGGACGTCTTCGAGGCTGCGCGTACCGTCGAACAGGGTGGCGATGTAGTAGGCCTCGGGGCTGAGGATCAGCACCTGTTCGGATAGGCCCAACGGATCGGTGAGGGCGAGGCCCTCAGGTGTCTCCCGAACGTCCAGCTCGCGCAGCTTCGGTTGCATACCACCATTCTACGAAACGCACCGCTTCTTCACGCCTCCCCACCGCGCCCAGCCATTGGGCCTCGCGCAGGGCCTGGAGCGCCCTACCCACCAGGGGGCCCGGTTCGAGGCTCAGCAGGGCCATGACCTCCTCTCCACCGAGCAGAGGTTCGGGCTCGCCCTCACGCGCAGCCCTGCGGGCCTCTTCCAGCGCTTCGTAAAACGGCCGCAGCCGCGCTTCCACGTCGCCGGAACGCGGGCCGCGCGTCGCCGCGCGGTCGGCGATCTGCAGCATGACGAGGTCGGGCAGCAGGTTCCGGTGGCGCATCAGCCAACGGCGTCGGGCGCGCGGCGAGGGCGGAGGGACCTGCATGTGGCGCCCGACGAGCCGGCGGACTGCGGCGACGCTCGCGCGGCCGTAGCGCAGGCGCCGCAGAAGCGTCGCCGCCAGGGCGGCGCCGTCCTCGTCGTGGTGGAAGAAGCGGTAGTAGCCGCGCTCCGGATCCCAGCGCCGTACCAGCGGTTTGGCGATGTCGTGGAGCAGCGCCGCCCAGCGCAGTTCGCGGCCGGCCTCGGGAAAACGGAGGAGCAGCTGATGGAGGGCCTCCAGCTCGTGGCGGAGGACGTCAAGGTGGTGGTAGCCGCGTTGTTCGACCCCTGCGCCTGCGGCCCACTCGGGCAGGTAGGCGTCGGCCAGCCCCCAGCGCCAGAGCAGGTGAAAGCCCCAGGCGGCCCGAGGGTGCATCAGGATCCGGTCCAGCTCGTCGCGGGTGCGTTCCCAGGCAGGACGGCGTCCGAAACGCTGTCGTTGCGCGAGCGCCCGGATCCAGGCGAGCGTGCGGGGTTCGGGCCGCAAGGCGTGGGTCACCGCAAGGCGGGCGCCGCGCAAGGGGCGAAGAGGGTCGGATTCCAGCACGGCGGTCGACGGCGTTCGTAGAATCCGCCGCTCCAGGTCGTGGCGCGCGGTCGCGGGGGCCAGGACGGCTCCGCTACGGTTCGCAGCCAGGGCGTCGACGGTATAGTCGCGCCGCAGCAGGTCTTCTTCGAGCCGCTCCGGGGCGGGGGTGAAGTCGTAGCTCTTCCCGCCCGCCTGCACCCGCCAGTGGCCGCGCCGGGCGTCTAGGCAGAAAACGGTGCCGCCGCTGACGGCGGCGCAGACCCGCGCCGCCGCCGCAGGGTCGGCGACGGTAAAGTCGAAGTCGCGCGGCTCGAGCCCCCACCAGAGGTCGCGCACCGCCCCGCCCACGAGCCGCCCGCCCTCCGGCCAGCAGGGCAGCTCGGGCAGGCGCACGCGACCGATCACCCGGACCACGAGGGTAGTATAGTCCCGTGAAGGTCGTCGCCCTCACGGGCAATATAGGAAGCGGCAAGACCACGGTGGCGCGCGAGCTCGAGCGGCTGGGGGCCGAGGTGATCTTCGCCGATGAGCTCGCGCGCGCGGCGCGCGCGGCACTGGCCCCGGAGATCTGCCGTGCCTTTCCCGACGCGTGCAGCGGAGGCCGTCCCGACGAACGCAGGCTGGCGCGGCGGGTCTTCGCGGATCCGGCCGCGCGCCGGAGGCTCGAAGGCGTGATCCACCCGTGGGTCAGGCGGGCCGTTCTGCAGCGGCTCGACCGGCTGTCGCGGTGCGAAACCCCGCCCGCACTGGTCGTACTCGAACTGCCGCTGCTCTTCGAAACCGGCTGGAACCCCGCTCGCGATGGCGTGCTCGTCGTCGTCGCCCCGGATGAGCTGCGGGCGCGGCGCGTGGCCGAGCGGTCGGGGCTGTCGCTCGAGGAGTTCCGCGCCCGCGACGCCGCGCAGCTCCCTCAGGCGGAGAAGGTGCGCCGGGCCGACTGGGTGATCGTCAACGACGGCGATCTCGACGCGCTGCGTGCGCAGGTGCAGCGCTGGTACGCGGAGGTGGTACGTGAAGGTTCGGCATGACGTGTTGGGGGACTTGGAGCTGCCCGACGACCCTCAGCGGATCGTCAGCTTGGCCCCAAACGTAACCGAGGCGTTGTTCGCCCTGGGGGCCGGAGAGCGGCTGGTGGGGCGGAGCGCCTTCTGCTGGCGCCCGGACGCCGCGGCCCGGCTTCCCGTCCTTTCCAGCTACACAAAAATACGCTGGGAATTACTTCACCAGGTTCGCCCCGACCTCGTCTTCACCACGACACCGGTGCAAGGCGAGGCCACGCGCGCGCTTCACGAACGTGGCTTCGCCGTCTGGCCGCTGCCCCTGCCGGGCAGCCCCTGGGGCATCCTCGAAAACCTGGCGACCCTTGGGGCGTTCCTCGGACTTGCGGAGGCCGCCGCCGACCTGGGTAGCGGCCTGGCCGCGCGCTATGGGGCGATGGCCGGGAGGCTGCGCGGCTTGCGGGTCTACCTGGAATACGACCTGGGGGGCCCGATCACAATCGGGCGCGGCGCGTTCATGAGCGCTGCCCTGGCCCACCTGGGCGCGATCAACGTCTTCGGCTATCGCCCCGAAGCCTACTTCGAGCCCGAGATCGGTGCCGTGCTCGACCGCGCGCCCGACCTCCTCGTATTCGAGCCCAAGCGCGTTCAGAACCGTGAGGCCCAGCTGCGCGCGGTGGAGCAGAAGCTGGAAGCCCGCGGCTGGCGCGGCCGGCCCTGGGTGGCGACCCGCGGCGACGAGTTGGCGCACTTCGGGCCGGGCTTCTTCGGCTACCTGGAAACCTGGACGGAGGCGATGCTCAAAGCGGTCGAAGAGCCCGCCTAGGCGGGCTCGGTCTGGCGGAGAGGGCGGGATTCGAACCCGCGGTACGGTGACCCGTACACACGCTCTCCAGGCGTGCCCCTTCAGCCACTCGGGCACCTCTCCATGCCGAACTCAAGCGTAACAAACCCCGATGGGAGCGTCAAGCATGCTAGACTTGGGGGCATGAAGTTGGTCTTCGTCGGCCTGGGCAAGATGGGCCGCAGCATCCTCGAAGGAGTCCTGGCCGCCGAATTTCTCAGCCCCGAGCAGATCGGGGTCATTGACCGGGGGCCGGAGCGCACCCGCGAACTCGCCGCTCTCTACGGCGTCGCACCGCTCGCGAACGGCGACCTTGCTAGTGCCGAACGCGTGCTGATCGCGGTCCAGCCCAAGCAGTTTCCCGATATCGCCGAGCGCATCGCACACCCCCAGGTGGGCTACCTGAGCATCATGGCGGGGGTTTCCACCGCCGTGCTGGCCCGCCGCCTCGGCACCCGCCGCGTCGTGCGGGCCATGCCCAACCTGGCCGCCACCATCCGCAAGAGCACCACCGCGCTGACCGCACCCAAGGAGGCCCAGGAGGTGGGTGACCTGGAGTTCGCGCTCCGCCTCTTTAAGACCGTGGGCGATGCCTATCCTCTCCCCGAAAGGCTTTTTGACGCCTTCACCGGCATGGCGGCCTCCGCGCCCGCTTATCTGGCCATCGTCGCAGAGGCGCTCGCCGACGGCGGGGTCAAGATGGGCATCCCCCGCAGCGAGGCGCTCTCCTTCGCCGCAGACGTGCTGGTGGCTACCGGCGAGTTGATGCGGCTCAAGCACCCCGCGGTCATCAAAGACGAGGTGGCCAGCCCTGGCGGCACCACGATCCACGGCGTGGCGGCCCTGGAAGAGGGGCGGGTGCGGCACGCCCTCGTTCGCGCAGTCGAGGCCGCGACGCGCCGCGGCCACGAACTCGGGGAGGAAGAATGATGCGCACCGCTGTGCTCGGGCTGCTCGTCTTCCTCGCTTCCGCCTTCGCTGCGGCGCCCAACTACTACCCTCACAAGGTTGGCACGCGTTGGATCTATACCTCGGGGGAGACCCAGGAGCTCAGCGAGACCCGCCAGGTCTCCGGGCAGGAGGTCTGGGTGCTTACCCACAGCTACGGTGGGGCGGTGCGCTACACCGACTTCCTTCGCTACGGTGAGGACGGGGTCTGGCTTCTGGGGGTGGACTTCGGTGCGGGTGTGCAGGCCTACGATCCCGCCATCCAGCTTTACCCGCCGGCGCCGTTGCGCGTCGGGCTCGCCTGGAGCAGCCGGGTGACCTTTCGCGGCGCGACCCTCGTCGTGGTCAACAAGGTGCTGCGGATCGAGGGCGTCCAGGTGCCTGCAGGCCGCTACAACGCCTTCGTTATCCGCTCGTCGATGACGGCCGAAGGCGGAGGAGCGAACGTCGTCGACATGTACTTCGTTCCGGGAATCGGCATCGTGCGTTACGCCACCCAGGACGGCGGACAGATCGACCTGCAGGACTTCAAGCCTTAGGACGCAGGGCGTAGCGGAGGATTTGCAGGTACATCCGCAGCCGATGCGCCAGCCCGGCGAGCAGGCCGCGTTTCTCTTCCTTGAGCTTCTGGCCGACGCCTTCGAGGGGGACGTATCGCACCCGCCACCCCCGGCTGCGGGCGTGGCGGGTCAGCTTCAGCTCCACATCGTAGCGGGCCTGCGCGAGGCCAGGAAGTTCGCGCAGGCGGTCGCGCGCCAGGGCGCGCTGGCCGGAAAGCTGGGGGGTGATGCGGTTGCCGATATCGCTCAGCCAGCGCCCCCCGCGAAAGACGCCCACGGCCATGTCGGCCTCCCCTTCAAGCAGTGGGTCGAGAAGGATGCGCAGATGCTCGGGCTTGAGTCCCGTCAAGTCGGCGTCCAGAAGGATGACGTAGGGGCTGGCAACCTCGGCCAACCCCGCGGCATAGGCGCCGCCCTTGCCCCGGTTGGTCGGCAGGCGCACCACCTGAGCCCCGGCAGCGGCCGCGCGCTCGGCGGTGCGGTCGCTGGAGCCGTCGTCCACCACGACGACCGGGAAACCCGCCGGTTTGACCGCCTCGACGACCTGTCCGATCGTCTCCTCCTCGTTGTAGGCGGGGATCAACACGGTCGCCAGCGGTTCGGGTTCGGACACGGCTAACTCCCGAAGAGGCGTTGTACGTCCTGGAAGGTGATGAGCACCATGAGCAGGATCAGGAAGACGAACCCGATGAAGTTGATCAGCGCCTCGTGTTCGGGCCGGATTCGCCCGCCCGAGACGGCGTTGAGGAAGACAAGCAGCAGCCGCCCGCCGTCGAGGCCGGGAATCGGTAGCAGGTTGAAGACCGCGAGGGAAAGGTTGATCAGCGCCGCGAGCTGCACCACGGCCATGAGGCCGGCCTTGGCGGCCTCCCCGGCAAGGTTGACGATGCCGACCGGACCCACGAGCTCGTTGCTTGGGCTGCCGACGAGCAGCCCGGCGAGGCCGCGGGTGAAGCTGCGCAGCATCTCCGGCAGGAAGCGCAGCGAGGTTTCCACTGCGGTCACGAAGGCGCGCACGAAACCGGGGCGCTCGTAGGCCACCTCGGGACCGTACCGCACCCCTAGCTTGTCGCGCGTGCCGTCCCACACGAATCGGATATCGATCGTCTTCCCTTGCCGCTCGACGGTAAGGGTGTGGGGGCCGGTGCGGCTTTTGACCTCGTTCAGATCGGTGTAGTGCTGCAACGGCCGACCGTCGATGGCGACGATCAGGTCGCCCGGCTGCAGCCCGATCTCCTGAGCGAGGCTGCCCTCGACGACCGAGATCACCTGGGCGTGGGTTTCCACGGGCTTGGGGATGCCCTGGGCGGTGTACACCCACGCCATCAAGAACCAGGCGAGCAGGAGGTTCATGATCACGCCGCCCACCAGGATCAGCACTTTGCCCGCCAGGGGGAGCCCCGCGAATCCGTGGCGGGGCGGTATGGGCCTCCCCTCCGGGGTGAAGTCGGGGGCCATGCCCTCGATTTCGGCGTAGCCGCCCAGCGGGATCAGCGAGAGCCGCCACTCGGTGCCGGCCCAGCGCATTCGCAGCAGCGGCGGGCCGAAGCCGATGGAAAACGCCGGAACGCGGACGCCCTGGAGGCGGGCGGCCAGGTAATGCCCCAGCTCGTGGATGAAGATCGAAACCCCAAGGATGAGGATCAGAACGACGGCCGTGTTCAAAGCTGCTCCTCCGCCTCCACGCGGGCCCAGGCATCGGCCGCGTAGAGGTTCTCCCAGGTTAACGGGTCGGGCGGGGTTTTGCCTAGCACGGACTCGACGACCCGGGCGATGCCGGTGAAGCCGAGACGGCCCGCGAGAAAGGCCTCGACCGCGACCTCGTTGGCGGCGTTGAGCACGGCGGGCGCCAGCCCGCCCATCGCGCCGGCGCGGTAGGCCAGGCCCAGCGCGGGGAAGCGCTCCAGGTCGGGCGGTGCGAAGTCGAGCCGCTCCGGCAGCGGGGCGTTCGCCAGCGGGGTGGGTGCCCGCTCCGGGTGGCTGAGGGCGTACTGGATGGCCAGGCGCATGTCCGTGGGGCCCAGCAGCGCCTTGATCTGGCCGTCGACGAAGCGCACCATCGAGTGGACGTACGACTGCGGATGCACCACGACCTTGATGCGGTCGAGGTCTACACCAAAGAGCGCGTGCGCCTCGAGCACCTCGAGGCCCTTGTTCATCAGCGTGGCCGAATCCACGGTCACCTTGGGACCCATCGACCAGCGGGGGTGGTCCAGCGCCTGCTCGGGGGTGACCCGGCTCAGGTCCTCGGGTCCCTCGCGGAAGGGCCCGCCTGAGGCGGTCAGGATCAGCTCGGCCACGGCTTCCGGGGGTTCCCCCAGCAGCGCTTGGAAGAGCGCGGAGTGTTCCGAGTCGACGGGTACGAACACGGCCCCGTGTTTGTGGGCTTCTTCCTGAAGCAGTGGGCCCGCGGCGACCATGCTCTCCTTGTTGGCCAGGGCAACCCGCCGGCCAGCGCGGACGGCGGCGCGTACGGGTTCAAGTCCGGCGAGACCTGGGATGGCGGCCACGACGACGTCGGCGTCCCACGCCGCAACCTCGGCCGCCGAGGCGGCGGCGCGCACCCCGGGCGGAAGCTCGGGCGCGCCCCCGGCGGCGTAGACGACCTCGGGGCGGAAGGCCCGCACCTGTTCGGCCAGCAGCGCACGGTTCCTTCCCGCAGCCAGCCCCACCACGCGCCAGCCACGCCAGCGCACCACGTCCAGGGTTTGGGTGCCAATGGAGCCGGTGGAGCCGAGGACGACGACGCGCAGATCGTGCTTCATGTGAAGATCACCAGCAGATAGTACGTGAGCGGAACGCTGAAGATCAAGCTGTCCAGCCGGTCGAGCAAACCGCCGTGTCCGGGGAGGAACTGCCCCGAGTCCTTGACGCCGGTGTAGCGCTTGAGCATGGACTCGGTCAGGTCGCCCAGCTGGGCGGCGAAGCTGAGCAGCACGGCGAAGACCAGCAGCTCCCCGCGCCCGAAGGGGAAGGCGCCCTGGATGAGCCAGGTGTAGGTGAACAGCGCCAGGAAGGCGGCGACCAGGCCGCCGACGAAGCCCTCCACCGTCTTGTTGGGGCTGACCGTCGGCGCCAGCTTGGTGCGCCCTACCGTGCGCCCCACGAAGTAGGCGCCCACGTCGGTGGCGAAGGTGGCCACGAGCGGCAGGGAGAGGGTGACCAGCCCCAGGGTGGCGTCGGGGGAGTAGCGCAGCAGCAGGAAGTAGCCGAGGGTCCAGGGCAGGTAGAGCAGGGCCAGGACGCTGAACGCCAGCCGGGGAATGTTGGCCCCGGCGAAGAGTTCGTAGATGAAGGCTGCGAAGAGGACGAGGCCGAGGGCGACCTCGCGCCAGGGCACGCCCGGGTTCTGCTCGTAGAGCGCCGGCAGCGAAGCGACGAGCAGCAGCAAACCGCCGAGGCGCAGCACCCAGAGGTTCAGCTGCACCTGCCTGCGGGCGAACATCCTTGCAAGCTCACCGGTGCCGACCCAGAGGGCCAGGACCAGCGCCGGCCCGATCAGCGGCAGGCCGACCCAGAGAATGAGGAAGAGCACCACCAGCGCGATCGCGCCGGAAAGGGTTCTATCCTTGAGGGACTCCGCCGAAGCGCCGCCTGCGGGTTTGGTAGGCTCGGATGGCGTGGGCAAACTCCTCCTTCGTAAAGTCGGGCCAGAGCGTATCGGTGACCCAGATCTCGCTGTACGCGCTCTGCCAGAGGAAAAAGTTCGAGAGGCGCATCTCGCCGCTGGTGCGGATGATCAGGTCCGGATCCGGCATCTCCGGCAGATAGAAGGCCGCGCGCAAACTGGCTTCGGTGATCGGCTCCCCGAGGGCGGCCAGCTGCGCGGCGGCGCGGACGATTTCCTGGCGGCCCCCGTAATTGAGGGCGCCGACGAGGTGCAGGCGGTCCACGTTCGCCGAGGCCTGCTCGGCGGCTTCGATGGCCGCGCGCAGGCTGTCGGGTAAGTGGAGGCGGTCGCCGATGATGTGGATGCGCACCCCGCGCTCCACGAGCTCGGGCGTCTCCTCGCGCAGCACGCTTTCGAACAGATCGAAGAGCGCTCGCACCTCGCTCGAGGGGCGCCGCCAGTTCTCCGTGGAGAAAGCGAATAGGGTGAGCCACTCGACGCCGGCTTCAAGCGCGCCGCTCACGGCCTCGCGGATGGCGCCGTGGCCCGCCAGGTGGCCGCGGTAGCGGGGGAGGCCGCGGGCCTCGGCCCAGCGGCCGTTGCCGTCCATGATGATGGCCACGTGGCGGGGGAGGCTCATTCGCTGAGGATTTCCTTTTCCTTGGCCTCCAGCTCGGCGTTGATCTTCTCGATGAACTCGTCGGTGAGCTCCTGAACCTCTTTCTCGGCGCGCTTGACGTCGTCCTCCGGGAGGTGCTCTTCCTCGCTCATCTTCTTGATGCGGTGGAGCGCGTCACGCCGGATGTTGCGTACGGCCACGCGCGCCTCTTCGGCGTAGTTGTGTGCGGCCTTGACGATCTCCTTGCGACGTTCGGCGGTGAGGGCAGGAATGTTGATGAAGAGGGTGTCGCCCTGGTTGTTGGGGTTGAGACCGAGGTCGGAGTCGCGGATGGCCTTTTCGATCAGGGGCAGCGCGTTCTGGTCCCAAGCCTGCACGACCAGCGTGCGTGCGTCGGGGGCGGAGATGCTGGCCAGCTGGTTGAGCGGCATCATGGAGCCGTAATAGTCCACCTTGATGTGTTCCAGGAGCGCCGGGTTGGCGCGTCCGGTGCGCAGCGTCGCCAGGTTGGACTCGAAGACCTCGAGCGTCTTCTGCATGTGTTCGCGGGTTTCCTTGAACAGCGGTTTGAACATGCGCCACCTCCGGTTCCTATTCGTGAATTATAGTCCCGATGCGTTCCCCTTGAATGATACCGACGAGGGCGCCCGGCTGGAAGATGTCGAAGACGACGATGGGCAGCTTGCCCTCCATGCAGAGGCTCACGGCGGTCGCGTCCATGACCTGCAGACCCTTGGCAAGCAGGTCGAGGTAGGTGAGCTCGTCGAACTTGCGGGCGTTCGGGTTCTTGCGGGGGTCGTCGTCGTAGACGCCGTCGACCTTGTTCTTGGCCATCAGCACCGCGTCGGCGCCGATCTCGAGCCCGCGCAGGGCGGCGGCGGTGTCGGTGGAGAAGAAGGGGTTGCCGGTGCCGCCACCGAAGATGACGACCCGCCCCTTTTCCAAATGGCGCAGCGCCCGGCGGCGGATGTAGGGTTCGGCGACCTCGGTGATCGTCAAGGCCGTCTGCACGCGGGTCTCCAGCCCCTCGCGCTCGAGCGCGTCTTGCAGGGCGAGGGCGTTCATGACCGTGGCCAGCATGCCGATGTAGTCGGCGGTGGCGCGGTCCATGCCCATCCCCTGACGGGTGCCGCGCCAGAGGTTCCCGGCGCCGACGACGATCCCCATCTCCACGCCGGTGGCGTGGGCGCGGGCAATCTCGGCGGCGAGGCTCTGGGTGGCCTCGGCCGAGTAGCCGCGTCCATCGTCGGCGGCAAGGAACTCCCCCGAAAGCTTGAGCAGTACGCGTTTGTAATTCAACGTGCCCTCCATTTCCGAGCATACCGGATGGCAGCAAAGCGCCCCCGCGAACTTCGCGGGGGCGGCCGGCGGAGGGGGTCAGACCCCGAGCTCGAAGCGGCAGAAGCGGCGTACCTTGATGTTTTCGCCGATCTTGCCAATGGCCTGCTGGATCAGCTCGGCCACGGTGATCTTGTCGTCCTTGACGAAGGGCTGCTCCAGGAGGACGACCTCCTGCAGGTACTTCTTGATGCGCCCCTCGGCAATCTTCTCGGCGATGTTCTCGGGCTTACCCTCGTTGAGCGCCGCCTGGCGGTAGATTTCCTTCTCTTTCTCCAGCTCCTCGGCCGGCACCTCGTCCACGCTCACGTACTTGGGCGCGGCCATGGCGATGTGCATGGCGATGTCCTTACCCAGTTGCTGGAAGTCGTCGGTGCGGGCCACGAAATCGGTCTCGCAGTTGAGCTCGAGCAGCACTCCGACGCGCTTGTTGTGGTGGATGTAGTCGGTGACGATGCCCTCACTGGCCTCGCGGTCGGCCTTCTTGGCGGCCTTGACCGCGCCCTTCTCGCGCAGGATCTGGATCGCCTTGTCGGCGTCCCAGTCGGCCTCTTCGAGCGCCTTCTTGACGTCCATCATGCCGGCGCCGGTGGCGGCGCGCAGCTTCTTGATCAGTTCGAGCTGGCTCATTCCTTGGCCTCCTCGGTTTCGGTCTCGCTGACTGCGGGCGCCTCGGCTGCTTCGGCCTCGGCCTCCGCGGTTTCCTCGCCGCCGCCGCGAGCCTCGATGACCACGTCGGTCAGGCGGCTGGTGACGAGCTGGATCGAGCGGATGGCGTCGTCGTTGCCGGGGATGATGTGATCGATCAGGTCGGGGTCGCTATCGGTATCGGCCAGCGCCACGATGGGGATGCCCAGTTTGCGCGCCTCGGCCACGGCGATGGCCTCCTTGGTGGGGTCGACGACATAAAGGGCGTCGGGCAGCCGGCTGAGGCGGCGGAAACCGCCCAGGTACTTGCGCAGGCGGTCGAGTTCGTGCTGCAGGCGCACCTGCTCCTTCTTGGGGCGCTCGTTGATGTCCTCGGAGTCGAAGAGCTGCTCGAGCTCTTCCAGGCGCTTCACTCGGGCGCTGATCGTCTTGAAGTTCGTCAGCATCCCGCCCAGCCAGCGCTGGTTGACGTAGGGCATGCCGACGCGGTCGGCCTCGATCTGTACGATCTCCTGCGCCTGCTTCTTGGTGCCCACGTACAGGATCACCCCGCCGCGCGCGGCCAGGTCCTCTACGTAACCGCAGGCCGCCTGCATCTGCACGAGCGTCTTTTGCAGGTCGATGATGAAGATGCCGTTGCGCTCCGCGTAGATGAAGCGCTTCATCTTGGGGTTCCAGCGCTTGGTCTCGTGACCGAAGTGAACCCCGGCTTCCAACAGTTCCTTGATGCTGATGTTGCAGGCCATTGTGCTCCTCTTCCGGAGGGCGTTGAGGTGGGCGTTGGGCTTGGTTCGCGGGGCCTTCGGGGAGCGGACGCCCTCCTGCCGCTGCCGCGCCCGCGAACACGCCTCAACGATTATAGACGCTGAACCGTCGATTGGGAAGACTGCGGCGCCGCGGGTTTGACGGGGCCCGGCCCGACCTCTAGAATGCGTGCGGAGCCTCGCGGGGCCGTAGCTCAGAGGGAGAGCACCTGCCTTGCAAGCAGGGGGTCAGCGGTTCGAATCCGCTCGGCTCCACCAGAACGGCCGGGAGACCGGCCGTCGCTCTTTTCTAAAAGCCTTGTTAGGACAAATAGACCTACCCCCGGGGGGCATGTCTGGTAGGCTAAGGTAACCGCCTACGAGCGCCACAACCCGGTACACGCTTCCACGTCTTTCCGCTCCACGGCGGCCGAAAGGAGGCGAGAGCGTGCTTACCCGACGCGATTTCTTCAAGGTCGGCGGTGCTGCCAGCGGCGTCTTCTTCCTGCGGGGCCGCGCCCAGCCGTCGGGGCAGAAACGGCTGCACAAGCCCGTTGGCGAGCACCCCGTCATCTGCCCCTACTGCGCGACGGGCTGCGGCATGATCGCCGCGGCGCAGGAGGGCCGGCTGGTCAACCTGGAGGGCGACCCCGACCACCCCATCAACCGCGGCCAGCTCTGCAGCAAGGGGGAGGCGGCGCGCGGCTTCGTCGAGAGTCCCTACCGCATGACCAAGACCCTCTACCGCGCCCCGGGCTCCGATGCTTGGGAAGAGAAGCCCATCGACTGGATGATCCAGCAGATCGCCCGCCGCATCAAGGAGACCCGCGACAAGTACTGGATCCAGCAGGACGACGAAGGCTACGTGGTCAACCGCACCGAGGCCGTGGCCTTCCTGGGCGGCAGTTCCAACGGCAACGAAGAATGCTACATGTTCATCAAGTTCGCCCGGGCCCTGGGCCTCAACTACATCGAACACCAGGCCCGCATCTGCCACTCCTCGACGGTCCCGGCGCTCGGAGAAAGCTTCGGTCGTGGGGCGATGACCAACCACCCCATCGACTTCAAGAACGCCGACGTCATCCTCATCGAGGGGGGCAACCCCGCCGAGCAGCACCCGCTCACCTTTAAGTGGATCATGGAGGCGAAGGACCGCGGGGCCAAGGTCATCGTCGTCGACCCGCGCTTCAACCGCAGCGCCGCACGGGCCGACATCTTTGCGCAGATTCGCGTGGGCACCGACATCGCCTTCATGGGCGGCCTGATTCATCACATCCTCGAGAACAACCTCTACGACGAGTACTACGTCAAGAACTACACCAACGCGACGCTGCTGGTGAACCCCGAGTTCAAGACCGCGACCGATCTCGACGGCCTCTTCAGCGGCTACAACCCCACGCCCGACAACCCCAACGAGAAGGGTGTCTACGACCGAAGCACCTGGACCTACCAGATCGGCGAGGACGGCTACGCCAAGCGTGACCCCACGATGACCGACCCCAACTCGGTCTTCCAGCTGCTCAGGAAGCAGTACAGCCGCTACACGCTGCCGATGGTCAGCAAGATCACCGGCATCCCCGAGGCCAAGCTGAAGCAGATCTACGACCTCTTCGGCTCGACCGGCCAGGTGGACCGGGTGGGCACGATCACCTACGCCATGGGGGCCACCCAGCACTCCTACGGCACCCAGCACATCCGCGCCTACGCCATCGTGCAGCTGCTGCTCGGCAACATCGGACGCGCCGGCGGCGGCGTGAACGCGCTGCGCGGTCACTCGAACGTGCAGGGGTCCACCGACCACGCGCTGCTCTACCACATCCTGCCGGGGTACATGCCGGTACCCGACCGCAAGTTCCCCACCCTGCAGAGCTACCTGGAGGCGAAGACGCCCAAACGCCTCCTCCCCAACGCCCCCAACTGGTGGGAGAACCTGCCCAAGTACTTCGTCAGCCAGCTCAAGGCCTGGTGGCCGAAGATCGACCCCGAGATCAGCTACCTCTACTTGGCCAAGCTGGGCCCCCACGTCGGCGGCAAGCCCGACGCCTCGAGCGACTACTCCCACCACGCCCTGCTGCACGCGGCCCTTTCGGGCGTGCTCAAGGGGCTGATCGCGGTGGGCCAGAACCCGGCGATGAGCGCCGCCAACGTCAACATGGCCCGCAAGGCGCTCGACAGCCTAGACTGGTTGGTGGTCCTCGACCCCTTCGAGACCGAAACGGCCGCCCACTGGAAGCGCCCCGGCGTGGATCCGAAAAGCATCAAGACCGAGGTCTTCTTCATTCCCACCCCGGTCTGGGTCGAGAAGACGGGCTCGATCACGAACACCGGCCTCTGGGCGCAGTGGTACGAGAAGGCCGTGGAACGCCCCGAAGGCACCGTGGACGAGATGTACTTCTTCACCAAGCTGGTGGAGGAGCTGCAGAAGCTTTACGCCGAGGGGGGCGCCTTCCCCGATCCGATCGTCAACCTTTCCTGGCCGGAATGGTCGGAAGAGCAGTCCGTGCACTGGGCCAAGGAGATCAACGGCTACGACCTCAGGACCGGCGAGCAGGT
>Ga0256839_1003482_pt1 | contig 16199 bp, 12 predicted proteins | sample 354166metaG_FD_185968 | JGI IMG/M metagenome (GOLD analysis project Ga0256839, IMG submission 185968) | Hydrothermal vent microbial communities from Mid Atlantic Ridge, Atlantic Ocean - 354-166 | ecosystem: Environmental > Aquatic > Marine > Hydrothermal vents | place: Atlantic Ocean: Mid... | reverse complement strand
AATGACAGTCCATAACCGATCATAATCAATATCGATGAGATCACCATAAACAGTGCATTCATAATGTTATTCACCGCGATCATTCTAGCACGCAGTGGTTCAGGTGTTTGTTTTTGCAACAGCGTATACAGTGGCACAATGTAAGCACCGCCCAATATCGCCAACACTAAAAATACGAGTAGAAGCGTATTTAACGGCCAACTGGCTAAAAACGTGGTTAAGTTGATTAATGGAGTAGAGGGATCGTTTAAGGATTCACTGTGCCCTGTCACCAGCCACGCTATCAAACCAAAACAGAGTGAGATACCAAACAAAAACAAGCCATGCCACCTTAAGTCAATCTCCCCCTTAAACCAGCGAGTGACCAGTGCGGCACCTAAACCAATACCGATGGAAAAGAGCGATAAAAAAGTAACGACAACCACATCATCTGCCTGTAAATCGTACTTTACTAAAGTGGGTATTTGGCTTAATAGCGTGGCGCCTAAAAACCAAAACCAAGAGATCGCTAAGAGCGCAAAAAATGGCCTTTGGTAATCTCGACACAAGGCAATCATCTGCCACGTACTTTTAAATAGATTTTTTTCAATTTTTAACGTTCTATTATGCACCGTGGTGGGTTTCATCCATAAACTCACGCCATAGCCTAATAGAGCAACCACTACCACAGAGACCGCCATAATCTCTGTCCCCCCTTCCACCAATACCCCTATGCCACCCAAAATAGAGCCTAGTAAAATGGCGATAAATGTGGAGCTGCTAAACAGTGCCGTGCCTTTCATTAACGCCTTATCTTCAAGCAATTCAGGCAGAACAGCATATTTTAGGGGACCAAAAAAAGCCGATTGAGTGCCCATTAAAAATAGGGTCAAAAACAACAGCTCCAGTTGTTGGCTCATCAGTGCCATGCCACCCACCAACATCACCAACACTTCGGTCAATTTTACTTTTTGAATTAAGGTCGATTTAGGGTAGCGATCAGCCAGTTGGCCAGCAAAGGAGGAGAATAAAAAGAAAGGTAAAATAAACAGCCCTGCGGCCAAGGTAATCAATAACCCCGTCTGTTCCGCGGAATCACTTAATTTAAAGGTGATGAACATAATCATCGCATTTTTATAAAGGTTGTCGTTAAATGCGCCTAAAAACTGGCAAATAAAGAGGCTAAAGAAGGAGGGATTGGATCGTAAAAAATGGATCATAAAATTTTCTCCCCCCCTTATTTTATAGCTTAGTCTGCAATACCACTGTGCCTTAACAGGGCTGAAATATTCGGTTCTCTGCCTCTAAACGCTTTAAACAATACCATTGGGTCTACCGATCCGCCTGCCGCAAGAATGGTGTTTTTAAATTTAGCACCGGTTTCGGCGTTTAAAATACCCGTCTCTTCAAATAGGCTAAACGCATCCGCCGACAGAACCTCAGCCCACTTATAACTAAAGTAACCGGCGGCATAGCCGCCTGCAAAAATATGGCTAAAACTGTGCATGGTTCGAGTGTATTCGGGCGGGTGTATCACCGCCACTTCTTGGCGAATACGTTCGGCAATCTCACTTACGGGTTCAACAGATTGGTCATTATAAAATGCGTGCATTTCAAAGTCGGCCAATGCAAATTCCACTTGGCGCAACATCATCATCGCCGATAAAAAACTTCGACTGGCTTTTAACGATTCAAACAGTTTTTCAGGTAACTTCTCCCCTGTCTCAACATGAGAGGCGATCAAATCCAAGCTTTCACGCTCCCAACAGAAGTTTTCCATAAACTGTGATGGCAACTCCACCGCATCCCAAGGCACGCCACTGATACCAGAGATATCCAAGTGTTGCATCTCGGTCATTAGGTGGTGAATGCCATGCCCAAATTCGTGAAACAGCGTGGTTAATTCATTATGGGTTAAACAGGCGGTTTTCCCTTCAACTGGCGGGGTAAAATTACAAACCAGATACGCCACGGGGGTTTGTAGTGTGCCGTCCGGTGACTTCCAACGCGTGACAACGGTGTCCATCCAAGCGCCACCGCGTTTATTTTCACGGGCATATAGATCCAAATAGAACTGACCGATGACTTGGTTCTGTTCATTCAATAACTCATAAAAACGCACGTCTGAATGCCAAGTAGAGACCCCCTCTTTGGCTTGAATTTTAACCCCAAACAGTTGCTCAGTAATCGTAAACAGTCCGTTTAAAGCGGACTCAATTGGAAAATAGACGCGTAATGTCTCTTGTGACAACGATAAGGTTTCACTTTTAACTTTTTCAGAAACATAGGTCACATCCCACGGTTGAAAATCATCAATGGACAATGACTCCTTTGCAAACCTCTTTAACATCGCCAACTCTTGCTCAGCTTGTGGTTTAGATTTTTGCGCCAAATCACGTAAAAATCCTAACACTTGCTCGGTACTTTCAGCCATTTTAGTAGCCAAAGAGTACTCTGAATACTGATAAAAACCCAATAAGGTTGCTTTTTTATGGCGAAGAGAGCGAATCAAATCCATGTTTTGACTGTTATCAAACTCGGTATTATCCGCCTGATCGGATGAACGGGTTGAGAACGCACGATAGACCTCCTCTCTTAGCTCTCTATTTTCCGCATAGGTCATAATCGCTAAATAGGAGGGAAAGTCCAAAGTAACACACCAACCCTCTAACCCTTTTTGCTCTGCTAATTGTTGCAGTGTTGCCAGCGCTGAATCGGGTAAACCGGCTAAATCATTAACCTCTGTAATCGACTTAAACCAGGCTTGAGTGGACTTTAAAACGTTATTGCTAAAGGTGCTGTTTAACTGTGACAACTGCTGCGAAATTTGTTGAAACTCCGCCTGCTGTGCTTTAGGTAGTGCAATCCCGCTTAAACGAAAGCTACGCAGTGCATTTTCAATGACCTTTTTTTGCGCCAAATTATAAGTATGAAGCTCATCCGATTCTGAAAGCGCTTTAAATTTTGCATACAGCCCAGCATTTTGCCCTCTTTCGGTATGATATTCGGTCACTTTTTCTAAACATGCCACATAGGCTTGATGCCACGCATCACTGTTTTTAACCGCATCCAAATGCCCAATCGGCCCCCAAACACGTTCAAAACGGTTATCAATCACCTCAATTGGCTCAATAAAATTTTGCCATGTAGGCTGTTCAGCCATAGCAACCAATCGTTCAATTTCAGCACGACTCTCTGCCAATAGTTGATCCACGGCAGGTTCAATATGTTTCACGTGAAACAATTCAAATTGAGGTAAGTCAGAAATGTTTAATAAGGGGTTATCGGTTGGTATCATAGTGGTCATAAAAGGTCTTTTTAGGTTTACATAAATTAGAAATAAAGACAGATTATAACTGAACTAAATTTATTCGAGGTAAGGATGCAACACTTTCAAACAGAGATTACACTTAAAAGCCCTAACCGTGGCACTTATGAGATCACTCAACAGATAGATAACCTTGTCGATCAATCCAATATTCAGTCTGGATTGTGCCACATTTTTATTCAACACACCTCTGCTTCACTTATTATTACTGAAAACGCAGATCCGAGTGTTCGTAAAGACATTGAGTATTGGATGCAAAAAAATATTATTGATGGCGATCCAAACTACCAACACTGTAATGAAGGCAATGATGATATGAGTGGTCATTTGCGTTGTATTATGACCGATACTAGCCAAACCATTCCAGTCACCAATGGACAACTCAATTTAGGGACTTGGCAGGGACTCTTTTTATATGAACACCGAACGGGTGTATTTGACCGAAAAATCGTTATTACGATTCAAGGAATTTAAAAAATATCTAATTAGAGCTTCACTACAAGGTTTTTTACTATTTTCCTTACTAACGCATTACCTACTGTTAAATAATTAAATATAGACCTATTTATGGAACTCTATTTTTTACGCAATAATTCGTAATTTTAATCCGCCTTAGGTTTTTTAGGCACTTCTGCCTTTTCACTGCTCTCTTGTTGCAAATAAGCGATTCGTTTGGCGAGTGAGTAAATTTGTTTAAATCCTTCCATCAACTGCATTTCGTAGCGAAATGTTTTCAAGCGTTTTTCAGTGGTTTGAAATCGTTTAAATTGATGGCTCAGTGATTCTTGAATTAATAACTCAATGGTTGGGTTAATCGCAATCACCGACAGAGCCGCTTCAAAATCCTCTTTGCAAATACTGATTAAAGCATTGTCCACCGCTCGACCCACTTCATTGGTTAATTTTTCCACTAAGGTCAATATGGTCTCGCTGGGGCTAATTTCATTTTGAATCATTTGATGCAGTACATTAAAAATATGGCTTTGAATGACATCAAGCATTGATTCTAAATTGTGTAATACCGTCATGAGTTTTAAGTGCTGATCTTGCTCTTTAACCGACAGTTCCATCTGACTACTGCGACCCAAATAGCTCAATATTTCTGCATGATAGGCTCTAAATTTCTCAATATTTAAACTTTCTCGAGCCAGTTTTTTGGTATTAGGGTCTACAATCAACGCAACGGTTCGTTTATAAAATAAGTTAAATACTTTTTGATAGTGCTCAATTTCTAAGGTCACCGCTTGCAGTGCTAACGAGGGTGTTGAGATAAAGGTTTCATCTAAAAACTCTGCTTTAAAGGTTGCGCCAGATCTCTCCTCCTCTAATACAGGCACTATTTTATTGACCACCCAGACAAAAACAGGAATAAATGGCAAAAAGAGAATCAAACAAATCAGATTAAAAATCGTATTGGCATTAGCGATTTCACGCGGCGTTTGCTCGGCCAATAAATTTCGGTCTAAGCCTAAGCCAGTTTGAACCACTTCATTCGCTGAAATAAAAACGGTTAAATCGGCTAAAAAAGGGATAAAAGGCAACCAAACTAAAATGCCTAATACACTGAATAAGGTATGAATTAAGGCCGCTCTTAACGCCTCTCTCGATTTTCCAAGCGTCGATAACAGTGCCGTTACCGTGGTGCCTAAGTTAGCGCCCATTAACAGTGCAATTCCTGCGGGAAGGGTTAAAAATCCATTGCTTGCCATGACGATAATAATACTGATGGTCGCAGAAGAGGATTGCACCAATGCGGTAAATATAAAGGCGACTAAAATGCCTAAAAATGGATTTTGCATCTCCATCATTAAGGTTAAAAAAGGTTGATAATCACGTAGGGGTGCCATGCCTTCGCTCATGACATTCATGCCAAAAAACAGCAATCCCAAGCCCATAATTAACTGACCAAATGCGATGGTTTTATGTTTTTGCGAAACAAACTGCAATACAAACCCCAAAGCAACCGCTAATAAGGCGTAATTGGTCACTTTAAATGCCACAATTTGTGCGGTCACAGTGGTACCCAAATTCGCCCCCATAATCACACCAGCGGCTTGCGTGACACTCATCAATCCAGCCGATACAAATCCTACCGTTAGCACGGTTGTTACAGAAGAGGATTGAATGACTGCCGTCACCCCTGCCCCTGTTATTGCGCCCATGACTCGATTTGTTGTTAACCGAGCCAATATATTTCTCATTTGGGTGCCTGCGATCACCAACAGGGCTTTAATTAGCTGTTCCATCCCAAATAAGAACAGCGCCAAGCCACCGGTAAGCCACATAAACATAGTGAACCAATCAAGATTATGAGTGGTTTCAATAGCGGCATAGAGAGGGGGGGAGAAAAAAATTGAATACAAAAAAAAGAATAAACAGAGACTGAATAACATCGTAAAACGTGTTGTCTCGCCTATAAAAAAATAAGACAGTAAATGCTTTTTATTTAAATTAAATAGTGACATTTTTACCTTAAAAAACTTTATTTCATTCATCATACTCCATCTAATAAACTTCATTAATTTTTTTTAAGCGCCACCTCTATAAATCTATTTGCTTAAATATATTAATACATAGTAATATGATCTGGACTTTATCATTGGAGATAATCATGAAAAAAATAACCAAACTGGCTTGTGCCTCTTTCATTATTGGAGGCGTATTCGCCTCCTCTGTTATGGCGGCACCTGTTCCAGAAAATCCAAAACATCAAACCCCACAAGGGTTATACGTTACCGCAAAAGAAGCGGCTGAGATGATGCGAAAGGATCCAAGTGTAATTTTAGTCGATGTTCGTACTCCCGAAGAGTGGCAATTTGTAGGGCATACAGGTGTTGCACAAATTATGGTGCCATCGGTTACCTTTGACTACAGTACTCTTGATACCAAAAAACCTCGTTATAAACCTGTTCCAAACGCCAATTTTATCTCTGAATTAGAAGAGAGAGCGGCAGATTTAGACGCTGACGAAGAGAGTACCTATATATTAATGTGCCGTTCTGGCTCTTCTCGTTCACAACCGGCTGCTAAATTGATGGATCAGTACGGTTATGAGAATGTCTATATTATGGTGGATGGATTTGAAGGGAAAAAGACCAAAACAGGTGATAAAAAAGGCTTTAGACTGGAAAATGGTTGGAAAAATTCAGGAGAACCTTGGACTTATGATATTACTGAAACCAATGTTTATTTTGTAGAAGAGTAAAATTTCTTCCCCCCCTTCTGCTTTTAAAAAAGCCTAATAAATTAGGCTTTTTTAGTTTCACGTGAAACAATTGAATTAATTAAGTGCTTTCAATACCGCTAATAACATCGCACTAACGGAGTCTTCGGCTAAAGCAATTCCAACAGAACGTTTATTATCTTGTTGCAGATAGACATACGCAATGGCTTGTGCATTTTTACCTTCTGCTGTCATCATTTCGCCATGTACCGCATGTTCGGAGTAGTCAATTACATCTACCATTTGACCGGTACGTATTTGCCATGCATCACAAAGTGCACTGAGTGTTCCATTGCCTTTTCCTTGCCACTTTTCACCATTAATTTCTAACGATAAAATTTCTTCCCCCCCCTCTTTATCCAGTTGATAATGGTTAAGTTCAAATAATTTTTGATCACAACCGTAGTGTTCAATAAATGCCTGATAGAGCGACTTATGACTTAATACTCCACCGTGAGACTCTGCTAGTTTTTGAGCCACAGGGGCAAAGTCTAACTGCACCCATTTAGGGAGGTTTAAGCCGTACTCTTGCGCTAAAACAAAGGTAGAACCCGCTTTACCCGATTGGCTGTTTACTCGAATAATCGCCTCATAATCTCGCCCCACCTCTTTTGGGTCAATGGGTAAATACGCTACATTCCAAGATTGATTCGGTTGTTGTTTTAGTAAACATTTGCGAATCGCATCTTGATGACTGCCTGAATACGCAGTATAAACCACCTCGCCTACCCAAGGATGACGTGGGTGGGTAGTAATTTTAGTGACCTCTTCTACCACGGGAACCCATTGATGTGGTTTCGATAGATCCAATTTTGGATCAATCCCCTCACTGAATAAATTCATCGCTAAAGTCACAATATCCATGTTTCCAGTGCGTTCACCATTGCCTAATAAGGTGCCCTCTATACGATCTGCCCCTGCTAACAGTGATAGTTCTGCGGCCGCCACAGCACAACCACGATCGTTATGAGTATGAATGGAAATAAGCACCGATTCACGGTTGTTTAAGTGGTTAATAAAATACTCAACTTGATCAGCAAAACGATTTGGCGAACTGCTCTCTACCGTGGCTGGGAGATTTAAAATACAAGGATTTTCAGGGATTGGTTGCCAAACATCCATCACCGCTTGACACACTTCAACGGCATAATCGGTCTCAGTTTGTGAAAAACTTTCAGGTGAATATTGAAAAATCCATTGTGACTCTGGATGGGTTTCAGAGGCTTTAATGGCATACGATTTGACCCACTGAGCCCCCTGAACCGCCATCGCTTTAATCTCTTCTTGTGTCTTTTCAAACACATAGTCACGTTGTACCTTAGAGGTGGTGTTGTATACATGCACCACCGCTCTTTTAACCCCCTTCAGGGCTTCATAAGTTCGCTCAATCAAATGCTCTCTGGCTTGCACCAATACTTGAATAGTGACGTCGTCTGGAATCAAATTCTCTTCAATCAAACGACGGGTAAAATCAAACTCTAATTGACTGGCAGAAGGAAACCCTATCTCAATCGTTTTAAATCCAATTTCAATCAACTGCTGCCACAGCGCTAATTTTTGATCAACACTCATGGGGTTCGCTAAGGCTTGATTACCATCGCGCAGATCCACACTAACCCAGATAGGGGCTTTTGTATGGTGTTGATTGGGCCACTGACGATTGGGTAAATCGGGTGTGGCGGTTGGTTTATAGTTTGAAGGATTCATGTTTATGATTCAGCTTTTAAGGTTACTAAATTTATCTCTATTTCAAATTCTATTTTACGTGAAAACCTAACGGATTTTATTGCAAACAATTGCTCTAAAAGATTAATATAAACAATATTATTTTATATTTTAAATATAAATTAATATTAAATTTTAAAAAGAGTCAAAATGAAACTAGATAAATTTGATAAAGCCATTTTAAATGCACTACAAGACAACGGACGTTTAAGCAATCAAGAGTTAGCCGATCAGATAGGCCTCTCCCCTTCTGCTTGTTTGCGACGTTTTAAAACGTTGGAATCTTCAGGAATTATTTTAGGGTATCGAACGATTTTAAATGCCAAAGCATTGGGATTGGATTTGATGGCGTTAATTCATATTTCAATGGATAAACATACCAAAGAGCGATTTAATCAATTTGAACAAGCGGTACAAGCCCTGCCAAATATTTTAGAGTGCTTATTGTTGACCGGACAGACAGCCGATTATCAATTGAAAATTGTTGTCAAAGATTTAGAGGCTTATCAAGATTTACTGCTTAACCACATTACACAAATTAAAGGGGTAAGTGGCGTACACACCAGCTTTGTTTTGCGTAAAGTGGTTGATAAAACGGCTATTTTTATTGGTTAAGAGACCTTTGCACGAGAGGATACACGGATAAAAAAGGCTAAAATATGTCTGCTTTTTATTGAAAACCTTGTGAATAGCTAGCTATTCTCTGCGATTTCCGCCTCAATCAGCCAAATTTTATCTCTTTTTTCTCTCGCGCCCCTCTCGTGCAAAGGTCTCGTTAAGTATTAAGGCTTATAACTATTCAAAATCAAAATCATCCAATAGATCATTTTCTGGTGGATTTCCGTTATAGATCAAGTTGGTTCGATATTGCAAATAACTCTCTCTGGCAAAGACATAAGGATCTGGTTGATTATGAAGGTCATCAATCACTTTCATTATATTGACATAAGAGACAAAATTTCCGCCTAAATAGAGCCAAAAACGACCATTAATATCGGTATCAATAACGCTTAAATAGAGGGGATTGGTATAACCATCAATATAAGAACCCGCCAAACCTCGTGTGGTATAAGGGCCTAAAAAAGGCAGTACAAGATAGTTAGACTCTTTCCATACTCCCCAAACATAGAGCGTTTGACCAAAATCTTCATTAATTTTTTCTAATCCTGATGAGGTTGCAATATCCAGTAATCCAAGCAGTCCAAAGGTACTGTTAATGGTAAATCGCATAAAGCTAGACAGTCCATCTTCAATATTCCCTTGTAAAAAACTGTTTAAACTTGATAACGGATCTCCAAGATTACTAAAGAAATTATTGATGCCGGTTTTAATGGGTTGCGGAAAAATAAAGTCATAGGTTTTTACAACGGGTTGACCAATGGCATCATTAAACGCCATATTAAAATCAAACATAGTCCGATTAAAAGACTCATACGGATCTTGATCATTAATAGCATGAACAGGATGGTCTTGATCTATTTCAACGTAATTAACATCATTTGCCATGATAAATGTTGAATAAAAAAAGAGTAAAATAATTAATTTTAGTTTAAGTATCATAAGGTTATCGTTATTCTTTTTTAGATAAGGTACAAGGTATATTTACCGTTAAAGCCGCCTGTTTAAACAGTTCTAATACTTTTACTCTAGGAAAGCTCTTACGCCATGCTAGTGCAACGATTCGGCTTGGCTTAGAGTCAGGTAAGTCTTTTATGGTTAAAAACGTCTCATCACGCTCTGAGAGCGTACTACAAGGAAATATAGAAACCCCCACACCTGATGCGACCATATATCGAATGGTTTCTAATGAACTGCCTTCAAATGTTTTTTGTAATGAATTGTTTTTTTGATTGGGGTTGAGTAGATGTGGAAAGGATTCGACCACTTGATCTCTAAAACAGTGCCCTGCTCCCAATAATAAAATGGTTTCATCTTGAATTTGCTCAATGGATTTTAAATAAGGTTCGTTAGTAATTTCCTTTTCTTTTGGCAAAATGAGTTTAAAAGGTTCTTCATATAAATCAAAAGTTTCAATACCTGGTTCATCAAATGGCAGCGATAAAATAGCAATATCCAATTCACCCGTTTTAAGTTTATCCGCTAATACATGGGTGTAGTTTTCTTCAATGATAAGTGGGACATTAGGGGCTAAAGCATGAAAATTAGGAATGAGTTTTGGAAATAGATAAGGTGCAATGGTATAGATAGCACCAATTTTTAACTCTGCTGATAAATCCCCTTGATGCTCTTTGGCTAACGCTTTAATATTTTTACTGAGTTTTAAAATTTCTTCAGAAAGTTCAATTATCTGTTTTCCAATAGGGGTAATTAAAATATCGTGTTTATGACGTTCGAATAATTGAACACCTAACTCCTCTTCTAATTTTTTAATGGCAACACTTAAGGTCGGTTGACTAACAAAACATTTTTCAGCGGCTTTTCTAAAATGTCTTTCTTGATTTACGGCAGTGATGTATCGAAGTTCGTTAAGAGTCATATTGAGCTTTTTAAAAGGTTTATTTGTTGAAAAAGTTATCTTTAGTTAAGTATATATAGTTTATATATAAACTTCTTATTATTACTCTTAGTAACGGAATATCTGTATATAAACTGATAATCATAAAGTTTTTCAAAAGGTTAAGTTGTGAGAAAACTGTGGGTAGCTAATGAGATAAATCATGTTGATAAAGGTGCGTTAATTGTGGATAAAAATACAATATACTTAAATTAAGCGATTTATCCACAAAAATGCACAAGTTATCCAGAGGGAAATTTTAGGTGTTTTATGTGGGATAATAAGAACTTATTTTAGAATTTTTTTATTTATTATGAGCCATTAAGATGAACCCTAATCATTTATTATCTCTTATTCAATCCAGAAGAACCTGCTATCAATTTTTAAATAGATCTAAGTACCCTATTGAACAAACATCGATTCAAATGTGTTTAGAGGCCGCCATTTATGCACCTAATCATAAATTAACACAGCCTTGGTTATTCTGGACGGTAAGTGACTTTATACAGGCTAAATTAGCGCATATTTATGCGGATAATAGAGCATTAAAAAATACTCAAACAGTATTAGATAATAAAAAAGTAGCTTACCAAAAGTTCTATCAAAAAGCATTTGATAAATTTATGGAAATTCCTTCTGTGATTTTGGTTGGTCAATCTTTATCAGATAATGAGGTTGTTCGAAAAGAGGATTATGCCGCTTGTTCATGTGCGATTCAAAATTTTCAATTAATGGCTTGGTCATTAAAAATAGGTGTGCAGTGGAGTACGGGTCCGATTATTTCAGATCAACGAACTTATGATCTTTTAACGTGTCAAAAGGAGCGTATTGAATTGATTGGTGTTCTGTATTTAGGTTATATTAATGATGATTGTTTACCTAAAAGTTCAGCAAAACGAAAGCCATTGAGTGAGGTCATGACAGCGTTATAAATTCAGAATTTCCTCCTCTTGAAGCATAGTTTTTTCATTAGAAAGATTACGAATTTTTCGTTTAAACATCAGTTTTTCTTGAACAGGAAGCGGGAGATCGGTAAATCGAATGAGGTCTCGTTCAATCATAATATCAAAGAGATCTTCGATCACTCGTACCATATCCAAATCAAGTCGATGTAAAATCGTATTGGTTAACTCTTCACAATTAGGCGCGTTTTTTATAAAGGCAATCAGTTCCGGATTATCGACAGAGATCTCTTCACGACGCGCATCAGAAGTGAGTTCAACGTTTATTATTTGTCCTTCTATATTACGTTCAACGTAAATCATATTATTTCCTTAAGCATAAAAATAAAAGGGGAAGATTAATACTCCCCCCTTCTCTATTTTTTTTAAAGTTTAAAGGATTTAACTACTTGATCCAACTCTTGTATTTTTGCAACAATTTCATTAATTTGGTTAGCAGTATTTTGAACCATATGTGAATTTTGTTGACTAATATTATCCGCTTGAGAGACCGATTGCGTAATGTTTTCAGCACCATTGGCTTGTTCAATACTGGATTGATTAATTGAATGAACCGAGTCTTGAAGTATTTCAACTTTTTGTTTAATGCTTTCTAATGAACGATTTACTTCATTAACTAACTCAGATCCTGTTTGTACTTTTTCATTCGAATCTTTAATTAAATTTGAGATATCTTTTGCGGCATCAGCCGATTTACCGGCTAAATTTCGTACTTCTCCTGCAACGACGGCAAACCCTCGACCTTGTTCTCCTGCTCTAGCCGCTTCTACCGCTGCATTTAAGGCGAGTAGATTGGTTTGAAAGGCGATGCTATCAATAAGGCTAATAATGTCGGCAATCTTCGCTGAAGAGCCTTTAATTTCATCCATCGCTTCAATCATTTGCGACATCACCAACATACCTTCATTTAATACCTCGGCTTGCTCTGTTGTGATAAGTGTGGCTTTTTGGGTATTTTGGGTATTGGATTGTATCTGTTTGGTCGTATCATCGACAATGTTAATTGTCGCTAATAGGGTTTCGGACTGCTGTGCAGAGCTTTCAGCTACTTGATTGGCATCGGCACGAACTTGTTCAATATCCTGTTGAATATTAATGGAGACAGAAGATATTTTTGAAATAAGCCCAGATAAATTTTCAATGGAACCATTAATCGCTTGTTTAACTTGATCTAACTCACCACCATAGTGTCCTGTAATTTTACTACTTAAATCCCCTTGCGCTAATTTTGAAGAGACGTCTGAGATCTCTTGCATACTCGCTTGTAGGTTATCTAATGCTTTGTGGATACTGCTTCTAAGAGGAGATAATTTTCCTTGAAATTGACTCTCTTCTAAGCGTTCTGAAAAATTTCCTTGAGATATTTGTTCCATTAACTCATTGGTTTTTTCAATGGCTAAATTGAGTTGTCTATTATTTTGATCAGACTCTTTTTGATGTTTTGAAACTTCAATTTGTGCTTTATTGACCTCTTCTACCTGTTGGTCAGCCAAGCGTTTTTGTTGATCTAATTCGCTGAGTTTAATCGATAAATTTTCACTGGCAACTTCAGAGGCTTTAGAACTTTTACGAATTAGAATCATAGTAATAGCAATTAAAATTAATAGAATAATTACTAATCCAATTAAAATATTAGTAAGTAAAGCAGTAAAAATTTTATATTTATGATAGTAATCTAAATATTTGGTTAAAGCTTTATTAACGACTTTATCAAAGTTGTTGTCACTAATTTCTGCTTGTAGTGCTTTAACAACGGGTTTATATTTTAATGCGATATCAATGTGGGTTTTTAAGTTATCTAAATCGTTGGAGTTAATATGGCTACTCATTTGAGCAATATCGTTATAGGTATTTAAAATAGTATTTTTAGTAATATCTTTACTCCCATTTTTAAAATGCATAAGTTGTATTTCGAGTTGAGAAAGGAGCTGTTTAATATGAAAATTTGGTGCACTGTTTTTATACTCTTGTATTAATACGGTTAAGTAGTTATTAGAGTTGTTTAAAACAGAATTTTTACGCATAAAATGAATGCTTAATTCATCTAAATGTTTACTTTTTTGAGCAATATTTTCAATTTCTTTTAATAGACTCCCTTTGGCGGTTTCATCTAGAAAGTTAGGCATATAAAAAAGGGCATCGGAATCACGCAGTAGTTTTAGAATATTTTGTTGAACGTAATCATAGTGTCCTACATAGCCTTGGGTTGTTTTATAGGTGTTTTCACTGGCTAATAAACGGTGTTTTACTAAGTTATTAAATGTGTTTTGATAAGCTTCATGATGTGCGATATTCATGGAAGGTTTAATGGCAATAACGGTTACTACAGCAACCATAATGAAGGAAATTAATGTTAAAAGTATTGTTTGAGATCTATTTTTCATAATAATCCCTCCTTAAGGTTGGCTGTTAGAGGCAGAGTGTGCCGGTGGGCTAACGGGTTTAACATTAACAGTTCCTGTTAAGGAGGTTAAAAAATCGGCTATTTTTGCACGGTCTTCACTGGGAATTTGTCGACCTAATTGGTTTAAACCCATAATAGTGATTGCCTGATCAAGTGTCTGTGCCCCAGCGGTATGAAAATAGGGGGCTGTGAGTTCTATATTACGTAAAGATGGAACTTTAAAAACGTGTTTATCTTCTTCGTTTTTGGTTAAGTTAAAACGACCATTATCAACGAGATTTTGGTCTTTTTCAGAGAAAAAGGCCTGAATGGCTCCAAACTTTTGCATCATATTGCCACCAAAGTTAGCCCCTTGATGGCAAGAGACACATCCGTAACTTTGAAAGAGTGTATAACCCTCTATTTGATTGCTTGTTAAGGCAGAATCATCGCCTCTTAAGTAGGCATCAATAGGGGCAGGCGTAATTAAACTGCGTTCAAACTCTGCAATGGCATCGGTAATGGTGTATTTGGTAATACCTTGTTTTGGGTAGATATCTTTAAATAGATTTTGGTATTGATCAACTTCTTGAATTCGAGCAATCGCATCAGGCCATTTAGCGCCCATTTCAATAGGATTATCAACGGGACCTTCGGCTTGAACACGTAAGTTGGGTGCTCGACCATCCCAAAATTGTTTAAAGTTTAATCCGCTGTTAAGTGTAGTAGGGGAGTTAATAGGACCTAATTGACCATTTATTCCTGTTGAAACAGGGGCATTATCATCTCCACCCTCTGAGTAGATATGGCAACTGGCACAAGAGAGTGTTCCGTCTCCAGATAAACGAGTATCGTGATAGAGCATATTTCCTAAATCGATTTTTTGTGGATTTAAATTTAGATCTTCAATATTCGGCAGGGGTTGATGGTATTTGACTCGTGAAGGTTCGGTAGAGAGTCCGACTAAGATAGGTTCTTCAATGGTTTTCGTGAAATTAAGGTAGCTTTCACTCTCTTCTTGGCAACCGATTAAGAGGGTAGAGGCTAGAAAGAGACTAACGATCCCCAGTGGTTTTGATATACGTTGTTTCATTGAGAACCCCTAAATTTAAATTTAAAACTGAAAATTAGAAAAGCTATTCTGTAATGGGAATAGTCTTTTAGCCTTCAATTTCAGAGAGTACATTGCCTAATAGTGTAGTTAAACGGTCATTTTGAGAGTAATCAACTGGACAATCAATCACCGTTACTGTGTTTAATTCTAACGCTTTTTTTAATGCGGGTAATAGTTGATTTGCAGATTCAATGCGAACCCCTTCTGCCCCAAATGATTTTGCGTACTGCACAAAGTCTGGATTTTTAAAATCAATGTAAGCAGAGCGACCAAAACGACGTTGTTGTTTCCACTCAATCAGTCCATATTGACTGTCATTCCAAATGAGAATAACAATGGGGGTTTCGCAACGTATTGCGGTCTCTATCTCTTGTGAGTTCATCATAAAACCAGCATCGCCGGTAATCGCGACCACCCCTTTTTTGGGATAGGCTAATTTTGCCGCCACCGCACCAGGTACAGCAATGCCCATGCCAGCAAAACCGTTTGAGATAATGCAGGTATTGGGTTGATCGCAACGAAACATTCGTGCCATCCACATTTTATGTGAACCGACATCGCTGATGGCAATATCGGAAGATTTCATTGCGGTTCTGAGATCCCAAATAATTTTTTGAGGTAGCATTGGCCACGCATCACTGTTTTGGCAACGTTCCATCTCCTCAATCATCGCATTTCGCAGTAAAAAAGGGATATCTGTTTTTTCAATGACGCCAGAACAAACTTCGGTTAATGCTTCTCCGAGTAAAGCGAAGTTTTTGCCAATATTGCCAATTAATTCAATGTCTGGAATGTAACTGCTGTCAACTTCCGCTTTTTTGGTGTCAATATGAATCAGCGTATGGTCTTTATTTGGATTCCAAAGATGAGGGTGATACTCCACCATATCAAACCCAACACAGATAATAAGATCCGCTTTGGCAAAACCACCATTTTCATAGTCGCCTTTTTGTAACCCTGCGGTTCCCAT
>Ga0256839_1003481_pt1 | contig 16199 bp, 15 predicted proteins | sample 354166metaG_FD_185968 | JGI IMG/M metagenome (GOLD analysis project Ga0256839, IMG submission 185968) | Hydrothermal vent microbial communities from Mid Atlantic Ridge, Atlantic Ocean - 354-166 | ecosystem: Environmental > Aquatic > Marine > Hydrothermal vents | place: Atlantic Ocean: Mid... | reverse complement strand
GTCCCTTACCGAATATCGCTAATATAATTCCATCATCATCAGCGATTAATAAACGGGTTTGGGTCATTTCCCCCCCAGTCAGTTGCCTATTTGTGTTTTATATTTCGTATATTTTGCTGCCTGCATGCCGTTTCCATCGACCCAAGAGTGCGGGGTTCCAGTCCTCGCATGAGTCTTCTCAAATAAGGATCTCCAGCAACTCATCCACGCCTTCTTGCCCAACAGGCACCCTTAGCTGGCCAATAGCCTACAAATCCATCAGTGGCTGATGTCCCTCTTCTCTAACTGGAGCATCAGCATCCATAGCTGTTGATTAATCAGGACAAGGAAGCCAAGGCAGGAAAAGAGCCTTAAGGCTAAATCTCGGTGCCTGCAAACGGTATGCGCAGCACGAAACCAGGCGGGTGGAAGGGCCAGAATCTACAGTCTCAACCATAGTGGCATAATGTGCCTGTTAGACTGGTGGTGCGGGGGGAAAGGCACCACCAAAAAAATAAATGTTTTTAATATGACCTTATGACATCTCATCAAGAGGTACTGGCAAAACTCGTACCTTGTGTAACCCCCAATTGGTGCCTATTCGTATTTTATGCTTCTGATTTCGCTAGCTGTGTGCCGTTTCCATCTATATGGTATAGATGAAACCATTAGAACAAAATTTTAAATAAACCTCAATATGAATATGGTCAATTGCAACGACATGTCGCTTCGCAGCTGCTTGTAAAACGATAATGCTAAAGCCTTGCACTAAAGCGCATAATTTTACTAACGGCCTGAAACCAATAAGATACGCAGCATACGACGCAGTGGCTCGGCAGCGCCCCACAGCAGCTGGTCGCCCACTGTAAAGGCAGACAGGTATTTTGGCCCCATATTCATCTTACGCAGACGGCCAACAGGCACTTCAAGGTTTCCCGTTACCCTGGCAGGTGTCAGCTCGCGTATGGTGGCCTCACGCTCATTTGGGATCACCCTGATCCACTCATTGGCTTCGGCCAGCATGGTTTCAATCTCATCCATCGGAACATCTTGGCGCAATTTGATAGTCAACGCCTGGCTGTGGGAGCGCATGGCACCAATGCGAACACAGATGCCGTCAATCACAATCGGGTTATCCTCGCGCCCCAGGATTTTGTTGCTCTCAACCCCACCCTTCCACTCTTCACGGCTCTGGCCACTCTCCAGCTGTTTGTCTATCCACGGGATCAGGCTGCCAGCCAGCGGGACACCAAAACAGTCGGTGGGGAAGCTGTCGCTGCGCAGGGTGTCCGCCACGATCCGGTCGATCTCCAGGATGGCTGAGGCGGGATCATCCAGCTGCGGTCTGACTGCAGTCTCTGCTGCTCCCATCTGAGCCAGCAGCTCGCGCATATTGTTCGCACCCGCACCCGATGCCGCCTGGTAGGTCATGGAGGTGGCCCACTCCACAAGATCATGCTGAAACAGCCCACCCAGCCCCATCAGCATCAAGCTGACGGTACAGTTGCCACCTACATAGTTTTTGACGCCAGCATCCAGCCCCGCCGTGATGACATCCATGTTTACAGGATCAAGAATGAGGATGCTATCCCTCTCCATCCGCAATGCGGATGCCGCATCAATCCAGTAGCCATCCCAGCCTGCGGCTCGCAGCCTGGGGAAGACCTCGCGGGTATAGTCGCCACCCTGGCAGGTGACGATGGCATCCAGCCTCTTCAGGGCTTCAATATCTTTTGCATCTTGCAGCGGCTGAGACCCTCTGCCCATATCCGGCCCATCCTGCCCGGTTTGGGAGGTGGTGAAGAAGAACGCCTCTTCGATCTGATCAAAGTCGCCCTCAGCCTGCATGCGCTGCATCAAAACCGAACCAACCATGCCGCGCCAACCCACAAAGCCTATGCGTTTCATAGCGTTTGCCTTTTTTTCAATATTTTACTTTAAACTTATGCAATCAGCTTTTCAGGGCCGCGACGACCGCATTGCCCATTGCTTCAGTGCCGACCTGCTGCATCCCGTCAGAGATAATATCTGCGGTACGCAACCCCTGATCCAGTACCTGGTCTACCGCCTGTTCGATACGATCTGCCATTGCTGGCTCATCCAGACTGTAGCGCAGCATCATGGCAACAGAGAGGATGGTTGCCAGCGGGTTGGCCACACCCTGCCCGGCAATATCGGGGGCAGAGCCATGGATCGGTTCGTACATGCCTTTGCCATGCTTATCCAGTGATGCGGAGGGCAGCATGCCAATCGAGCCGGTCAGCATCGCTGCGGCATCGGAGAGGATATCGCCGAACATATTGGTGGTCACCATGACATCAAACTGCTTGGGAGCCTTCACCAGCTGCATGGCAGCATTATCAACATACATGTGGCTCAGCTCTATATCCGGGTACTCTTTGCCGGTACGGATGGCTACTTCACGCCACAGCTCGGTGCACTCCAGCACATTGGCCTTGTCTACAGAGCAGACTCGGCTCTCTCGTTTACGGGCAATATCAAATGCAACCCGCAGAATACGGTCAATCTCTGACTCCTTGTATATCAGCGTGTTATAGCCCTCTTTTTCACCACTTTCTAACTTACGAATACCGCGTGGCTGGCCAAAGTAGATGCCTCCGGTCAGCTCGCGCACAATCATCAGGTTCAGCCCAGAGACCACCTCTGGCTTCAGGGTTGAGGCGTCGGCCAGCTGGGGGTAGAGGATGGCGGGGCGCAGGTTGGCAAACAGGTTCAGCTCTGAACGCAGGCCAAGCAGCCCCTTTTCGGGGCGGACAGCAATATCCAGCGACTCCCATTTGGCACCACCCACAGCCCCCAGCAGGATAGCATCTGCCTCTCTGGCCAGCTCCAGTGTGGCCTCTGGCAGTGGGTGGCCTGCGGCATCATAGGCAGCACCGCCAACCAGCGCCTCATCCAGCTCGACCTCCAGGCCGCTCTCTTCACGCAGGCAGTTAATGACATTGACCGCTTCGGCCACAATCTCTGGGCCGATACCATCACCGGGAAGAATCAGGATTTTTTTGCTCATACTATTTCCCTCTCCATTTTTGGAGGTTTTAAACTGTTTTGGAAGCGGGACTTCCGAACGGATTAACTGAACAGCCAGGGTGCCTGCTGCTGTCGTGCCGCCTCATACGATTTGATGGCATCGACGTGCTGGAGGGTCAGTTCAATATCATCCAGCCCATTGAGCAGGCAGTGCTTGCGGAACTCATCCACCTCAAAGCCGATGCCTTCACCATTGGGCAGGATAATGCTCTGAGCCTGCAGGTCAACGGTCAGTTCAAGTGCCTGCTCCCCTGCGGCTTGCTGAAATAATTTATCTACTATTTCAGTTGATAAAACAATGGGAAGAAGGCCATTCTTAAAGCAGTTATTAAAGAATATATCGGCAAAACTTGGGGCGATAATCACACGAAAACCGTAATCATCCAAGGCCCATGGGGCATGCTCGCGAGAGGAGCCGCAGCCAAAATTATCGCGTGCCAGCAGTATTTGCGCCCCCTGGTAGCGGGGATCATTCAGTACAAATTCAGGGTTCAATGGCCGATTGGAGCTGTCCACCCCCGGCTCGCCCCGGTCAAGGTAGCGCCACTCATCAAACAGGTTCGGGCCAAAACCTGTGCGTTTGATGGACTTCAAAAACTGTTTGGGGATGATGGCATCGGTGTCCACATTGGAGCGATCCAGCGGTGCCACGATGCCGGTAAATCTCTTGAATGGGTTCATTTAGAAGCTCCTTACATCAACAAAATGGCCCATCACTGCAGCAGCAGCAGCCATGGCTGGCCCAACAAGGTGGGTGCGCCCCCCTGCCCCCTGCCGTCCTTCAAAGTTACGGTTTGAGGTGGAGGCGCAACGCTCACCCGGCTCCAGTCGGTCTGCATTCATCGCCAGACACATGGAGCAGCCTGGATCTCGCCACTCAAAACCGGCCTGGATAAAGATCTTATCCAGCCCCTCTGCTTCCGCCTGCTGTTTCACCAGACCCGAGCCTGGCACCACCAGCGCCTGCTTTATGCTCTTCGCCACTTTGCGCCCTTTGGCTATCGCGGCGGCATCACGCAGATCCTCAATACGCGAGTTGGTGCAGGAGCCGATAAAGACCACATCCGGACGAATTTCACTACAGGGGGTACCGGCCTCAAGCCCCATATACTCCAGCGCCCGACGCATGCCGTCGGCCTTGGCAGGGTCTGGCTCCTGCGCGGGGTCGGGCACCACACCGGTCACTGGCACCACCATTTCGGGTGAGGTGCCCCAGGTCATCTGGGGCTGAATCTGGCTGGCATCAAGCGTAACAATCCGGTCAAAATGTGCCCCTTCATCGCTGTGCAGATCCCGCCAGGCGGCTACGGCCTGATCCCATACCTCGCCCTCTGGCGCATAGGGGCGACCCTTTACATATTCAATGGTGGTCTCATCCACCGCAACCAACCCGACACGTGCGCCCGCTTCAATAGTCATGTTGCAGACTGTCATCCGCCCTTCAATGGAGAGGTTGCGAATCGCCTCCCCGGCAAATTCAATCGCATAGCCTGTTCCACCTGCAGTGCCGATCTTGCCAATGATGGCCAGCACCAGATCCTTGGCATCCACTCCATCTCCCAGCTTGCCCTCTATATCGATCAGCATGCTCTTGGACTTTTTCTGAATCAGGCACTGGGTTGCCAGCACATGCTCAACCTCAGAGGTGCCGATGCCAAAGGCCAGCGCACCCAGCGCACCATGGGTCGCGGTGTGAGAGTCGCCACAGACCAGCGTCATGCCCGGCAGGGTGGCACCCTCTTCCGGCCCCACCACATGCACGATCCCCTGGCGGATATCATCCATCTCAAACTCGGTGATACCAAACTCCCGGCAGTTTTTGCCCAGGGTCTCCACCTGCAGGCGGGCAATCGGATCGACAATCCCCTCATCCCGGTTCTGCGTTGGCACGTTATGATCGGGGGTCGCCAGATTGGCTCCGGTGCGCCAAGGCCTGCGCCCCGCCAGCCGCAGCCCCTCAAAGGCCTGCGGGGAGGTCACCTCATGCACCAGGTGACGGTCTATATATAAGAGTGAAGTGCCATCCGCCTCAGAGCGAACGATATGCGCTTCCCAGAGTTTGTCATAGAGGGTTTTCATATCAAATCCTATCCTGTCCCGTCCAAAACAGCGGCCTTACGGCTACAGCTATGGTTTTATTGGAACACTGTAAAGCCGAGTCATGAAAAAAGGTATTATGCAAAGGAAACAGCTCTCGAATGGGGGCTATCTGGGGGGGTATCTACCAATATGGCGGAGAGGCAGGGATTCGAACCCTGGGAGGGGATAAACCCTCAACGGTTTTCAAGACCGCCGCATTCAACCGCTCTGCCACCTCTCCAGCTCATTCGGCACTTGTCGAATGAGCGAGAAGCATACCTGATTTTGGTGGGGATTTGCCAGCATCAATGGAACCTTTTTTTAGTTGCACTTTCCAATTATTTGAGTATTCTTACTCGCTGGTGTCCGTCTTCCGTTTTGAAGACTAATTTTTTACGTATTTCCAAGAAGGAGAATACAAGCCTATGAACCGCGTTGACTTTTCAGTCGCTAGTCAGGCTGGCTCTACACTTGCCACAAACAAGCTGATCAAGAACACTTACATGCTTCTTTCAGCAACGCTGATCTTCAGTGCCATTATGGCTGCGGTCTCCGTTGTTGTTCAGCCTCCTGGCATGACCTATCTGATCTGCGTCATTGGCAGCATGCTGATCGGCATATTTGTACTGCCAAAAACAGCCAACTCATCTGCTGGCCTTGGGGTTATTTTCCTTATTACGGGACTACTTGGTTTTGGCCTGGGTCCTATGCTCAGCCAGTACCTTGCACTGCCCAAGGGGCCGCAGATTGTTGGCACCGCCTTTGGTGGCACCGGCATCATCTTCCTGACTCTCTCAGGTTATGCCCTCACCTCCAAGCGTGATTTCAGCTTTATGGGGGGCTTCCTGTTTGCAGGCATGATGGTGGTTATACTGGCTATGCTGGCTAACCTTTTCCTGGAGATCCCAGGGCTGGCGCTGGCCATGTCTGCTGCGATCATTCTGCTGATGAGCGGGTTTATCCTGTTCGATACCAGCCGCATGATCAACGGTGGTGAGACAAACTACATCTTTGCCACCTACGGGCTCTATCTGAGCATTTTCAATATCTTCATCAGCCTACTGCACATTCTCGGCATTATGAGTGATGACTGATTTGGGGTAACTCGATAGTTACAATAAAAACCCCGGCATTTTGCCGGGGTTTTTTAGCTTTTGGAGGAGAGAAAGATGTGGATGGAAATCGCCGCTGCTGCGGCATTGGGGATGATGCTGTTCTTTATGTACCCTCGCGCCAAGCACTGGATGGAACACGGCCCCAAGGCTGAAGCAGGTGACTGGCAGGCTGTAGTGCTGCCATTGGCTGCGGTTATCGGTTTTGTCATGCTGCTGATTGCAATGGTGCGGTAGCCGCTAGTGTAGCGTCCTGGACACTACACTAAATCACCTTCAGCCCCCCCATATAGGGGTGCAAGACCTCTGGCACAGTGATATTGCCCTCCGCATCCTGATGGTTCTCCATCACGGCAACCAGGGTACGCCCTACCGCCAGACCGGAGCCGTTGATGGTATGCACCAGCTCCGGCTTGCCCGTCTCCGGGTTGCGCCAGCGGGCCTGTAGACGGCGCGCCTGAAAATCCTGAAAGTTGCTGCAGGATGATATCTCACGGTAGTTGTCCTGCCCTGGCAGCCAGACCTCAAGATCATAGGTTTTGACCGCTGAGAAGCCCAGGTCTCCCGTGCAGAGGGTGACCAGCCGATAGGGCAGCTCCAGCCGCTGCAGCACGCTCTCGGCATGCGCTGTAAGCTGTTCCAGCGCCGCTTCTGACTCTGATGGCCGCACCACCTGTACCATCTCCACCTTTTCAAACTGGTGCTGACGGATCATGCCACGGGTATCTCTGCCGTAAGAGCCTGCCTCACTGCGAAAACAGGGGGTATGGGCCACCCAGCGCTTTGGCATATCGGCATCGTCAATGATCTCATCACGTACCAGGTTGGTGACGGGCACCTCGGCGGTGGGGATCAGGTAGTAGGCCTGTTCGCCTTTGAGTGCAAACAGATCCTCTTCAAACTTTGGCAGCTGTCCGGTGCCCTGCAGGCTCTCGGCATTGACCATGAAGGGGACATAGGTTTCGGTATAACCATGCTCTGCGGTGTGCAGATCCAGCATAAACTGGGTCAAGGCACGCTGTAGTCTGGCCAGTGGGCCTTGCAGCGTTACAAACCGGGAACCGGCAATTTTAGCGCCGGCTTCAAAGTCCATCCCTTTGCTGGCGCCCAGCTCTACATGATCCCTGGGTTTGAAATCAAACCGGGCAGGCTCGCCCCAGCGGCGCTCTTCACGATTATCCGCTTCATCCCTCCCCTCCGGCACATCCGGGTGAGGCAGGTTTGGCAGGTTCAGGCTGATCTCCCGCAGCGCTTGTTGCACGGTTTGCAGCTCATCTTCCACAGCTTTGAGCCGCTCGCCCAGATCAGAGACCTCGGCCAGTAGCGGCTGAATATCTTCACCCGCCGCCTTGGCTCTGCCGATCCCTTTAGAGCGGCTGTTGCGCTCATTTTGCAGCTCTTGAGCGGTTATCTGTAACGCCTTGCGGCGAGACTCCAGTTCCGAAATATGCGCCGTATCCAGCCGCATGCCCCGGCGGGCAAGTTGTTGGGCAACGGTTTCCAGCTCGTTTCTAAGCAGACGGGGATCCAGCATTATCTATTCACCACTATTCACTTGAGCAGGCCAGCTGACGATGTGGCCCGGTTTAATCAATCTATTCAGATGTGCCAGCACCTGTTTGACCTTTTCAGGGCTGTCAAAGAACTCCAGCACCAGCGGCAGATCCAGCGAGAGGTCGATCAGGCTGGAGGAGTGCATCTTTCCAGACTGCCCAAAACCGGCAATCCCACGAAAGGCGGTAACGCCACGCACCTTCTCTTCATCGTGCAGGATGGCCATCAGCTTTTCAAATTGATGCTCACCTTCCGTAAGATAGATACGCACCACGGTTATTTCGCTCGTCTGACTCATCACATCTGTCTCCCGATAATAAGCCCAATCCAGGCGGCACCCACGCAAGCAACGACACTGATGAGCACATTAAGCCCGGCCTTTACAAAATCAGCCTGCTCAATCAAATTCAGCGTCTCGATAGAGAAGGTGGAGAAGGTGGTAAAGGCACCCAAAACCCCAATCAGCAGTGCGGCACGCAGCTCTGGGCTGAGAGCCATCCGCTCCAGCAACAGCACATAGAGGAAGCCCATCAGCAGGGAACCCACGACATTGACCACGAGGGTGCCATAGGGGAATCCCCGTCCCAGCAGGTCATAGACCCCGGTAGAGACCCAATAGCGCATCACGGCACCAATGGCTCCGCCCACTGCAATGGCGAGGATTTGTGTCAATGTCTGACCTGAAAGGTTTTATATTAGAGTTAAGAAGCGGTCTATTTTACACCCACAAAAAAATCTAAGCGATCTGAATATCACTCTTTAGCGATGTGCCAGTAGCGTTTTGCATCTGCCCTGTGGAATTCCGGCGCCATAATCCCTTTGACCGGATGCAGACGATAACGGATTGCCCCTTGGTTCGCAGTGTTAAACACGGTGGCACCGGCGGCCTGCCAACGTCGCACCACCTCGGGTTGCGGGAAGCGGTAACGATTTCGATAGCCGGCAGGCACCAGGGCATAGTCCGGCGCGACGGCAGAGACAAAACTCTGGGTGGATGAGCTCCTGCTGCCATGGTGCGGCACCTGAACAATCTCTGCAGCCAGTTGATCTGGCACATGCTTTAACAGCCAAGATTCGGCCTCCCTCTCTATATCTGCTGTCAGCAGGATTCGTCCGGCAGCATTCTCTACCAGCAGCACACAGGAGGCATTGTTCCCTCTGCTTTGGCTCCCCTCTGCCGGATAGAGGAAACGGAAGGTCACAGCATCCCACTCCCATGCCTCGCTGTTGGTGCATTGGCGGGCGCTGCCCCAGCTGATCTCACCCGGCTCGCCACTCAGAATCTCGCGCACGGGGATCTGTTCAACCAGTTTAGATGCGCCACCGGCATGGTCATTATCGGCATTACTCAATATCAGCCGGTCAACATACGATATGCCCTGCTCATGCAGAAAGGGCACCACCACCGCAGAGCCTGCATCAAAATCATCCGAGAAACGCGCACCTGCATCAAAGACCAGCGTGTGGCGCTGGGTTTGAATGATGGCAGAGAGCCCCTGCCCCACATCCAGCAGCGTAAACCAGAGCTCTCCAGCCAGCGGGGAGTTTGGCCGCACCAAGAGCAGCGGCAACAGGAAGATCAGACCCAGCCAGCGCCCCGGCAGCCCTGCCGGAGCCAGCAGCAGCAGGACACCCAGTGCAGCGGGCAGCCAGCTCCAGCTGGGGATTCCGCCCTGCTCCCAGGCTGAAAAAGGTTGTGATGCCACCCACTCAAGCGCGCCAACGGCCGCTTTAAGCAGCCAGGCAAGCGGCCACAGCACCCATCCACCCAGCCCCTCAGAGAGCAGTAGCAGCAGGCTGCCAAGCAGCGCCAAAGGCACCACCAGCAGGCTGAACAGCGGTACCGCCACCATATTCACCAAAGGTGCAAACAGCGAGACCTGCATCCCCCAGGCCAGCAACAGCGGTGCCAGCCCTATCGCCACCACCCACTGCACCCGTCCCCATTTTGCCCACAGCCCGGCTCTGGAGAGATGGCCGGATACCCCGTACAGAATGACAGCCACAGCAACGAATGAGAGCCAAAAGCCGGCCAGCATTACCGACTGCGGATCAACCAGCACCACCAGCAGTAGTGCCACCGCCAAGAGATGCAGTGGCTGCTGTTGCCGTCGCAGCAAGATGCCGCCCATTACCACCGCCAGCATAATCAAGGCGCGCTGGGTAGGCACCGCAAAACCCGCCAGGGCGGCATAAAACAGCGCAGCCAGTATGGCACTGATGGCCGCTGCCTGCGGTGCCGGCAGATAGAGACAGAACCGTGCTGAGCGGCTCCAAAGCCTGCGAAAAAGAAAAAAGACCAGTCCGGCAATGATCCCTATATGCAGCCCTGAAATGGCCACCAGATGATTGGTGCCGGTACGGGCCAGCAGATCCCACTGCTCGCGGCTGAGGCCACTGCGCTCCCCAATCACCAGTGCGACAATGATTCCCGCCACAGACGGATCTGCAACGGCATGGTAAATCTTATCCCGAAGGGATTGCCGCAGTGACTGAAGAAGATAGAGTGAATTGCTCTCCGCCAGTTTTCTGTTTTTCAGACTCTCCCGCACATAACCTGTGGCATGGATGCCCTCTCGAAACAGCCAGCCCTCATAATCAAAACCACCAGGATTCATAAACCCATGAGGCCTGCGCAGACGCACCTGTAGTTGCCAGCGTTCGCCGACCTTCAGCCGTGGCGCATTTCGGTACCAGTTGAGCCGAACCGTCCCTGATACAGGGTAGTGTTCACCCCGATCATGCAGCTTTTCAAGCTCAAACCGGAACCGTGTACGCAGCCCCCGCTGCTCGGGTAATGAGACAATGACCCCTTCAGCAAGCAGATCCCTGCCTTCCATCAGCGGATCAAGCGCATTGCTCAACAGCCAGTGCGCCTGCACCAGCGCCCATAAAAAACCCAGGCAACCGAAACAGAGCAGCCGCAGCCACGCAAAGCGAAATGCAAAGAGGAGAAAAGGGAGTGAAAAAACCCACCACAGCGAGGGTAGCTCAGCCTGAAACTGGAGGAGAAGTACGCCAACAACAAATGCGGCAACAGCCTGGATCCAAATCATGTCCCGTCCCTGGATAACATGCCGCTGCTGCACTCCTTAACAATGAGCCGAATCAAAATCTGATCGTATAAAAACCAGCTTATAACGCAATAGAATCAGGTTATCATTACAGCCAGTTTATAACCATTGAATAGTGCTCCCCGCCGCACAATGAGCATCACAACCCACGAGAACAACTATGCAAAACCGCTGGAATGATCAGGATGCCGCCCGCCACACCACCGACCTTGCCCTGCGGGTCTACAGCTCTCGCCTGTTGGGGCAGGACAGCACCCTGGTGCTGCACGGTGGGGGTAACACCTCGGTAAAGGTCACGCAGACCAATCTGGTCAGTGAAGAGGAGGAGATCCTCTATGTAAAGGGCAGCGGCTGGGATCTGGCAACCATCGAAGAGGCCGGATTCGCTCCGGTACGCATGGCGCATCTGCTGAAGCTGGCTCGGCTGGAGCGCCTGACCGATCCGCAGATGGTCAATGAGTTAAAGACCAGCATGACGCTGGCATCCGCCCCCTCCCCTTCGGTTGAGACGATCCTGCACGCCGCCCTGCCTTACAAGTACGTTGACCACACCCACGCCGATGCCGTGGTGACGATCACCAACAGCCGCAACGGGCTGGCGCGCATCCAGGAGATCTACGGGGAGGATATGGTCATTATCCCCTATGTGATGCCTGGTTTCGATCTAGCCCGGCTCTGTGCCGAACGCTTTGCCGCAGAGGCCAGCGAAAAGACCATCGGCATGATTCTGATGAACCACGGCATCTTCTCCTTTGGCGAGAGCGCCAAGACCTCTTATGACCGGATGATCGAGCTGGTCGCCCGTGCCGAGGAGTACCTCAGAGCCAACAGCGCCTGGGATCTGCCCACCCCAGCCGCCACCCGCCCCAGCAGATCACTGCGGGAAGAGATCAGCGCACTGCGCCAGGAGATCTCGGCTGCAGCCGGTCACCCCATGCTGCTCTCCACCGACATGACACCCGCCTGTCTCGCTTTTGCGCAGCGTGAAGATATTGCCAGCCTCTCTCAACAAGGGCCTGCCACCCCCGATCATGTCATCCGTACCAAACGGTTACCGCTGCTGGGGCGGGATGTGGCAGGCTACACGGCCGCCTATCGCCGCTATTTTGAGGAGAACAGCAAGCTCTCCAAAGATCAGAAAACCATGCTCGACCCGGCACCTCGCATGCTGCTCGACCCTGAACTGGGTCTTTGTAGCATAGGCCGCCGTGCCAGGAATGCCGCCATCATCAACGACATCTACCACCACACCCTGGAGATCATCCAGCGCGCCAGCCTGCTGGGCGGTTATCAGGCGCTTCCGGCTCGTGATATCTTCGATGTGGAGTATTGGGATCTGGAGCAGGCCAAGCTGCGCAAGGGGGGAACACCACCTCCATTCAGCGGCGAGGTGGCACTGGTAACCGGCGCGGCATCTGGCATAGGCAAGGCCTGTGTCGATGCCCTGCTGGCGCGTGGCGCTGCCGTGGTCGGGGTGGATATCAACCCTGAGATTGAAACGCTCTTTCAGCGCCCGGATTTTCTTGGCCTGGTATGCGATCTGGCCGATGAGGCGCAGATCACGCAGGCACTGGAGAGTGCGGTACGCCGTTTCGGCGGCCTGGATATGCTGATTCTAAATGCGGGCATCTTCCCCAGTGGTTGCCGTATCGAGGCATTGGCAACAGAGCAGTGGCGCAGGGTGCTCAACATCAACCTGGATGCCAATCTGATCCTGATGCGCGAATCCCATCCCCTGTTGAAACGGGCACCTGCCGGTGGCCGGGTGGTGATCATCGGCTCTAAAAATGTGCCTGCCCCCGGCCCGGGAGCCGCTGCCTACTCAGCCTCAAAGGCTGCACTCAATCAGCTGGCACGGGTAGCTGCGCTGGAGTGGGGCGCTGATGGCATCCGCATCAACTCCCTGCACCCGGATGCGGTATTCGACACGGCGCTGTGGAGCGATGAGCTCTTGCAGAGTCGCGCAACTCACTATAACCTCACGGTTGAAGCGTACAAACATAAAAACATTTTGCAGGTAGAGGTCTGTAGCAGTGACGTGGCCAGCCTTGCAGCCGAGATGTGTGGCTCCCTGTTTGCCAAAACCACTGCCGCACAGATCCCCGTAGATGGCGGCAATGACAGAGTCATATAACCTCAAGGAATAGCTATCGTGCCCACAGTGAGTGAAAAACGCCCCACACTTGAAGATGTCAACAAGGCCCTGGATGAGTTAAACAATGCCATCATCGACCACACCAAGTGGGTTGCATCCTGGAGCCGCAGTGCAATCTGCCACACCCCGATCTCTGATGAGTATCGCTCTGGGCGCTTCAGCCATGAGTGCAAATTTGGCCAGTGGTATTACAGCGCGCACCACGATTTTCTAAGGGAGAACCTGGAGTTCATCACCCTGGAGAAGCTGCATGACAAGATGCACAACAGCGTGCACCGGATCATCAATAAAATATCCTCAGGCAAAAACCTCCCTGCAAGCGAATATGACATCTTTCTGAAACATGAGGTGCTTTTTGCCACAGCATTGGCAAAGTTAAGGGATGACCTGCTCGGCCTCTCCCACTCATACGACTACCTTACCGGCACGCTTAACCGCCAGGCTTTTTTTCAGCTGTTAAGCCAGGAACATGCCCGCATTAAACGGACATCTGATTTTTGCTGCCTGATGCTGGTGGATATTGATCACTTCAAGAGGGTCAACGATCAGTATGGGCATAAGGCCGGGGACACTGTTCTGCGTTATATCGCAGATTTTCTCAACAGCAACCTGCGCCCCTATGACCTGACCTGCCGCTTTGGTGGCGAGGAGTTTCTGGTCTGCCTGCCCAACACCACAGTAGGCATCGCCCGAACCGCTATTGAACGATTGAGAGAGAAGATCAGCCAGGCCAGGATTCAGGTTGCCGATGGTGTTGAGATCCAGATCACCGCCTCATTCGGGATCAGCCTGTTATCTGCTGATGAAGATTGGAGTATCGCGATTGAGCATGCAGATGAGGCCATGTACCAGGCCAAGGCCAGAGGCAGAAACCGGGTTGTTGTCTGGAAAGAGGCGTTTCAGGAGTGACCTATGGCCTTCTGGCATAGACCTCATCAAACAGCGCCTCCAGCTTTATATTGATGCCTCGCAGCTGATCGATCACCTGTTTCGCCCAATCAAAGTACTCACGCCTTCTTTGCAGGCTCCACTCTGGCGGCGGACACTCGGCGACATCCCTTAGGTTGCAGATCTTGTCGGCAAGTTTTACCAGTTTGGCCTGATCACTGATGTGGGCAGCATGTTCGATCTGTAGCTGCTTTCTTTCCGCCTTTGACTGGCTGAAGTCATCTGTAACCTCCATCACGATCCGACTGATGCGCTCTCCAAAAACCTGCGCCAACTCTGCCTGGGTGGTTTCGGTATCCTCTACTGTATCGTGCAGCAGCGCACTGCAGACGACCTCTACATCAATGATGTCCGCCTCGCAGCTAAGCACCTCAGCCAGCGCAATGGGGTGGTTGATATAGGGGGAAGCCGCCGGGTCTTTGCGGCGCTGATCCCGATGCTTTCTGGCAGAAAAGGCCAGCGCCTTAAAAATCGTTGCCAGATGCTGCTGTTCTACCCTGTTAACCATCAGTGAACAGTCTTTGGAGTTCCACAACATTGACCAAATGGCTTTCCGCTGCCACATGGGCAGGGCTCACCTTGCGCTACATATTCAGCGGCCATCTGCTCTTTTTCATCCGGCTCCAGCATTGCAATATAGAGAGCGCGTCCCATGTGTGCATAGCTCGCCATGGCATCATCAAACACACTGAGTACGTTCTCCGCCAGTTCCACAACAGAATGCCCTCCTGTCAACACCTCTTCACAGTAGGCTTCCGCCAGTCTTATATCTGCAAAAAAACTCTGCACCATCAGGCAGGATACCAGCTCCTCTTTCCATTCATCCTGAATGAGGCTGCCCCAAACATCTTCAAGATATGTATGCCCAATCAAAAAGCCATTGGCCCATTGGGCCAATGGCGCACCATCACAGAAGTTCTCCATTGCCGGTGATGCCGGGCCACAGCCTGGAGGCATAGCCGGGCTGCCATCCAGCACCTGCTGATTGCATTGTCCGTAGAGCGCCATAATCGCCCCGGTAATAAGGTTGGCCTCTTCAGCATCATGAAAATTGGCCTCCTCATTGGCAAATATCATTGGCATCCAGTCACTTGGAGGGATCATCTCCGGTGAGCAGGTTATCGTATACAGAAAGCCCAGCAACTCATTGTAGGTCAGGGTATCCTCTGGGCGATCTGCTGACTCTAAAAAAGCGCGAAGCCTGTCAAAGGCCTCAGGGGCGGGTTTCTCGAAAAATGTCATGCGTTTTTTCTCTTAATCATCTGTGGTAAGCCACTGTAATAACAGAGCTATTGAATGCCATTCGGTTTCTGTCTGTGAACCTCATTGATGCCCGACAGGATCAGCTGGAGCTTCCCAGTGCGGGTATGCTTTTTTATTGCTGCCTCCCGGCGGCTGGCGGAGCTGCGTGTGTGGCCATTTTCAACATAGACCACCCTTTTGGGGCTGTGACCACGAAAAAATTTGGCGCCGCGTCTGTTTAAATGCTGAGAAAAACGTCTCTGAATATTATTGGTGATCCCGGTATAGAGGGAGTCGTTGGTGCACTGAATAATATAAACAGACCAATCCATCATCCGATCTATTTTATCATACCCGCCACCAGCCAGACCCGGCTTCAAATCATCTCATCCTGAAACCAGCATTTCACCTCATCCACCCGCTCTCTCAGCTCATGCTCCAGATAGGGCTTGGCAGGCGCTACTCCCCAGACGGGCGCAGGCCATGCCAGATCACTCCGGTAGCGCACAACATGGTGAATATGCAGCTGTGGAACCATGTTTCCCAGTGCTGCAATATTGATTTTGTCTGCCCGAAATCTCTCCGCAAGCAGCTTTGCCAACCGGCTGGATTCACTCATAAGCTGCTGTTGCTCTTGCGGCAGGAGTTGAAAGATCTCACTCACATCATCCCGATCCGGCACCAAGATGAACCACGGGTAGTTGGCATCCTTCATCAGGAGCAGGTGACAGAGCGGAAAGCGTCCAATAACGGCACAATCCTGTTGCAGTTGATGGTGGATTTCAGCCATTTTCAATGCCCTGTAGTTTTCTGCACCGATGAAAGGTTCGTTTCAAGAGAGTTACTGGCTATAATCCCACATCCCGCGCAATTGGCAACTAGGAGCCTGTCTGAGAATAGAAATCATGGTGAGGGGATGCTGGTTTGAGTTAGATTTTTTCATTATTTGAGGCGAATATTGGACATATTTAACGAAAATAATGGAAGAATCTGGCCAAATCCAGC
>Ga0256839_1003480_pt1 | contig 16211 bp, 10 predicted proteins | sample 354166metaG_FD_185968 | JGI IMG/M metagenome (GOLD analysis project Ga0256839, IMG submission 185968) | Hydrothermal vent microbial communities from Mid Atlantic Ridge, Atlantic Ocean - 354-166 | ecosystem: Environmental > Aquatic > Marine > Hydrothermal vents | place: Atlantic Ocean: Mid... | reverse complement strand
CTGACCGGTTGGGGCGCCGCATCCAGACCGGTCGTCGCCTTGACGATACCCCGCGCCTCCCGCCGGCCCATGGTCAGCGCCTCTTGGGCCGCCATGGACGGTTGAAAAACCTCTGATGCCGTCTCCATTTCCGGCGGGGTGACGCGGTCGTCGTGGCGCAGATAGAGGGTCTGGGTGGGATAGGCGTACTCCACACCGAGGCGTTTCGCCAGGCGCAGGCAGTCCATGAGGAAGCGGTGCCGCTCACGCAGTTCGGTACTCCAGTCGGGCGTCTCCCAGAACACATAGACCAGCACCTCCAGTGCCGAAGCGCCGAATTCGTTCAGATAGATATGATAATAATCCTTGCGCATATAGGGGTGCAGGCGCACCAGTTCCCTCACCCCCTCGCAAAAGGCATCGATACGCTCCGGTGGCGTCTCGTAGGCCAGGGCCAGCATGGTTTTCATGCGCCGGTAACGGCGCTTGCCCATATTGTCCACATTGGCGGTAATAAGGGTGGAGTTGGGAACCGACACCAGGGAGTTGTAGAAGGTGCGGATGCGCGTGCTGCGAAAACCGATGGTCTCCACCGTGCCCTCGATATCGCCGATGATCACCCAGTCACCGACATGGAAGGTCTGGTCCAGCAGCACGGTCACGGAACCGAACAAGTTGCCCACCACGTCCTTGGCCGCGAGGGCGAAGGCCAGACCACCCAGGCCCAATCCAGCCAGCAGGCTGGTGACATTGATATTGAGATTGTCCGCCACGAACACCAGGCCCAGGATGGTGACGAAGACCTTGAGAATGCGCTTGACCAGCGGCACCAGGGCATCGTCCAGTTTACCCGCGGTGCGCTGGGCGCGGTCGATGAGAAAGGCGCCCAGCAGATCGACCAGGCGGTAGGCGGCCCACACCCCGGAAATCCCGGCCAGGAACTTGACCGACACCAACAGCACCACCAACACGTCTTCCGTCAGCCCCAGCGCATTGAGTCCCGCCCACCACACCGCGGCCATGGCCATCAAGCCCAGGGGACGCAGCATGGTATCCGGCACATCGCGGAAAGCACCTGCGGCATAACGCCTGCGCCAGAGCCTGACGCCCCCACGGAGAACGACCGAGATAAGCTTGTCCAGCACCACCCCGACCGTGATAATCAGAAGAATCCCCAACCACTGCCAGTGTTCGAGCACGAAGCCTTCCCGCTTGAGGCTTTCGGGCAGGGCATTGCGAATACGCAGATTGAGGGGTAGAAATTCACCCTCAACGCCGCCGATCACCGCCACTTTCTTCTTCTCCGCCAGGCCGTCGAGAATGGCGGGCAACGCTGCGATGGTCTCCGCGCTGAACAACCACCCTTCGTTCTCCTTGAAGACAAGGGCCACCTGCCCCTGGGGGTAGGTTTGAAAAACGAAAGGCTGGCCCGAAGTGCGGGTTGCAAAACGCTTGATATCGGGTGCGCGCGTGCGCTCGATGACTTCCAGCAGCAGCCAGGCGAGATCACGGCCCTTCTCCTTGCGCACCAGGGGACTGATGCCGGAAAGGTCCAGGGTCGACGCGGCGCGGGTCATCATCTCGTCCTGCCCCGCCTTGACGGCTTCCATGGCCTTGAGGAAGGTCTCCATGGTGGCGCGCGGCGTCTTCAGGGTCTCCGGTATGGGGGGTGGCGCAGGAGGCGCAGCATCGGCGGACGCCGCATCACCCTGGGCATATGCGGATGAGCTGAAAACAAACAACAGCAGCAGGATGGAAAAAACAATAAAGACGCGATGAATCACTGGCCTCCGGTTCATCATTGTACTCACCATGGAAACCACCGCTTCATTGCCAAGCAATTACTTCGTAGCCCTTGGCCGCCTTGCCTGCCGCTTCCAGGGTAGTATTGGGATAGAGAACAGGCTGCACCGCTTTGGTGGCGCAGGCACCCGACATGAGGATCAACCCGGCGAGGAGCACCTTTCCTATGCTTCCCGCGACAATTGGCAGACCTGCGGATACCATCAATTCTTAAACATATTCCTTAACTGCACGGCCCGGACGAGGTGAAGAGAAATCCGGGATTCAGGCGTTTTTCATGCGCCATGCGACATATTCACCTGTACAATTAAAACAGTTGTGAGGTAATTTTTCCACCGCAATATCGAACCAGCGGATATGCAGGAGGCCTAAGTGAAGGCGGCAATCGGAATACTGGTGGCACTCATCTTGTGGGCGGGAGCAGGCGTTGCTCAGGCAAGCGGCGAACTCGTCACCGTAGAAACATCCTATCAGGAAGTGACACTGACCGGCTTCACCCGCGCGCGCGCCACTCTGCGCCTGGTGGCGGAAGAGGCAGGCCGCTTTGCCTTCGTGAACGCCGAAGTCGGCGACGTCATCTCAGAAGGACGGCATTTCGGCTGCCTGGACACGACCTATGTCGACCTGGACATCACGGCCAACCACGCCCGCCAGGAACGTCTGCGAGCCGATGTGGACTACTACACCAGGCAGGCGGAACGGCTCGGCAAGCTGGTTGACAAGAACACCACGGCGCAGGCCGAACTGGACGACATGGTGCGCCGCAGGGCTGGCGCCAAGGCCGAATTGGCCGAAACCCGGGCGCGGCTGCGTGAGCTGACAGAACGCAAGCGGCGTCATTGTATCACTGTCCCCGCCGGCTGGACCGTAACGGAACGGCGGGTGGAACCCGGCCAGTGGGTAGCCGCTGGCGAACCCGTGGGGCAGGCGGGGGATTTCACCGGATTACTGGTCCCCTTCGCCCTGAGCCATGAGGAAGTGAAAGCCCTGCGGGCGCAACAGGATGACCTGCAGGTAGAGTTGCTGGACGAACAACGCCTGGTGCCCGCACAAGCCGTTCACTGGAACCCCGCCTTCGATGAACAGACACGCAAGACTGCTGTAGACCTCGCCTTGAAGGAAGGCATTGCGGAGAGGCGTGGCGGCCTGCGCGTGGCGCTGACCCTGCGCCTGCCTGACCCCAGCGGTGCGCTGCTGGCGCCCAGGGAGGCCCTGGCGGAGCGTTTCGGGCAATTCTGGGTCCTGGGAACAAATGGCAGGGAACTGCCCGTCGTCTATCTGGGCGACCTGGAATCCGACAGCAAGGTTTTTGCGCGCATCATCTCCGACGGCCTCGCGGCAGGCGACCGGATCCGCCTGCGCTGATGGAAAACCTCGTCCGCTTTTCCCTCAAGCAGCGGGTGTTCTACAACCTGCTGTTCGTCATGCTCATCGTGGCCGGCAGCTTCGCCTTTTTCAGCCTGCCGGCGGAACGCTATCCCAACGTGCACTTCGGCGAGGTCAATGTATCCACCCAGTTCCCCGGCGCCTCCCCCGAGGAAGTCGAGACCCTGGTGACGCGCAAGATCGAGGAAGCCCTGGAGTCTATCGAGGATCTGGAATGGATCTCCGCCACCTCCTTCCGGCAGCGCTCCTATGTGCGCATGAAATTCATCGACGACGCGGACTACGACACGCTCTTCGACGAAGTACGCTTCCGCGTCCTCAACGTCCTGGATGAACTGCCCGCCGAGATCGACCCGCCCGTGGTATGGGAGGCCCTGGTGGACGACTATCTGCCGGTCGTGGTGGTCAACCTGGCCGCTGATCTCGACAACCATGTACTGGCAAAAATGGCGGACAGCCTCAAGACGCCTCTCAAGCAGGTCCATGGCATCAAGGACGTGAGAATAGCCGGAGAATATACCCGCGAGTTTCATGTCCAGCTCGACCCCCGCAAGCAGCGCGCCCTGGGCGTCAGTTTCGACGAAGTGGCGCAGGCGCTGCAGGAAGCCAACCTGTCCATACCCGCCGGCGACTTCAGCAATCATTCCGGTGAGTTCACTGTCAAGGTGGACGGGAAATTCCGCAGCCGCGACCAGGTATTGTCCACTATCATCCGCCATGACGCCGATGGCAGTTTCGTCAGGGTAGGCGACGTGGTCAGCCGCGCCGGGCTCGCCTACCGCGATCCCGTCATCATTTCCTCCATCAACGGGAAAAACGCCCTCGCCCTGCAGATCATCAAGGCGGAACATGGCAACGCCCTGGATATCAAGGACGATGTTCTTGCCATCCTGGAGGAACTGCGCCCCATGTTCGAGCGCGAGGGCGTGGAACTGGTGCTGACCCAGGACTCCACCGTCTATATCAAGGACGCCCTCAGCACCCTGGGTATGAACATGCTGGTGGGCATGATTCTGGTCGCGCTCATCCTGTGGTATTTCATGGGCGCACGCAACGCGGGCCTGGTGACCATCGGCATTCCCTTTTCCTTCATGATCACCATGCTGCTGATGTATCTCACAGGCAACAGCCTCAATGAAATCACCCTTTTCGCCTTCGTGCTGGTCACCGGCATCATCGTCGACGACGCCATCGTCGTCACGGAAAATATCTACCGTCACGTGCAGGATGGCGCCGAACTGCGCCAGGCCATCGCCAAGGGCACGGCGGAGGTTGCCCTGCCGGTAATCTCCGCCACCATGACCACGGTGGCGGCCTTCCTTCCCATGCTGATCATGACCGGCAGCACGGGCGAGTTCTTCGCCCAGATACCCAAGGTGGTCAGTTTCGCCATCATCGCCTCTCTCATCGAGTGCCTGCTGATCCTGCCCATCCACTATCTCGATTTCGGACCGGACGCCGGAAACAGGAAAGCCGGCCCGGAAATGCACAGGGACAACGCCCTGCTGGCCCTGCTGCGCACCCTGACCACCCGTATCCTGACCCTTACCCTGCGCTATCGCCTGCGCAGCGTGGCGCTGGTGCTGGTGGCTTTTTCCGTCTCCCTCGTCATCCTGGGCCTGTCCGTCTCCGGCAAGGCCTCCCTCATCCGCATTCAATTCTTTCCCGATGACTACCGTCTCTACTATGTGGATCTCGTCGGCCCCAGCAGCACCCCCATTGAGGAAATCGACCGGCGCATCAAGGCGGTGTCCGAATTCATTCTCGCCGACGGACCCGGCATGGCGCGCTCCACCGCCGGTTTTGCCGGCTTCATCGTCAATGACGACTACGAACAGATCTTTGGCGACAATCGCGGCACCGTCATGGTTTCCATGCCGCCCACGGACCAGCAGGATTTCGACGACCCCCTGCAGCACCTGGACTGGATGCGCGAACGACTCAAACCGGCGTTCGAAAAAGACGGCTTTCATATCCGCGTCCATGCTCAAAAAGACGGCCCGCCCGCCGGCAAGGACATCAATGTACGCATCCTGGGCAATGACCAGCAAACCATCGACAATCTGGCGGACGAGTTGCTTGCCTTCATGCGCGAGAAACCCGGCCTGGGTGAGCATCTGGTGGAGCTGGAAGACGACCGAGGCCAGCCCAGGCGCGTACTCCACTTCCGCGTGAACCACGAAGCGGCCAGTGAATACGGCCTGGACAGCGCGCAGGTTGCGCGCCTCGCGGCCAGTGTGCTGGACGGGCGTTATATCGGGAAATACCGCCTCAGCGACGAGGAAGTGGATCTCAAATTATCCATAGACACCCTGAGCCTGCCCGACCCGGCCGATGGCCTGCGCATCCCCCTGGTCGAGGCAGCCAGCGGCCCCGTCCTGCTGGCCGACGTCACCCGCCTCGAGGCCTATAACGAAGCGGGCGATCTCAACCGCTACCAGGGGCGCCGCTCCATCAGCATCAAGGCCAATATCCGCGCCGGCGCCCCCACCTCCACACCTGTCGTAGTCGCCGCCGTGAAGGACCACTATAAACGGATCCGTGACCAGCATCCTGGCGCCACGGTGATCTTCGGCGGCGAGCACGAAGACACCCAGCGTTCCTACCAATCCCTGGCCTATGCCTTCATCATCGCCGTGCTCGCCATGTATCTCATTCTGGCCACCCAATTCCAGTCTTATCTGCAACCACTGATCATTCTCTCAGCCATCGTGTTCGCCCTCATCGGCGTAGTATTCGGCAAACTGCTGACTCAATCCCTGTTCACCGTCAACAGCTTCATCGCCGTCATCGGCGTCGCCGGCGTCGTGGTCAACGATGCCCTGGTACTCATCGACTTCATCAACAAGCGCTACCGGGAAGGCAGGAGCCGCCGTGAGGCCATCGAGATGGGTGTTCGCATACGCCTGCGGCCCATTGTGCTCACCACCCTGACCACCACGCTGGGCCTGCTGCCCATGGCCATCGGCTTCCCCAGCTACTCTCTGGTGTGGGGCGCCATGGCCTCCACCTTCGTCGCCGGACTGGCCACGGCCACCGCGCTGACCCTGTTCATCGTGCCGGTACTGTGGGACCTGCTGCAAGGCTGGGAGGAGCATCGAAAAAAAGCCCGCCCTGCTGACACAGGGCGGGCTTTTGATTAGGGCCTGTTTTTTTATTGAGGTCAGTTACCCTGCACAACCCCCTCGATGACCGCCGGCGCATCGCTAATATCAGGCTTGTCGGCCAAAGTGATATTTACCGTACCGATCTCCGTGGTCGTTGGCAGGGGCAGATCACTGTCGGTGGGCGCGGTGAGCGCGGAACAACTGCTCATGGTGGCCGCTTCGCGCATGGTCTGCTCCTTCTCCACGCCCTTGACGACATACATGTCGCCAGTGCCAAACATGGCGCCATCGGCCAGGGTAAAGGCTGCCGTCCAGCGGCCACCGTCCTGCTCCACCCATGGGATGCCCCACAGCTCGCCCTGACCACCATACTCCAGCAGGAAGGTCTGGCCATAGTAGTCGGATGCGGCAGAGTTACCACCGGCATTGGCGTCTTCCGCCGAGGAGAACTGGAAGGGGATCTGCAGGGGCGGATCGAACTCCACGAAGGTGCTGGAGCCCTGCTCCTTGACAGCAAAGGTCTTGTTCCATTCGTTGCTGCCTGTTTCCCAACGATAGGAGACGGCCTCATCCCAGGCATCCCAGACATTGGCCAGGGTGGTGCCCGAGATGACGAAGGGACCTGCTGTCATGCCCCAGTCAAAGATCGAACCCTGCTGAGGCTTGACGCCGTTGGCCAGGATCACCTTCTTGCCCCCGTTGGCGGGATCACCATCATAAAGGGTGAGATCAGAGCGCTGCAGGTAGTAAGTGACCGCAGGCGACGTGGTATCCGCGGCATCTGCCAGATAGATATTATCATTGTCCAGGTCCGTCTGGGAGATATCCGACGCGAGACACTGCAGATAGCAGTCAAAGGCCACGACGCCGTCCTGATCGGGATCGTTGGTGGTATTGAACATCTCGGCGATCGCCGTATTGGAATTGACGAAGGTCTCCTTGAAATAGGTCAGGGTCGTACCGCCACCCACATAGTTGACGTTGCCACCCAGCCCCTGGGACCAGAGCCCCATCCACTCGCCATCGGCGGGCGTGACATTCACCGGCGTATCACCTGTGTTGCCATCCCCGTTCAGGTCTGTGCTCGCCTGGCGGGCGCCCTGGGAGTAGTCATAACGGGCGATGGCGTAGAAACCTGCCCCCGGTACGCTTGTCGTACCATCGGCAAGCATATTATCGGCCGTGTATTCCACCATGAATTCGTTGCCCGTATTGTTATCCCAGTAATCGAAGCCCATGCCATCCAGGCTGGAGAGAGACACCGTCACGCGCTCGTTCTTGATCAGCTTGCCGGGCGCCTGCACCAGCTCATAGGTGGTGCTGGTGCTCGAACCGAATTCCTGCCGGGTCACCGTGGTCAGCGTGCTGGTGTCGACCGAATCCGGCAACCACAGCCCCCAGTACCCGATCCAGCCAAACACTGATGAGCCGTTGACATCCACGGTGATGGGGAATCCGGAATTGACCTCCACCCGCTGCCCGGCGCTTGCCCCAGTGGGCAGATTTTTCCCTGAATAATAGAGATTATAGCGCCACACATTGGTATTGAAGTCGTTACGGTCCAGACACATCTGGCTGGGAACCATCTGCTGGGTCTGCTCGTCCAGCACGTTTCCGTCACGCAGCAGGAAGTTGGCATCGAAGGCAATGGCATAGTCATTACCGAAGTTCTGATTGGGATTGCTGTCGGGCACAAATGAACTCGACGTGCGCGCCGTGCCACTGTCGCCGCCACCGTCATTGAAAATGACATTGGTCTTGGTGGAAAAGGTCCCCGCGCACTGGGGATCACCGCCGCAATCGTCCTCGCCGGTCAGGATCAGCTTGAACTGCGGCTTCCCGCTGCTGTTGGCGTTGGCCGGATCCGTGTTGGCGTCCACCGTGAACAGGCTGCCGGTCATGGTGGTGTTGCCCTGGGAATCGACACCCTGGAAGTTCATGCGGAAGCTGCCGAAGGGCTGGGTGGCGCTGACGCCCGCGTAGGCCATGATTTCAACCAGTACAGTCTGGTCATCCCCCGGCTCGTTGCTCGGCGGCACCCAGAGCCGTATGATCTGCGGCTCGCTGTTGCTGGCGCGGGTGGACTTCACCGTCCACAGGGACATTTCCGTCGACTGGCCACTGGATTGCCCCGTGGCCTCGCTGGTGTTCTCCCCCTGCTGGCATTTCACCTCATCGATGAGGGCCGTATATTCGCCGTTGCCGCCCACATTGACCATCTGGTCCGCCGCGGTCTGCCCCATGTAGCAGAGGATCTCATTCACCAACTGCAGCGGCTCCAGTGACTCGTCCCAGACCCATACGCTGACCGGATCCGTGCTGTAGTCCGTACCCGCGCTTTCATGCAGCACGCCCGATACGCCATTGTAATCGATCAAAACGCCACTGACCTGGCCGCTGTCCTGGGCGCTCACGACACTCATGGCGCTGGGCATCTCCACCCCGGTCACTACGCCGGTGGGTGTATTGATAGTGCTGCTACTACCACCTCCGCCACCACAACCCGCAAGCGCGAGCCCTGCCAGGCTCCCCAAAATAATTAGTCTGTACATATACCCTCCTCTACAGGAAGTGCCTGCCAGGCAATTCCTGTATGATGTGGACCGTTATCGACGGCAAATAAGATAAACACCCATAAACTTGCCGGATATTTCCAATGGTTATCGGAAAGATTCGGGGCAGCTTGAGAAATAAGGGAGAAAATATCCCCCTCAGAAATGAAAGAAGCCTGCCGAACTACTGCTGGTCTTGGTCAGGCCAAAGGGCAGCCAGTGGAATGGGTGCCACCCACCATCTCTGCCAAGTGAAATCCGCGGCTGGCGCCAGTGCTGGGCTCACCGGGTCAAGCCCGCCGCACATTGCATAGAAAGAGTCCGGGATACACGGACAGTGAAATGTCTATCAGACTTTCACCGTGCCGCCGCCGGGCAGCGGCGGCAACGCCCGCGGCTTGCCATCCCTGTCGATAGCCACATAGACAACCGTGGCCTCGGTCACCTTGATGCACTCGATGACCCCTTCTTTCACCCGTTGCACATAGACTTCGACGAAGACGCTCATGGAGGTGCGCCCCTCACTGACTATCTCGGCATAGCAGCTCAGCAGGTCGCCCACGAAAACCGGCTTCTTGAATTCGAATGAAGTCACCGCGCGGGTGACGATGCGGCCGCAGGCGCGCATCTCGGCCGGAATACTGCCCGCGATATCCACCTGAGACATGATCCAGCCGCCGAAGATGTTGCCGCCCTTGTTGCTCGCCGCCGGCGTGGCCGGTACGCGGATCTGGGGCATCCTGCCTTGCGGCAATCCCGTGCCGCTAATGTCCTGCATACATGGCCTCGATATCGTCAGCACATGCCTCCATCACCTTGGCGCGCCTGATTTTCAGCGTCGGAGTCAGGAAGCCGTTCTCCACGGTCCATGGATCCAGATAGAGGGTCACGCAACGAATTTGCGCATAGCCTGGAAAGTCCTTGATACATCTGGACAAACGGTCCAGCACGACCTTGGTGATCTTGTTCTCGCACAAGCAACCGGGGTCCCGGGGGTCCACGCCCATCTCTCTGGCGAGCACGGCCCAATGTTCGGAATTCAACACCACCAGAGCACTCAGGTACGGCAGGCCCTCACCGATCACCACCACCTGCTCGAAGAGGCCATCGAGGGTAATGGCCATTTCCATGTCGGCAGGAGGGACCTTTTCTCCCGTGGCCAGAACAATGATATCCTTGAGGCGCCCCGTTATATAAAGATGACCGTCCGGGTCCATGCGCGCCTTATCGCCAGTACGCAGCCAGCCATCTTCGGTGATTACCTCCCTGGTCGCTTCCTCGTTCTTCCAGTACCCCAGCATGACGCTGTCACCACGCGCCTGCAGTTCATCGTCCTCCCCAATACGCACTTCCACGCCGGGCAATGGCGTGCCGATACTGGAAGGGATGTTGTCATCCAAACGGTTGACGGAAATCACCGGGCTGAATTCCGTCAGGCCATAGCCCTGTATCAGGGGTAAGCCCAGGCCAATGAACAGCCGCGCCACGTCAGACGATAGAGGGGCGCCGCCACAAATGGCAACTCGCAATCGCCCGCCCAGCCTTGCCAGCACCCTGGAAGCCACCAGCTTGTCCAGCAACGGCCACATCAGCAGTTTGACGGACCATCCGGCCCGGCCCTGCTGGTGTTCGAAACGCGCCCAACCCACATCCACCGCCATTGCAAACAGCTTCCGCGCAGCGGGCGGTTTCTCCTTGAGACCGTCCTGGATCCTGCCATAGACGCGCTCATAGATACGTGGCACCGAAATCAGCACCGTCGGTTTGATGGTGACGAGATCTTCCGCCAATTGCGGCACGGAGCGGGCATAGGCCACCTGCGCGCCCAGCATCAGGGGCAGCAGATAACCGGCCATGCGCTCCAGGGTATGGGACAACGGCAGAAAAGAGAGGAAAACGTCGTCGCCGCCCACTGGCGCGCATTGTATGCTGCCCCAGGCATTGGAAAGAAAATTCCTGTGGCTGAGCATGACGCCCTTGGGACGCCCCGTCGTGCCCGAGGTATAGACGATACTTGCCAGGGCTTCCGGATTGCTTTCCCTGCATTGCAATGCCTGCCCGGCCTCACCCAGCCAGTCGTCCGCGGCAACCAGTCGCTCGTCGGTGGTGCAATCCGCCTCATCGGGCGCCTCAAGACTGACGAGGCGCTGCACATATTCCAAAGGCGTGCTGCATGCCAGCAATTGCCCCCTTAAGGCATTTTCCTGCACTACCAGCAGCTTGACCTCGGCATGATTGAGAATGTAGGCGACATTGTCCGGCCGGTCATCGATATAGACGGGCACGGTGACCAGCCCCAGACCCAGGGCCGCCTGATCGAATACAACCCACTCTGGCGAGTTTCTAAGCATCAAGGCGACTTTGTCGCCTGGCTGCAGGCCCTCCTTCACAAATGCAGCCTGCCAGCGCGCCACCTCATCGGCGATTTGCCGCCACGTGATGTCCCGCCACTGGTCAGCGCCACTGTCAAAATAGCGGTAGGCGACCGCATCAGGTGTCTGCTTCACACGCTCACGGAACGCCTGAGGAATGGTAGGCGCAATTTCAGGTGTGATGGTGCTTTTTTCTGTAATGGTACCTCCCATCAGGCCTTGCACCGTCTTTTGCTATTACTGTCCTTCGCCTGGTTCCGGCCCGGGCTGATATATGCGGGATCTACACTGCCATGCCTGCATCATGTAATAACCCGTCGTGAAGTGCAACCATGCCATGTCAGCTCGATATGGCCTCATCCACCTTGCGCCGGTCCAACTTGGGCGCGAACATCTCGATGAAGGCATAGGTATAGCCGCGCAGGTAACTGCCACGCCGGATGCCGATTCGCGTCGTGCAGGGCTCGAACAAATGGCTGGCGTCTATCATGCGCAGATTACTGTCCCGCTCGGGATCATAGGCCATTCTGGCCATCAGGCCGATGCCCAGCCCCAGTTCCACATAGGTCTTGATCACATCGGCATCAAGCGCGGTCAACACCACATTGGGTCGCAGCCCCTTGCTCTCGAAGGCCTCGTTGATCTTGGTGCGCCCGGCAAAGGAAAAATCATAGGTCACAATGGGATACTCGGCGATTTTCTCCAGCGTCAGGTGCTCTTCCTTGAGGATGGGCAGGCCCGGCGGGGCCACCACGCAGTGATTCCACTCGTAACAGGGAATCACCACCAGATCCTCATAGAGATCGATGCCCTCCGTGGCGATGGCGATGTCCGCCACTCCCGAGGCCGCCAACTGGGCTATCTGGGTGGGATTGCCCTGGTGCATATGAAGGCTGACATTGGGATAGTGCTCGGTAAAAACCTTGATGACCTCGGGCAGGGCATAACGCGCCTGGGTGTGGGTGGTGGCGATGGAGAGGGTTCCCTGGGCGTCGTGAGTGAATTCGAAACCCACCTGCTTGATATGCTCCAGTTCCCGCAACACCCGTTCCGCCATGGCCAGGACGGCGCGCCCCGGCTGGGTGATGCCCACCAGGCGCTTGCCATTGCGCTCGAAAATCTGCACATTGAGTTCCTTTTCAAGCAGGCGGATCTGGTTGCTGATGCCCGGTTGGGCCGTGTGCAGGATATTGGCGGCTGATGAAATATTCAGGCCACAGCGGGCGACTTCGCGAATATAGCGTAGTTGTTGAAAATTCATGCCCTGGACACTTTATATGAAATTCATATATATCTATAATGGATCATTATTTTTGATTATATAGGATTTCTGATACATTACAATGTCCTGGTAGCGCCGATTCCGGCAAGCCCCCTGCAAATCCGCATTTGCGCCCTGACAGGCAGGCCAGCACACAGTAGAATTCGCCTACTTCATGAAATCGGTAAAGTATCAGAGCTTATATTATAGACAAGAAGCAATCCTGGTGGATTGCCTATTTTGAATGACAACAGGATAACTGGGCAGGAGAACCGCTTTATGATCGAGGCGCAAATATTGGTTGACCATGAGGAACTGGAACGCTACAAGGAAGGGGTCGAGGCCTTCTTGACCAACCGCATTGATGCGGACCGTTTTCAGTCCATGCGCCTGCAACAGGGCGTCTACGGGCAGCGCCAGGATGGGGTCAACATGATCCGTGTCAAGGTGCCGGGCGGCAAATTCACGCCGGCCCAGTTGTCCGCCATCGCCGATGTGGTAGCGCGCTATTCACAGCATGATATCGCCCATGTCACTACCCGTCAGGACATACAGATTCATTATATTCCCTTGAAGGATACACCGGCGGCACTGCTGGATCTGGCAGCCGCCGGCCTTACTTCCAGGGAGGCGTGCAACAACACCGTGCGCAACGTGACGGATTGCCCCCTCTCCGGCGTATGCCCCCGCGAGCATGTGGACATCACCCCCTACCAGAACCTGGCGGTCACGCACTTCCTGCGCCACCCCCTGACGCAGCATCTGCCGCGCAAGTTCAAGATGAGCTTCTCCGGGTGTGAGTCCGATTGCGCCCAGGGCATGATCCACGATCTGGGGGTCGTGGCCGTCAATCGCGACGGCAAATTCGGCTTCAAGATACTCGCCGGCGGCGGCCTGGGACACAAGCAGCGCCAGGCCATCACCGTGGAGGAATTCATAGAGGAAAAAGACCTGCTGGCTTGCATGGAGGCCATCATCACCCTCCACAACCGTTATTCCAACCGCAAGATGCGCGCGAAGTCACGCATCAAATTCCTGGTGGACCGTTTTGGCGCGGAAGGTTTCGTGGAAAAATACCGTGAGGAACTGGAACGCACCAAGGCGGCCCTCACGGAGGTGAAGAATCCGGTCGTGGAATGGTCGCCGGGCAACACGACGGCGCCCTGCGACAACCCCGGCGCGCCCCGCGCCGTCATCCCCCAGAAACAGGCCGGCCTGAACGTCTTCCCCGTCAGCCTGCCCATCGGTGACATGACCGTGGCGCAGATGCGCGGCATCGCCCGCATCGGGGAGGACGAAGGGCTTGATGAACTGCGCACCACCCAGGACCAGAACCTGGTATTCATCAATGTCCCCGATGCCCGCATCGCGGCCCTGCGCGAGGCGCTCGCCGCCCTGGGTCTGGGCGAACCCAGAACCGGCGACGACGTAGTGGCCTGCCCCGGCACGACTACCTGCCGGCTGGGCATTACCTCGTCTCCCGTCCTGGGGGCCAAACTGTCGGGAGGCAAAAACGATCTGCGTGTCCGCGTCAGCGGCTGCCACAACGGCTGTGCCCAGCCGGAAACCGGCGACATCGGCATCTACGGCGAGGGCAAGCGCCTCCATGGCAGGCTCATTCCTCACTATCAGATGTACATCGCCGGCGACGGGCGGCGTAAAGGCGCGCTAGCCGTCAAGGGACCGACCATACCGGCAGCCCGCATCGAGGACGCCATCGCCCGACTGCAGGACACCTATGATCAAACGCATCAGGATGGTGAATCCTTCTTCCAGTGGGGACAGAGCAAGGACACATCGTACTTCAAGGACTTGCTGGCGGACATCGCCGCCGTGGCGGAAGGGGACATCCAATCCGTGCTGCATGACCACGGCGCGGAGGTTGATTTCAAGGTGGAACAGTTTGGCGGCGGCGAGTGCGCCGGCGCAGCCCAGGAAACCGTTTCGGCAAATTTCGCCGAAGCCGCCAACGAGCGCAATTACCGCAACGCCTTCCTGCTGCAACGCAAGTACACTGAATCCATGGAGTGCGCGCGGGAAATCGGCCGCCTGGTCGGACAATCCCTGCTCTTCCTGGCGGGACAGAAGCCTGTGGACGACCTTGAAGAAATTGCCACACTGCTCAAACAGTCCCTGTCGGACAACTCGAGCCTTGGAGAACAATTATCGGAATTCGCGGCGGCGCTGAACCGTCTGGCCACGGACTACAACGATGAGGACTATGCGGATCTGAACCGCGCCCTGGACTACTGGGTGGCTGAAGCCGGCGCCGTTTGCCAGAACATTGATACCCAGCTGGATCTCACCGTGTCACTGCCCAAGCTGGCGGTCGTTGAAGATAAAAAAAAAGCGCAGTCATCGATCTGACGGCATACGGTTGCCCGCTGCACTACATCAAGGCGCGTAATAGCCTGCTGCGCTTCGAAGCCGGTGAGGTGATCGACTTTCTGTTCCTCTCGGATGAACCGGCTGCATCGGCCGCATCCAGCCTGGAGAAAGATGGTCATGAAATCCTCGAAATAGAACCTGGCGAGGCCGCCGTGAGGGTGCGGTTGCGCAAGGCCGGGTGAGAAATGCGGGCTAGCCAGCGGGCCTGAACTTCAGCGCCAGACCATTGTTGCACCAGCGCTGTCCGGTAGGCTCGGGGCCATCCTTGAAGACATGGCCCTGATGACCGCCGCAGCGCGCACAGTGGTACTCCTTGCGCGGGTAAATGAGTTTGAAGTCGGTCTTGATTTCCACATGCCCCTCAATGGCGGCGCTGAAGCTGGGCCAGCCTGTGCCACTGTCATACTTCATGTCGGACGTGAACAATTCCAACCCGCAGCCCGCACAGACAAACACCCCCTTGCGGTATTCCCCGTTCAACGGACTGCTATGGGGCGGTTCCGTACCTTCCTCACGCAAAATATAATACTGCTCCCGCGTCAGACGCTCGCGCCACTCCTCTTCACTTAGGACTATTTCATCCATCCCGTTTTACTTCTCCCCACCATACCAAAGTTCCCGTAAACGCCGGTCTCTACCGCAGCCACGCCTGTAGCGCTGGAAATGGACGGGATTCTTGTGATAGAAACCTTGATGGTGTTCCTCCGCGGGATAAAAAACATCCAGCGGCGCGATTTCCACTACGACATCACCGGCAAAGGGCTTGTCACGCACCAAGGCCTCTCTCGATGCAAGGGCCTGTAACCGCTGCCCTTGATCATGATAGAAAATCGCAGGCCGGTACTGGCTCCCTACATCGCAGAACTGGCGCCCGGCCGTGGTTGGATCGATATTGCGCCAGAAGATGTCCAGCAGCCCTTCATAGGGAATCTGCAAGGCATTGAAAGACAATTGAATGGCTTCGGCGTGGCCGGTATCCCCCTTCGATACAGATTCATAAGTTGGGCAGGGCCCATGCCCTCCCGTATACCCCGGCATGACATCGAGCACGCCGGACACTCTGGCAAATGTCTCTTCCATGCACCAGAAACAGCCACCGGCCAGAGTGGCCTGTTCAACGATGCTGTTTTTATTCTCGCTTCGGAACATGCGCGATTTCGACATTGGGAAATACCGTCTCGTGATATGTTCGCATATTTTCGGGGGCATGGTAACCTGCGAGGCACATAGACACAGTATTAACCCGGCAACAATATATATCGTATTCAGCCATTGCGTGCCGGTTCGCTGCAAGGCGGCGAAATGCCGCTGTAGTCATTCTACAGCAAGTTTCGCCAACGCAGTCAGCGGGCCGGCACGCAAT
>Ga0256839_1003479_pt1 | contig 16212 bp, 16 predicted proteins | sample 354166metaG_FD_185968 | JGI IMG/M metagenome (GOLD analysis project Ga0256839, IMG submission 185968) | Hydrothermal vent microbial communities from Mid Atlantic Ridge, Atlantic Ocean - 354-166 | ecosystem: Environmental > Aquatic > Marine > Hydrothermal vents | place: Atlantic Ocean: Mid... | reverse complement strand
CTGAGGCGGCCTGTGGTGCTCCGTTGCCGATCCCTGTCCATTGTTCTCTGCTCCCGCAATAAAAAAGGCCCCGAGACGGGGCCCTTCATGGATGGTGGCCAGCGCTTGCCGGTCTGCGCTCAGGCCGACTCGGCGGTGATGCGCTTGAACTTGGCCAGCAGTTCTTCCTGCGTCTCCTGGTGATCCGGGTCCAGCGGAATGCAGTCCACGGGGCAGACGTCGACGCACTGGGAGGTTTCATAGTGACCAACGCACTCGGTGCACAGGTCGGGATCGATGACGTAGATCTCCTCGCCCTGGGTGATGGCGCCATTGGGGCATTCGGGTTCGCACACGTCGCAGTTGATGCATTCGTCGGTAATGATTAAAGCCATGATGGATACTCGCTGAAACGACCTTTGTAGTAGTTGACTGATTTTAGCGCAATTTGTTCTCCAATTCAGCCATGACGACATCATGGACAAAGGGCGCCACGTCGCCGCCCAGGGCGGCGATCTCGCGCACCAGGCTGGAGGAAATGTAGGTGTACTGTTCGGCCGGGGTGAGGAACATCGTCTCGATATCGTCGGCCAGCTTGCGGTTCATGCCGGCGAGCTGGAATTCGTACTCGAAGTCGGACACCGCGCGCAGGCCGCGCAGGATCACCGTGGCCCCCCTGCTGCGGGCGAATTCCACCAGCAGGCCATCGAAGGCACAGACCTCGACGTTGGGGTACTCCGCCAGCACTTCGCGCGCCATGGCGAGGCGTTCGTCGAGGCTGAACACGGTCTGCTTGCTGGTGCTCTTCGCCACCGCGACGATCACCCGCTCGAACAGGCGCGCGGCGCGGCACACCAGGTCGGCATGGCCGCGGGTGACGGGGTCGAAGGTGCCGGGATAGATGGCGGTGGTTTGCATGGGGGGATTGTCGCACGGCCCGGGCGGCAGGCGAAGGGGGAGAATTCAGAGCCCGGCCAGGCGGTAGATCACCTGGCCGCTGCGCTTTTCCTTCAGCAGCTCCCAGCCGGCCGGCAGGGGCAGTTCGCGTAGTTGGCTCTCGCTTTCGATGTAGATGCGTGCGCCGGGGGCGAGCCAGTCCCTGTCTTCCAGCCGTTGCAGGCTTGGCGGGAGCAGGTTCTGCCCGAAGGGCGGGTCGAGGAAGACGATGTCGTAGCGGGCGTCGCCGGGGCCGCGTTCGAGGAAAGTCTGTACCGGCATGCGGATAACGGCGGCATCGTCGGCGCGCAGGCTGCGCAGGTTGACCTCGAGTTGTTGCGTGACGGCGCTGGATTCATCCACCAGCACCACCCGCGAGGCACCACGCGACAGGGCCTCCAGGCCCAGCGCGCCGCTGCCGGCGAACAGGTCGAGGCAGCGGGCGCCATGGATCTCCGTCTGCAGCCAGTTGAACAGGGTCTCGCGCAACCGGTCGGGGGTGGGGCGCAGGCCAGGGACGTCGGGGAAGGTCAGCTTGCGCCCGCGCCACTGGCCGCCGATGATGCGCAGCCGGTTCTGCCCGCCGCGCGCGCTGCGTCGCTGCCGGGCCATTCAGTCCTGCAGGTTCAGCCAGTCGCGCGGGCGCAGGAAGTCGTCGTACAGGCGCGCCTCGGCGCTGCCCGGTTCCGGCTTCCAGTTGTAGCGCCACTTCACCAGGGGGGGCAGCGACATGAGGATGGATTCGGTGCGGCCGCCGGTCTGCAGGCCGAACAGGGTGCCGCGGTCGTAGACCAGGTTGAATTCCACGTAGCGGCCGCGGCGGTAGAGCTGGAAGTCGCGCTCGCGTTCGCCGTAGCTGTCGTCCTTGCGGCGGGCGACGATGGGGCAGTAGGCGTCGGTGTAGTGGTTGCCGACGCTTTGCATGAATTCGAAGCAATGCTGGAAGCCGCCTTCGTTGAGGTCGTCGAAGAACAGGCCGCCGACGCCGCGCGTCTCGCCGCGGTGCTTGAGGTAGAAATACTCGTCGCACCACTTTTTGTACTTCGGGTAGATGTCTTCGCCGAAGGGGTCGCAGGCGGCCCTGGCGGTCTGGTGCCAGTGCACGGCGTCTTCCTCGAAGGGATAGTAGGGGGTGAGGTCGAAGCCGCCGCCGAACCACCAGATGGGATCCTCGCCCTCTTTTTCGGCGATGAAGAAGCGCACGTTGGCGTGCGAGGTGGGCACGTAGGGGTTGTGCGGGTGGATCACCAGCGACACGCCCATGGCCTCGAAGCGGCGCCCGGCCAGTTCGGGGCGGTGGGCGGTGGCCGAGGCGGGCAGGCTGTCGCCCTGGACGTGCGAGAAATTGATGCCGGCCTGCTCGAATACGCCACCGTTGCTGAGTACCCGGGTGCGTCCGCCGCCACCGCCGCCTTCACGTTCCCAGTCGTCTTCCATGAAGCGCGACTGGCCGTCCTCGGCCTCGATGGCACTGCAGATGCGGTCCTGCAAATCCAGCAGGTAGGCCTTGACGGCCTGGACGTCGGGTTGGTCGGACATGGGGCTACCTCGGTGAAAAAAGAAGCAGAGGGTACACCAAGCCCGAGGGGGCTGGGTAGGGGCGCCGTCCCTGGCGCGGAGGGAGAGGGGGTCAGGCGGCGTGCGATTCCTTGGCCTGGCGCGCGGCCTCGGCCTGTTCGGGGCTGTAGGCGGCGCCGGACCAGAGCAGGGTGTAGGCGATCTCCTCGTTGCCGTTCTCGCACAGCTCCAGCACCTGCCGGAACAGCGGCTGGAAGGTGTCGCTGCGGTGCGATTCCTCGTGGTCCTCGAAGCTGCGCCAGAAGGTGATGATGAGCGCCTCGCGGTCCTTCAGGGGGCTCTCCACGGCCTGGCCGATGGTGGAGCCCTCGTTGGAGATGTTGCCGGTGTTGAGCACCACCATGCCGCCGATGAAGCCGGTGTCCGAGTGGTAGGTCTTGACGTTCTCGCACAGCAGGGCGACCCGTTCCTCCAGATCCTCGAGGGTGTATTCGGGGCGCAGGATGACGCGGTTGACGGTGACCACGCCGTCGTGGGGGAAGTTGGGGATGAATGACATATCGGTACCTCCTGTGATGCAATCGCGGGTGATCGATTCGATTGATCTGTGTATTAGTAATTACTAATATAGTATTCTGACAAGAATTATCAAGTATTACCAATGGGAGGGGTCAGGCCGGGCGCAGGGTGTGACCGCTGCGCAGGTCGCGGATGGTGGTGGGACGCGCCAGCCCGCCCAGCGGGCCGTGCAGAAGGAAGTCGATGCGGTCGCCGAAGGCCCGCCGTACCCCCAGGGCGTCGCGCGCCGGCGGGCGCCCGGCGAGGTTGGCGCTGGTGGACACCAGCGGGTGGCCCAGGGTGCGGCACAGCGCAGCGGTGAGGGGGTGGTCGGTGACGCGCACTGCCAGGGTGTCGTGGCGGCCACGCAGCCAGCGCGGTGTCTCCGGGCGCGCCGGCAGCAGCCAGGTGACGGGGCCGGGCCAGGTGGTGGCGAGGGTGGCCTCGTCGTCGGGACTCAGCGGAAGAAGAAAGGCGCGGAGCTGGTCGAGGTCACTGGCGATGAGGATCAGCCCCTTGTCCATGGGGCGGTGCTTGAGGGTGAGCAGGCGCTGCACCGCGGCGGCGTTGAGGGGGTCGCAGCCGAGGCCGTAGACGGCCTCGGTGGGGTAGGCGATGAGGCCGCCGGCGTGGACGATGCGCGCGGCTTGGCGGAGTTGCCAGGGGTTCATGGGTGCTTGCCGGTATTCGCCGTAGTGATAGGGGGATTGCCTTCGGTCTCTCAGCCCTCGCCCCGCTCCCGTGCGATGGCGCGGTGACCGATGTCTCGGCGGTAGTACATGCCCTCCCAGTGGATCCGTCTCACCAGCTCGTAGGCGCGCGCCTGGGCGGCGCCGACGCTGTTGCCCAGGCCCACCACGCACAGCACGCGGCCGCCGCTGGTGACGATCTGGCCGTCTTTTTCAGCGGTGCCGGCGTGAAATATCTTGGCTTCGGGGGTGCCGTCGCCGCCTTCGTCGGGCAGGCCGTGAATCACGTCGCCCTTGCGGTAGGCGCCGGGGTAGCCGCCGGCGGCCAGGACCACGCCGAGGGCGGCCTGGGGATCCCACTCGGCGCTGACCTGGTCGAGTCTTTCGTCCAGCGCGGCATCGACGAGTTCCGTCAGGTCCGAGCGCAGGCGCATCATGATGGGTTGGGTCTCGGGGTCGCCGAAGCGGCAGTTGTACTCCAGCACCTTGGGCGTGCCATCGGTGGCGATCATCACCCCGGCGTAGAGGAAGCCGGTGTAGGGGTGGCCCTCGGCGGCCATGCCGGTGACGGTGGGCTCGATGACCTCGCGCATGATGCGCCGGTGCAGCTCGGGGGTGACCACCGGGGCGGGTGAATAGGCGCCCATGCCGCCGGTGTTGGGCCCAAGGTCGCCCTCGTCGCGGGCCTTGTGGTCCTGTGAGGTGGCCAGCGGCAGGATGTGCTCGCCGTCCACCATGACGATGAAGCTGGCCTCTTCGCCCTGCAGGAATTCCTCGATCACTACACGATGACCGGCCTCGCCGAAGGCATTGCCCGCCAGCATGTCCCTGACGGCGGCGATGGCCTCGTCCTCCGTCTGCGCCAGGATCACGCCCTTGCCGGCGGCCAGGCCGTCGGCCTTGACCACGATGGGCGCGCCCTGGGCGCGGATGTAGGCGATGGCCTCGTCGATGTCGGTGAAGTTGCCGTAGGCGGCGGTGGGGATGTCATGGCGGGCGAGGAAGTCCTTGGTGAAGGCCTTGGAGCCCTCCAGTTGCGCCGCGCCCCGGGTGGGGCCGAAACAGCGCAGGCCGGCATCATTGAAGGCGTCTACCACGCCGAGCACCAGCGGCGCCTCGGGGCCGACGATGGTTTGGGCGATGTCGTTGTCGCGGGCGAAGGCCACCAGGGCGCCGATGTCCTCCACGCCGATGGCGACGTTTTCCAGCTTCGGTTCGCGCGCCGTGCCGGCGTTGCCGGGGGCGACGAAGACCTTTTCCACACGCGGCGACTGCGCCGCCTTCCAGGCCAGGGCGTGCTCGCGGCCGCCGCTGCCGATCACCAATACCTTCATCGATGTGTCTTCCCGTCTGTGTCGAAGCCGCGAATGATATCAGACCTCGTGGAGCATGGCGTGGGGTATGCCGTAGGGTGGTGAGCGTTTGGCGTTAAAATTAGACACAATCTAAGACTGGATCTAAAGTTGTGGTGAGGGGTGACGATAAGTGAGATAGCCCCCGGGCAGGCGCAATGCCGAACGACAACATCACGATGAGGAGAAAGACCCATGAACAGATTACGACGCCAACAGACACGGGGGCTGGCGGCCCTCGCCGCCGCGGTGGCCATCACGGCGGGGAATGCGCAGGCGATGGAGCCCGTGTCCAGTTACGCCCCGGTGGCCAATATCAGTGATTTCGAGACCACCCGGGAAAAAATGGCAAAGGCCCGCCCGGCGGTCATGAAGCGGCAGATGAAGCTGCTGGAGCAGCGCTATGAGCTGGACGCGCGCACGCAGGCGGGGCTGACCATGTCCGGCGGCAAGCCCCAGCAGGTGGGGGTGCGGGTGCGGCTGCCGAAGGGCGTCGACTGGCAGGATCTGTCGGCCATGAGCCCGGCGGAAATCCGCGAGAAGGGGCTGTTCCCGGCGGGCTTCCTGCCGCTGCCCCACCCGAATCACGCGGAAGGCGGGATGGTGTTTCCGCAGTATCACATCGATGCGGTGAAGAAACAGAGCCAGCGGGACCTGCAACGTTTCGACCTGGATTACGACCTGCCGGCGCACTTTCTGCCGGAATATCCGCCGCCTGTCTATTTGACCACCCGTCCGGACCTGGGCGATGTCTCGCAGGGCAAGCTGATCTCCATCGAGAACTATTTCGAGCTGTTCAACGGCCTCCTCAATCCCAAGCAGCTCGAAGGCCTGCGACTGCTGGTGACGCCGACCCCGCAGCAGCAGTTCAACGCCACCAATGACCGTCGTTCGGCCAAGGCGAGCCTGGGCGTGGCCTGCTTCGACTGCCATGTCAACGGCCACAGCAACGCCGCCACTCACTTGCTGGGCGACATCCGGCCGCAGCCGTTCCGTCTGCGCATCGATACGCCGAGCCTGCGCGGGGTGAACGTGCAGCGCCTGTTCGGCTCCAAGCGCGCGCTGAAGACGGTGGAAGACTTTACCCAGTTCGAGCAGCGTGCCGCCTACTTCGATGGTGACCCCGTGATCGCCACCAAGAAGGGCGTCAACATCCTCGAACGCGGCAGCCAGGTGCACTTCATGGCGGAATTCGAGTCCATCCTCGACTTCCCGCCGGCGCCCAAGCTCGACGTGTTCGGTCAGCTCGATCCCGCCAAGGCGAGCGAGGCAGAGCTGCGCGGGCAGGACATCTTCTTCGGCAAGGGCCGCTGCAGCACCTGCCACACGCCGCCCTATTACACCGACAACCAGATGCACGACCTGCAGACCGAGCGCTTCTTCAAGCCGGTGATGATCAATGGCCGCCAGGCCAGCGTCGACGGCAAGATCAAGACCTTCCCCCTGCGTGGCGTCAAGGATTCCCCGCCCTATCTGCACGACGGCCGTCTGCTGACCCTGGAGGACACGGTGGAATTCTTCAACCTGGTGTTGCAGCTCGACCTGGAGGAAAGCGAGAAGGGCGACCTGGTGGCCTTCCTGCGCGCCCTCTGATCTTTTAATCCGCAGTCTGTTGCAGGCCTCCACCGCGGTGGGGGCCTGTTTTTTCGTTCTTTGTCGACGCCCCGCCTTTCCACGCCTCGGGATTCTGGTATCGTTGGACGGCCCGTCGCGCACCCTGTCCCCAGTCCTTTCGTCATTGCCGGATGTTGCGCGGCACCGTTTTGTTCAGAAATCGACAAGGCCTCACCGATGGCGATACAGACAATCCAGACCCAGCCCTTTCCCGACCAGAAGCCCGGTACCTCCGGCCTGCGCAAGAAGGTCACGGTATTCCAGCAGCCGCATTACCTGGAGAATTTCGTGCAGTCCATCTTCGACAGCCTGGACGGCTTTGCGGGCAAGACCCTGGTGCTGGGCGGCGATGGCCGCTACGGCAACCTGGAGGCGGCCAGGGTCATCCTGCGCATGGCCGCCGCCAACGGCTTCGGCCGCGTACTGGTGGGACGCGATGCCCTGCTGTCCACGCCCGCGGCCTCCTGCGTGATCCGCAAGCACGGCGCCTTCGGCGGCATCATCCTCTCCGCCAGCCACAACCCCGGCGGGCCGGATGGTGACTTCGGCATCAAGTACAACACCGGCAACGGCGGCCCGGCGCCGGAGAAGATCACCGACGCCATCTTCGCGCGCAGCAAGACCATCGAGGAATACCGCATCGCCGAGGCGGCGGAGATCGTGCTCGATCGGCAGCACGAATTCACCCTGGACGGCATGACCGTGAGCGTCATCGACCCGGTGGCCGACTACGCCGAGCTGATGAGCGAGCTGTTCGATTTCAGCGCCATCGCCCGTCTGTTCGAGTCCGGCTTCCGCATGCGCTTCGACGCCATGCACGCCGTTACCGGCCCCTACGCACGGGCCATTCTCGAGGAACGGCTCGGCGCGCCCGCAGGCACGGTGATCAACGGCGTACCCCTGGCCGACTTCGGCGGCGGTCATCCCGATCCCAATCTCACCTATGCCAGGGGACTGGTCGAGGAGATGTTCGGTGACCAGGCGCTGGATTTCGGCGCCGCCTCCGATGGCGACGGCGACCGCAACATGATCCTCGGCCGGCGCTTCTTCGTCACCCCCAGCGACAGCCTGGCCCTGCTCACCGCCAACGCCACCCTGGCGCCGGGCTACGCCGACGGCCTGGCGGGCGTGGCGCGCTCCATGCCCACCAGCGCGGCGGTGGACCGGGTCGCCGCGGCGCTGGGCATCGACTGTTTCGAGACCCCCACCGGCTGGAAATTCTTCGGCAACCTGATGGACGCCGGCCGCGTCACCCTGTGTGGCGAGGAGAGCTTCGGCACCGGCTCCAGCCACGTGCGCGAAAAGGACGGCCTGTGGGCGGTGCTGTTCTGGCTCAACATCCTCGCCGTGCGCCAGCGGCCGGTGGAGACATTGATGCGCGAACACTGGGCCCGATACGGCCGCAACTACTACTCCCGCCACGACTACGAGGGCATCGACACCGCCAGCGCCGGGCGGCTGATGGCCGACCTGCGCGCGGCGCTGGCGACCCTGCCCGGCCGGCAACTCGGTCTGCTCACCGTGGCCTATGCCGACGACTTCAGCTACACCGACCCGGTGGATGGCTCGGTGAGCACCGGACAGGGCATCCGCATCGGCTTCAGCGAGGGCAGCCGCATCGTCTTCCGCCTCTCCGGCACCGGCACCGAGGGCGCCACCCTGCGCGTCTACCTGGAGCGCTACGAGGCCGACCCGGCGCGGCATGAACAGGACACCCAGGAGGCGCTGGCAGACCTCATCACCATCGCCGACGACGTGGCCGGCATCCGCCGCCATACCGGGCGTGAATCGCCTACCGTGATTACCTGATACACCCTTCCGTCCCGAACCTTTCACCTGAGCCATGGAGATGCCAGTGATGCCACAGACGACCCGCTTTTTTTTCCTCGCCCTTGCCTTTTTCTTCATCACCGACAGCCACGCCGGGGAAGAGGAAGGCTTCCCCGGGCGCTCGCTGGAAAAATACAGCATGGTGCCGTATCTCGAACTGGAAGAGCTGCACCGGCGGCGCGACGCCTTCACGGTGGTGGATGTCCGCTCCAGCTTCGAGTTCGACACCCTGCGCATCAAGGGCGCGGTGAACGTCCCGGTGACCGTCGAGGGTTTCGCGGTCGTGGTGCGGGAGCTGCGCGAACAGCATGGCAAGCCCATCGCCTTCTACTGCAACGGCCGCTCCTGCCTGAAGTCCTACAAAGCGGCCAAGCAGGCCCTGACGGCGGGCCTGGACGAGGTCTACGCCTACGACGCCGGGATCTTCGAGTGGGCGCGGGCCTACCCCGACGAGGCCGAACTGCTGGGCAAGAGCCCGGTAGACCCCAACCGCCTGATCCCCAAAAAGGCCTTCCAGGCCCACCTGCTGGACCCGGACAGCTTCAGCGACAAGGCCACCTCCACGGCGCCCCGCTCGCGTCTTATCATCGACATCCGCGACAGCTTCCAGCGCGCCGGCATCGGCTTCTTCCCCGCCATCGAGCGCTGGGCCAGCCTGCAAAACATGAAAAAACTGCGCAAATACCTGAGACAGGCCAAGGCCCAGGGGCGCACCCTGTTCATCTACGACAACGTCGGCAAGCAGGTGCGCTGGCTGCAATACGAACTGGAGGCGCGCGGCCTGAAGGACTACTGGTTCATGGAAAAGGGCGCCAAGGGCTATTACGAGATGCTCGGCTCGGGCGAGGGCCTGCGCTGAACCCTGTCACGCCCCGCCCTGCCGAAACGATTACAATAGCGCGCCTGGGCAACCGTTTGTGATGAGAGGGCAGGGTCATTCCCGCGATTGATGCAGTGGCAGGCAGAGACGCCTTTCCGGTCTCGCAGCGTGTGGTGTTTGGGTTGCTGCTGTTGGTCTGCGCCGGCTGGTACGCCGCGCCCCTGGCCGACAGCGACTTCTGGTGGCACATCGCCGCCGGACGCGACATCCTGCAGCGCGGCGCCCTGCCGTCCGTCGATCCCTTCGGCGTGTTCCCCGCCGCCGACGCCATCCGCAACGACACCGTGCTCAAGGGCCAGTGGCTGGGCCAGGTGGTGTTGTACGGCCTCTATCGCCTGGGCGGTGTCGACGCGGTGGTGGCCTTTCGCGTCGCCGTGCTACTGGCCTGCATCGCCCTGGTGTTTGGCCGCGCGCGCCTGCTGTCGGCGACCCATCCGCTGGCGTTGTGGAGCGTGCTGGCGCTGGTGGCGCTCAACGCCGCCGGCTTTGGCGGCGAGCGTCCGCAGCTGTTGTCGTTCCTGTTCGCCGCGCTGTTCTTCGTCTGCATCGACCTGGCCCGGCAACGCGCCGACTGGCGCTGGCTGCTGCCCCTGCCGCTGATCACCGTGCTGTGGGCCAACAGCCACGGCGGGGTGATCCTCGGCGTGGTACTGCTGGGCCTGTGGAGCGCCCTCGGCTGGCTGGACAAGTCCCTGTCGAGGCGTCAGCGCTGGCCGTGGCTGGCGGTGAGCGGCGCGGTATTCCTCGCCTCCCTGCTGACCCCCAACGGCATCCAGACCTATCTTTACCTGTTGCAGCTGGAGGGCAGCGTGCTGCAACAGCGCACCTCCGAGTACACCAGCGTGTTGCAGCTTTACCAGCTGGGCCTCGTCTGGCAGCAGCTGTGGGTGTATGGCTATTTCCTGCTCACCGCCGCCGGCCTGGCCGGACTGCTGTGGCTGCGCCGCTGGCAGGAGGCGGCGGTGGTCGCCTTTCTCGCCGCTATCAGTATCTCTTCCTACCGCTACTTTGCCTTTTTGCTGTTTCTCGCCGCCCCCTATTTGATGTTGGGCCTGGGGCGTCTGATGCCGGCGCGCCTGAGCGGCGCCGTCACCGCCCGCTGGACATCGCTGCTGGCGGCGACGGCGCTGCTGGTGGTGCTGGCCAGTGGCGTGACGCGCGGGGTGGTGTTTCAGGGCGGCCAGCATAAAGGGGCCTATCCCGTCGCCATTGCCGACTTTGTCGAGGAGAAGCAACTGCGCGGGCGCGCCTTCAACAACCTCGAATGGGGCGGCTACCTGCTGTGGCGCCTGGGCGGGCAGATACAGCCCTACATCGATGGCCGCATGCTGGACATGTCGCGTTTTCCGCCCTATACCCACATCCTCTGGGCCACCCCGCAGGGCGTGCAGCTGTTCAATAGGAGCAACTTCCAGTTGGTCGTCCTGCCCTATCATGGCCGCTTCGATGCGCAGCGCTACAAGCTCATCGACTACCTGGCCGCGCGCCGCGACTGGCGGCTGGCCTACCGTGACGCCCAGGGCGTGGTATTCGTGCGCCGGGCCACTGGCGACTTCTTCACGGGCGCCCGATGAAGGCCGAACTGTACGGACGGATGCGCGAACTGGAGGATCGCCACTGGTGGTTCACCGGGCGACGGCGCATCGTCGCCGAAATCATCCGCCGGCTGGACCTGCCGCGTGACGCGCGCCTGCTCGACGCCGGCTGCGGCACCGGCGGCAATCTGCCCCTGCTGCGCAGTTTCGGTGAACTGGTCGCCGCCGAATTCGATGCCGGGGCGGCGGCGTTGGCGCGCGCGCGTGGTGTCTGCGAAGTGGTGCGCGCCGGCCTGCCCGACGCCATGCCCTTCGCCGCCGGTCGCTTCCGGCTCATCACCCTGCTGGACGTGCTGGAACACATCGACGACGACGCCGCCGCCCTGCGCACCCTCGGCTCTCTGCTCGCCCCCGACGGCCGCCTGTTGATCACCGTGCCCGCCTTTCCCTTCCTCTGGGGGCCGCACGACGAGGCCCATCACCACCAGCGCCGCTACCGTGCCGCCGGGCTGCGCGCGCTCATCGAGCAGGCCGGCCTGAGCGTGCAGTGGCAGAGCTACTACAACAGCGCCCTGTTCCCCGCGGTGGCCGCCGTGCGCCTGCTGCACCGCGCGCGGCCCGCCGGCGCCGGCGCCGGCGACGAACTGGCCCTGCCGCCGGCGCCGGTCAACGCCGTGCTGGAAGCCCTGTTCGCCGCCGAACGCCACCTGCTGTGGCGCGTGCCGCTGCCCTTCGGCGTGTCACTGATCGCCGTGGCGCGCAAGCCATGAGCCCGTGGCGGCGGATCCCCTTTCGCGCCCTGACGCGCTTCGCCATCACCGGCGGCCTGGCCACGGGCGTGCACGCCAGCGTGTTCGTCGCCAGCGTGGAATGGCTGGGGCTGGCGCCGGTGCCCGCCGTGGCGCCGGCCTTCCTCGTCGCCCTGAGTGTCTCCTACGGCCTCAACTACCGCTGGACCTTCGGCGCCTCCGGCCCGCACCGGGTGATGCTGCCGCGTTTCTTTACCGTGGCCCTGAACGGCTTTTTTCTCAATCTGCTGATCACCTGGCTGGTGGTTGACGTGGCGGGCTACTGGTATGGTTATGCGCTGGTCGTGGCGGTGCTGGTGGTGCCGCTGATCACCTTTGCCTTGAGCAAGTTCTGGGTTTTTCGTGAGGCCGGTCAATGACGCAAGCGAGCAAAAAAAACGAGACGAAGGCCGGCTTCCTGCTCACCGTCATCGTGCCCGTATTCAACGAGCAGGAAGTGCTGGGCGAATTTCACCGGCGCCTGAGCGAGGTGCTGGATGGCATCGACGCCAGGGTGGCGATCATCTTCGTCAACGACGGCAGCACGGACTACTCGCTGCTGACGCTGCAGAAATTGCAGCAAGATGATCCCCGCATCGCCATCCTCGACCTGAGCCGCAACTTCGGCAAGGAGGTCGCCATGACCGCCGGTCTCGATCACGCCCGCGGCGACGCCGTGATCATCATCGACGCCGACCTGCAGGACCCGCCGGAACTGATTCCGCAAATGATCGAGGAGTGGCGCCACGGCTTTGACGTGGTCTATGCCCAGCGTCGTTCGCGGGCCGGTGAGTCGGCCCTGAAGAAAACCACCGCCGCGCTGTTCTACCGCCTGATGCAGAAGATCAGCCGGGTGCAGATCCCCGTCGACACCGGCGACTTCCGCCTGCTCAGCCGCCGTGCCGTGGAGGCGCTCTCCGGCCTGCGCGAGCGGCATCGTTTCATGAAGGGGCTGTTCGCCTGGATCGGCTACCCGCAAAAGGCCATTCTCTACGACCGCGACGCGCGCCACGATGGTGAAAGCAAGTGGAGTTATCTGGCGCTGTGGAACTTCGCCCTCGAGGGCATAACCTCATTTAGCACCCTGCCGCTGAAGGCGGCCACCTATGTCGGCACCTTCACCGCCTTCGGCGCCTTCCTCTACGGCCTGTTCATCATTCTCGACACCCTGTTGTTCGGCAACCCGGTGGCCGGCTACCCCTCGCTGCTGGTGGTGGTGCTGTTCCTCGGCGGCATCCAGCTCATGGCCCTGGGTGTGATCGGCGAATATCTCGGCCGCATGTTCGATGAGACCAAGGGGCGGCCGCTGTATCTCATCAAGGACTACCTGCCGGCGCCGACTGGTCGGGACGGGATGGCGAATTCTCCAGAAAGCATTCACCACAGAGGCACGGAGACACAGAGAAAATTGGGCAGGGGATATTGACCTACGAATTTCAACGCAAAGAAAGCAAAGGCGCAGAGAGCGCAAAGAAAGCCATTTAAAAAATAAAAAAACTTTGCGTCCTCTGCGTTTCATCGCGGAGCCGTGGGATGGCTCCGGATTTCTCGGGCGCTCATGCCAGGCTACGACATGGCCACGATGTCCTCTGTGTCTCCGTGCCTCTGTGGTGAATACCTTTCGCCGCCCGGCTGGGCGGTCTTCCGTTTCTGCTTCAACAATACAGGTCACTACTCACCCCTCAGACGGCGGAATAGTCCCATGCGTCATTCCCGCATGTTGTAAACGAGAATCCAGTGGTTTTAACGACATGGATTGCGGCTAAAAACGTGCCGGAATGACGGGTATCCAAGGGCGTGAGTAGATACCAAAAAAGAGTTTTGCGTCTTATGCGTTTCATCGCGGAACGGTGGGATGGCCCCGGATTTCTCGGGCGCTCATGCCAGGCTACGACATGGCCACGATGTCCTCTGTGTCTCCGTGCCTCTGTGGTGAATGCCTTTCGCCGCCCGGCTAGGCAGTCTTCCATTTCTGCGGCTTGATGGAAACATCCGTCTCGCCATCGGAGAGCCACGCCTCGCCGTCCTGGATGTTGCACTGAAGCTGCATGTTGCGCCGCGCCATGGGTGCCAGGGCGGCGCCCGCCTCGGCGGGGAAGGCGATTACTGCAAGGTTGTCGAAGCGTTGCAGGTGGTCGCCGTGCTGCGTCCACCAGATGTCGGCGCTGCTGCCGCTATAGGGATGCACTGTTACCCGCCGCGCGCGGCCACAGGCCTTGCGCAGGCGTTTTTCGTCGGGCTGGCCGAGTTCTATCCAGTGCTCGATCTCGCCGCTGAGGTTTTGCTGCCAGAGGTCGGGCTCGTCGTCGCTGCTGATGCCGCGGGTAAAGCCGAGCTGCTCGTCCGCGCTGAGGGCAAAGGCCAGCAGGCGCAGCATCATGCGCTCGTCGGTCTCCGAGGGATGGCGGGCGATGGTGAGGTTGTGAGCCGCGTAATAGTGACGGTCCATGTCCGCTATTTGCAGTTCGGCCTTGAAGATGGTTGCCTTGAGTGCCATGGTTTTTCCTTGGAAAGTTCTATTTTTGCACAGGCCCGGAGACTCGGAGAAAAACAATCGCAGCAATTTTGTGGGAGCGGCTTCAGCCGCGATGGCCATGAGCGCCAATCATTCGCGGCTGAAGCCGCTCCCACAAATGAAGGGATTTCTCTGTGTTTCCGTGTCTCTGTGGTGAAATTCAATAAATCTTCCCACGCAGGGCCTTGGTGCGGCCGTGGCGGGTCTTGCTGTCGAGACGTTTCTGCTGTGAGCCGCGCGTGGGCTTGGTGGGCCGGCGTTTCTTCACCGTGCGGCCGGCGGCGATGATCATCTCGCGCAATCGCGCCAGTGCCTCGGCGCGGTTCTTTTCCTGGCTGCGATGGCTTTGCGCCTTGATCACGATCACGCCCTCGCTGTTGATGCGCCGGTCGCGCAGGGCTAGCAGGCGCTGTTTGTGGAAATCGGGCAGTGAGGAACGTGCCACGTCGAAGCGCAGGTGCACGGCGCTGGAGACCTTGTTGACGTTCTGTCCGCCGGCCCCCTGGGCGCGAATGGCGCTGAAGTGGATCTCGTGGTCGGGGATGATCACGTTGCGGCTGATGTGCAGCATGGTCGTCGTCCTGGGACTGTCAGCCGTGCGGGTCGAGATGTGTCTTGTCGAGCGGCAGGCGCGCGTCGGCGTATTCGTTGCACTTGAACATGGGTTTCTCGCATTGCTGTCGAATAAAGGACGGAATTATAGCGCTGTACTGCGAGTGCTGCGGGGATTTTGCGGGTTTGCCACAGAGTCACGGCGTACACAGAGAACAAAATATGCCTGCTCTCGCAAAGGCGCAGAGACGCAGAGATGCAAGGATACTAATGTATCTTTGCATTCTTCGCGCCTCTGCAAGAAACACAGTCTTTTCTCTGTGTACGCCGTGTCTCTGTGGCAAATCAGGATAATAAATCCCGCAAACGGCAGGCGATCTGTTATAGTGCGCGCTTCTGGCACACATCGGTCTGTGCCTGTTTTTTCCTTCGCGGCATGTCTCCCGGCACAACGTCAGGGCAAATCGCGAACCCAATCAGCAAGATTCTGCCTAAGACCGTCCCGCGCCAGCTGCGCCGGGTAGGCCAATCCCCGGAGTTTACTATATGTCTTTTGATACCCTCGGTCTGTCGACCGACATCCTGCGTGCGGTCTCTGAACAGGGCTACACGGATCCCACCCCCGTCCAGGCCCAGGCCATCCCCGCCGTTTTACAGGGCGGCGATCTGCTGGCCGGCGCGCAGACCGGCACCGGCAAGACCGCCGGCTTTACCCTGCCGCTGTTGCAGCGCCTCAGCGAGACGCCCGCGTCTGGCAACGGCCGCCGCCCGGTGCGCGCCCTGATCCTCACCCCGACCCGTGAACTGGCGGCGCAGGTGGGCGAGAGCGTCAGTACCTATGGCAAGTACCTGCCGCTGCGTTCGGCGGTGATCTTCGGCGGGGTCAAGATCGGCCCGCAGATCACCCGGCTGCGCAATGGCGTGGATATCCTCATCGCCACCCCCGGGCGCCTGCTGGATCACGTGCAGCAGGGCACCCTCGACCTCTCGCAGGTGGAGATCCTGGTGCTGGACGAGGCCGATCGCATGCTCGACATGGGCTTCCTGCGCGATATCCGCAAGATCCTCGCCCTGTTGCCCAAGGGCCGCCAGAACCTGCTGTTCTCGGCCACCTTCTCCAACGAGATCAAACGCCTTGCCGACGGCCTGCTGAACAGCCCGGCCTTGATTGAAGTGGCGCGCCGCAACACCGCCTCCGAGCGCGTCGCCCAGGTGGTGCACCCGGTGGATCGTGAGCGCAAGCGGGAGCTGCTGGCGCACCTGATCAACACGGGCAACTGGCAGCAGGTGCTGGTGTTCACCCGTACCAAGCACGGCGCCAACCGCCTCACCAAGCAGCTGGAGCAGGACGGCATCCGCGCCGCCGCGATTCACGGCAACAAGAGCCAGGCCGCGCGCACCAAGGCCCTGGCCGACTTCAAGCAGGGCAGGATCCGCGTGCTGGTGGCCACCGACATCGCCGCCCG
>Ga0256839_1003478_pt1 | contig 16212 bp, 15 predicted proteins | sample 354166metaG_FD_185968 | JGI IMG/M metagenome (GOLD analysis project Ga0256839, IMG submission 185968) | Hydrothermal vent microbial communities from Mid Atlantic Ridge, Atlantic Ocean - 354-166 | ecosystem: Environmental > Aquatic > Marine > Hydrothermal vents | place: Atlantic Ocean: Mid... | reverse complement strand
TAACAGCCCCCCCGATATCTGCAGCCAACTTACCAGCAACCGGCCAAAACCCATACCCCCTGGGTTAATGGCCATTACTGTTAATGTGCCCGGGAACAGGTACAGCACCGCCATAATTACAAAGCCCAGGACAAGGCTGACGAAGGCCAGAAAGAAAATATTGGGGAAGCCCAGGAAGGAGATTTTGTAAATTAACTCGTCCAGGGTTTTTATGCGCAGCCCCCGTTGAAAAAGCAGGTATTGGTGCATAAGGTCGGGGTAAATTATTTTTAAGACAACAAACATCAGGGCCAGCACTACCCCGCCCAGGTAAAAGAAATTGCTGAAATGATTGGCAAAACGCACCGGCTCATACGGTGGTAGTTTGCTCTTGAACACCGCTGCGGTCCTTACCTCGGTGATCAGGCCGGGCAATAACCTTTGGCCATAAATAGTAAGAAACAAGCCGGGGTCGGCCAATACCTGGCGCAGGCTGTCAACCTTAAAGCTGGTTATCCCGGGCGGCAGGGTGGCAATCAGCCGGCTGCGGTGAAACAAATAAGCCTTGTGGCTTACGCCAATGGCAAGATAAAAAGGGGCAAACTCAGGGTCAGCCACAGCAAAGCTGATGGCATGGTGGGCCAGGTTGTTTTCGTCTATCGGCAAAAAGCCCTGATGCCGGTTATTATAATACACCCAGTCCTGATGCAAATCATAAACCAGTTGCTGCGCCCGCACAGGCGCCCCCCACAGCACCAGGGCCACCAAGGCCAAAAGTGCTTTCTGCCTGCCAAAAGATTTAAAACCTGGCCACATACCCTATATGGATTTTAGACTGGCTCAATGATAGTGATTGTTGGGCGGAAACACCAAGGGCATAAACAAGCTGCAGTTCCCCGGCACCGGTGTCGAGTACCATGCCGGCACCAAAGCCAAAGGGTGTATCGCGGCTGTTGCCAACATTATTCCAGGTGAATGCCTGATCGTAAAATACAAATACCCGTGAGTTCATATTCATAATTATGCGGGCCTCCAGCCGCGCCAGCAGATACGTTGACACAAAGATATCAAGTTCGTTGAACCCGCGTAAAGAATTGACCCCGCCCAGGCGCAGTAAATCGTTGGTAAATAGCTGGTCGTTGTTAAGCACCTGGCCGTAGCTGGCATCAATATGGGCTACCAGCGGGCCGGTCAGCCGTTGGTTTACTTCGCCCCCTACGGTAACCTCCATCTGGGCCGGGGCCAGGTTTATGCTGTCGTACACAGCTTCCGCCACCCGGGGGTCTGGTTTGATTTTCTTGCCCCCCACCTTAACCTCAACATAGCCTTTGGCCCCTTGCCGCGGGTTTATTGTATTGCCCAGGCCACTATAGGTTACGCGCGCCCCCAACTGCCGCAGGGTAAAATCGGCAAACTCCGGCACGGCCAGGGAGTCCCGGGTAATGGCAAGCGCCCTTGATGATTTGAACACAGCCGTAAAGGCCACTTCTGTTTTTTTCTGCTGATAAAAACCAGCAAGGGTAAAATCGGTGTTTAAGAAGGAAGAATCCTGCTTCAGCAGGTTGAAGTTAACCTGCAGCCCCACGGGTGAGCGCAACAGGTTAGGGTGGCGGTAAAGGAAATACAACTTTTGCGACTCCTGTTTAAACTGCCGCCAGACAAACGACAGCTCTTTACCCGAACGAAACAGATTCTGCAGGTGCAGGTTTACATAGCCGGTCAGCAGCAGGCCGTTATCATTGGTTTGGTTGGGCAGGAAGCCCAGCAGGGCATCTATTTTGTTGGCTTTCACCGGTGCTACCTGCAGGCTGATAGCACAAAGGTTGTTGGCAAACTTCAACCGGGTAGAATCCACCAGCCGGCAATAGGGCAAGCGGTTGATGGCATTGGCAATGTTTTCTACCTGCGGCAACTGAAAAGGCGTACCGGGCCGGAGGTGCAGGTAGTTTTCCAGGAACTCCCGTTTGATAAGCCCGGCCGGGGCTATGGCCAGGGTATCGTAATTGATCACCGGCCCCGGTTCATACCTGAGGATGGCTTTAAGGTGGGTGCCCCGGATGCTCACGTGTTGCAGTTGCAGGTTGGCAAACGGGTAGCCGTTGTTGGCCGCCAGGCCCAGCAGTTTGCTTACCAGCCGGTTAAATGCGCGGCCGGAAAACGTTACCCCGTCAAAGTCGCGCTGACGATAGCCGGCCTTGCTCAGCATCTCCTCAGGAATATTGCTCACCCCCAGGGCAGCCCAGCGATAACGTTCCCCCACGTATATTTGTGCCCGCAAGGTGTCGGCCGCAAAGTCCAGTTGATCAATATTAGCCAGCAGGTACCCTTCGGCAAGCAGTTGGTTTTTGATTTTTCGGGCCGCCAGCACCAACCCGGCACTATCGGCCCGGCCGGTTTCCGCGGCAAGGTGGCTACTGAACGAAATTTGATAAACTTTCTCCTGGGCAAATGTAAAATTTACCGACAGCAGCAGAAGCAGAATTACCAGCGAAGTTTTCAAACACTATTACCTTTACGTCAAAAGTAGAGCATTGGCCGGAATATACATCCATATACCCTATTGCCGTAAGGCCTGTTATTACTGTAATTTTCATTTCAGCACTACGCTGGCAAGCATGGAGGAGATGCTAACGGCCATTGGCCGGGAGCTTGTTCAGCGCCAGGATTATATACCGCCAACCGTGGAAACCATTTATTTTGGTGGCGGCACCCCGTCCCTGCTGAGCAGCCAACAAACCGGCCGGCTATTGAACCAGATCCGGAAGCAGTTTAACGTTGCTGCCGGAGCCGAAATAACCCTGGAAGCCAACCCAGAAGATATTAACGAACGCAAAGCCCGGGCGTTGGCAGACCTGGGCATCAACCGGGTAAGCCTGGGGGTGCAGTCGTTTCATGACCCCATACTGCAAAAGCTCAACCGCCAGCACTCGGGGCGGCAGGCAGGCAAGGCCATAGCGGTTTTACAAAACCAGGGTATTGCTAACCTAACCATCGACCTTATCTACGGCATCCCCGGACAAGACACCTCTGCCTGGGAAGATAACCTGCAGCAAGCGCTGGCCCTGAATGTGCCGCACCTGTCGTGCTACGCCCTGACAATTGAAGAGAAAACCGCCCTCGGCAACTGGCAGCGAAAAGGCAAGTTTAAAGCCGCTGACGAAGCGGCCTACGAGGAGCAATACCGGCTTATGTGCCAGATTTTGGCGGCCCGGGGTTATGCCCACTACGAAGTTTCTAATTTTGCCCGCCCCGGGTTTACCAGCCGTCATAACATGGCCTACTGGCAGCAAAAACCCTACCTGGGGGTGGGGCCCGGGGCCCATTCTTATCAAGGTAAAAGCCGGCAGTTCAACATCAGCCATAATGCCCGGTATATCAAGGCGCTTAAGCAGGGTACGCCCTGGTACCAACAGGAAACACTTAACAAAACCCAGGTATTTAACGAGTACCTGCTTACCGGGCTAAGAACCAGCCAGGGCATTGATTTTAATTATATCAGGCAGGCTTTCAACCGGGATATCTATAGTATCCACCGCCCGTTTATTGAACGCTGCTTGTCAGAAGGTAAAGCTACCCTGGCAGACGGTAAGTTTGTTCTTAAGGATAATGCCCTTATTTTAGCCGATTCGGTAATTGTAGAATTGATGATGGACGACCAATGAAGATACAACTTTCCTGGCAGGGCAAAAAATATGCGGCCAACTTGGGGGAGCCTTTGGCCATTGGTATCCCCTTACGGGACGGAGGGCAAAACCCTAACTGCTACTTTACCGGGCCGGTAAGGTTCAGCCCGGTACAGGCGCCAGGGTTTACCGGCAGCATAGCCCAGGGCGGCACGGTGAACCACTTCCGCCTGTCCCTGGCCCCGCATGGTAACGGTACCCATACCGAATGCTACGGGCACATTACAAATAGTGGCGCTGTTATCGCCAATCAGGTAAAAAAATATTTTAGTGTAGCCCGGTTAATCACCCTTACCCCTTCGGCCGTAGGCAAAGACAAGGTTATTGATGCCCGGGCCATGCAAAAGGTGGTGTTACCCCCCGGCATAAAGGCTCTGGTAGTACGCACCCTGCCCAACGAACCGGCCAAACAGCAATATAATTATTCGGGGAATAACCCGCCTTATTTCAGCGACCAGATAATCGAACAATGGGTGGCCCACGGCATTGAGCACCTGGTTACCGATCTGCCTTCGGTGGACAAAGAAAATGATGAGGGCAAGCTGCTGGCCCATAAGGCCTTCTGGCAAACCAACGGTAACCTCAGGGCCGAAGCCACCATTACCGAGCTGGCCTATATTGACAACCAAATAGCCGATGGCCTATACCTGCTTGAGCTACAGGTGCTGCCGGTTTATTTGGATGCTTCGCCAAGTAATCCAATTTTGTATTCCTTAAAGCCAACCTGAATAACAAAATGTTGATAAACAGCGTTATAAACTGTTGATTTGGCCTATATTTACTTTTTAATATGACGCCTGCGCAATTAAACGAAGAAAAGAAGCTGCTAATGCTATTAAAGGCCATCATCTTCCACTACCACGGGTTGGATGAGGAGGAAGAAAAAATCCTTTACCGGGCAGCCGGTGACCTGGATGCGCATGCCGAGTTAAAATGGGCCTTCGATTTTATTGCCCGGGACTATATTTCGGCTTTCGACAGGGCCAGAAATTACCTCGTGGAAGTACGCGACAGGCTGGACAGGTCAAAAAGATTGCAGTTTATCAACCTCACCTGGAAAGCCAATAGCGAGAAAGGCTACATTACCGAAATGGAGGCTACGGCCATGCTGAAAATTGCCAAAGACTGGGAGGTTGACCAGGAGCTGATCAACCTTGTGCAGCCTTCTTAGCCAGCCCCTTTAAAGGCTCATTTTTTCTTTAAACTTAGCCGCCTGTCTGCGTGAAACCTCTACCTTGTCGCCCCCTTTGAGCTTTACCATTAAGCCCCCGTTAAACCAGGGTTCGATGCTCTCCACCCAGCTCAGGTTAATGATATGCTTACGGCTGGCCCGAAAAAAATCGCGGTCATTCAGTTTTTCGTCCAGGGCATTCAGCGACTTATGGATCATGGGTTTAACGTTATCGAAAAACACCTTGATATAATTGCCGTCAGACTCAAAGTAGCGGATGTCTTTTAGGGTAACAAACCAGCATTTATCACCATCTTTTACAAACACCTGATCGCTAAGGCCGAGCCTGGGCTCTTTTTCTTTCTCCTCTGCCGGTTTGGGCGGCTCCAGCTTGGTAATGGTTTCGTTGAGCCGGTCGAGTTGAATAGGTTTCAGCAGGTAATCCAGGGCATTCACTTCAAATGCTTTCAGGGCATATTCATCGTAAGCGGTAGTAAAAATTACCGTGGGTACCGAATCAAGCATCTCCAGCAACTCAAAACCTGTTTTGCCGGGCATTTGAATATCCAGGAACAGCAAATCGGGGTTGAGGGAATTGATCAGTTCATAGGCTTCATCGGCATTGGCCGCTTCGCCCAAAATTTCAACTTCCGGAAAATCTTCCAGCAACTTTATCAGCTCCTTACGGGCCAATCGTTCGTCATCTATTATTAAAGCTCTCATAACTAATTTATATTCGTTAAAGGTATTTTTACAATCGTTAAAACCGTATTGTTGTTTTCATTGCCAATCTGCAGTTTGGCAGCTTCACCATAAATAAGCTCCAGCCTTTGCCGGGTGTTGCGCAGGCCCTGGCCGGTGCCGTTAATACGGTTTTCCTGGTAGTAGCCGGTATTCCTGATTTCCAGGATCATCCGGCCCTGGTCAATTCTGGCCGTAACCGACACCTTGCCGCCATCTTTAAGTTTGGAGATACCATGTTTGATACCGTTTTCAACCAGGGTTTGCAACATCATGGGTGGCACCTGCACATTCTCGGTGCGCGGCTCTATGGCAAATTCGGTCTGCAACCGCTCTTCAAACCGGATGGATTCCAGGGCCAGGTAGTCCCTGGTGGTGGCCAGTTCTTCTTTTAATGAAGTAAGTTTTTTCTTGTCCATTACCAGCGATGAGCGCAGGATATTCGACAAATGATTAATGGCCCGTTTGGATTTTGACGGCTCCTCATCTACCAGGGCGCGGATGCTGTTGAGGGCATTAAAAATAAAATGCGGGTTTACCTGCGACTTCAGTTGGTTCAGCTTCATCTCATTCATAGCCACCTCATATTTCAGGGATTGGGTGTTTTTCTCTAAGTAATGGAAGGCAAAGTAAATTGATGACCAGATAATCAAAACAATAAAGTTGGCAATAACATTGCCCATAAAGTTAATCGGGCTAAGCATCTCGTGGCTATACAGGCCAAAAATAAAAGAAACCCCCACGCGTACCAGGTAAACGGTTACCGACATAGCCATAATACTCAACAGGGCCTTAACAATAAGCTGTGTGGTAGGCAGTTGCAGCCAGGCCCGCCTTTTGCTGAAACTGCGGTAGCCGTGGGTAATCAGAAAGAAATACAACGATTCGGCTATCACCGGGATGGCCATTACCGTAGTAAAATGGGTTGACTGAAAGCTGATGCCGAGAATATTGAGCAAGGCATAGGTTGACCAGCCGGTGATCTGAAATATCCAGTATAGTCGCTGTTTGTTCATCCAATAGAATATACGCAAATTACGCGAGTTCAGCCCAATAAACCAGCCGGTATTACGTAATCGGTTGGTACGTTACTGGTTATAAGCATCCTGGCGCAACAAGGCCATAAACAATACCAGGGCCAGAATGACCAAGGCCCAGGCCACGGCATTCCAAAGCTTGAGGTTAGTCTTTATGTAGCCCTCTTTTATGGCCCACATCAGCGGAAAGGCAATGGCCACGGCTGCATAAAGGCTGCCTTCAAGCCAATGGGCCAGGTATAAATTATAGCCGGCCAGGATAATAAAGGCTACGGGTACTATGTATTTGACAAATCCATTCATTTTAACTCATGTTTAAGGTAATGGCCGGTATAGCTTTTCTTTACCTGGCGCAAGGCTTCGGGTGTGCCGGTAGCTACCACTTTGCCCCCTTCATCGCCCCCCTCAGGGCCCAGGTCAATAATATAGTCCGCCATTTTGATAACATCAAGGTTGTGCTCGATAATCAGCACGGTATTGCCTTTATCCACCAGCTTGTTCAGTACGTCCAGCAAATGCTGGATGTCCTGAAAATGCAGGCCTGTGGTAGGTTCATCGAGGATGTAAAACGTTTTGCCGGTGTCTTTTTTTGCTAGCTCGGCCGCCAGTTTCACCCGCTGGGCTTCCCCTCCGCTAAGGGTGGTGGCATGCTGCCCTAAGGTAATATACCCCAGGCCAACATCGTTGAGGGTTTGTATCCTGCGTAATATCTTCGGGTGGTGGGCAAAAAACGCTACCGCTTCTTCTACGGTCATCTCCAGCACATCGGCAATAGACTTACCTTTATACCGGATTTCCAGGGTCTCGCGGTTATAGCGTTTGCCCTTACAGGTTTCGCAATGCACATGCACATCGGGGAGAAAGTCCATTTCAATTAATTTCATGCCGGCCCCCTGGCAGGTTTCGCAACGGCCGCCCTTCACATTAAACGAAAAACGCCCGGGTTTGTAACCCCGTATTTTAGCTTCCGGCAAGCCCGTGTACAGGGCCCTGATGTCGGCAAATACCCCGGTGTACGTGGCCGGGCTAGAGCGTGGCGTGCGGCCGATAGGGGCCTGGTCTATTTCAATGACTTTATCAAGGTGCTCCAGGCCGGCAATTGACTGGTAAGGCATAGGCTGTTTGCGTGCGCGGTAAAAATGCCCGCTTAAGATAGGGAACAAGGTGTGGTGAATGAGGGTTGACTTACCACTGCCCGAAACCCCGGTTACGCAAATCATGGTACCCAGGGGAAATTCTACATCAACTTTTTGCAGGTTATTGCCGGCAGCCCCGCGCAATACCAGGCTGGTGCCGTTGGGCAGGCGCCTGACTGCGGGTACAGCTATGCTGATTTCTTCTTTGAGGTAAGCGGCCGTTGTGCCCGGCTGCCGCAAAAATGCTGGTGGTGTACCCTGGGCCACCACCTCGCCTCCGTGGCGGCCGGCCCCCGGGCCAATATCAATAATATAATCGGCCTGCAGCATCATTTCCTTATCGTGTTCAACCACCAGCACCGAGTTGCCCAGGTCGCGCAGGTCTTGCAGGGCCTTGATCAACTTCATGTTATCGCGCGGGTGCAGGCCGATGCTCGGCTCATCGAGGATGTACATTACCCCCACCAATTGGGTGCCTATTTGCGTAGCCAGCCTGATGCGCTGCGCTTCCCCGCCCGACAACGAGCGCAGCGGCCGGTTAAGGCTAAGGTAACCGAGGCCAACATTATTCAGGAACATCAACCGCTTACGGATTTCCTTGAGGATTTCACCGGCAATCCGGTTTTGCCTGTCGTTCAGCCGGGTTTCAATACCGGTAAACCAGGCCTGCAACTCTCCGATACTTTTTTGCGCCAACCGGGCAATGTTCTGCCCGGCAATCAAAAAGTGCAACGATTCTTTCTTCAGCCTGGCCCCGGCACACTCCGGGCAAGGCTTGATAATGGTATAATCTTTCAACCACTTCTGAATGCTTTCGGTGCCCGACTCTTTTTGCTTCTGCATAAAGCTGATAATCCCTTCAAACTTTATATGCCAGTTGGTGCCCGGATATTTTTTCGATTTCACCGCCACCGGCTCCGAGTCGCCATGCAGCAAAATATTCAGTACTTTTTCATCAATATCCTTGATGGGCGTAGTAATGTTATAGCCGTTCCGTTTAAGAATGGCGTCAATCTTTTTAAAAATCCAGATATCGCGGTACTCACCCAGCGGGGCAATACCCCCCCGGCTGATGGTTAGCGTTTCATCGGGGATAATGGTTTCGCGGGTAATTTCATCTACCACGCCCAGGCCATTGCAGACCGGGCAGGCGCCATAAGGCGAATTGAAAGAAAAAGTATTGGGTGCCGGCTCATCATACGACAAGCCCGACTCCGGGTCCATGAGGTTCCGGGAAAAGTAATGGGCCCGGTCTGCGGCATCCAGCACCATCAGCAGCCCCTGGCCTTCGCGCAAAGCCGTTTGTACCGATTGCCCAACCCGGAAGCTATCCTGATCATCTACCTGCAGGCGGTCGATTACCAGTTCAATATCGTGGGTTTTGTAGCGATCGAGCTGCATTTTGGGCGCCAGTTCCCGTAGTTCGCCATCTACCCTTACCCGCAGGTAGCCACTTTTACGCAATTGCAGAAACAGCTCCCGGTAATGGCCCTTGCGGCCTTTAACCACGGGGGCCAGCAGGGTGATTTTCTGCCCGGTAAACTGTTTAAGAATATGGTCAAGGATCTGCTCCTCGGTTTGTTTAACCATCGGTTTGCCGGTGATATACGAAACCGCCTCCCCGGCCCGGGCATAAAGCAGGCGTAAAAAGTCATATACTTCGGTAACCGTACCCACGGTAGAGCGGGGGTTGCGTGAGGTGGTTTTTTGCTCGATGGCAATAACCGGGCTGAGGCCAAGGATTTTGTCCACATCGGGACGCTCCATATTGCCGATAAAAGCGCGTGCATAGGCCGAAAAGCTTTCCATATACCTGCGCTGCCCTTCGGCATAGAGGGTATCGAATGCCAAAGACGATTTACCGCTGCCGCTGATACCGGTGATGACCACCAGTTTCCCGCGTGGAAAGCTAAGGTCGATGTTTTTGAGGTTATGCTCGCGCGCCCCGTAAACTTCTACGGCCTCCTGTTCGGAAATTTTTTCGCTGATTGAATTTAATGCCTGTTCCGTTGCCAATTTATCCCCCTGATTTTAACCTGCAAAAGTACAACTTTGCCGGCATTTCAGCGAGGGGCGCAATAAAGAAAGGTAAAGTTACCTTAATTGCGCTTGCAGTAATCCGGCCAGTTCCGGCATATTACCGGCCACGGCCTTCACGCCCAATTCCCGAAGCTGTGTGTCGTGCCCGGGCAGGATATGGCTGGCCCCGGTAAACCCGATAACCTTCAGCCCTGCTGCCAAAGCTGCTTTGGCCCCGCTAAGGCTGTCTTCAACCACCACTATTTCATCGGCCGGCAAAGATAATGTTGCCATGGCATGCCGATAAATATCCGGGGCCGGTTTAGGCTTTGCCACCAACGCAGATGAAAAAATTTGCGGCCGGAAAAAATGGTCGATACCGGTAACCGACAGGGCATGTTTAACCGTGCGGGCCGAAGAATTGGATACGACCGATTTTTCTATCGACAAGCCTGCCAGCATTTCCTCAACTCCATCAATCAGCCGCACCTGGGCACTTACCTGGTCTTCCACTGCAGTGATCAAATCGATCACCTGTTCAGGGGTCATGGCCCCCTCTGCGTAACGCTGCACGATACTGGTAAAAGTTGTGCCCGAGAGGTTTTGCAAATAATAATCTAAGGTTACCCTTACCCCCATTTCCTGCAGGGCAGCCGTCATTTTTACAGCCGCCATGTACTCAGTATCAACCAGTACACCATCGCAATCAAAAAGCAGGTGGTTTATCTTACTCATGAACAACAGGGATGGCCACTTGGTATTTTTTGCCCCGGCTGACGGTCAGGTGGTCGCCCTGAATCCACGGGTTATGCCTTTTTAATAATTTAAAGTTAATCCCCCGGGCTTTGGCCCAGTCCACCCAATTGGGAATATCTCCGGCAACCTCTACATAGTTTACTTCTTCGCGGTTGTATAACTGCTCTTCTGCCACCTGAAAACCGTACCGGTGCGGGTGTTCAATAATTTCCTTGGCTGCCAGGATGCGAAAGACATAGCGTGCGGTTTCGTCATTGAGCATCAGGTCATAATAATTGTCAACTTTCTGCTTATCCATGGCCCGGATAATCCCGGCCCGGCCCCGGTTAAATGAGGCCGCCACCAACGTCCAGTTGCCAAATTTAGCGTAGGCTTTACGAAAATACTTACACGCTGCCCGGGTTGACTTAATGGGGTCATAGCGTTCATCTACCTGGCGGGTAACCTCCAGGCCAAATTCGCGGGCGGCATCTTTTTTAAACTGCCAGAAGCCTACGGCTGCCTTGGGCGAAATGTCATTCAAAAAAGCCCCTTCAATAGCCGGGATATATTTGAAGTCATCGGGGATGCCTTCTGCTGCCAATACCTCAGCAATCTGCGGCAGCCAGCGGTGGGCCCGTTTCAGCAGGAAGATGGTATTGGTATGCCAGTAGGCATTTATATGCATTTCGCGGTCGAGCCGTTCACGCACATCGGCCAGGTGCAGGGGTACCGGCTCCCCGGCAAAGCTCAGCGAATCGGGCAGGTCCAGGGCAATGGCATTCACCGTGGTGCCTTGCGGCAGTTCGGTATAACGGACAAAGCGGGCTGTCTCCTGCCGTAACCCTTGCAACCGGGTATAGCCGTAAAAGGCCAGCCCCAATATAGCCAGCCACGGTAACCAAACCGCCAGCCGTTTCATCCTTAAAAGTTGGGCGACAGGTGGAATTGGGCGTAGAACTCGTCAATGGCGTTCACGGCCTCCTCCGGGGTGTCCACAAGGGTAATCAGGTCGAGGTCTTCCTCGTTGATATTATTGTTTTTCAACAGCACATCCCGGATCCAGTCGAACAGGCCCTGCCAATAATCTTTCCCCACCAAAATAATGGGGAAAGCGCCAATTTTCTTGGTTTGGATAAGGGTGATGGCTTCGAACATCTCATCGAGGGTGCCAAACCCACCCGGCATTACAATAAAGCCCTGGGCGTATTTGACAAACATCACCTTACGCACAAAGAAATAATCGAAATTGAGCAGTTTGTCCGGGTCAATATAGGGGTTATTATGTTGCTCAAAAGGCAGGTCGATATTCAGGCCTACCGATTTGCCGTTCTCGCTATGGGCCCCGCGGTTACCGGCCTCCATGATGCCGGGGCCACCCCCGGTAATTACCCCATAGCCATGCCGTACCAGCTTGGCGGCAATTTCTACCGCCATTTTATAATAGGGTTCGTTTTCTTTGGTTCGGGCCGAGCCGAATATTGACACGCAAGGGCCAATTTTGGCCAGTTTCTCAAAGCCTTCCACAAACTCCGACATCACTTTAAAAACCAACCAGGAATTTTCGGTCTTTATTTCATTCCAGTCTTTATTCTCAAAAGCCTTTCTAATTCTTTTTTCATCTTCTTCGGTTAACCCATTGTGGTTATTGCCGTTCTTTCTTTCTACCATAATCTTCTTCTTGTTTTGTCATACAACGCAAAGCCCCGGGGAAAGTTTTACAGCAGGTTTGCCAGGGCCGGCTCCAGGCCGGCATAGGTAAAGGTAAACCCCTCTTCTATCAGGGCTGCCGGCTGTGCCCGGTTGCCGCCCAGGGCCAAAACCGCCATCTCACCCAGTAACAAACGGAGGGCGAAGGATGGAACGGGGGGCAAAAATAAGGGTCTTTTTACTTGTTTTGCTAATTTTTGGGTAAAATCCTTGTTGGTAACCGGGTTGGGGCCAACGCCATTATACACCCCTTGTAACGGTTGGGTGAGGGCTAACAGGAAAATCCGGCAGAGGTCTTCAACATGTAGCCAGCTCAGCCACTGGCGACCACTGCCAAGGGCAGCCCCCACACCCCACGTAACCGGGGCCAGCATTTTAGGCAAGGCGCCCCCCTCTTTGGCCAGTACTACCCCGATCCTGATTTTAACTACCCGGTCGGCATGGGGTGCCGTCCGGTCAACAGCCGCCTCCCATGCGTACACCACATCGGCCAGAAAGCCTTCACCCCTCGGGCTGGCTTCGGTTAACAGGGTATTACCGGTGTTATCGCCATAAAAGCCCAGGGCCGAAGCACTGATAAATGATTGCAGATGATGCCGGGTGGCCGCTAGTTGGTTGCGTAAAAGTTCTGTTGAAGCTATGCGGCTGTGCAGGATGCGGTTTTTAACCCCCTTGGTCCACCGCTGCCCTACCGATTCCCCGGCCAGGTGGATAATATGTTCGGCCCAGGGAATAGCGGCAGGGTCTATTGCCTGCTGGCCAACATCCCAGCGAAAGCTTTTGATATCCCCGGGCCGGTAGTGTGGATTACGGGTAAGGTGCGCCACCTCATGCCCCTGGCGGAGCAACAGTGGTGTTAAATGCCGGCCTATCAGGCCAGACCCTCCGGTGATTAATACCCTGGCCATCCGCTTACAATTATACGAAAAACCAATAATCTTTAACCGGCTGCTTGCCCCATGCCGCCAGTTGCTGGCGAATGGCCGCTTTGCCCTCGGGCGAGGTAACTACCACCATAACCTGGGGGTTATCCAAAGAGGGAATTTGGGCATAGTGCTGCAGGGTAACCCCGTAAATAGCTTTGCCTATTTTGTTTTTATTGTCGCAGACCCAAAAAAACCGCTCCCCGCGCTGTTGTAATAACCGTGCCATATCCTTACCGTTTTTGCCGGCCCCCCATAACACCAACGGCCGTTGGGGATCACGGTCGAGTTCGTAGAAATAACGTAATTTGAGGGTAAAATAGCGGTTGTCTTTGTATTCATCCCAGGTACGGGAAATACGGTTGGTGCGGTCGCGCCAATAGTGCAGGATTTTATCGATGCCCACCACCCGCAGGCCCAGCCGGTAAAACCGGAAGCAGAGGTCATAATCCTCGGGATAGACCAGGGGATCAAAAGCCCCGGCAGCAGCAAAGTCATCTTTATGGATTATCCAACAATGTGAAGGGATGACACATTCCTGGTAAATTTCCTGGTAGTGGGTATTGGTGCGGGCCACTTCGTTGAGCCATTTTTCATAGCGGATAAAACCATCGCCTACTTTGCCGGTAGCTACAAAATGCCGGGTGCCCCCGGCAATAACCGTGCCCTTACCCTGCTGTAACCACGCAGATACCAACGCCTCCAGTTTATCGGCCGGCATGTAGTCGTCTGAGTCCATGCGGTTGATAAGCTGGCCCCGGGCCTGGGCGTAGCCCGTTTGCAGGGTGGGAATAAGCCGGGGCCTGCTGCTGTTAAACACGCGGATACGCGGGTCTTTGGCCGCATATTCCTGCAAAATCTGTGGGGTGGCATCGGTTGAGTGGTCGTTTACGGCTATCAGTTCCCAGTGGGGGTAGGTCTGCGCCCGAACCGAGTCAAGGCACTGGCGCAAGTAGGGGGCGGTATCTTTGGCCGCCATAATAATGGATACTAAAGGTTGGTTGTTCATGTCGTTATACTTACTGCCAACCACGGGGCAGGTTTTTCCTGATCTCAAGAGAGGCAAACGGTTTGCCGGAGCGGCTGCCATGGGCTTTAACCCAGGCGGCCATGGAGGCCAGGCCCTCATGGAGGCCTACCGGTGGCCCCGGGGTAAATACCTGCTTAAACTTAGTATGGTCGGCATAGGCATGCGCTACCTCTTGCCGGGGCGGCAGGTTTGTCAGGGTAACCTCAACACCCATGGCCCGGCCCACGGCAGCGGCCAGCCCGTTGACAGAACACACTTCATGGCTGCCTATATTAAAGGTTTGGTTGTAGGCCGCCCGGCAGGCAACGGCCCCGGCAATATGAGGGGCCACATCGGCAATATAGGTAAATGCCCGCGTTTGCCGGCCATCGCCAAAAACCGTCAGGGGCTTGCCTTGCAAGGCCAGATTCATAAAAATACCTACTACATTACGGTATTTATCGCCAATGTTTTGCCGCTCACCGTAAACATTATGCGGACGGAACACAATGTAATCCAGGCCAAACAGGTTATGGGCATTGCGCAAATCTAACTCAACAGCGTATTTGGCGATACCATAGGGGTCTTCAGGAGCAGGCGGCATGGCCTCGGTAAACGGCAGGCTATTACTACCATATACAGCCAGCGAGGAGGTATAAACAAAGCATTGTACCCTGTGGTTGACGGCCGCATTAATCAGGTTTACACTGCCCAAAAGGTTGTTTTGGTAATTATACCTGCGGATGAAAGGGCTCAACCCTTCGGCCGCGTAGGCCGCCAGATGGTAAACGTAGGTGAATTTATGCCGGAGGAACAAATCGTTGACCAGCGGGAAATCGGTAATCGACCCCTGATAAAATTTTGCCTGGGGGGCAAGGTTCTCTGTAAACCCTCCGGAAAGATCATCCAGCACAATTACCCGGTGCCCCCGTTGCAACAGGTGGTCAACTACGTGCGAGCCGATAAATCCCGCCCCTCCGGTTACCAAAGAGGTTATTCCCATAAAGCAAACCTACGGAAGATTATCAGCTTTACCCTAACAAACCGGTAATCGGCCAATAAATTGGCATTATTCTGGCTTTACAATATAGTTGTTACCCGAATTGGTTTATTTTGAAGTATCATTCATTAACCCCTGGAAAAATGGTTAAGTATCTTTTGATAATAATGCTGATCATCGTTACGGCCGGCCCTCTGGCGGCACAGTCGTATCGTATTCAGGATGAAACCCAACGCATCAATAATAAAAAGTACCCGGGCGCTTCTTCGCTGGTTAACGGTGAGTTTGACAAGGTGGAAGATTTTTGGCTGGATTATATAAAAGACCATGGCAAAGTGCGCAGAAAACGCAACTACTATCAGATAAATGAATTGGCCGTAAAAGACCTGGCCAGCGATACCCTTACTTACGTTACCCGGGTAGATGCCAAAGACAGCCTGGGGCTGATCTGGCTGGCCCCGCTGGTTACCGGGGTAAACAAAGAAGACCTGCAGGCCCTGAACGATGACCTTAAAAAAATCCTCAAACTTGCCACCCGGGCCTATTATGTGAGTGTGGTACAAAAACGCATCGACCAGTCGGAAGATGCTGCGGTGGTGATGAGCAAAACCCACCAGAAGCTGCTTTACGAAGGTGAAAAGCTTACCCATGACCTGGTGGCGGCCGAAGAGCTAAAAGCCGAACTTGAAGCCAGGCTACAGGAAACTATTTTAAAAATCAAGGTGCTGAACCAGCAAATTGAGGACAATAAAGCTGCCGTAGAGCAAGCCTATGCCGACCTGGAAAAAATTAAAAAGGTAATTAACGGGCACAAAGAAAGCCTGAAGAAAATAAAATAGACCCTCAGATAGAGGCAATATAATCCAGCAGTTTAGTTACCCGGCTATCGGTATAGTATTTTCCGGCTTCTTCTGCCAGGGCCGCGGCCCGCTGGTAATTACCCCCGTTCAACGCCCGGACACTCTGGTTGTAATATAACAGGCCCATAAGTTCCCGGCCGGTAAGCTGGCGCTCAATATTCAGGTGTAAATCAACCTGCCCGGCCTGCAACTCACTATTGGCCTGACGG
>Ga0256839_1003477_pt1 | contig 16222 bp, 13 predicted proteins | sample 354166metaG_FD_185968 | JGI IMG/M metagenome (GOLD analysis project Ga0256839, IMG submission 185968) | Hydrothermal vent microbial communities from Mid Atlantic Ridge, Atlantic Ocean - 354-166 | ecosystem: Environmental > Aquatic > Marine > Hydrothermal vents | place: Atlantic Ocean: Mid... | reverse complement strand
ACGGCCCCGTCCAGCACATCCAGCGTGCCAGCGGCGGCATCGACCCGCACCATATCGCCGTCTGCCAGCCGCGCCAACGGCCCGCCATCCAGCGCCTCGGGGGATACATGAATGGCTGACGGCACCTTGCCGCTGGCCCCAGACATGCGCCCGTCGGTAACCAGCGCCACCTGAAACCCTTTGCCCTGCAATATCCCCAGCAAGGGCGTTAGCGAATGTAATTCGGGCATGCCATTGGCCTTTGGTCCCTGAAACCGCACCACCACCACGACATCCTGGTTCAGGTCTCCGGCTTTGAAAGCGGCTTTTACCGCGGATTGGCTATGAAACACCTTTGCGGGGGCCTCAATGACCCAGCGGGATTCTTCCACTGCCGAGACTTTCATAACCCCGTTGCCCAGATTCCCCGCCAGCCGTTTCATACCGCCGGTTGGTTGAAACGGGTTTGAAACCGGTTTCAATATCTTGTTATTCAGCGACTTTCCCGCCCCCGCTTCCCAGACCAGCGCACCATCTTTCAATTTTGGCTCACGGGTGTAATGCTCCAACCCTTGCCCGACAATGGTTTTGGTATCGGGGTGCAGCAGGCCATTATTCAGCAGCTCGCCAATCATATATCCCAAGCCCCCCGCCGCGTGAAAATGGTTTATATCCGCCAAGCCATTAGGATAGACCCGCGCGATCAGCGGCACCACATCCGACAATTCGGCAAAATCGGACCAATCCAGCACAATGCCCGCCGCCCGCGCCATGGCCAGCAGATGGATCAACAGGTTGGTAGACCCGCCCGTGGCGTTCAGCCCAACGATGCCGTTTACAAATGCACGCGCATCCAACACCTCGCAAACCGGCGTGTATTCATTGCCCAAAGCACTAATTGCCAAGGCCCGTTTGCTGCCTTCAATCGTCAGCGCCTCACGCAGTGGCGTGTTGGGGTTTACAAATGAGGCCCCCGGCAGGTGCAGCCCCATGAATTCCATCAACATCTGGTTGGTATTGGCGGTGCCGTAAAACGTGCAGGTTCCGGGGCCGTGATAGCTGGCGATTTCAGCCGCCATCAGTTCTTTGCGGTCGATCTCGCCCATGGCAAATTTTTGCCGGACCTTGACTTTTTCGTCGTTTGGAAGGCCCGAGGTCATCGGCCCAGCGGGTAAAAATACGGCTGGCAAATGCCCGAATGTGGCGGCGGCAATTACCAGTCCCGGCACGATTTTATCACAGACGCCAAGATATACGCTGCTGTCAAACACATTATGCGACAGGCCAATTCCGGCTGCCATGGCAATAATATCGCGTGAAAACAGCGACAGTTCCATGCCTTCCTGCCCTTGGGTTACCCCGTCACACATGGCGGGCACCCCGCCAGCAACCTGTGCAGTGCTGCCGGTTTCACGGGCAGCTTTGCGGATCAGCTCGGGAAATTTTTCAAACGGCTGATGGGCGGAAAGCAGGTCATTATAGGCGGTGATAATCGCCAGATTGCCGCCTATTCCATTCACCAGCGGGGCTTGGTCCTTGCCGCTGGCGGCAAATGCGTGGGCTTGGTTGCCGCAAGTTAGGTGGGCGCGGTTGGGCCCGTCTTTTGCGGCCCGCTCGCAGCGCGCGATATAATCTGCGCGCAGGGTTTCCGAGCGGATCTCGATGCGGTCGGTTACACGTTTTATGGTGTCATTCAGGGGCATTTTCTACTCCGCATAATGAATTTCAGTATTGCTGCGCGATAAAATGATCCGCACGGGGGCTTGGGATTCCGGCCCGTCAAGCAGCGCGGTTTGCAATGCGTCCAGTTTATCGGCACCAGCAATTAGCAAATGCATATGTTTGGCCCCGCGCAGCACTGGCGCGGTTAAGGTCAGGCGCGGTTCTGCGGCGTTTGGTGCACGCATTGGCAGTAAGATCGGCGCGTCATCGGCAAGGGCTTCTGCCAGCAAATCTGCCTCGGGAAAAATGCTGGCCGTATGCATATCCGCGCCCATCCCCAAAACACAAACATCCAGCGGCAGGGCCGGCTTCAGCCCGTCACTGATCTGATCCAAAACATCCTCTGGCTTGTCCGCAGCCCTATAAAACGGTATCAATCTGGCCGCGGCGGCATTGCCTTGCAGCAATGTTTGGCGCAGCAACCGCGTGTTTGAACGCTCTGAGTCCTCTGGCACAAAGCGTTCATCCGTCAGCATCACGCTGACCTTTTCCCAGCCGATATCCGCGCCTGACAGTTCACGCAAAAACCGGGCAGGCGTGGTGCCCCCCGGCACGGCCAAGGTGGCTTTGCCATTCAGATAGATCGCGTCTTGCAACTGTTCAGCGACAATTTCGGCCAGATCAATCGCCAAAACGGCGCGGTCGGGGTATTGCATCAGGTCAGGCATCTATTTCTCTCCAACGGCGGTTATCACGGTGCAGCAAGGCCAGCGAATCTTCGGGGCCGGAACCGCCTGCATCATAAGGCGCGGGCTTGCTTGAATCGGCCTGCCATGCAGCAATAATCGGGTCGATCCAGGCCCATGCTTCTTCTACCTCATCGCCGCGCATGAACAGGGTTTGATCGCCGCGGATCACATCCATAATCAGGCGTTCATATGCATCCGTGGCCTCGATATTCGGCCCCAATGCATCGGCAAAGCTCATATCCAGCGGCACTTCGGTCAGGCGCATACCACCCGGGCCGGGTTCCTTGATGGTCATGCGCATGCGAATGCCCTCATCGGGTTGCAGACGGATAATCAGGGCGTTGCCTTTGCGGTTGGCCATTTCGGGGAATATTGAATGCGGCGGGTCTTTGAACACCACCGCGATTTCCGATAATCGCGCCCGCAGGCGTTTGCCGGTGCGCAGATAGAACGGCGTGCCCGCCCAGCGCCAGTTTGAAATATTGACCTTTAGCGCCACAAAGCTTTCGGTGGTGCTGTCGGGGTTTTCGGAATGGCTGATATAGCTTTCCTCATCGCCGCCGGCGCGATACTGGCCGCGCACGGTGTTTTTGATCTCCATCGGGTCCAGCGCCCGAATGACCTTCAGTTTTTCATCGCGCACAAAATCGGCGTTGAATCTGGCGGGGGGTTCCATGGCCGTTAAACACAGCAATTGCATCATGTGGTTTTGCACCATATCGCGCAGCGCGCCGGATTGGTCATAATAGCCGCCCCGCCCTGCAACCCCGATGCTCTCAGACACGGTTATTTGCACATGGTCAATATGCTGGCTGTTCCAAAGCGGTTCAAACAGCGCATTGGCAAACCGGATCGCCATCAGATTTTGCACGGTTTCCTTGCCCAGATAATGGTCTATGCGATAAATCTGGTGTTCCTCGAAACATTCCGCCAGCTGGGTGTTTAGCGCCTGTGCCGAGGCCAGATCATGGCCCAGCGGTTTTTCCACCACAATGCGGCTGTTGGGTGCGGCAATGCCGTTGGTATGCAGCCGATGGGCGATTTCGCCAAACAGATTAGGCCCGACCGACAGGTAAAACGCCTGCACCACATCTTTGCGCATCAGTTTTTTAAGCGATTTCCACCCCGCATCGCCCATGGCGTCAATCGGGGTATATTCCAGTGCATTCAAAAAGGTTTCCAACATATCCGGCGTGTCGCTGGCGGTTGGCTCAAATTCATTTAATGCTTTGCGCACCAGATCCCGAAACCCGTCTGCATCCATTTTTGAGCGCGCCGCGCCGATAATACGTGAGCTTTCCGGCATTTGCCCCGAACGCATCCGGCGAAATAATGCAGGCAGGATTTTGCGGCGCGACAGATCGCCGGTGGCACCAAAAATCACCAGATCAAACTGATCAACCGGAATAACGCGTGAAACCATGATGTAGCCCTGCAAAAATAGCGGCGCGAAACGCGCGTAGATAAACTGTAGCACAAAGCAAGCTTTGCGGGGCCATCTGTTTCCTAACATCCATTTACGCCCCGTCAAGATATATTGTGCGCTGCGGTATGCAATATTGCGCCAAAAACCCGCATGTGATTGATATATGGCCGGTTTTTGCCAACGGATTTAGATATGGGCTTTTGATTTCCCAATATTAGGCCTAAAAACCCCCGGGCGGTTAAGGAGCGTGTGGTGAGTCTCGGATTTTCGATTTTGCGGTGGGTTTTTCGCCTACAACGTAATTGTTTTACCAAACCGAAAACGGTTTTGGCAATTGCTGTGTTTATCGCGGCACTGGTTGGCGCGGGCGCGCCGTTTGTTAAAACCTCCAATGATCCGTTTTTGCTGTTCGGGCCGGATAATATCCACCGTGTAAAACTGGAGCAGCAAAACGCCGAATTTGGTGAAAGTAATCGCACATTGATGATGCTGGCGGTAAAAACCGGTGCCGAACAACCCGTGTTGCTGGAGGCCGAGCGTTATTTGGCAGGCATTCTTGATGCGCCTGAAAATCCGCTGCGCCCTGATAATTTAATCCACTTTTCAACCGTTTCAAAATTGCTGCCCGCCATAGGCTATCCGCTGGAATTCACGCCGCTTAGCGATGTTGCCATTCTGGTTGAGGAGCGACCGGCGCTGGGAGATACCTTTTTCAATCGTGAAAAAACCGCGCTGATCCTTTCGCTGACCCTTGATCTGGAAGACCATACCGATGCCGGATTGCAAATTGCCTATGCGCAGGAACAGGCCCTTGCCAGTCATATCGAAAATCGTTTTCCGGCGGTAAATGTGGCCATAACCGGCAGTATTTCATTATCCGAAGCCCTGCGCGATGCCATGACGTTTGACCAGCGTTATCTTTTTCCGCTGACATTGCTGGTCAACTTTGCGGTGCTGTTTTTCGCATTTGGCAACTTTCGCATTACACTGGCAACACTTGGCGCCTCTGTCTTGTCGGTGGTAATGACCGTGGGCGTGGCAGGCTGGAGCGGGCATGTTTTTGCTACTGCAGCGGTTTCTTCTTTTTCAATTGTCATGACCCTGACTGTGGCATCCTTGATCCATATTATCCATGCCATCGGCGCACGACAACGCAATTTGCGCTTTCAAACCAATGCAGCGGTTATTCTGGCCAGTTTTCGCAAATTGACCATTCCGGTAATTGTTGCCCATACCACCACGGCTATCGGATTTTTATCGCTAAACTGGGCTGATGCGCCTGCATTTCAAGCCATGGGGAATCTGGTGGCGGTGGGGTTGATATTTTCACTGGTAATCGTGCTTTTTATTTCGCCGATTGTTTTATTTCTGGGTTGCGGAACCGGTGAAATCCATGATCAGCGGATGCGCAAAATTTCCCGTGTGCTAACCAGCACCTGGGCCAAAGCCCCGGGGAAATGGGCGCTCGGGGTTGGGGCTTTGTCGGTGGTTGCCTTGCTTGGCTTGGCAAAGACCACCTTTGATGACCAGTTTATCAAATTTTTTGATCCCGATCACCCGATGCGGCAAAATATTTCGGAAATCGGTGCTGATATGGGGTGGTCACAAACCCTTGATCTGGTGTTGCGATACGAACCGGAAATGCTGTTACAACCCCAAAGCTTTGCCCAGCTTGAAAAGCTGATTGCTGAAATCAAAAGCCTTGATCGGGTTTTTGAGGTTAATTCCCCGATACCCGTAGTCCAGAACTGTCTGGACACCCGCACCCCGCCCTATACCGGCGCGCTAATAGATGTGCCGCAAAAAATGCTGAATTTTTGTGTGCGCAGCAACTGGCTGGTGAACGATGATGTTGGCAATGCCAGTTTCGCCGCCGGTTTTTCAGCACTGCGGCTGAATGTTTTATTGCCGCGCATGTCGTCAGCCGAGGTGCGCAATCTGGCCGAGCGCATTGAGGCCAAAACTCTGGATTTCGGCTTTAGCCCCGAAACCGCTGCTGTATCGGGCATTAATGTGATGTCGGCCTATCTTTCAAAGGTCAATACCCGGTCAATGCTGGTCGGGTCTGCGATTGCCATGCTGGTAGTGTCGATTTTGATCGGGGTGTTTTTGCGTTCAGCCACGCTGGCAGTACTAAGCATTGTGCCCAATTTCCTGCCAGCAATGGCGGCGCTTGGACTTTGGGTCTGGTTCAACGGCGAGGTGGGTATGGCCGCGTCGATTATTGGTGCCATGACATTTGGCATAGTTGTGGATGATACCATCCATATCCTATACGCCATGACCCGGGGCCGCAAAAAACAATCCAATCGCGGCGTGCAGCGGGTGTTGCAAAATGTTTTGCCGGGGGTTTTGACCACCACCCTTGCCTTGGGGCTGGGGTTTGCGCTGATTATGCTATCGGGGTTTGCGGTTAATCAACAATTGGGTTTTTTGACCTCCAGCACTATATTCATTGCATTTTTGTTTGATTTGTTTGTGCTGCCATGGCTGTTTCTGGTTTTCTTTGGCCGCAAACAAAAAAGATAGGCAGGCTTGGTTTCTTACAAAACTTACGCTTTGCCTGACAGGATTATTGGCGTATGTTTGCTCCTGCATTTATATTACAGTAAGGATTTGATATGCTTCGTTCTGCATTGGTGTTTTCCGCATTTGTTTTTCCAACCGTGATTATGGCGCAATGCCCGCAGCCGGGGGATTTGGATCAAGGGATCACGGTTAAATTTGACACCGATGAAACCGATACTTTTTACAACGGCGTAGATGGCATTGTTATCAACAAAGGACAGGGGATTTACGACGACCAGATCATAGACTGGATAATCCAGCTTTATTCCGGCGTTTTTGAATCCTATGTGCATGAACGCACCAGCGGATTTTGGCGCCCGACCGCGGCTTTCGGGCTGGAATATGATTTTGATATCAACGCGGTTTTCCCGCTAAGTGCAGGCGATGTTGGCGGCGGGGTGCAAACCCTGAATGATGATCAAGGCAGTGAACCCGCAACCTTTTCCTATTCGGTTCATGCCAGCGACGGTATAACCATCGGGGATTGCAGCTATGATACGCTGGATATCTATCAAACCTATTTGCTGCCGGACGGAGAAATCGGCATCACGCGTATGGTTTATCTTCGTGATCTCGGGTTTGGTTTTGTGATTGAATCAAGCTGGACCAATGGCACGCCGGAATCGCGCATGCCAATTGGTATCACCATAGACGGTTAATTATCCGCCACTGCTTGACGCGCCCCCCTTGAATAACATATTACACTTTTAATATATGATTTTTTTGGTCAGGTATTCCTGATCTGCATAACGGGGGTTGATATGGCTGATGTAACCAAGGAACAAGTGCTGGAAGCACTGTCAAAGGTGGAACCGCGCGGACTGAAGGGAAATGTTGTTTCTGCCGATCTGATTTCCGACATTCTGATCAAGGACGGCAAGGTGATTTTTTCAATCACCATCCCCGAGGATTTTCGCGGCGACGCTGTAAAAATGCAGCGCCGCGCCGAAGAAGCCATCCGCACCATGCCCGGCGTTGAAAAGGTATTGGTGGCCCTGACCGCCAATCGCGACGCGCCAGCACCCGTTGCGCCGCCTAAATTAAAAGCCCGCAAGGAACGCCCTGTTGGTCCCGATATGCGCCCCGACAGTCGCGCCATTCCGGGGGTTAAATCCATTCTGGCCATTGCCTCGGGCAAGGGCGGGGTTGGCAAATCAACCTGTGCAATCAACATCGCCGTAGGGCTGCAAAGCCTTGGGCTTAAGGTAGGATTGCTGGATGCGGATATTTACGGACCATCCGTGCCGCGCCTGTCGGGCCTTGCGGGCGAACGCCCCGAAATTGTCAATGATGCGGTAATGCCGATGGAAAAATTCGGCATTAAAATCATGTCGATGGGTTTTTTGATGGAGGAAGACAATCCCGTAATCTGGCGCGGCCCGATGATTGTTTCGGCCCTGATGCAATTGTTAAACGAGGTCGCATGGGGCGAACTGGACGTGCTGGTGCTGGATATGCCGCCGGGCACCGGCGACATCCAGCTGACCTTGGCCCAACAAGTGCCGGTCGCCGGCGCGGTAATTATTTCAACCCCGCAAGATCTGGCGCTGATTGACGCGCGCAAGGGGCTGAAAATGTTCCAGAATGTCGATGTGCCGATCTTTGGCATTATTGAAAACATGAGCAGCTTTTTCTGCCCGAGTTGCGGCGAAGAGGCCCATATTTTTGGCAATGGCGGCGCGCGCGAGGAATCAGCCAAGCTGCAAATCCCGTTTCTGGGGGCCATTCCGCTGCATATGGATATCCGCGAAAGCTCTGATAACGGTAATCCGATTACCGCATCCGAACCCGATAGCGTTCACGCCAAGGCCTATAAAGCCATCGCGCTGTCAATCGCGGCACAGCTAAACCCCGAAAGTGACGATGATTAAACCGTAGGGTGGGTGCTTGCACCCACCACCACTATGCCAGACGTTCCATCATTTTCATGCCGATCATGCCGCCAATCACGATAAAGGCAAACGTGATAAACGACCCCAGTGCCAATGTCGAAACGCCGGTAACCGCTTGGCCCAATGTGCAGCCCAAGGCCAGAACGCCGCCAATTCCCATAATCGCCGCGCCAATAATATTGCGCACCGTATCAGCATTATTGGCAAATGTTTTGAACCGTAAATCACGTTTCAGCGCCGCGCCGATAAACCCGCCAAGCAGCGCCCCGAATGTGGTCACCACCCCGAAACTGGCATATTCAAACGCGGTAAACCGCATCATATAATCAATGGTTTCACCCGCAGGGCGCACATAGGTAAGCGAGGTTAGCGCCACAGGCACATCGGCAAAATCATCTTGCGCCATCCCTGTCAACGCCCAGCCAGCCACAACCAGAATGCCGATGCCAAACCCCGCGATCAACATTTCGGGGGATTTCACAAATTGTTTTGACGAAAAGATAAACCCGGCCATCACCGCGACAATCACCCAAAGCGTAATTGATTCGGCCCGTGCCACATCCATACCGGTGAAATTGGCCAAAAACGCCCCGATTGATTGGCTGTCCATGCCGCTATCGGCCAGATTAACCGTGCCGATCGCAAACCACGAAACCCGCAATGGCCCCAAAAGCCCGCCAATGGTCATAAAGCCGAACACGCCGATCACAAACAAAAGCAACAGCGCGCGCAAATCGCCGCCCCCCGCCCGCACAAGATTTCGGCTAACGCAACCGCCAGCCAGAACCATGCCGACACCAAACATCAGCCCGCCGACAACATTGCCAAGCCAGCCAAAATTTGTGCTTAGATACATAGAGTTATGCGGGTCCATCACGCCAAGTTGTTGCAAAACCAACACCCCGATAATGGCGGTCAGTCCGGCCAGCAGCCAACTGCGAAATCGGCGAAAATCTCCAAAATTCATAAAATCGGAGATCGACCCCATGGTGCAAAAATTGGTGTAATACACAATCATGCCGAATAACGTGCCAATTAACAGACCACCCCAACCGATATAAAAGGCCGGATTTTCAATTATTATATCTCGCCAGACGTCTAACATTTGTTTCTCCCTGATTGCGTTTCGCGCATTTTTTGTTCATTCACATTAGTATATATATGATTATGTCTTGCAGGTAAATTTTTTAATCCCCGGCAATGTCGTGCCCGCGCCGATAATTCTTGCTGCTTTGGTTTTTTACGGTCTTATTACATGGAAAATCCGGTAAATCATCCGGTTTTCTTGACTCTGGTTTCGTGATAGTATTCAATAAACGTAATATATAGTTTCCAACGGGGGAAAACCATCATGTCTGACGACCAAACCGGTGCGTTTGAAAACGCCAAAAGCATGTCGATTATCGTGACCAAAGGGTCGCTTGACTGGGCGTATCCGCCCTTTATTCTTGGCACTACGGCTGCCGCAATGGATCTGGATGTGACCATGTTTTTCACATTTTACGGCTTGCCGTTGCTGAATAAAAAGCTGGACCTGAAAATGACAACCCTTGGCAATCCGGCCATGAAAATGCCGATGGCGGGCATGCATATGGCGATGCCAAACATCATTGCCGCCCTGCCGGGTGTTGATCGCGGCGCCACCACCATGATGAAAAACCTGTTCAAGAAAAAAGGTGTGGCCTCTATCGAGGAACTGCGCGAGGCAGCGGTTGAATCCGATGTGCGCATGATTGCCTGCCAGATGACACTGGATCTGTTTGAAATGGACCGCAAAGACATGATCGACGGGATCGAACTTGGCGGTGCGGCGACCTATATTGATGTTGCCACCAAATCCGACATTAACCTGTTTATTTAACCAAAGCTAAGGAATAAAAATATGGCTGACCAAACCCTGAACGCAGAAGGCCTGAACTGCCCGCTGCCCATCATCAAAGCAAAAAAATCGCTCAAAGGCATGGCCGCTGGCGAAACCTTGGCGATCACCTCGACCGATCCCGGTTCGGTGGCTGACTTTGCCGCGTTTTGCAACCAGACTGGCAATACCTTGCTGTCGTCAAATACCGAAGGCAACATCTATTCTTTTGAAATCAAAAAGAACTGATATTAACCTAGTCAGGAAAAATGCCCTGCATTTAGCGGGGCATTTTTTTTGCCCGCACAAAATCTACAAACCGTTCCGCCCAAGGGTTGGTTTTGGTATTGCGCAAATGGCAAAACCCCGCAATCAGGTTGTTAACCATAACCCCGTCATGGTTTCCGTCAATGCCATGGCCGCGCAAAACCTGATAGGCATATCGGGTGTTTTCGGGCAGATTATCAACCCGCGCATAATGAAATTCATGGGCCGGAAATTCGGATTTTCCGTATAACCGTGCATATCCGCGCCCTTGGGGCCGTGCATTCATCACCGCATCGCCGTCAATCACGCCGACCATTTCAAACCGTTTTCCCTGCCACTCAATTGAGTTACACAGATACATCAAGCCCCCGCATTCAGCATAGGCAGGCATGCCGGATTTGATCGCCCGGGCAATGCTTGCCCGCATCGAAGCATTTTTGTGCAGCGCTGACATCCGGGTTTCAGGAAAACCGCCGCCAATAAAAAGCCCGTCCACATCAGGCAATTCCGGGTCATTCAGCGTGTCAAAAAATACCAGCTTTGCGCCCGCGTTTTCCATGGCTTGCAGGTCATCCGGATAATAAAAACCAAACGCCGTATCGCGTGGAATACCGATTTTAAGGTCTTTTTTATGCTGAACTATTGCCGGAACCGGCACCGAAATATCAACCGCGGCATCGGCAATTTCAATCAGCCGGTCCAGATCAACAAAGGCTGCGATAAATTCACCGATCTGCTTGATCAGCGCTGCAAATTCGCCGGTTTCCACAGGGGTAGTCAGGCCCAGATGCCGCTCTCCGATTTCCAGGCTTGCGTTGCGCGGCACCGCGCCTAGCACCTCGATATCGGTATATTCCTTGACGGCTGCGCGCAATTTTGCCTCATGCCTCGGGCCGCCGACCTTGTTCAGGATGATACCGGCGATGTTTATATCGGGGTCAAATGCCTGATAGCCTTGCAATAAGGGCGCAATGCCGCGGGTCATGCCCACCGTGTCAATCACCAGAATTACCGGCGCTTTCAGCAGCTTGGCAAGGGCGGCATTTGAATCACAGCCCAACAGATCAACCCCGTCAAACAGGCCTTTATTAGCCTCGATCAGGTTAAAATCACCGGATTTTCGGCTGTAAAGCTGCAATAATTCGCAGCCACCCATGGTGTTGAAATCAAGGTTATAACAGGCATGGTTGCTGGCCTGCGCCAGCCACATCGGGTCGATATAGTCCGGCCCTTTTTTGAAAGTTTGCACATTTAACCCGCGCGTGGCCAAGGCGGTGGTCAACCCTGTTGAAATAACGGTTTTACCCGATGATTTATGGGCGGCCGCAATGAATATCCGTGACACCGGATCAGGCTTTCAATGGCAAAAGCTGTTTGTCGCGCGTATCCCACATTTCTTGCGCCAAGGCCTGTGCGCTGTCCACGCTGTCGGCTTTGCCCAAAGAACGCAGGGCTATCGCCAATGTGCCAATAACCGAGGCCGTGGCATAGTCGTTTTGCACATCTTCGCTCCAAACCGAAATCATTAACCCGAGATCCATTTCCGTATCCGCGGCAGCATGGCCGTCCGGCAGCAATTGTGGCCAGATTTCTTCGGTAAATTCGCCGTTGCTGGCGGTGCCGGCCATGGTTGGTTTGTTTGGCCGCCGCTCCACCTCGCCGCCTTCGCCGCGAAATACCACGGTTACCGGCTGGTCCAGCAGCAGCCCCGCGCCTGCGTGAATATCCATAAAGCCGCGATGGAAAATGCCTTGCATCATCACCGGCGCATCAAACGGGTTGATCATCCGCGCAAAACTGTGAACCGGCGATCGCAAACCCAAAATCGGCTTCAGTTCCATCAGTTTTTGCAGTGGCGGGCACATGTCTTTCAGGCCGATATAGGCAAAGCCGGTGTTTTCAATCTGCGCGGCGGCCTCGTTTAGCGACGCGGCCACCGGAAAGCCCAGAAAGCCAAGCGCCGTATCCGTATAAATCCGGCCCGGCGTGTGTTCGCCAGACCCGTGCATCATCACCCGCACCCCGTTTTGTGCCAGTAAAATCGCCGACAGCAAAAACCACGGCAATTGCCGCCGCTTGCCCGCATAGGATGACCAGTCAAGATCAACCTGCGGAATGCTTGAAGGCCTGCCAAGCACCAAACGGGTGCCAAGGGTAAAGCCGGCAATTTCGCCGGGGCTTTCCTCTTTCAGGCGCAACAACATCAAATAGGCGCCGATCTGTTCGGGCTCAGTTTCGCCACGCAGGATCATGGCCATTGAATCTTTGGCCTCGTCAATGGTTAGATGGCGTTGCTTGGTTTTACCCCGCCCGAGGATCGCAACATATTTGGCAAAGGGATGGATGGGTGTTGACATGTTGCGCTACCTGTTCAGGAATTGTTTTCCGGCAGTATACGCAAAAACTTCATTGCAACGCCAGTGATGATAAAAGTTAACGCCAGCGCGCCAAACCCCATCGACCATTCATATATGCTGGGAGTATAGGCGTTTATTTCCCCGTCAAAGAAACTGCTGGATACTTCCAGCCCCGGGAAAATTTCCAGCGGAAATGCCTGGCCGCCGACCACAATTACGTAAATCTGAGCAAAGCCCCCCAGAATAACCAGCAACACCGCCGCCATCAAAGGCCGGGTTCTGGTGGCCAATGTCGGATGAAACAAAATGGCCATGGGTACAATACCGCCCAGAACAACCTGACCGATCCAGAATAATTGTGTATAGATCCCGCCATTCAAAAGAATAAACTTAACCACAGCCCAATGCTGGGCGACATACAGGTTTGACAGGTGCTGCACAGCGGTAAAATACAAAACCACAGCAGCAAAAACCCCCAAAAGTCGCGCCATGCGCAAACGCAAAGCATCATCAAAGCCCTGACCTGTCAGGCGTTTGGTGCAGGTGCTGACCAGCATAAACATCGCCAAACCAAATGAAAACGACATGGCAATAAACAGCGGTGCCATGATGGCGGCATCATAAGCGCTGCGCGCCACCAGCCAGCCAAAAATCGAACCGGTGCCGGTGGTAAGCGCAAGACGCCAGATAAACGCCGCCGTGCCCGCCGCGCGCAACCAAAGCGCCGGAATACCGCGGGCCATCTGGGTATAAAGATAAACCGCAACAACCCCCATAAAGCCCGTATAAAGCAGCACGTTCCATGCAAAAATAGACCTGAAATTATATTTGGTCATGGCAATGATCAACCGGTCGGCGCGTCCCAGATCAAGCACAAGTGCCGCCAGCCCGCCCATCAGCAATGCCAATGCCAGCACGCTGGACAACCTTGAGGCCGGTTTGTAATCGGCTTTGCCAAAAACCGAGCCGATCGAGGCCACATTCAGCGCGCCCGATGCTGCAACAATCAGAAAAATTGCAAATACATGCGGCAGGCCCCAGACGATCTGGTTGTTCATGCCGGTAACGATATGGCCGTAATGTTCGATATAAAGAATCGACATTGCCGCGCCGCCGATAAATGCAGCAAAAACAACCATCACCCCCCAGAATTGCGGGGTGGATTTGACTTCGCTAAAAACGGTTTTGGCCATGGTCCGCTCCTTACAGGTTCTGGTAACGCACGCCGGGGTTCAACCCCAGATCGCTGCGAATAGCACTGGATGCATAGGTAGCAAGCTGAATGGCAATCTCGGATTCAGGGTCGTTCAGATCGCCAAAAATCATTGCGCCATTGCCGGTGGTATTACAAGCATCGACACAAGCGGGCTGTTGGCCCTCATCAACGCGGTGAACGCACAATGTGCAACCTTCGACCGTGCCTTTGCCGCGCGGCGCATGGGGTTTCTGGTCGGTAACCGGTTCATGAATAAAAGACCGTGCCTTGTATGGACATGCCATCATGCAATACCGGCAACCGATACAAATATGTTTGTCTACCAGCACAATACCATCAGGGCGCTTGAATGAAGCCCCCGTCGGGCAGACATCCACACAAGGCGGGTTCTCGCAATGCTGGCACATTACCGCCAGTGATTGTTCAAGGCCGGTTTGCGGGTTGCGCAATTCAACCTTGCGAATCCATTGTGCATCGGTTGCCGGATTGCCGGTATCCTGCCAGCCATTTTCATTTGAACAAGCGCTGACACAAGCAGTGCAATCCTTGGCACATTTATTTACATCGATCAGCAGCCCCCAGCGTGTGGCGGGGTTTGCTTGCGCAGCTGCCGCACCGCCATATGCCATTACCGTAACTCCGGGGGCCAAGGTAACAGTTACCATCGCCGCGCCGCTTTTCAAAAACTGGCGGCGGCCAATATCGGTTGCATCGTTTTTGGATTTTAGCAATGGAAGTTTCACTCGCTGATCTCCTCCAGATAGGCGTTTAGCGCGTCCATATCATCTGCACCGAACATGCCGGTAAGTTCGATCGCCTGGGGCCGCGAATTATGGCATTCAAAGCAATCGATTTTTACCGCCGCATAAACATGACAGGCTTTGCAAAAATAGGCGTCATTATCGATGGTCACAAAAGATGTGTCCGGCCCGCGCACCGCGTGGCAATCCACGCAGCTTTTCAGGCTGAATTCCACATCACGGTCCCCCAGCCGCATGGTTGCATCCCGATCATGGCGCAGATAATTCATGTGATTTTCGCGAATATCATCGGGATGCGGGGTTTCCAGTTCATACAACGCTTTGGGAATGGTTGGAAACAGGTCCGATTCCTGGGCGCTGGCAGCGCTGCCAAAGCCAAGGACCATCATACATGCCAGTGAAATCAGACGCTGCATCACGATTTAGCCCCCCAGACCCATTTTGATATATCCGGTCGGGCAAACATCGGCACAAATATGGCAGCCGATACATTTTGAATAATCGGTCTCCACATAACGCCCGATGGTGCGTTCCGATTTTTTAACCCGTGAAACTGCATCTTGCGGGCAATAAATTACACAATTATCGCATTCAAAACACATGCCGCAAGACATGCAGCGCTCGCCCTCGAATTTTGCCTGTTCTTCGGAATAGGCAATGATGCGTTCTTCAAAATTGCCCAATACATCATCAGCCTCGATATGCACTTCGTCGCGGATCTCGCGTTTGACAAAATCAAAATGGCCTTTGAACAGCTCTCCATGTTTGATGATTTGCGTGGTGGAGCGGTCTTCAAAATTATGCACCGCATAATCCGCCTGATCGGTGCCGCGCGCTGCTTTATGGTCAAAATCATCCAGTTCATGGCCGCGAATGGCCAGTTCTTCCAGCAGGTTGAACTGGTGGATATCGATGGTCGGACGTTTGGCGATTTCGCCATCATCCAGAAAATCATCAATGGTGGCAGCCGCAACCCGACCATGGCCGATAGCTGTGGTCAGAAGATGCGGTTTCAAAATATCACCGCCAGCAAAATGTTTGTCTTTGCCTTTTACTTTATATCCGGCCTCTACGGCGATAAAACCATTGCCGCTATCCATGGTTTCGACACCGGCAAAATTACCCATCTGGCCAATCGCCGAGATAATAATATCGCAAGGAATTTCGCGCTCGGTGCCTTCAATTGGTTCGGGTCTGTTGCCTTTCATCACACAATCGCAAACTTTTAACGCAATGGCACGGCCCTGATCGTCTTTGATAACTTCAAGCGGCATAACGCTGCCCTGCAAATCAACGCCTTCGCGTTTTGCGTCTTCGCGCTCATGTTCTGCGGCGGTCATTTGTTCGATCGGGAATAATGACGTCAGCGTCGCGTGCATGCCTTCGCGGGTCAGCACGCCAGCCGCGTCTTTGGCGGTAAAATCAATGACCGTGCCATCGGCATGTTGGGTTTCGGCCACTTCGGTAATATTACCCAAACGCCGCGC
>Ga0256839_1003476_pt1 | contig 16226 bp, 10 predicted proteins | sample 354166metaG_FD_185968 | JGI IMG/M metagenome (GOLD analysis project Ga0256839, IMG submission 185968) | Hydrothermal vent microbial communities from Mid Atlantic Ridge, Atlantic Ocean - 354-166 | ecosystem: Environmental > Aquatic > Marine > Hydrothermal vents | place: Atlantic Ocean: Mid... | reverse complement strand
CCGCCCAGTGTCAGATCCCCCTGCGGGTACAGGATGAGGTCACCGTGGAGGGTGCCTTCGGAGTCGAGTTCCCCGTGGATGTAGACGGTCGTCCGGAACCGGTGGTCCGGTCCGATACGGGACCAGAGCGCGGCCACGGTGAAGAGCTTCGTGACCGAAGCCGGTGCGAACAGCTCGTTCGAGTTGTGCTGGGCCAGGACCTGGTCCGAGGCCAAGTCTACCGCGAGAATCCCCCAGCGCGCGTGCTGGTAACGGGGCCGGGCGAGCAGCTCCGCCACGTCCGACGGCAGCCGGGACAGAACGGCTTCCGCGTGTTCCTGACCGAAACCGAACCGTTCGGTTGCTCGGCAGACGAGGAGCAATAGTGGCAAAAGACAAGCGAGGGTACGGAATGCGCGTTTGGGCCTCATCATGTTGCTACTCCGCTGTTGTGCCACGGTGTTTTCGATCATAACGCGTGCCGGGCTATTTGGGGGTTGCGGCGCGGTCGTGCGCCGCCATCGGGACCGCAACACGGAGCGGGCCGAGACGGGCTGGATCACGGCGTCGTGCGGAGCGAGCCGGGCAGGATCGAGGGTGCCGCCGCGGCGAAGGCGGAGGTTGGTGCTTCCGATCACAAACGTCCCATCGCGGGCTGTGCATTCTGGCGCGCGTGCGCGCTTCAGTCCTGCAACATATCGCGCGCCGGGAATACGTTTCACCCTCTGAGAGTTCGAAACCCGCGGTTTCCTGGTGTTGGGAATGGCACGGGATGCGCTTGGTGATCACCTTGGACGCGGTATCCGTTGCAAGCGGCAGCGGTGCGGTCGTGCCAGACGTCGCCCTTCGCCGGGGTGGCCCCATTTGACTCGTCCAAGCGCCGTTCGCAGGGGGGAAAGACAAACGTATAAATAGGATTATTTACTCTGTTTTTGGAACGGCGTTTGCGATCGGTCTCGCGGGACCGGTGCCAGTGTCAGTCCGGTTGGCATCGCAGGGTGAGAGGAAGTGCGATGTGGGAGCCTGGGACCAGAGTTCGCTGTCTTGCCGTCGTTCTCATTTCCGTGTGCGGTCTGTGGGTCTTCGGGTGTCAGGGGCAAGGGAAGGAGGCACCGCCCCCTGAGCAGAAGGAGTCCGCTGCAGGGGTAGAGGCGAAGGAGACGGCCAAACCGGAGCAGCCTTCGGCCAGCACGAAGCAGGAGGGGGTTGCTGAGGAGCAGACGCCGGTTAGCGAGGCGGCACCGAAGGAAGCAAAGGAAGCGGTTGAGGGGGCAGCACCCAATAGGGGGGCTCTAATCGCCAGGGGAAAGGCGATCTACGCTCGGCTTTGCGCGGGCTGTCACGGCCCCAACGGCGACGGAAACGGCCCCGCCGCGCCCTACCTGTGGCCGAAGCCGCGTAACTTCCGCTCTGCGAAGTTCCGGTTGGTCAGTACCAAGAACCGCGTTCCCACCAATGAGGATCTTCTGGGTGTGCTGAATCGAGGTATGCCCGGCTCGGCCATGTTCCCGTTCCCGGCCCTTTCCGACCAGGAGAAGCGGGCCGTGATCGCATACGTGCGCGAACTGATGCGCCAGGGGGTGGAGGAGGAACTGCGTCGAGCGTATGAGCAGGCTGGAGTCGAGGTGGACGAACAGCAACTGGCCGAGGACGTTCGCCGCCGCACTGAACCGGGCGAACTCTTCCCTAAGCCCACGCAGGTTCCACCTGCTACGGAACAGTTGCTCGCCCAGGGTAAGGAGCTTTACACGAAGAACTGTGCGAGCTGCCATGGTGAGGACGGCAAGGGCTCGGGGGTTGAGGAGCAGTACAACGACGACGGTACCCCGACGCGACCCCGTGATTTTACGAAGGGGTATTTCAAGGGGGAGGGAGATCCGGCCACGCTGTTCGTGCGGCTTCGTGTCGGTATGCCCGGCAGCCCGATGCCGGAGTATCCGCAATTGAGCGACGAGCAGATCTGGGCGCTGGTGCACTACGTTCGTTCGATGGTTCCAGAGGGGGTAGAGGAGCGGGTTGTTCATCGTCGTGTGGAGCTTGTGGCCAAGCGTGTTCAGGCGGCCTTGAGCGGCGAAATCAGCGACGAGGTCTGGCAAGGTGTCCCCGCGCAGCGAATCGTTCTAAGCCCCCTCTGGTGGCGTGAGTTCGAGGATCCGGACCTCCATGTCCAGGCAGTTCATGACGGAAAGCTCCTGGCGCTGCGGCTCACCTGGCATGACGCTACTCGCAATGACAGCGCCGCACGTCTGGACGCCTTTGACGACAAGGTGGCGGTCCAGTTCTTCAAGGGGGAAGAGGAGCCGTTCCTGGGCATGGGCTGGAGCGATGCTCAGGTGTTCGTCTGGGCGTGGCACGCCGGTTGGCAGCGCGATCTGAAGGGGTACGCGGACGTGGAGACGGAGTACCCCCGTGGCTATGCCGACTGGTATCCGTTTGCTCGGGATGCAAACGGCCGGGTGGACCAGGAGAACCCGTTCGTGACGGCCCGCACGGCAGGTAACCTCTTGGCCGATCCGGCTCGTGGTGTGGCGGTCGAGTCTGCGGCCGCGCGGCGGTTCGGATCGCTTTCGTTCCTGCCGAAACCGTCCCAGAACGTGGTGGCAACCGCCACCTGGTCGGACGGCAAGTGGACGGTCATCCTAAAACGCTCCCTGGCGGGCAGTTCCGAAGACGAACTCTCACTGGAGCCAGGCGATCGCGTCTCGGTGGCGTTCGCGGTTTGGGACGGCGCGGCTCGGGACCGCGACGGCCAGAAGCTCGTTTCGATCTGGAACGACCTCCTGATCGAGCCGTAATCCACGCCGGTACGAGGTGGATCGAGATCACCGGCGGAGACTGCTGAGCTAGGCAAACAACCCTGTTCTTGGGGAGAGAAGGCAATGCAGGGTAACGGCAAGGGAATCAGCAGGCGGGAATTCCTGAAGGTGGCTGGTGCAGGTTCGGTGGCGCTGATGGCGCCACGGCTGTACGGCTTCGAGCCGGTGTCCGTGGAAAACCCTCTGGGCAGCTATCCGGCGCGGGACTGGGAACAGATCTATCGCGACCAGTACCGGTACGACTCCACGTTCACCTGGGTCTGCGCGCCGAACGATACGCACATGTGTCGCCTGCGGGCGTTCGTGCGCAATGGGGTCTTCCTGAGGAGCGAGCAGAATTACGATCATCAACGGTACAAAGACCTCTACGGCAATTCAGCCACTCCAGCCTGGAATCCCCGGGCCTGTCCGAAGGGCTACACGATGCAGCGGCGTGTCTACGGCCCTTACCGGCTGCGCGGTCCGGTTCTTCGGGCAGGCTGGAAGCAATGGGCCGACGACGGCTTCCCGTCGTTATCGGACAACCCGGAGCTGCGCAAGAAGTACAAGTTTGACGACCGCGGCAACGACACGTATGTGCGGGTGAGCTGGGACGAGGCGTTCGACTATGTGGCCCGCGCGCTGGAAGCGATCGCACGCACTTACAGCGGTGAGGAAGGCCGCCGGCGGCTCGAAAAGGACGGCTACGACCCACTGATGATCGAGCAGGTCCAGGGGGCCGGTACGCGGACGATCAAGATCGGTTCCAACCTGCCTGCCCACGGTCTGGTGGGTAAGTTCGGCATCTATCGGTTCTCGAACATGCTCGGCTTGCTCGACCATCACGTCCGCGGTGTTCCGCCTGAGCAGGCGAGAGGGGGCCGAGACTGGAACGAGTACACGTGGCGCGGCGACCAGGCTCCCGGGCATCCGTTCGTCCACGGCTTGCAGACCTCCGACATGGACTTCAACGACCTCCGCTTCTCGAAGCTCGTCATCCAGGTCGGTAAAAACCTGATCGAGAACAAGATGCCCGAGTCGCACTGGCTGGTGGAGGTGATGGAGAGGGGCGGGAAAGTCTGGTGCATTGCGCCAGAGTACAACGCGCCCTCCACCAAATCGGACTACTGGATTTCCGTCCGTCCGGGGCTGTCTGACATCGCCGTCTTCCTCGGGATCACAAAGATCCTGATGGACGAGGGCTGGTACGACGCCGACTTCGTCAAAAAGTTCACCGACTTCCCGCTCCTGGTGCGCACCGACACCCTCCGGCGGCTCCGTCCCCAGGAGGTGATCAAGAACTACCAACTTAAGGACCTCCGCAACGGCCCCTCGTACAAGATCCAGAACCTGACGGACGAACAGCGGCAGCGGATCGGCGACTTCTGCGTGTGGGATACGAAGACGAACAGCGTGGCTGCGATCTCACGGGACGAGGTCGGTGACAAGATGACCGTCGATCCCGCTCTGGAAGGCACCTACAAGGTCAAACTGGTGGATGGCACCGAGGTCGAGGTGATGCCCATCTTCGAGATGTATCGCCGCCACCTGAAGGATTACGACCTCAAGACGGTCGAGGAGATCTCGGGTGCTCCGGCCGAAATGGTTCGTAAGCTCGCCGAGGACCTCTGGAACACGACCAAGGCCGGTCTTCCGGCAGCGATCCATATTGGCGAAGGGATCAATCACTACTTCCACGCGACTCTGCACAACCGCGTTACCTACCTGCCCATGATCTTGCTCGGACAGATCGGCAAGCACGGTGCGGGGGTATACACGTGGGCAGGGAACTACAAGGGCGGATTGTTCCAGGGGGCACCCTGGGCCGGTCCGGGAGCAGGAACCTATGCCAAGGAAGATCCGTTCAACCCGGTGCTCGACGAGAACGCACGTATCACGAAGGAGAACATCCGGGCGTGCGCCGATGTCGAGGACCCCTCCTACTGGGCCAATGGCGAGACCATCCTGGCGATCGACACGCCGGAAGGTCGCAAGGTCTTCACGGGCAAGACCCACATGCCTACCCCCACGAAGGCGATCTGGTACAACAACGCCAACTTCCTGAACCAGGCGAAGTGGGTGTACAACATCATCGTCAACGTCCTGCCCAAGGTCGACATGATCGTCGACCAGCAGATGGAGTGGACCGGCTCTGCCGAATATGCCGATGTCGTCCTGCCGGTGAACTCCTGGGTGGAATTCACGGACTACGAGTGCTCGGTGTCGTGCTCGAACCCGTTCCTGCAGATCTGGAAGGGGGGCATCGATCCGGTCTACGACTCGAAGGACGACGCCGAAGTGTTCGCCGGTGTGGCGGCGAAGCTGAGCGAAATCACCGGTGATCGTCGTTTCGCCGACTACTGGAAGTTCATCACCGAGAAGAAGTCACGGGTCTATATCCAGCGTGTGCTGGATAACTGCATCACCACCCGCGGCAAAGACGGCCCGTACGAGTTCGAGAAGATCGTCTCGGGCGGTTATGGCAACGAGCCCGGTGCGGTCCTGCTCTTGCACCGAACCTACCCGCGCGTGCCGTTCTACGAGCAGATCCACGAGTCGCTGCCGTTCTACACCGACTCGGGCCGGCTCCACTCCTACTGCGATCTGCCCGAGGCCATTGAATACGGCGAGAACTTAATCGTGCACCGTGAGGCAGTGGAGGCAACTCCGTACCTGCCCAACGTGATCGTCTCCACCAGCCCCTACATCCGGCCCAAGGACTACGGCATCTCGCCGGACAGCATTGACCCGATCGAGCGGCAGGTGCGGAACATCAAGATGTCCTGGGAACAGGTGAAAAAGACCAGGAATCCGCTCTGGGAGCAGGGCTTCCAGTTCTATTGCTCGACGCCGAAGAGCCGGCACAGCACGCACTCGTCCTGGTCGACGGTCGATTGGCACTGGATCTACAGCGACAATTTCGGCGATCCCTACCGCCGCGACAAGCGGCTGCCCGGTGTTGCCGACCGGCAGATCCAGATGAACCCCCAGGCTGCGAAAGATCTGGGCCTGAACGATGGCGACTACGTCTGGGTGGACGCGAACCCGGCGGATCGGCCGTACATTGGCTGGGACAAGGACGAGGGAAGCTTCCGCCATCGGGCGTTCCGATGCCTGGTTCGTGTCAAGTTCAACCCGGCACTGCCGTACCACTTCACCATCCTGAAGCACACGGGCTGGATCGCGACGGAACGATCCGTCCGGGCACACGAGACGCGTGCGGATGGCCGTGCCCTGGCCGACGAAACGGGCTACCAAGCGAGCTACCGGTACGGCTCACACCAGAGCATAACCCGCGGTTGGATGCCTCCCATGCATCAGACGGACACGTTGTTCCACAAGAAGACCGCTGCTGTCGGCTTTGTGTTCGGCTTCGATGTGGACAACCACGCGGTGAACACGGTTCCGAAGGAGACGCTGGTCCGGATCGTGAAAGCGGAGCCTGGCGGCCTTGGAGGCAAGGGCGTCTGGGAACCGGCTACGCGCGGGTTCAGCCCCGGTGAGGAATCTCCGGAGAAGACCGCGTACCTCACCGGTGCTTTCATCAAACTGCAGTAGTCGCGATGTGGAGGGCACCGCAATGGACGGTGAGCCGAAACTGGTTCCGAAAGTCCACCCGCTCAGCCGGCCCATGGAGGAGGGCGACCCGCTCGAGCTGATGGCGCTCCAGGTGCCGGGCGACCCGGCCGAGATGGCCCGGTGCGTGATCGAGGAGTTCCTCCAGCTCGGCATGCCCCCCAACCAGGTACAGGGGATGTTTGCCGATCCCCAGTACCCGGCGCTGGTCAGCCTGGCTCGCCGCCTTGGGATGGATCGGATCGAGCAGTTGGTCCAGGAAGCGTGGACTCTTTTCGGCGCCTTCCGCGTTCGCGTGCAGTATGCGGAACCGCCGACGAGTGAGGCACCGGAGACGGTGCCGTTGAAGAACCCGTTTGCAAGCAAATAGGGCGGCCCAAGAGACGCAACGCGTAGTCGTCCAACAGAGCACACAGGGAGATAGCGATGGCTCGCGTTTACAACTGGCAAATCGGCCGTGAGATGGAATATCCCTACGAGGAGCACCATCCACAGTGGCAGTTTGTGTTCGTCTTCAACATCAACCGATGCATTGGTTGCCAGACCTGTACGATGGCCTGCAAGAGCACATGGACGTTTAACAAGGGCCAGGAGTACATGTTCTGGAACAACGTGGAGACCAAACCGTTCGGCGGTTACCCCCAGTACTGGGACGTGAAGCTGTTGGCGATGATCGAAAAGCTCAATCCCGGGGGGCAGGTCTGGAACACCAGTGCGCGCTCTGAACGCTCGCCTTACGGCCGGTTTGAGGGCATGACCATCTTCGAGGCCGCCAAGAAATGGATGGGTCCGGAACAGAAACACGTGTTGGGCTACTTGCCGTCGGATATGGAATGGACTTCGCCAAACATCTACGAGGATACCGCTGCGGGGCCGCCGTGGGGCAAGGACGAATACGGAAGAACCGTGTCGCTTCCCGAACACAAGGTCTGGTACTTCTACCTGGCCCGCCTGTGCAACCACTGCACCTATCCGGGCTGTCTTGCCGCTTGCCCCCGCCAGGCGATCTACAAGAGGCCCGAGGATGGAGTGGTGCTGATCGACCAGTCCCGGTGCCGCGGCTACCGCAAATGCGTTGAGGGCTGCCCCTACAAGAAGGTCATGTATCGCCCCACCACCAGAACCTCGGAAAAGTGCATCGCCTGCTACCCACGTTTGGAAGGCCGTGACCCAGAGCTGACCCCGGATGGAAGCCCGATTGAGCCGCGCTGCATGGCCGCGTGCGTGGGCAAGATCCGGATGAGTGGCCTGGTCCAGATTGCCAAGGACGGCTCCTGGGTACGGCAGCCGGACAACCCGCTCTACTTCTTGATCCGCGAACGTCAGGTGGCTCTGCCCCTTTACCCCCAGTTCGGCACCGAGCCCAACGGCTACTACATCCCGCCGCGATGGGTGCCACGGCCGTACCTGGTCCAGATGTTCGGCCCGGGTGTGGATGCAGCGCTCGAACAGTACTGCTGCCCGGACCGAGAACTCCTTGCCGTGCTGCAACTGTTCCGTACGACCCAGCAGGTCATCTTCCGGTTCGAGATCGAGAAGGGGCCGAAGATCGCGGAGATCCCCGTTCGCTTGCCTTCGGGCAAGGAAAAGGTCCAGGAGATCTATAACGACACGGTAATCGGCTACAACAAGAACGGCCGCGAAGTGGTGCGTATCACGGTCGAGGAGCCGACGCATGAGCGTCCGGCCGAGATCCACCTGAATTCCATCTGAGCATGCTCGGAGATGTCGAGCGGAACCGATGCACCGACAAATTGGAGGCAACAGTCATGAGCACCGGGAGCGGCTCAAAACAGGCAACCCAGGCCTGCGATGACACCGCCCTCCTCATGGCCAGGGAACTGCTCTACCGGTTTTTCGCCATCGCCTTCCGGGGGCCACATGAGCCGATCTGGGAGGAGGGCAAGCGGGCGATCGACCCGAGGCTGGTGCGGTTTGCGGCGCACCTGGTCCAGGACAGCGCCGACCGCGACGATGCCCGCGGGTTCGCAGACTCCGCAAGCGGCGTAGCCGAGACTATCCGTACGGAGGCGAAGGAGACGCTCCAGAAAGAGTACGATCGAGTGTTCGGGCTGCTCGTCCCCAAGGAGTGTCCCCCGTACGAGACGGAGTACCTTCGAGCGGGGGATGCGTTCCAGCGTGCTCAGGTGATGGCGGATGCTGCCGGGTTCTATCGCGCCTTCGGCTTAAAGCCCGCGCGCAAAGCGCCCGAGAGGCCCGACCACATCGCGTTGATGTGCGAGTTCATGGCCATCGTTCTGCTCAAGCAGCGCCACGCCTTGGAACAACGAGACCAGGAACACGCCCAAGTGTGTGCTGAGGCGGCTGAGAAGTTCTTCAAGGAGCACCTGTCCTGGTGGGTACCATCGTTCACCAGCGGTCTGGCGCGGAAGGCCGGCAACGGCTTCTACCACGATCTGGCGACCACCTTCGACACCTGGATCCGGTTGGAATGTCGCTTCTTCGGCGTCAGCCTGCCGGATTCCCCACCCAGGGCAGAGTTGATCGAACGGCCCGAGGAAGCAGGCGGGTGTTTTTCCTGCCCCCTTGCCTCCTGATCGTATCGTGCTCGGCCCTGGTGGATCGGCCAGGTTGTGCCGCCTTCACTCTTGATCCCCGGAAGGGCGCGGGCGTCGCGCGCATGGAACAGCGAGCCGCGGACTTTCCCGTGTCCACCGATCGGACGGCGAGGCCGGACGTCTGGGTAGAGCTAGGCCCAACCGAAGCACTCCGCTAAACTAGCGTCGTGGTCGTAGCTCACTTCGATCCGAGACGGAGAATGCCGATGCGGACCAGGCCGGGACGGCGGGGCGGTTGTCTGACCGCGTTCCTTATGACGATGGGCGTGTTGACGCTCCTGGTGATCCTCGCTTGCGCGGGGTGCGTTTTCTTCATCGTTCGCGGGCAGAAGGTCTACCAAAACCCCGAGGAGGTCCGTGCGTTCGCTGCTCGGTTGTGTGATTCGTCCCTTCTGAAAGGCTTCGAGCCGGTCGAAGCTGTCGAAGCCAATCTTTTCCTGTTCCGACTCGAGTTCGCGCGGTTTGCGCGACCAAGCGGCGGGACGTTGCCGGCGCAGCTCGCCGTAGGCCGGATGACCGCAAGTTTTCAGATCGATCAACCGGAGCGGAGGGTGCGGGGCCGCGTGCAGGATCGGTCGGATCCGGAGATACCGCCGGGGATGGAGCTGGTCGAGTCTTATGCCGTGCATCGGGACGTGGACGGGGAGGAAGTCGAGTTCTTCGTGTCGCTCTACCAACCGGCGCGGGCGGAAAGGCCCGAAGCGCCCGCCGGAGGTGAGGCTGCACGCAGTGGCGCGGACAGCGAAGGAACCGTCGGGAAGGCCGCTGCAGAAGGCGAACAGAAAGCCAGCACGGTAGAGAGCACCGAGGGGGTAAGTGAGCGGACGGATCGTTCCGGCGAAGGAGAGGGGGCGACGCAGAAGCACCGGGGGGAGGGTAACCAAGCGGAAGGCGTCCCGTCTGAGCAAGGCGAAGAAGCACCGCTCATTCCACCGGACAAAAAGGGCGACTGGGTCGTTGTGGTGGGCGTGCGTTCCGAGCAGAATGTGGGGCGGTTCGTCCAATTCGCCGGTCCGCGGGACGCGTGGGACGAAACGTCCTTTATAGAGCTGCTAATGTCGGTACGCTAGCCGGTCCTGGCGCAAGCAGGCGGCCCACACGGGCTCCGTTTGACGGAGCCAGACGGCGCAAGGAGGGACACTCTGCTCGCAGTGGTTCCCTCCGGGGTCACAACGTCGGTTTCCCATAGGGGGTTCGCCACTCGGGGGTGCCCGCGAGCTTCAGGCCGAGGAGAGCCAGCTCGTGTCGCTCGTCGTCGCTTAGCGGCTTGAACCGGCGGACAACCTCGACCGCCTGCCGCAGTTCCTGCACGCTCTCCATGCCAATCACGGCCACGTGGACGCCGGTTATCGAAAGGGCGTACCGGATGGCCGACTCGTACAGCTCCTTCGGAAGGCGAAAGCCTTTCTGATTCCGTCCCGCGCCGCCCAGTACCTTCATGGCGACCAGCCCGATGTTCATCTGCCTTGCCCGGCTCCACACCTTGTTCTCAAAGTCGTAGACATGCTGTGCCACGAAATTGACGGCGTTCATCAGCACGTCGATCTTGCCCGTGTCCAGCGCGGCGTGGAACCGCGACGGGTACAGGTGGCCGCTTGCCCCGATGAACCGCACCACGCCTTTCTCCTTTGCTTCGAGCAAGGCCCCCAGAGCGCCCCGTTCGCTGAAGACCAGGTCCAGGTCCGGAAAGCGGGGCTCGTGGCCGAGATTGTGCAGGTGAACGAGATCCAGGTAGTCGGTTTGCAGCCTACGCAAGCTCTGGCGGAGCAGCCGCCACGTGCCCTCGTAAGTCGGTTCTTCTGTTTTGGTCACCAGGAATACCTGATCGCGGATCCGTTTGACAACCGGCCCCATCTTTTCCTCGGAGAAGCCCGTGCGCTCGTTCCCATAGTTTGGGGCCACGTCCAGATAGTTCACACCACACTCCAGCGCGGTATGGAACAGCTCCTCGATGTCCCGCTGGGTGACGTGAGGCCTTTGTAAGGGGGCACAGCCGATGCCCAGACGAGAAACCCGCGCGTTTGTACGGCCGAGCACCACCTGCGGAACCGTTCCGGCGGAACTTGCGGCCGCGGACAGGCCCACAAGCCCGCCGGCTACCAGCCCCGACGCACAGACGAATTCGCGACGCGTTACGGCCGATCGAGCGGAGCGGGACATCGGGATACCTCCGGTACACCTCGTTCTGTGCTCTATGTTGATGCTAACCGACTCCGTCGTGCCGGACAATATTCCGTCACGCACGGCGGTTCCGAGTGAGCAGCTCCCTGTGCTGTCGTCGCCGTTGAGGGGGGATTGGTGGGTCGAACGCGGGGAACGCTTGGCGATAGCCGTTCCCCGCGTCGGTGCCGGCTGCCGGTGGTCGATTCGCTCGAAGGGTTTCGAGTGGTCGCTTCCCCGGTGATGGGGTAGCAACGATGGCCACGGCGCAGGGAATGGTGGGGCAAGAGCGGCACAGCCGGCGGCGAATACTTAAGAAGAGGATCGCCGCGTAGGCTCACCTCAGAGGCGCCGATAGATGGTTCGATGCGACGGTTGTGGTGCGATTGTGGAAACATCAGCCGAACCGGTTTGTCCGCGCTGCGGGCGAACACTTCCACTGGCTGACGGCCCGACCGTTCCTACCGCAGCTACAGGCGGCACCGACCTGCGCCCCGGCGGGGAAGATCTGTACGGGTTACTGGGACAGCGGGTGGCTCAGTATGAAGTACAGAGCCTGATCGGCACGGGGGGCATGGCCGCAGTCTACCTCGTGCGCCATGTGGACTTGGATCGCCTCTCGGCGCTGAAAGTCCCCCTGCCCAGGTATACGGACCTGTACAGGTTGGCTCCCGAGGAGTTCTTCAGCGAGGCGCGTCTGGCGGCCAGGCTGGTACATCGCTGCATCGTGACCATCCACAACATCGGGCAGATTGAACGAATAAAGCTCCCGTTCATTGAGATGGAGTACGTGCCCGGTGGGTCGTTGTCGACACGGGTCCGGAGCGGGCAGGGCATCGAGGCACTAACCGTTGCCAGGTGGATGGTAGATGTGGCTGCCGGGCTGGCCGAAGCGCATCGCCATGATGTGCTCCATCGGGACGTCAAGCCAAGCAACGTCTTCCTGGCCAGCGACGGGGGGGCGAAGCTGGGCGATTTCGGCCTCGCCAGGCTCAAACAGACCGTCACGCGCCGCGAAACGGGAAGGGCGGCAGGAACCCCGGCATTTATGGCCCCAGAAGTTATCCGGGGGGCCGAACCCATCCCCGCAACGGACGTCTACTCGTTTGGTGTGACCTTTTTCGCCGTTCTGGCCGGTCGTTTGCCGTTCGTCGGCCAGGCGACCGATGAGCTCCTGGACGCTCACCTCTATCGGCCGGCTCCGAATGTGCGAGAGTTCAACCCGACGGTGCCCGAGCCGGTCGCGCGGGTAATCGATCGTTGTCTCGCAAAGAAGCCGGAGGACCGGTACGCCAACGGTGCGGAACTCCTCATGGCGTGTAATTTCGCCCTCGGTGAAGCGAGGGGGCTTGACCAACTCCTCCATGAAGCTCTGGCCTCGACGCAGCTTGTACCCGAGGTGGTCGAGACCAGCCAGGAGCGATTTCTGTATCGAGTGGTGGTGCCACTGCCTGCCGACCGCCGCCAAATCGTCTACATCGAGGCGACGCGGGAACGTGTTCTTGCGGAGCGTGTGGTGCGGGTGTATAGCTTCTGCGCACCGGCGCGCCCGAGCTACTACGAGGACGCCCTGGCGCTAAACGCCAGCCTGCCGCACGCCAAGGTGGGCATCCAGCCAAAGGGCGATCAGCTCTGGTTCGTGGTCTCGAACGTCTATCCCCGCGCCACGTGCGATCCCGAGGAGCTGAAGCTCTCGATCCTGCAGGTCGCCGAATGGGCAGACCGCCTGGAGCAGACGTTGACCGGGGCAGACATCTACTGAGGCGACCAGCCCCCATCTTGCCCAGTACTGGGGGGAGGTTCACGTTTCTGCGCAGCGTACGACGGCGGGCTAGCCCCGGGAGTTCGGGCAGCCTGGGCGCAGTGCGGAGTCTCCCCTGACACGGTTCTGCGCGGACCGGGCACGCAACTCTGCCGTTGCCAGATACGCACCCGAGTCTACCGATTTCGAGTCGAGGGGGCGCAGGCGGAAGTCAGTCGCGGGAACCGAGCCGAGCAGGAGCCGGCGATCAGCGAAGCCCGCAGCCCGAACCGGCCGGCGGGGCGACCTGCCGGCCTGCGCCCAGGAGCACGCCTCCTCGTTCCGCGACGGGGGGATCATTCAGTCCTCGATCGGTTTGATCCAGATGTTCCGGTAGCGTACCGGATTGCCATGGTCCTGCAGGTAGAGCGGCCCCGGTTCAGGAGACTCGGCGAAGCGGGCCGCTCGCGTTGGACCGGGGATCTCCACGTCGCGATGGATCAGCACGCCATTGTGCCACACCGTCATGCGGGCGTTACGGACCTTTTTGCCCTGCTCGTCGAACACCGGAGCGTGGAATTCAATGTCGTACGTCTGCCACGTTAGCGGAGGGAAACACATGTTTACGTCGGGGGGTTTCACGCCGTAGATCGCCCCACACTCGTTGATGGCTCCTTCCAGACCGAAGGAATCGAGTACCTGTACCTCGTATCGGCCCTGCAGATAGACCCCGCTATTGCCTCGCCCCTGGCCCCGAGCATAGGGCATGTAGGGGGTCATGAACTCGATATGGACAAAGGCAGAACCGAACTTCTGTTTGCTCATGCACCCCTGCATGAGCAGCCCATCTTTGGTCATTCGACCGTTGATGAACTTCTCCGCAGTCGACCCGTCGAAAAGCACCACGGCGCCCTTGGGAGGCTTTTTGCCCAGCGTGGGGCTTTTGCGCACCGTCTTGGTCAGCTTACCGATCTCTGCGCCAGCCGCGTCGTAGATGCGCAGAACGTAATCGTCGCCCTCCTTCGTGATCTCGGCACGAGGTCCGTCGGGGATCTCGAAGATCACGCGATCTCCCTCCCGTCGTCCGTCGGCTTCTCGCTTTTCGCTGCCGTCCCAGCCCGCTCCAGGCAGGCCGCCCACGTAGCCCACCCCATGGAATTGCCCCCCACCGAGGGCGATGATCTGGGCACCGAACTCGACCTCGCCTTCGTTGGTTTGAACCGTGCCCACATACTCCCCCTGGAACGGGAAGTCCTCGTCCACTTCGGATAGCTTGGTCGCGGCGTAACGGGCGCGGTTTCGGTCGGCACGTTGCTGAGCCAGACCACTATCGACACCGCTGACTGCCCACACTGCTAGCAAAGCGAGCCCTGGCACGATCAGATGACGCATGTGAGTGACCTCCCCAAAATTCGCAGTCTTCCCAGAGGTCCGAGTATACCCAGTTTAACGGGAGCGATCCCCGCTGTCAGTCGGCACGAACTCTGGAATGAGCATACCGTCGTTATCGAAGCTAAGGGGACGAAGATCCGAACCGACCTCGATGTCGGGTCGGCCCGAGAGTTCGCGGATGATCGCCTCGCTCACGTACGCATGCTCGAGGTGAAGCGTGTCGCGGATCCGGATGAGCCGGAGGTTCTGCGGGTTCTGCACCGGGCAGGTGGCAGCGGCGACGTGGATCGCGGTGCGGTCATCCGCACAACAGATCGGGATGCGTGCTCCGAAGGGGTGCGAGGCGGTGAGGCAATTGATCGCCGTGGCCCGGTAGTCCAGGTTCGCAATGGCGCGAAAGCAGACCACGTCCGCCAGGCCGAGCCCGGTGGCATTGCCGAGGGTCTTTTCCGTGAGGCCACGAACGACGATGCGCGTGATCTCGGGCAAATCTGTCCCGGGCGGAGCGTATCGCTTCCGACCAACTACATTCGTGTCCATTCCGCTCCCGCTGATATCCTTGCCGATCTGGTCCACGACCAGGACGTCGGCTGAGCGGACAGGCAGACGCGGCATCAGGCGGCGGGCCAGCGCGAGCAGTTCTTGTTCGCGCCGGAAAAACTCCTGCGGGTGGATGACCTCCAGATGGGCGAGCTGGTCATACGCGTTCTCAACGAGCGCCACGCCGAAGGCAATCTTGCCCGAAGCCAGCACGAACTCGGCTACCGGACGCAGTACGCTCTCGAAGCCCCGCTCCAGGATCAGTCGATGGTAGTACTGGGCGCCCTCATGCTTGCCGAGGCCGATGAGGATCATCTTGAGCAGGCCGCTTTCGATCGGGCCGTGGAATGCTGTGTGGGGCTTCACGCGGTTGACGACGACGATGCGGTCGGCTTGCCAGGCGATTCTGTCCACGAGGACGCGGATACCCTCGGGGGTACGTCCGAGCTCGACGACGTCCATGCTGGAACGAATCTCTGCCCCAACCGACTGGGGCGTGATGCCGTACTTCTTGAGGAGCTGCACCTGCCCCTCGGCGGTGGCGCCCGCGTGGCTGCCCATGGCGGGCACGAGGAATGGCTCAGCACCGCCGGCGCGTAGGTAGGAGACAAGCGTTTTGAGCAGCTCGACGATGCGATCGATGCCGCGACTTCCCGCGGTGATCGCCACAGTTTGTCCCGGCTGCACGAGCCGGCGGACGCCGCGGGCGTCCAGCTCGCGCCGCAGGGCGGTCTCGACGGAGTCGATCCGATCGGAGGGAAAATGCTGGCGCACGAGGGCCACTCGCGGGAGGGTAATCTGCCGAAGCGAGGCGGGTAAGTCGCTCAATTTCAGGGGAAAGCCGCGCATTGGACGTTCCGTCATGCCGGACTGTTCTCCCAATACTACATGAGGGTAACGTCTGCCGGGCCCAGTCGATGAGCTGAGGCTGTTGGTGGCGCACGCTTACAATGGCTTGAGCACGTGGTGTTGAGAACCGAACCGGGCGCGTAACCCTGCGAGCGAACAATGGCTTACAGCACAGTCGTTCAACGGCGGAAGACCCGCGAAGTTGCCGTCGGAGACAAGATTGTCGGCGGGAACAACCCGATCTGGGTCCAGTCGATGACGTCCACCCACACAGAGGACGTGGAGGCGACGGTACGGCAGATCCACCAGCTTGAAGAGGCAGGATGCGAACTGATTCGAATCACAGTGCCGCGTCCTCAAGCCCTCCGGCAGGTTTCCGTGATCCGCCGCCAAATCTCGATCCCCTTGATTTGCGATATCCACTTCGATTACCGCATGGCCCTGGGCTGTCTGGACGAAGAGTGCGATAAGATCCGCATCAACCCGGGCAACATTGGGGGGCCGGATCGGTTCCGCGAGGTGGTGCGTAAGGCCAGAGATCGCGGCATCCCGATGCGGCTCGGCGTGAACGCGGGCAGTCTGGAGCGGGACCTGATCGAGAAGTACGGCTGGCCG
>Ga0256839_1003475_pt1 | contig 16228 bp, 11 predicted proteins | sample 354166metaG_FD_185968 | JGI IMG/M metagenome (GOLD analysis project Ga0256839, IMG submission 185968) | Hydrothermal vent microbial communities from Mid Atlantic Ridge, Atlantic Ocean - 354-166 | ecosystem: Environmental > Aquatic > Marine > Hydrothermal vents | place: Atlantic Ocean: Mid... | reverse complement strand
TCAGCGCTGTTTCTCTGCAATCCACAGCGACATATAGCGGGTGCTTTTATATTGATGGTGCTGCAACATCTGCCCGGTGAAATTGTTGCGCCGTCGCTGTTCACGTTGCGCTAGGCAGTGGCTCACTTTTTCTAGCAGCGCATCAGCCCGGTTCTTCTTATTGAAAAACTGTTCAACAATGGTAAAGCCTGCGCGCTGTTTCTGTTGCCATAGCACCGGATCACTGTACAACGCGACTGCCGCTTCCACAAAATGGCTCACTTCGTCGGCAACCAGCCCGCTCCAGGGAAGCTCACCGTGCATCGCCTCGGCACCGATTGTGGTGGTGACATTGGGTGTGCCGCATCGCATGGCATCGGCTAGCTTGCCTTTTATGCCGGCTCCGAAGCGTAGGGGTGATAGGCAGACTCTGGCCTCACTCATCACTTGCCGTGCATCGTCTACCCAGCCATCCACATAGAAGCCCTGTTTGGGGTTGTGAAGTTGAGTGGCTTTGGGAGGTGGGTAGGCACCGTAGATGTGCAGCTCTGCTTTAGGCAGGGCGCATCGAATGGCGGGCCACAGGGTCTGTTTTAGCCACAATACCGAATCCCAATTGGGTGGGTGGCGGAAATTACCGATGGCCAAAAAGTGTTGGCGCTGTTCAAAGCTTGGCAGCGCCTCTGCTGCAATGGGCGCATCCAGCATAAAAGGTTGGTGGTGCAACAGCGTGGCGGGCACTCCCAGCTGTTTCGTCAATATCTCTATCTCATAATCAGAGACCACCAGGCTCAGGTCACAACGGTAGATCGCCGCCACTTCACGGCAAGCGACTTCACTTAGCAGATCATCCAATACAAAGGGTCGCTGCTGCTTAAACGCTTGTTGACGCGCTAGGCGCAGGGCGTGCAGATCTTCCATATCCAGAATGCGCAACGCTTCGGGTGCTTGCTCTGCTACCCGCCAGCCATACTGCTCTTCGGTCATAAAGCGGTCGAACAGCACTACATCGGGCTTTAGCTGCGCAATAAATGAGTCAAAGCAGTCACTGTTGAGCTTAATCGCTGCGGCCGTGACACCCAGCGCTTCAATATCTGCCCTATGTTCCGTTGGGTTGGCTGCTGAGGCGAAGGTGATGGTCCACGGCTGCTCTGCAAACAGCTCAATGAGCGTCATCATGTTAACGCCTGCTGCGGAGGAGCGCGGCTCAGGCCAGACAGAGCCGATAATCAGAAGGTGTGGCATAAGACGGACTCACATATTATCGAGAATTAGGGGTTATACAAACACCAGGCACCCCAGCCACCCTTTAAGCTGAAAACATGGTTCAGCCCTTGGCTAGCGAGGTATTCGGCCATTTTTTGACTGCTAATACCGTGATAACAATAGACCAGCACCGGTGACTCGGCATCCTGCTCATCGATCACTCTCATCACATGCTCTTCAGTGGCCTGAATGGCATGATCAATATGCCCTGCAACGTAAGCGTTGCTGTCGCGCATATCGAGTACAACAATTTCAGGGTGTTGCAGTAGCGAGGTCACTTGGTTGGCGGCAATTACTTGGTAGCTCATTGTTCACTCTTTTTGTAAATTAGAAAACCCTAATATAGCACTGAGTAGCGTGAGGTCAAAACTATTCCCCTTGCCGGTTTATCCCCTGTAAACCGCCACTGTGCAGTGCAATGATACGCGTTCCTTGAGGGTATGCACCGGCCTTTATTCGCTCAAACAGCCCGTAAAATAGCTTTCCTGTGTAGAGCGGCTCGAGCACTACTCCCTGCTCAACTTCAAATTGGCGAATAAACGCCAGCAATTCAGCCGTTGTTTTTGCGAAACCGCCAAAGTGGTAGTCGAGATTAATTTGCCAGTTATTGGGATCAATAAAACCGGCTTCTGACAGCAGACGACGCACATCTGCATATAAAAAATCGGCCCCTTTTAGCGCGGCAAACCCTTCCAACTGTTTATGGCCATCCAAGCCAGCAATTAACCCGGCCAATGTGCCACCACTGCCGCAAGCGCAACAGAGTCGGTCGTAATGATCGCCCAACTCAGGAATCAGCTCAGCGACCCCTTTGAGTGCCAACGCATTGCTTCCCCCTTCGGGCACGATATACAGATCACCGTATTTATCTTTGAGCCGCTGCTGAATGGCATCGGTATGTTTAAGCCGATAATCGCTACGATTAAGGTAGTGGAGCCGCATACCGCACGATTCAGCATATTGCAGGGTTCTGTTCAGTGGCGTGTGCGCCTCGCCTCGTATCACACCAATAGAGGAGAGGCCGAGCATTTTACAAGCGCCTGCCAAGGCATGGATATGGTTGGAGTAGGCACCACCAAAGCTCAGCACCGTCGTCGCGCCCTCGGCTTGGGCTGCCGATAGATTGTATTTAAGTTTGTACCACTTATTACCCGAAACCACCGGGTGGATAAGGTCGAGCCGTTTCACCCACAGCGAAACCCCGGCACTCTCCAATATCTCTGACTTTAGTTTTTGCAGGGGAGTTATATTCATAGTTTAATCTGTACTCTGGCAAAACTCCCCTCTTTGCTAAGTGGGAGGCTCCTACCCCTTTATTAAAGAGGTTTTGTATGGCGTAATCATAGCTATCATTATGACATGGAGTGGGAGGAAATGGACTTGATAGCAAAGGATGGCAGACAGGGAGTGACCGCAAGGATGAATCGAGCATAGTGACGTGCGCGGGGCAGGAGTCCTTGGAAGAGAGGCGACAGGATGTCGCCTTTTTTATTTCACCCGGGTAATTCTGCAAGCTGCTGCTTATCTGCTTTAGTCAGCTTGCTCACCACCATTTCGTATGACCCCTTCACCAGCGCTATAATCATCTCATCAGCCACCTCCCCATCCAGAGAGAGGGTGATCCAATGTTTTTTATTCATGTAATAACCCGGTGAGATCGACTCATACAGTGACACTAGACTCTCGCCATCTGCGGGTAAGCATTTCAGTGTGAGCCGTGAGGCTGGCTCTTCTTCACAAACCAGCGCAAACATTTTATCCATGACTTTATAAACCAGCGCTTCTGGGCCGAAGGGATAGCTAGCTTCTGCTCCCTTCAGACCTGAAAGCAATGAATTAAGTGCCTCTATTTTCATCATCACACCTCAGCCAGTGGTGCAAACAGCGCTTTTAGATCATCACTACTGAGTTTCACTTGGTCTGCGGCCGCACCTTTTTTGTAGACACCTTCAATCAATGCCTGCTTCTTTGCCTGCATGGTAATAATTTTCTCTTCCAGGGTGTTTTCAGTAATCAATTTATAGACAAACACGGCTTTGTTTTGGCCAATTCGGTGGGCTCGATCCGTTGCCTGATTTTCGGCGGCGGGATTCCACCAGGGGTCATAGTGGATAACGGTGTCCGCTTCGGTGAGGTTTAAACCAACGCCGCCCGCTTTCAGGCTAATTAGAAAAACAGCTGCCCCACCACTTTTGAAGCGCTCAATCGCCTCATCACGCTTGCGTGTTTGGCCGGTCAGTTTGCTGTAGCTAATCGAGTGTTTTATCAGCTGCTGTTCGATGATACCCAGCATCTGGGTAAACGATGAAAACAGCAGAATACGCCGCCCCTCTTCCACCATCTCCGGCAGCATCGTCATCAATAGATCCAATTTGGCGGATGAGGTGACTGCCTTGGCCTGCTTCAGTTTGAGCAGTTGCGGATCGCAACAGCATTGGCGCAGCTTTAACAGCGCATCTAGGATGGTGATGTGGCTGCGTGCCAACCCTTTGCTGGCAATCGCTTCGCGTACTTTTTTCTCCATTGAGATACGGATACTCTCATAGAGCGCCGCCTGTTTGCCGCCTAAGGAGACCGTTTGAATGATCTCACTCTTTTCGGGTAGCTCGCTGGCCACTTCACTTTTGGAGCGACGTAACATAAAGGGGGCTACCCGCTTACTGAGCCGTTGCTGCTGTTCATAGTTTTGATTTTTCTCGATGGGCACGCGAAACAGTTGGTTAAATTGCCGCGAGTCACCAAGTAGGCCAGGGGAGAGGAAGTCAAACAGTGCCCATAGTTCACCCAGGTGATTTTCCATGGGTGTGCCGGTTAAACAGAGGCGGTGGTTACACTCAATTTTACGCACCACCTGCGCCGCTTTCGCTTTGGGGTTTTTGATCACCTGCGCCTCATCCAGCACAAGATAGTGGTAATGGTGCTTTAGCAGCACGCTTTCATCACGCACCAGTAGCGGGTAGGTACTGAGCACTAGGTCATACTGTTCAATATCATCAAAGTGTTGGTGGCGCTCAGCACCTTGCAAAATAACCACCTTAAGCGCGGGTGCAAAGCGGGCGGCTTCACGCTGCCAGTTGCTCATCAAGCTGGTGGGTGCAACGATAAGACAGGGGCCGGTCATGCGCCCCTGCTCCTTCTCTAATAGCAGGTGTGCGAGGGTCTGAACGGTTTTCCCCAGCCCCATATCATCGGCCAGAATGCCGCCAAACTGATACTCGCGCAAAAACTGCAACCAGTTAAGCCCTTGCTGTTGGTAGTCCCGCAGTTCGGCCTGCAACCCCTTGGGAGTCTCTACCGGCTGAATACCCTCAAAATTATTTAGCTTTCTCCCCAACTCACGCAGCGCCTCGCCGCCCTGCCATAGTGACTCATTACTCAGCTGTGCTAGCTCATCCACCCGCCCGGCATCAAAGCGCGACATGCGTAGTGAGCCATCACCGCTAAGACTTTCGCCATCATAAAGCTCGTAGAGAATATCCAGAATCGGTTGAATCTTCTCTCTGGAGATCATCAGGTATTCGCTGTTGTCCAGTGGAATGGTAAGGGTTTCAGGTAGTTGTTGCGGATCGTCATAGCGCGTTAATGCCGCCGTAATCAGCGGTAGCAGCGGGCGTTTTTCACCATTAATCTCAATATCAAAACGCAGATCAAACCAGTCATTACCCTCATCAACCTCGCCAAACCACTCATCCGATTGATGAAAGGTCAGCTGGAAGCTTTCATCCTGCTCAATCAGCCAACCCTCTTCAGCCAGTTGGGGCAGCACCTGCTCTATAAAGTCCTGCCAACGGGATACCGCATCCAGATAGTTTTCTGCACGACTGAGAAAGAAAAGACCCTCCCCACTCTCATGATGAAAAGCTTCGAAGCCATACTGCTGGATAGACTCAATAGCCGCCCATTCGCTCTCTTGATCGCGCCACACCCGTACAATGGCGCGCTCTGTTGAGAGGTTCTCAACCTCATTAAAGGGGAGTGCTGGCAGCTGATAGTCGCCATAGAGAAAGTCCAGATTGATACGGTGAATAGCACGCTCTGGGCCACGCTCTGCCGTGAGGCGAATGCGCGGCTGCGGCGGCTGTTTGATCTCGATGGTTTCGACTTTTTCTGGCGGCGGTATGCTATCGGGCAGGGTAACCACCATTTTTTGACTAAAGCGACTCAGGTAGGCCGCAGGCACACTGGGTGGCGTGAGCAGTTTTTTCATCTGTTTCACGGTGTAATCAGCACCTTTTAACAGGCCCACCAGACCCTCTTTTCGGTCAAGATAGAGTACTGGGGTGGTCACTAGCGGCTCACCACCACCCACTACGCTGCATTTGAGTCGAGCATTGTCCGCTTGGTCGCGCAACCATTCGAGATTGAGCGTACGCGCATCGCCCAGCTGAACCACAGGGCTGGTTCTCTCCTTGAAGTGGCAGCGTTCCGACTCCACCATTTTAAGGATGGCGGCAAAGCCCACCTCACCCTCCAGAATCAGCGGTGCTACCCAGCTCTTTTTCGGACACGCCTCCAGCAGGCGAACAATATCCTTATCCGCCTCTTGTAGATAATCAGGAGAGTAGTATTCGTTAGAGATTTGCCCCAGATTGATGGTGCGCCCCTTGGCCAATCCGCCCCGCTTTAGGTGACGTGTGACCAATAGCTCCACGGTGAGCTGCCCGGGTTTAGTTGCCGGTGTTAGCAGATAGAGTAAAAAATCTTTATCACCCCGGTTTTCACTGTAACCCGCCCCCTCTACGAACTCATCCAGCCAGGCCATGCAGGCATCACCTGATACTTTTTTGTGCTGTGCGGGAGCGAAATCAGCCTGATATTGCAAACAGGCCGCCACCATATGTTTGCAGTCGAACGCAACCGGACAGCTACAGCTTCCGGCAATAATGACCCCACCATCATCCCATGTAATATCAATCGTTTGTTGGTAGCTGTGCCGGCCGCTTCCCAAGGTAACGGCCTCCAGTACTACGCTGTTTTCATCTTCATCGAGTACCGTAACGGAGACCACCTGATCTGTGTTGAAATAGTTTCTGCCACGATTAAAATAACTGAGAGAGAAGTTATCCCGAATATCGCTTATTTTTAGTTTTTTAGTCATATTGATTCAAATATAAATTGTAATTTACTCAATGGTTTTGATAGCGGTTAAGATCGAACAACCCCGATGAAATGGGCTTGTTTCGCGCATACTCATCTTGAAACCAATCCGCCTGCTGCCAAAAATCGGGGTGCGTTCGCCTGATGCCGTACTGGTCTACAAATTTTTCAAAATCTTCACGATTAGTAATCGCTGCACACTGCTGGGCAAACTGCTCGACCTCAGACAACGCGACGGAAAAGAAGAAGTTAGGGTAAGCCCCTTCCAGCCAGTTGACGATGGTTAATGAGTCTTGAGCAATATCGGCTCGATCCCGCTCATGCTCATCCGCCAGAAAAGAGGTTACATTTTTATAGGCCTTATTGCGAATCAGGGTATAGGCGAAATCATCTTCCGGCCTCTCCGTTTTGATATGCACAAAGGCAACATCCGGAAAGGCGTGTAACTTTTCACCTTGGAGTTGGGCGATCCTCGCCATGGCGTTATCCGCCCGTTTTTCTGCCGCTGGAGAGGCGCGCTCGCGACACACCGCACGACCACACTCATTCATTGCGTTGGCCTGTTCTGCCACCGCTGAGAGCCTTTTTTTGATCTGTTGGTAAAGCTCCTGTTGCGGATTATCGGTTTGATAGCCCATCACCGCCTCACTGCTCAACCACGCTTGTGGTGCGGAAAACAGCTCATCAATGGTGCTGCGTTGGCCAACATACCAGCTATCACGAATCGCCTTGCGCCGCTCCGCCGGAAGAAAGGCGAGAAAATAGTCCTCCCCCTCCATACGCAAAAAATCCATGTAGATGCGGGCGCTGACACGATGCCCAAGGCCGCCATAAACATCAAAACCGGCCACTAGAAGATAGTGAATACGCTCCATCAGCGGGTAATCGAGTATCCAGGTGGTTTCAGGCTCCTCTCCCACCAAACCGTAGGAGACCGAGCCGCTGTCGAAATGTCGGAATACCGTCAGCGCCGCATTCGGGTTCTCCCCCTCGCCATCCCAAATATAATTCATCGCATCGCTTAAATCGTGCGTCCCTACGGTTTTGAACCACGCCTCTTTTTTCTCCATGTAGCGCCGCTGGCCACGCCAGTAGTCCGTCCAGATACGCAGCAACGCCAGATTACTGTCATCCGAGGGCACTTGCAGCTCATCCGCCATCGCATCGATGAATTGAGAACTATTGGTCATCACCGGCTGATCCGGATCGAAAAACAGCACCCAGAACTGATCCTCAATCACATCTAGGGCGACCTGCCCACGACAGACCGGGCCTTTAATAAAGCCTTCAATAAAGAAATAGGCATCATCCAGCAAGAATCGATAACGTGATTCGATAGGCAAGGCGGCAAATGTTTTGAATGGATTTGAGGCTGATTTCTCTTGGTAAGTGGGGAGCTGATCCACCTCATAATCAGGTGTTAAGAACAGCGCACGATAGCGCTGCATACGCTGATCGGAGAGTGTGTAGACGGTGTGGCTTTTGGTTACGATGGCGGGGTGGTAGCGCAATAACCGATAGTAAAAAGGAGTCTCGCCCGGGTCATCATAGGGCTTTAGCGTGGCGATCTCATCCACCACCTCACCCGGCGGTGTTGTGGAGCGCACCAAGCGATAAAACTCCCTTTCAGGCGATTCGGAAAAGTGAATATGCGCATGAAAGAGGTGCTCGTACAGATAACGACTCACCAGCTGCTGCTTGCGAGAGGAGTGGTTAAAGAAGCGCTCCCACGCCTCTATTTGCGGCACCACCCCCGCAGAGGAGGTGGGTGGCGGTAAAGAGGATGCCCCCTGCGCCAACCAGGAGACCAACGTCTGGTACTCGCTATTTGATAAGTTGGGCATCGCATACGGCATCCCCCAGTGCGGTTTTTGCTGTGTAAACTCCTCAATATCCTCTAGGGTAGGGCAGCTCTCTTTACGATCGATCCCCAAGGTAAAGCTTTCCGGTAATTGGTCTTCGGTTGGCTGCGGATTCTGCTGCTTTAGTCGCAACAGATGGTACATCACTGAGTTTTTTAAATTATTTTCCGCTGTCGGTTGCGCCTCATTCAGCACGGGAGAGAAGCCACGCTGCCGCCACTCTTGTGTGGTTTTTTCATCAATAAAGAGTCGTGTCGGCTGCATGGAGGTGAGACGTTTCGCTTCATAGATACGCTCATCACTGGCTCCCCGATACAACCCTTCAATTGAGGAGAGCTTTAACTGACATGGTGCATCATAGCAGCCGTGGCACACCACGCAGCGCCGTTCAAGAATAGGCTTAACCTGCTGCTCGAACTGAACCGGGGCAACTTGTAGTGCGGTGGATACTGCCTGTTTAATATCGCTCGCCATCGAGTGGCGTGGCGGCTGCACACTGTAGATAAAGAGCACCAGCAACAGCACTATCCAGGCGGCCAGCAATAATGTTTTTCGGCTCAGCTGTCGATTAAGAAGGCTCTGTATAATGTGCTGACTCCTCAGACTTGCAGGGGATGGAGAGTGACCAGTCACGAATCTCCGCTAAATCTTGTCCATATTGCATAATATACGCTTTATGGTCCAACAGTTTATCGCGCATTTTCTGTTTCAGATAGACCCCTTGCGAACCCAGCGAAGGAACACGGTCAATTACATCCATCACCAGATGGAAACGATCCATCTCATTCAATACCACCATATCAAAAGGCGTGGTGGTGGTACCCTCTTCTTTATACCCGCGCACGTGCAGATGGTGGTGACAGGTGCGGCGATAGGTGAGTCGGTGAATCAACCAGGGGTAGCCGTGGTAGGCGAATATTATCGGTGTATTGGCGGGAAACAGTGCATCAAAATCTCTATCTGCTAGGCCATGGGGGTGTTCACTTTGCGGTTGCAGTGTCATCAGGTCAACCACATTGACCACCCGCACTTTCAGCTCGGGAAGGTGTTGGCGCAGCAGTTCTACTGCCGCTAAAACCTCAAGTGTCGGCACATCTCCGGCGCAGGCCATAATCACATCCGGCTCGCCACTCTGATCATTACTGGCCCACGACCAGATACCGATTCCGCTACTACAGTGTTTGATGGCGGCATCCATATCAAGCCACTGTAGTTGCGGCTGTTTTCCCGCGACAATAACATTAATGAGGTTTTTTGAGCGCAGGCAGGTATCGGTGACACAGAGCAGAGTGTTGGCATCTGGCGGCAGGTAGACACGAATAATATCGGCCTTTTTATTCACCACATGGTCAATAAAGCCAGGGTCCTGATGGGAAAAGCCGTTGTGATCCTGCCGCCAGACGTGGGAGGTTAGCAGGTAGTTAAGCGAAGCGATGGGGCGTCGCCACGGAATCTCGTTACGGGTCACCTTAAGCCATTTGGCGTGCTGGTTAAACATGGAATCAATAATGTGAATAAACGCTTCATAGCAGGAGAAAAAGCCGTGTCGACCGGTGAGCAGATACCCCTCCAGCCACCCCTGACAGGTGTGTTCACTGAGAATCTCCATGACACGCCCATCAACCGCAAGGTGATCATCTTCCGGCAACTGCTCCGCCTGCCAGGCGCGGTTGCTCACTTCAAACAGTGCACCCAGTCGGTTGGAGGCGGTTTCGTCTGGGCCAAACACCCGAAAGTTTTTTGCATCCAGATTGAGTTTCATCACATCCCGAAGCAGGCCACCGATGGCTCTCGTCGCCTCACCGGTACTCTGCCCGGGCGAGCTAACCGGCAATGCATAATCTTTAAAATCGGGCATTAGCAGATCCTTGAGCAGTTGGCCACCGTTAGCATGAGGGATCGCCCCCATACGGTGATCCCCCTCGGGTGCCAACAGGGCAATCTCTTCGAGTAGCGTGCCGTTATCATCAAACAGCGTCTCTGGCTGGTAGCTCTTCATCCACTTTTCAAGCAGTTTAAGGTGCGCCGGCTCACCCGCTAGATTACCAAACGGAACTTGGTGCGAGCGCCAATACCCCTCCGCTTTTTGACCGTCCACCTCTTTTGGCCCGGTCCACCCCTTGGGTGAACGCAAAATAATCATCGGCCAGCGGGGGCGGGTTTTATCTCCATTCAACCGGGCATTTTGCTGAATAGCTTTAATCTCACCGATCACCACATCCAGCGTTGCCGCCATCTGTTGATGCATCTGCTGGGGGTCAGAGCCCTCGACAAAGTAGGGTTGGTAACCATAGCCGATAAACAGTTTTTCCAGCTCATCGTGGCTAATGCGCGCCAATATAGTCGGGTTGGCAATTTTATAGCCATTGAGATGCAGTATGGGCAATACCGCACCATCATTCGCCGGGTTTAGGAATTTGTTAGAGTGCCAGGCGGTCGCCAGTGGGCCGGTCTCGGCCTCACCATCACCCACTACGCAGGCGGCGATCAGATCAGGGTTGTCGAATACCGCGCCATAGGCGTGGGAGAGTACATAACCCAGCTCACCCCCTTCATGGATTGAACCCGGTGTTTCAGGTGCAACATGGCTAGGAATACCGCCGGGAAATGAGAACTGTTTAAACAGTCGCTTCAAGCCTGCCGCATCTTGACTAATATTGGGGTAAAACTCGCTATAGGTGCCTTCAAGATAGGTGTTCGCCACCAAGCCAGGGCCGCCGTGCCCAGGACCTGCAAGATAGATAACATTCAGGTCGTCACGTTTGATAAGTCGATTCAGGTGAACATAGATAAAATTTAACCCTGGAGTCGTGCCCCAATGGCCGAGCAGCCGTGGCTTAACATGTTCGACTCTTAGCGGCTCTTTGAGAAGCGGATTATCCAGCAGGTAGATCTGCCCCACCGAGAGGTAATTGGCGGCACGCCAGTAGGCATCAATCAGTTGTAAATCTTTCTCTGCAAGCGGTTTATCTACGGGTAACTCTTTTCTCATTTTCCACCTCCCCTACGCACATGGCAACTGACTGTGAATTCAATAACAGCACTCCTAGTGTAGTGCTATTTGACATAAATTGAGGGAGGAAATTCACCTTAACCTGTAACTACTCAGCATGTTTATATTTTGCCTCAGACCGAGGCATTTTCGCACGCAAAGAGGGAGCCAATAGGGAGTATGTAACCGATTGAGCACAAAAATAACGAAGAGTTAGGGCAAAAGATGAATACGCTAAATAGTTACCTTTATCTTTCATCTAAACGTCACACTCCAGTGTTTCAATATGAGCGTTCATAAGTAAAAAATCATAGGAGAGAGACAATGACAGATACCGAAAACCAAGAGTGGTGGATGTGGCAGATGTACCGTGCAACGGCTGAATTCATGCAAAACCCCAACAACGACCGTGAAGAGCGCTTAAAATATGTAATGAACGCCTACCGCGAACGCGCCCAACAACACGCTGCTCAACCCCGTTTAAGGTCCACATAAAAAGTGGTGCCTTCGCCTTCAACGGTATCGTAACTAATTTCACCACCCATCTTTTCCACCAACGCCTTGGTAATCGTCATACCCAGCCCAGTGCCACCTTTTTCACGCACATCAGAGCTATCGTATTGGGTAAACTTATCAAATAACTTATCCTGAAAATCCAATGAAATCCCGCACCCTTGGTCTGCAACGCTAATCCGCACATACTCATTACCCTGCTGCTCTGCTGAGACCTCAACTAGCCCCTCTTTCGGTGAAAACTTGGCTGCATTGGAGAGCAGATTACTGATCACCTGATTTAAGCGCCCCACATCGGCACTGACTTTCAGCTCTGAATCAATCACATTCAGCTTAAAAGTGACCCCATATTGCATTGCATAGGCTTGGTTATTGGCCAAAATAGTGGCGAGCACCTCACCGACCTCAATCTGTGCCATCTCTACCACCACCTCACCCGCTTCGATTTTCTGAATATCAAGAATGTCATTAATCAGCAGCAATAGCCGCTCGGTGTTGTTACTGGCAAGTTGCAGCATACCCAGCGCCTTTTCAGGCAGTTCGCCAGTGACACCGCCCAACACCAAGCCAAGTGAGCCGCGTATCGAAGTGAGAGGGGTTCGCAGCTCGTGGCTAACCGTTGAAACAAAGGCATCCTTTAGCCTCTCATTACGATTTTGCTCGGTAATATCACGCACCACAATCGTATACAGGCGCTCGCCCCCGGTCTCCATGGCGGAAACAGAGAGCTCTGCCGGGAAGTTTTCACCGTTGCAACGCCGTGCGTTTACTTTGAAATGTGCACCCACCACATGACCGGACTCTTGAGCACTCTCCGTTAACAGGTCATCACTCTGCAACTCAGGAATCAAAGTAGCAATATGGCGTGTGATCACCTGCTCGGAAAAGTAGCCGAATATCTTTTCAGCGGCATAGTTAAAGGAGTGAATCTGACCCTTCTCTTCAAACACGATCAGCGCATCGGCCATCGTATCGACCACGGTGCGCAGCTGTTTTTCACTGTCGACTAGATCCAGCTCGGACTGTTTGCGCTGTGTAATATCCTGAAAGACACAGAGCACACCGACCACTGCACCTTTACTGCTTATCAGTGGTATTTTACTGCTCTCTAGCCAAACCGTTTCGCCCTGGTAATTTTTAACCCGCTCTTCTCGGCCAATGTTTGCGATACCACTCGCCATCACCACCCGCTCATCCGCCCTACACGCCTCAACATCATCACGCCAAGCAATCTCATGATCGCTTTTACCGATCACACCGTCCGGAGTCGTACCCAGATCTTGGGCAAACAGAACATTGCACCCCAAATAGCAACCATCAAGATCTTTCCAGAATACCCGTACCGGAATGGTATCCAGCACCCGCTTCATCAGGTATTCCGATTTACTCAGTTGCATAAAGGCTCTATTATTCTGTCGATAAAACCAGCCAACACCCAGCAACATGGCAAATATCGCTAATACAATGATCATGGTGGAGCGGTTGCGCTGTTTTATCTGCCCCTCTACCCGCTGCTGTATCGAGGCCTCAAGAGCATTGAGGTTATGTTGCTGCAGCTGAGACAGTTGGTTAATTAATGTTTCGGCTTCAGAAAAACCCGCCAAGACATCACTCACCTGCAAGTTATAAATATCCAGCCCTGATACTGTTTTCATATAGGCCTGCACTTGAAGGTTCAGCGCATCAACCAGCCGATCACCTTTTTCATCTAACACCTCATCACTCTTCAAGTATTGGTTACTGGCCAGCAAACGCTGCATTTCAGAGGCTAACTGTGCCAGCTGATAACTGAGCATAAGCCTCATTTCAACCAGGTCGCTGTTATCTGATAACGCCCGGATCGGCATACTTTGCAGCTGCGCCACATACTCGCGCAGCATCGGGATACTCTCCACCACTTTGGTCACCCGGTAATAGGCATTTAATTCTGGATCGCGAGTCAGATGGGAGTCACTGGCCACTTCACGGATAAATGAGAGCAGCAGCTCAACTTCAGAAGTATATTCCGCAAAGTGCTGCACCCCCTGTAAAGGAGAGCGCTCGAGGGCGATAACCCGCTCTTTAAGCTGCTTGAGAAAATCCACATGGGACAGCGGGGCTGAGTGCTCCTGTGCGGCCAACTCATCGAGCAGCGTGATCACTTGAGTGTAGGCGTAACCCTGCCGCACCTCAATATCACCGGGAGAGCCATCATGTAAATGTTTAAACTGCCCCAGCGCCCGTAACTCCTGCAGGTAAAACTGCAGTCGTGACAACCCCTTCAGAGCCTGCAACCCCACCAGCTCATACTCAAGGGTATCGATTTGCGTATTTGATTTTTGCAGCAGAGTGCTCAGCGCCACCAGCATAAAAAGCGCGGGCACTAGCACAGCGATAATGTAAGTAGAGATCCCCACCCTATATTTAGGGGTCATATTTTGCCTTGTTACCAACAGTTATAAAGCGTGTTGCTCGCATACATCCGAGCCGTTACTCTGATTTATATCTTATCTACAACAATAGACTTTAGCCCGAGTATTTCGTGAGCTTGTGCATAACTTATGAATTATTCGGATTAGCGGTTACTAAATATTAACTTATCAATGCAGACATATGGCGGCGGTTTTCGTAAAATAGCGCCCACCCCAAACCAATCAGGCAATAAAATCATGAAGGTACTCATCATCGGCAGTGGCGGACGTGAACATGCACTGGCATGGAAAGCCGCACAGTCCCCACAGGTAGAGAAGGTATTTGTCGCCCCGGGCAATGCGGGAACCCAGCGAGAAACCAAGCTGGAGAATGCCGCTCTCCGCGTTGATGATATTCCTGCACTATTGATGTTTGCCAAAAACAACCAGATTGGCCTCACCATCGTGGGCCCGGAAGTGCCGCTGGTTATTGGCGTAGTTAATGCATTTCAGGAGGCGGGTTTGCGCTGCTTTGGCCCCACAAAGGGGGCTGCACAACTTGAAGGCTCCAAGGCCTTCACCAAAGATTTTCTCGCTCGCCATCAGATTCCGACAGGATATTACCAGAGCTTCACTGACCCAGAAAAAGCCCTGGCTTATGTGCGAGAGCAAGGGGCACCTATCGTCATCAAGGCCGATGGCCTTGCAGCGGGCAAAGGGGTGATCGTGGCCATGACACTGCAACAAGCCGAAGAGGCGGTAACCGATATGCTGGCAGGCAATGCCTTTGGTGAAGCGGGTCACCGCGTGGTCATCGAAGAGTTCCTGGAGGGCGAAGAGGCCAGCTTTATCTGCATGGTGGATGGAAAAAACATTCTACCTATGGCCACCAGCCAAGACCATAAACGCGTGGGAGAGGGGGACACCGGGCCTAATACCGGTGGCATGGGAGCCTACTCTCCAGCACCCGTCGTCACCCCCGAGATACATGATCGCATCATGAAAGAGGTGATTGAACCTACCGTGGCAGGCATGGCCGCAGAGGGCAACCCCTACAGCGGTTTTCTCTATGCTGGCTTGATGATTGACGCACAAGGCACCCCCAATGTAATCGAATATAACTGCCGCTTTGGCGACCCTGAAACTCAACCCATCATGATGCGTTTAAAATCAGACATTGTTGAGCTCTGTGAGCTTGCGCTGGATGGCAAGCTCGACCAAGCCACTGCGGAGTGGGATAGCCGTATGGCACTGGGCGTGGTCTTGGCGGCGGGTGGCTATCCGGGAAGTTATGCCAAAGGTGCTGTTATCAACGGCCTGCAAGCACAAGCAGAGAACCCTAATGCTAAAATATTTCATGCCGGCACCGCCGAAGAGGGGGGCGAAATCGTCACCGCCGGGGGGCGTGTACTCTGTGCCGTGGGTTTGGGTGATACCGTTTCAGAAGCGCAAGCTAAGGCGTATGAGCTGGCCAAAACAGTGAACTGGGAAGGGGTTTTTTACCGCAACGATATTGGCTATCGCGCCATCGCCCGCGAGCAGAAGTGAGTTACCTTGAAAGAGAGCGGCTACAGCAAGCCGCTCGCACTATTCGCCAAGGCGGGGTGATCGCCTATCCTACCGAGGCGGTTTATGGCCTCGGCTGCGACCCGCAAAACAGTGAGGCAGTGGCTAAAATTCTTCGCATGAAGCGCCGTTCAGCGGCAAAAGGGGTTATTTTAATCGCCTCATCCATCGAGCAGCTCGCACCCTATGTACTGTTTACAGACCTTGACGAAGAGACCCTGCTTAACATCAACAACAGCTGGCCCGGACCCAACACCTGGTTAATCCGCGCCAAACCAAAAACCCCCAAATGGCTGCGCGGTCAACATCAAACCTTAGCGGTACGTGTTACCAACCACCCCATTGCCAAAGGGATTTGCCAAGCACTGCAAGGTGCCATCGTCTCCACCAGTGCCAACCTCAGCAACCACCCGCCCGCCACTACAGCCAGAGAGTGCCGCTTTATCTTCCGGCAGCAGCTTGATCATATCGTAAAGGGCTCAGTAGAACCGAATGCCAAACCTTCGACCATTCGGGATGCCGCGAGCGGCGCTATTATCCGTGCTTAAGGAAGCTCTGATTAA
>Ga0256839_1003474_pt1 | contig 16231 bp, 12 predicted proteins | sample 354166metaG_FD_185968 | JGI IMG/M metagenome (GOLD analysis project Ga0256839, IMG submission 185968) | Hydrothermal vent microbial communities from Mid Atlantic Ridge, Atlantic Ocean - 354-166 | ecosystem: Environmental > Aquatic > Marine > Hydrothermal vents | place: Atlantic Ocean: Mid... | reverse complement strand
CCAAGCCCGCCGGGGTGGAGCTGGTGGACACCTTCATCACCGAGGTCTCGCAGGATACCTGGATCTTCCTGCCGTGGGACATGGCGCTTCAGTTCGCCCCGCCCATCCGCGAGGGTGGCGCGTAAGCAAGAAGGGCAGGGGGCTGGCGTTTCACCAGCCACCACCACCTCCGCCGCCTCCTCCGCCGCCGACACCACCGCCCGCGCCGCCGCCGAAGCCGGAGGCCGATTGCGACGGCATGGCGCCATCAAGCGCCTGCGTCATGCGCTCGCCGATGGTGCCGATCTCTTCCACGCGCCCGATGTGCCCACCGTGCCAGCCGGGCTGATAGGCCACTGCCGCCGCCGTGCCCGCCGCCGCGGCGCTGGCCAGCCAGGCACTGAAGGCGCGCGTCCACGGCTTTTCGAGATCCAGTGCAATGGCCCACGGCAGCAGTTTCTCGAACAGCGTTACGGCCTGCTTCGGCCCGCCGGCGCGGTTGAAGCGTTCCTGCTCCGCCGTCTCGATGAACATGCGCACGCCCTCGATCTCGTCCAGCAGGGCGCGGCCCGACGGCGTGGGGCGGCGCAGCAGGTAGCCCCACAGCATCAGCCCCAGCGGCAATGAGGCCACCGCCAGCAGCACCATGACGGCCTGCGCCCCGGGCATGGAGGCGCGGAGCATCTGCAAGGTCATCGTCAGCGCCACGGCGAGGAACAGGGCGCTGAACAGCATGGGCGGCAGCAGCTTCCAGCCCTTGCCGCCGCTCAGCGCGTCGCGCAGCAGGTGGCCGAGCATGATGGCGGGAATGATGGTGAACATGGCCAGCGCCAGGATGGGCATTGCCCGCGGCAGGCCCCACACGGCCATCACCAGCAGTCCCGCGCCCAGCACCACCAGCAGCCCGGTGCCGAGCATGAACCACAGCCGGTTGTGCTCCACGTGCCGTCCCGCGTGTTCCTGCTCGATGGCCCGCGTGAAGGTGGCGAGCGCCTGGTGCAGCCGCTGACCGTTGTCGCCGGAGAAGGCGAGGCTGTCCCTGCCGTCCTCGAACAACGTGTCCATCAGTGCCTGTTCGCCCGGCGGCAGCGATGCATCCGGCTCCTTCAGCTTCACCAGCCGGGTGTGGGGCCGTCCCTCCTCTTCCTCCTGTGGCTCGATGCGCAGGAAGCCCTTCACCGCCAATGACACCAGCGCGGCGGAGAACATGCGCCCGGCATCACCGCCGCGCAGTCCTGCCTCGCCGCGCAACCATGCCGCGGCAGCGGGGGAGATGCCTTCCGGCGGCTGCCAGCGCGGGATGATGACGCCGGGTTTCGGGTCGCGCCCCACCCGCCACCAGGCCCACAGGAAGTAGAGGTTCACCAGCGCCGCGCCGCCGATGACCCACCACAGCGGCAGGCTGTCCTGCGCCCGCCACCACAGTTGTTGCAGCCATCCCGGCGCGCGCACCACGCCTTTCGGGAAGGCGATGGCGATGCTGAAGCCCTCGCCGGGCAGCAGGGCGCGGGTGGTCTCGGCCACCACCACGCCATCGGAGCGGCGCACGATGACGGCATCCGATGCCCGCGAGCCGGGCGGGCCGGTGAACAGCGCCACCCTGTCGATGCGCGCGGCCCGGCCATCGGGCATCTGCGGCAGCCGCGCGGTGATACGCGCCTTGCGGATGGGAAAGCGCCAGCGCTCGCCGGTAACGTTCCAGAACAGCTCGTCGTGATCGGGGAAGAAGCGCAATTGCCGGGTGGTGCGATAGACGAAGGTGTAGGTGTATTCGCCCGGCGGCAACAGCACCTCCTTGCGCCCGGCATAGATGCGGATGAAGCCGCCCTCGCGCTGTTCGCTGAACCAGTTCTCCGGCGCGCCGTTGCGCAGCACCCGCAGCACCTTGAAGCCCACCCGCCCGATGCCGCCATCGCCGCGGCGGAACAGCAGCGGGAAGTCGCGGTAGATGCCGCGGCGAATCCGCCTGCCCTCGGCCCGCACGGTGATGCGCTCGGTTACCGTCAGCGCGCCGTCCTCGGCCACCTCCACGGTGCTGTCGAACAGCAGGATTTCTTCTGCCGCCAGCGCCGGAGAAAGGGTGGCCAGCAGCAACAGCAGCGCCGCCAGCAGGCGGCCCGGATGCCTGTGCGGGGCCAATGCCTTCACAGCTCCACCTTCGGCACCTGCCGGGCGGAGGCGTCTTCCAGTTCGAAGTATTCCGCCTTCATGAACCTGAAGAAGTTGGCGACGAGGTTGGAGGGAAAGCTCTCCACCAGGATGTTGTTCTCCCGCACCGCGCCGTTGTAGTAGCGCCGGGCCATCTGGATGTCGTGCTCGATCTGCGCCAGCTGCTGTTGCAGGTCGAGCACGTTCCGGTCGGCCTTCAGGTCGGGATAGTTCTCCACCGCCACCATGACCTTGCCCAGCAGCGAGGAGATTTCCTGCTCCACGGCGGAGCGCTGCGCCGGGTCGGTGTTCTCACTCATGCCCATTGCCTTCGCCCGCAGCTCGGTGAGCTTCTCCAGCGTCTCGCGCTCGTGCTTCATGTAGCCCTTCACGGCGGCAACGAGGTTGGGGATGAGGTTGGCGCGCTTCTTCAGTTGCACGTCGATGCCGGAATAGCCCTCTTTCACCATCTGGCGGTTCTTCACCAGCTGGTTGTAGATGTATATGCCATACAGGACGACGGCGGCGACGATGCCGAGCAGGATGAGCTGGGTCATGGAATCCTCCCCCGTGTTTGGTGAGACAATGGCCGAAACTGCCGCTGTCCACATGAATGCAGCATGAACATTGCCACAAGCGCGCCATTTCTGCCACAACCATCTCATGGCCAAGGCGAAAAGCACATACGTCTGCCAGGCTTGCGGGGCGATCAGCCCGCGCTGGGCCGGGCGCTGCGACTCTTGCGGGCAGTGGAACACCATCGTCGAGGAGGCGCCGGAGCAGCCGCTGGCCGCCGCTGGCGGCGCGAAGCTGCCAAAGGGCCGGGCGCGGGGCTTGCAGCCGCTGGCCGGAAAGAGCGAGCCGCCGCCGCGGCTGGCCAGCGGCATCAATGAGCTGGACCGGGTAACCGGCGGCGGCTTCGTGCCCGGATCGGCGCTGCTCGTCGGCGGTGATCCCGGCATCGGCAAATCGACGCTGATGCTGCAGGTGCTCAGCCGGCTGGCGCGGCAGGGCAGGGCGGCGGTCTATGTCTCCGGCGAGGAGGGGCTGGACCAGATCCGCCTGCGGGCGCAGCGCCTGGGCGTGCTGGATGCGCCGGTGCTGCTGGCGGCGGAGACCAACGTCGCCGACATCATCGCCACGCTGGAGAAGGAAAAGCCCGACGTGGTGGTCATCGATTCGTTGCAGACGCTGTGGACGCCGGTGGTGGAATCGGCTCCCGGCACCGTCTCGCAACTGCGGGCCGGGGCGGAGGCGCTGGTGCGGCTGGCCAAGCGCAGCGGCGCGGTGGTGCTGCTCATCGGCCACGTTACCAAGGAAGGGCAGATCGCCGGGCCACGCGTGGTGGAGCACATGGTGGACGCGGTGCTCTACTTCGAGGGCGACCGCGGGCACCAGTATCGCATCCTGCGGGCGGTGAAGAACCGCTTTGGCGCCACCGACGAGATCGGCGTGTTCGAGATGCAGGGTGCGGGCCTTGCCGAGGTGGCCAACCCGTCATTGCTGTTCATGGGCGAGCGCGACGCGGAAGTGGCGGGCGCGGCGGTGTTCGCCGGCATGGAGGGGCAGCGCCCGCTGCTGGTGGAATTGCAGGCGCTGGCCGTGCCCACCACCTTCGCCACGCCGCGGCGCGCCGTGGTCGGCTGGGATTCGGGGCGGCTGGCGATGATCCTGGCGGTGCTGGAGGCGCGTGCCGGGGTGCGGCTGGGCCAGCATGACGTGTATCTGAACGTCGCCGGCGGCATGCGGGTGCGCGAGCCTGCCGCCGATCTCGCCGCCGCGGCGGCGCTCATCTCCTCGCTGTCAGGGCGGGCGCTGCCGGCGGGCACGGTGCTGTTCGGCGAGGTGGCGCTCTCTGGCCGCGTGCGCGCCGCGCCGATGGCCGAGCAACGCCTGCGCGAGGCAGCGAAGCTGGGGTTTTCCCGCGCCTGGGTGGCGGAGGATTCACGCGTGCCGAAAGGTCTTGGCCTGCAGGTGGAAATGCTGCCCGACGTGGCGGCGCTGGCGGCAAGATTGCTGCATCAAGCTTGACGCCGGCGGTGCCCTGTGGTCTTTCAACCGGCATGTGGTCAGTGGCGGGTGGCCAATGGCCTGGCCGGCAGGGCAGGAGGTAGTCCCGTGGCTGGGAGCGGGTGCTGCGCATTGATTCCACGCATGCTTCTGACGAACAATCGGGGGTCGAGCTTTCATGCAGCTTCTGGATATCATCCTCGTGGTGCTGATGCTGGTTTCCGGCCTGCTGGCACTGATGCGCGGCTTCACGCGGGAAGTGCTGTCCCTGTTCGCCTGGGTGGTGGCGGCGGCAGCGGCATGGTTTGCCGTGCAGATGCCGCCCCTCATCGAATTCACGCAAGGCTTCATCGCCCAGGAGAAGCTCGCCATCATCGTAACTGGCGCGGCTGCCTTCCTGCTGGTGCTGCTGATCATGTCGGTGATCTCGGTGAAGATAGGCGACTGGGTGCTGGACTCCGCCGTTGGTCCATTCGACCGCACGCTGGGCGGCTTCTATGGCGTGCTGCGCGGGCTGGTGCTGGTAACCATCGCCTACCTGTTCTATATCTGGATGGTGCCGGTGGAAAAGCGCGCGGAGTGGGTGGAACAGGCCAGGCTGAAGCCGTTGGTGGAGGGCACGGCGGAAGTGCTCATCGGCTTCATGCCGGCAGACATCGGCGAGGTGCTGGCCGACAAGCTGGCTGCCGGCAGGCGGCAGGGTGAGGCTGGCGACATGGCCGCTCCCATCGACGGTGGCGACAGGAGGCGGCTCGACAACATGCTGCAGGCTCCGGATGATGCCCGCTGAATGCCTTGCAGGAGAGAGCTGGCCCGGCGGGCGTCATTCGTTTATTGATGCGGGCATCATCAGGATGACAGGCTTCCTGCGCCTTTCTGTGGCGCTGGGAGCAGGGCAGGGATGGTGGACAGACAACCATGTGGCACGATTTTGATCTCGACGGCGATCTGCTGCGCGAGGAGTGCGGCGTTTTCGGCATTCTCGGGCACCCGGATGCAGCGGCGCTGACCGCACTGGGGTTGCATGCCCTGCAACACCGCGGACAGGAGGCAGCCGGCATCTGCAGCTATGACGGGCAGCAGTTCAACCTTGAGCGCCGCATGGGGCTGGTGGGGGATCACTTCACCAAGGGCAGCACCATCGGCCGCCTGAGCGGCGAGGTGGCCATTGGCCATGTGCGCTATTCCACCACCGGCACCACCATCCTGCGCAATGTCCAGCCGTTTTTCGCCGAGCTGGCCACCGGCGGCTTTGCCATCGCGCACAACGGCAACCTTACCAACGGGCTGCTGCTGCGCCGCGAGCTGATCAACTCCGGCGCCATCTTCCAGAGCACGTCCGACACGGAGGTATTCCTGCACCTGGTGGCGCGCTCGCCGCACCGGCGGCTGATCGAGCGCTTCATCGATGCACTCCGGCAGGTGGAAGGCGGTTATGCACTCATCGCCATGACCGAGAAAAAGCTCATCGGTGCGCGCGACCCGCTGGGCATTCGCCCGCTGGTGCTGGGAAGGCTGGGAGAGAACTGGATTCTCGCCTCCGAAACCTGCGCGCTGGACATCATCGGCGCCGAATTCGTGCGCGAGGTGAAGAATGGCGAGGTGGTGGTGATCAGCGGCACGGGAGAGCAGGGGATACAGAGCTACCATCCGTTCCCGGAACAGCCCGAACGCCCGTGCATTTTCGAATACATCTACTTTGCGCGGCCCGATTCCATCGTCGGCGGGCGCTCGGTCTACCAGGTGCGCAAGGAGATGGGCCGCATCCTGGCGCAGGAATCACCGGCGGAAGCGGATATGGTGGTGCCGGTGCCCGATTCCGGCGTGCCGGCGGCACTGGGCTATTCGGAAGCATCCGGTTTGCCGTTCGAGCTGGGCATCATCCGCAATCACTACGTGGGCCGCACCTTCATCGAGCCCACGCAGAAGATCCGCGCGCTGGGCGTGAAGCTGAAGCACAATGCCAACCGCGCCGTGCTGCATGGAAAGCGGGTGGTGCTGATAGACGATTCCATCGTGCGCGGCACCACTTCGAAGAAGATCGTGCAGATGGTGCGCGAGGCTGGCGCGGCGGAGGTGCACATGCGCATTGCCTCGCCGCCCATCACCCATCCGGACTTCTACGGCATTGACACGCCCAGCCGCGAGCAGTTGCTGGCTGCCACGCATTCGCTGGATGACATGTGCGCTTTCATCGAGGCCGATTCGCTGCGCTTCATCAGCGTGGATGGGCTGTATCGGGCGCTGGGACACGAGAAACGCGATGCCGAACGCCCGCAGTTCACCGACCATTGCTTCACCGGCGACTATCCCACGCCACTGGCCGACCGCGAGCAGCAGACATCCGACCCGAAGCAACTGCCATTGCTGGCCGACTCGGCCTGAACCCCGGATGGCAGCGAATGGCGTGCGTGGTGCTTTTCGTCCGCTCGGCGTGAGGCGGCGAGTTTCTGAGATGCAAGTTCAAATATCTTGCACATGGTATTGTAGAAAAGATTGAAATTTGCATCTTCCGGGATATCGGTGCGGCAAAGGATTTTCCATAATACATATTATGCGAAATGCATGACGGGATTGATCAGCTGCCGTCCTTTACCCCCCGGAAAATGCGGTTGATCAATTTGGGCGCAAGCCGCGAACGTCATCGGCCAGTTCGGCCAGTGAGCGGAAACGGACATCGGGCTGCGGCAGCTCCGGCATGGCGGGAATGGCACCCCAGTGGCCGCTTTCCAGCAGCTGCTGGCGATCCACCCATGCGCAGGCGATGCCGGCGGCGCGGGCTGGCGCAATGTCGTGAAACGGGCTTTGCGCCACGTGCAGGATCTCTTCCCTGCCTATGCCGAAACGTTCCTGCGCCTGGCGCAGCAGATGGTCGAACATGGCAGCATCGGGCTTGTATGCCTGCACCTGCTCGGCGGTGCACAGCAGGTCGAATGGAGCACCCAGCTTCGGCATCGTGGCCTCGATGCCGGCCAGGTGCACGTTGGAAAGAATGGCAAGCCGCGCATGCTTGCGCAGGCGGCGCAGTGCTTCCGCCGTGTCGGCAAAGGCAGGCCAGCAGGCAATGGAGGCTGCAAATGTCTCGTCCAGCCCCGGCGTGGTGATCAGCCCCCAGCGGCGTGCCAGCGCCTGATGGGTGGCGGCGAGGATGCGATCATAGCGCTCCCGTGGCTGCTCGCGTTGCAGGCGGCTTTCCTCTTCCGCATAGGCTGCCAGCGCCTCCGCGCGGGAAACGGGTGCACGGGCATCATTGGCCAGGAACAGGCGCTGCAGGGCATCCCAGATGCCCGTTTCCCAGTCGATGAGAGTGCCGTAGCAGTCGAAGCTGAACAGCCGAAAACGTGAATAGTCCATGCACTCCGCCCTCCCCTGAGCTGCCTGCCGACTGTTATCACACAGGCATGCCGACGCTTCAGACCAGCCCCTGCCGGCGCATCTCTTCCAGGGCATCCATGTATTCGTTGAGATGCTCCATGTTTTCGAAACGCAGCCACCCCTCCTCCAGCTCGGCCTCTATGGTGCCATCCGAAAGAATGCGCGCAGGACGCCCACGGATGGTGCGTTCCTCCACGACGTAAAGAACAGGCTGCTGCTGCACGGGCTGTTGCTGTGCAGGCACCTGCTCTGCCGGTTTCTGCTGCTCTTGCTGCTGTGCAGGCGGTTGCTGCGCAGGCTTCTGCGGAGGCTGTTCCGGCTTCTGTGCCGTGGCCTGTTGCTGCTGTGCGGGCTTCTGTTCCGCCGGTTTCTGCTGCTCTTGCTGTTGCTGTGCAGGCGGTTGCTGCGCAGGCTTCTGCGGAGGCTGTTCCGGCTTCTGTGCCGTGGCCTGTTGCTGCTGCGTGGGCTTCTGTTCCGCCGGTTTCTGCTGCTCTTGCTGCTGTGCAGGTGGTTGCTGCGCAGGCTTCTGCTGCACGGGCTGTTGCTGCGCAGCCACCTGCTCTGCCTGTTTCTGTTGCTCTTGCTGTTGCTGCGCAGGCTTCTGCGGAGGCTGTTCCGGCTTCTGTGCCGTGGCCTGTTGCTGCGCGGGCTTGCGCTCTGCTGCTGCCTTCTGCTGTTCAGATGCGGATGGCACAGCCAGCGGTGCAAGCATCGGCTCTCCTGCAGCCGATTGCGTTGGCAGAGCCTGCTGCTGGCGCAAGGCTTCCGCTACCTGCTGCATGGCCTCTGCCAATGACGCCAGAACCAGCAACAGCAGGCCACCGAACACCAAGGCCAAGCCCTGCACCACGCCCAGGCCGAAGGCCATTGCCACCGGCATGAATAGCGAGACAAGCGCTGCCAGCACCCCGCTGCCGATCAGAAAAAGGGCCCCTGCCCTGATCACCCCCTGCATGTTTCTGTCCCTTGTGAAAAGGCATTCAACTTTTGCAAGCACTCAATACCACATGACAATGCTGCTCCTGCCATATTCTGCTGCATGGCGGGCACGGCTGGCAAGGCCTGCTCGGGAATCCTGCACGGATTTCACGTGCCCAGCCACCAGGCCGCCAGCCCGAGGAAGGCAAAGAAGCCGACAACATCGGTTACGGTGGTAACGAATATGGTGGAGGCCAGTGCCGGGTCTGCCCCCAGTTTTTCCAGCGTGATGGGAATGAGAATGCCGGCAAGTGCTGCCGCCAGCAGGTTCACCACCATGGCCATGGCGATGATGAGCGCCAGCTGGTCGGAGCCGAACCACCACCAGGTGAAAGCCCCCATGATGATGGCGAACAGCAGGCCGTTGAGCAGGCCCACGGCGGTTTCGCGCCACACCACGCGCCACAGGTTGGCGCGCCCCAGCTCGTTGGTGGCCAGCGCGCGCACGGTTACGGCCATGGTCTGGGTGCCGGCGTTGCCGCCCATGGAAGCGACAATGGGCATGAGGATGGCCAGCGCCACCATCTGCTGGATGGTGGCATCGAACCATGAAATGACCCACGAGGCCAGCACCGCGGTGCCCAGGTTGATGAACAGCCACACGAAACGCGCGCGGGTGATGGAGAGCACCGAATCGTGAATCTCCTCCTCGTGCACGCCATGCATGCCGAGCATGTCCTCGGCCGCCTCCTCTTCCAGCACATCGACGATGTCGTCGATGTAGAGCGAGCCGACCAGGCGGCCGGAATCATCCACCACCGGGGCGGAAACAAGGTTGTAGTGCTCGAACTGCCGGGCAACGTCCTCGATGTCATCCTGCACGTGAAAGACTGCCGGCAGCTTGTGCATGATCTCCGTAACCGGACGCTCGCGCGGCGTGCGCAACAGGCGCGCGGTGGCAACCGAGCCCAGCACGTGAAAGCGCGGGTCCACCACGTATAGCTCGAAGAATTCGTCAGGCAGGTCTTCTTCCGTGCGCAGGTAGTCGATGACCTCACCCACCGTCCAGTGCTCCGGCACGGCGACGAACTGCGCCTGCATGTAGCGCCCGGCGGTATCCTCGTCATAGTCCAGGGCGCGTTCCACGGCGATGCGCTCTGCCTGCGGCACGCGGGAGAGAATGCGCTGCTTCTCCTCCTCCGGCAGTTCCTCCAGCAGCCAGGCGGCATCGTCCGACTCGAGCTTGCGCACGGCGCGGGCAATGACACTGGAAGGCAATGCCTGCAACAGCTCGTTGCGCACTGCCTCGTCCAGCTCGCTGAGCGCCTCCACGTCGAACTGCCGACCCAGCAGCTGGATGAGACGCAACCGCTCTTCGTGCGGCAGCAGCTCGATGACATCGGCAAGGTCGGCCTCGTGCAGGTCATCCACCAGCGCCTTCAGGGCGGCGCGATCATCACGCTGCAGGGCCTCTTCCACCGCCTGCAGGAAAGCGGGCGCAATGGCCCCGTCGGCATCCCTGAGCGGCGGGATGTCGGCAGCAGGCATGTCTTCCCGCATCTGGCTGGCGGTATTGTCCATCATTGCACCCGGGCTTGTTCAACTGCATGGATACGGAAGGCTTAAGCATCCTTTCCCATGCGTGCAAGGGCAACAGGTGAAAGGCTCGCATACGCCATCGTGAAAGAAAACGCGGCTTTCTGCCCGGAAATCCCCATGCAGGCCCCACCTTCACGGGTTCATGGGGCACAAGCGCTCCGTGCATGCCCGCGCATGCCCGCACAGCCTCTTTTCAGGAATGAAAGAAGGGCTGGCGACAGCAGAATCGCCAACCCTTCTCGCCAACAGGTCAGCCAATTGTTGCCGGAATCCTTGCAGACATTGGCCTCGCCTTTTCTTTCCCGGTGCTTGAGCCGGGCTTGCGTGCCGTCAGTCGGCACCGGCGCGGCGCAGGGCAGGATGCAGCGATACACCCAGCAGGTGCTGGCTGTAGCCGATTACCGCCGAGGACGAGGAAACGATGGCGGGATCCGGGCCGGTAACCACATTCTCGTCCTTGTCCGGATAAGGCATGATGGAAAGAAAATGCTGCATCGCATTGATGCGTGCACGTTTCTTGTCATTTGACCTGATCACCGTCCAGGGTGCGTCTGCCGTGTCCGTGTAGAAGAACATGGCCTCCTTCGCCTCGGTGTATTCATCCCACTTGTTGAGGGATTCCCGGTCGATGGGGGAAAGCTTCCACTGCTTCAGCGGATCGTTGCGGCGGGCGGCAAAACGGCGCAACTGCTCCTCGCGCGTTACGGAGAACCAGTACTTGAACAACCAGATGCCGGAACGCACCAGCATGCGCTCCAGCTCCGGGCACTGGCGCATGAACTCCAGGTACTCGTACGGGGAGCAGAAGCCCATCACGCGCTCCACCCCGGCGCGGTTGTACCAGGAGCGGTCGAACATGACGATCTCGCCGCCGGCCGGCAGGTGCTGGATGTAACGCTGGAAATACCACTGCGTGCGCTCCCGCTCCGTGGGCTTGGGCAGGGCCACCACGCGCGCCCCGCGGGGGTTGAGATGCTCCATGAAACGCTTGATGGTGCCTCCCTTGCCGGCGGCATCCCGCCCCTCGAAGAGAATGACCACCTTCTGTCCGGTATCCTGCACCCACTTCTGCAGCTTCAGCAGCTCTACCTGCAGGGCGGCCTTCTGCTTCTCGTATTCCTTGCGTGGCAGTTTTTCAGCGTAGGGGTAAAGGCCTTTCTCGTATGCGCGGCGCAAGGATACATCCAGCGACATGCCGGCCAGGCGCTGCATCAGCATCTCGGCATCAGCCGAGGCAAAATCCTCTATGGCGTCAAGCTCGGCATCCCAGTCCTTTTCCGGTTTCTGGCGCTTCTTCCTGCGCTTTTTCCGGTCCTTTCCTTCCTGCAGGGATGACGGGCGTGTTTCTTCGGCCTTTTTCGCACTTCCGGCACCGGTCTTCCTGCGGCTTGCGGCCTTTCCTGTCTTTTCTGCGGCCTCTTTCTTCTCGGGCCTGCCATCCTCCTGCTGCAACGCCTCGGAAACAGCAGGCGTGCTCTCCTCTTCCGCGCTTGAGGAGATGTTTCCCTCCAACTGTCTGTCCATCATGATTTCCGGCTCCTGCCAAGCCGGCTGCGCTTCACTCCCGGCACGAAAGGATACACTACGGCGGGAATTTTGCACAGGAAATGGAGTGGAATGGTTATGCCTGCAATGTTTCATTGCCTGCGGCCAGCAGGCAGCAGAAATCCACCGCCAGCATGGCACCGGCCAGTGCCGTGGCACCGGCGGGGTCATATGGTGGGCTGACTTCCATCACGTCGAAGCCGGTGAAGTTCAATCCCGCCAGTTCCCACAGGATGGCCCGCGCCTGATGCGTGCTCAGACCTCCCGGCACCGGTGTGCCGGTGCCCGGCGCGAAGGCGGGGTCGAGGCAGTCTATGTCGAAGGTCAGGTAGACCGGATGATTTCCCACCACCTCGCGCACCTTCGCGGCGATCTGCCGCGCGCTCATGGCATGGCAGGCGGCAGCATCGATGACGGTCATGCCCGCTCCCACCTCGCCGGGATAGGTGGTGCGAATGCCGATCTGCACGCATGCCTCCTCGCGCAGCAGGCCCTCCTGCAGCGCCTCGGAGAAGACGATGCCATGATCGATGCGCCCCTGCCCCGCGCCCTCCTCCACGTCGCGGTGGGCATCGAAATGAACGAGCGCCACCGGCCCGTGATGCGCATGCACCGCCCGCAGCACGGGCAGCGTGCAGTAATGATCTCCGCCCAGCGTCAGCGGCACCGCGTTCGCCGCCAGCACCCGCGCGGTGTGGGCGGCGAGATTCTCTGCCATTTCCTGCGGCCTGCCCCAGTCGAAGGCAATATCTCCGGCATCCACCACCTTCAGCCGCTCGAACGGATCGAATCCCCACGGCCATATGGGCCCCCATGCCAGTTGCAGCGATTCATCGCGGATTGCGCGCGGGCCGAAGCGCGCGCCCGGACGGTTGGTGGTGGCAACATCGAAGGGCACGCCGGCAACCACCACGTCGCAGCCGGAAAAATCCGCTGCGCCTTCGGCCATTGGTTGCCGCATGAAGCTGACCAGCCCGGAATAGGATGCCCGCTGCTCCGTCATCGCCACCCTGCCCTCTTCCATCAATCCCGCCTGCCAATAAATGTTGGCTCGCCTACTCTGCTGGTTGCTCCGCCACCGCCTCGCCTCCACCGGCCAGCCTCTCTTCCTCCTCCGCCACCTGGCGCAGGCGGGCGCGGGCGGCATCGGCCTCCTGCTGGCGCTGCCACATGCTGGCATAGACACCGCCCTGCTGCAGCAGCTCCTCGTGCGTGCCGCGCTCGATGATGCGCCCATGCTCCAGCACGATGATCTCGTCGGCATCGACGATGGTGGAAAGCCGGTGCGCGATCACCAGCGTGGTGCGGTTTTCCGACACCTTGTCCAGCGCTGCCTGGATCTGACGCTCGGTCATGGTATCCAGCGCCGAAGTGGCCTCGTCCAGCAGCAGGATGGGCGGGTTCTTGAGAATGGTGCGGGCAATGGCCACCCGCTGCTTCTCGCCACCGGAGAGCTTCAGTCCACGCTCGCCCACCAGCGTGTCATACTTCTGCGGCAGGCGCATGACGAAGTCGTGGATCTGCGCCATTTTCGCCGCCTCGATCATCTCCTCGTCGCTGGCATCCAGCCGCCCGTAGCGGATGTTGTAGCCGATGGTGTCGTTGAACAGCACCGTGTCCTGCGGCACGATGCCGATGTTGCGCCTGAGCGACTTCTGCGCAACCGCGCGGATGTCCTGCCCGTCGATGAGAATGCGCCCGCTGGTGGGTTCGTAGAAACGGAACAGCAGGCGCGAGATGGTGCTCTTGCCTGCCCCTGACGGCCCGACGATGGCCACCTTCTTCCCCGCCGGCACGGTGAAGCTGACATCGTGCAGGATCTGCCGGTCGGGATTGTAGGCGAAGCCCACATTCTCGAACCTGACCTCGCCATTGCGAACCACCAGCTCCTTCGCGTCCGGCGCGTCGGTGATCTCCGGCGGCATCTCAAGCAGCAGGAACAGGTTCTCCAGGTCGGTCAGCCCCTGGCGGATCTCGCGATAGACGGAACCGAGGAAGTTCAGCGGCTGGCCGAGCTGGATCAGCATGGCATTGACCATGACGAAATCGCCCACCGTCAGTTTGCCGGCCTGCACGTCCATGGCCGCCAGCACCATGATGAGCGTCAGCCCGGCGGTGAAAATGGCGGCCTGCCCGGTGTTGAGCATGGCCAGCGACTTCGACGTCTTCACCGCCAGCTTCTCGTATTTGCCCATGGCGCGGTCATGGCGCCTTGCCTCGTGCTCCTCGTTGGTGAAGTATTTCACCGTCTCGTAGTTCAGCAGGCTGTCGATGGCGTAGCCCGAGGCCTCGTTGTCCGCCGCGTTCATCTCTCGCCGCACCTGCGTGCGCCACTCCGTAACCGTCCACGTGAAGGCGACATAGGCGATGATGGTGAGCGCCACGATGAGCGAATAGAGCCAGCCGAAGTTGGCGAAGATGATGCCCAGCACCAGCACGATCTCGATGGCGGTGGGAATGGAGTTGAACAGCGAGAAGCGCAGGATGATCTCGATGCCCTTGGTGCCGCGATCGACTATGCGCGCCAGCGCGCCGGTGCGCCGCTCCAGGTGATAGCGCAGGGACAATGCATGCAGGTGGCGGAAGGCGGTATCGGCCAGCTTGCGCACCGCGCCGTGCCCCACCTCGGCAAACAGCCAGTCGCGCAACTGGGCGAAGGCAACCATGAGCACCCGCCCGACGCCATAGGCGATGACCAGGAATACCGGCACGGCGAGAAAGGCCCACAAGTCAGGCTGTATTGCGCCCCCCTGCCCCGCTGCCGGTGCGCCAGCCCCCTGCCCTGCCGCCACCGGCTGGCCGGAAAGTGCATCCACGGCATACTTGTAGGCGAAGGGCACAAGCACGGTGATGACCTTGGCCAGGACCAGCGAAGCCATGGCCAGCACCACGCGCAGGCGCTGGGCAGGCCTGTCCTTCGGCCACAGGTAGCCCAGCAGCCTGACAAGCGTGCTGAACGGCCCAAGCGGGCGCACATCACGGCCTGCTGCGTGCATGTCTTCAGGCAGTGCGGATGTGGAAAGGCGTCCGGCCATGATGATCCTGTTTCATTGTTCCGGCCTGGCGGATGATGTTCCGGTGATGGCAGCCGGCATGTCTCCTTTCAAGGCAGAAAGCCAATGCGCCAGGGAAAATGCCATGCATCGGAAATGCCGTGCATGCAAGAGCATCCCCCGAGATATTTTCGGAAAACCAGGTGGCCGGGAAGACTTGTTCCGGCAAAACCAGCTGTTTTCCCGTTGCCCGAAGGTGTTTCAGGCAGAAGCGGGAGAAGCCGCAGGGGGCTTCCCCGGCCATGCGCACCAAGGCTCTTGTGCCCACGTCAACATATTGTTCTGAGTGGCAATATGCCCTACTCTGCCTGCAATCCGGCATGAAGCCTCGATACCCGCCAGTATCTGGCAAGAGGGAAGTGGGCAATGAGCAGCAACAGTGGCGGCCAGCCAGGCGGGCAGGAGCAGCAGCAGGCGCGGCTGGCGCTGGTTGTTGCCGTGTCGGAGAACGGCGTCATCGGCAAGGCCAATGCCCTGCCCTGGCGGCTGCCGTCCGAGCTGAAGCTGTTCAGGCAGCGCACCCTGGGGCACCCCGTCATCATGGGCCGGCGCACCTTCGAGAGCATCGGCAAGCCGCTGCAGGGGCGCGACAACATCGTGGTTACCCGCGGCGAGGTGATGGAGCACGAGGATGTGCTCACCGCCAACTCCATCGAGGAAGCACTGGCGCTGGCGCAGCGGCTGGCGCAGCGCCGCGGGGTAGACGAGATATTCATCATCGGCGGCAGCCAGATCTTTGCCGCCACGCGAAAGCTGGCGCAGCGCATCTACCTCACCCGCGTGCACGCCAATGTGGAGGGCGATGCCCATTTCCCCGACCCGGAGCCGGACAGGTGGCGCGAAATCTCCCGCGAGAAACACACGGCGCAGGAGAAAGACAGCGCCGATTTCACCATCATCACCTATGAACGCCGCTGACCTGCTCCAACACCTGTCAACGGCCATCCGTCATGATGCCGGGCCAAGGGCATGCCGGGCCAGGGGGGCGTGGCATGGCGTGGGCACATGCCCCTGCCCCCCGCAAGCCCGCCCATCAATCAGCCCACCACGGTGAACTGCCCCATCATGCCGGCATCCTCGTGCTCCAGGATATGGCAGTGATACATGTAGGGGTGTTTTTCGTCCGCATAATCCTCGAACCGGGCGAGCACGCGCACCACATCGCCGCCATCCACCAGCACCGTGTCCTTGCGCCCGGCCTCGTGCGCCGGCACCGGCCTGCCGTTGCGGGTGAGCACGCGGAACTGCACGTCGTGAACGTGAAACGGATGCGGCATTGGCGAGCGGTTGCGAATCTCCCATATCTCCGTGCTGTTCAGCGGCACCACCTCGTTGATGACGTTCATGTCCATGGCCTTGCCATTGATGGCGAAGGGAGCGCGCGCCCCCATCATCATCATTGGCCCCATGCCCATCTGCAGGTCGAAGCGGCGCACGCGGTCTGCCTTGCGGGCATCGGCCTGCGGCAACGCCACCAGCCGCTCGGGCAGCGGCGGCGAGGCCTCCAGCCGCTCCGCCGGCATGATGTGCAGGAAGGTATGCGGCGGCAGATCCACGCTGCTGCGGCCACCCATCATGCCGCCCATGCCGCGTCCCATCATGCC
>Ga0256839_1003473_pt1 | contig 16232 bp, 12 predicted proteins | sample 354166metaG_FD_185968 | JGI IMG/M metagenome (GOLD analysis project Ga0256839, IMG submission 185968) | Hydrothermal vent microbial communities from Mid Atlantic Ridge, Atlantic Ocean - 354-166 | ecosystem: Environmental > Aquatic > Marine > Hydrothermal vents | place: Atlantic Ocean: Mid... | reverse complement strand
GCCGGGTACCCACCAACAGGAAACGGTTATTTTGGGCCGCTTCCGATCACAACCGATGTGACGATACGGCGCATCCAGCAATTCCAGACATTGCCGGGTGAGGAAATCAACTGGACTTACAATGGCGTCAGCGGAAAAATTTATGCGAATGGGGATGGTTCATTGACAGTGAGAGGTCTTGAGATCACATCAGGCTTTGTCCCGCTCATCCTGACCAGACCCTGAGCACCATATTATTCCGATGTGAGCCCTTTTGCTTTTACGGGGTAAAGAAAGTGTGCCTTACCCGGTGATGCCAAGCGGCCACATGCTCAGATCTTCTGATACATTGGTCGTGTAAATCCCTTGCGTGCTCGTCGCGAGGACGGGAGGACTGAGTCTGATAAGACGGCAGATCTGATCGGCTCTGTTTCGATGCTGAGTGATCCCCACGAAAATCACTCCAAGTCATCGATGTGAAAAATGAAATCGGCAATGTTTTCCATTGCCACCAATATCAGCTAGTCATCTATCTTGTAACGGGGGTCATCAACAACCTCCCGGCCAATGTAGATAATCGACAGAACATTGCGGTCTCTGATGGTGTTGGCCTGCAAGCTGTCCTGGTACCCCGATTGGGTTACCGCATAGCCCGTACATCACAATACGAACATTACAAGTGCAGCTATCAACAGCAGGTTGTCATATCTCTGCGGGCTTTTTGAACGGGCATATTCCAGCCCCAGACCCAGCCAGGTGCTCTTGGGATCCCTGAAGTTTTCCTCAATTTGCATCCGTTTCCTGTAGATGTTGACAATCTCGTGTGCTGAACCCCGGATTTCCTCAGGCAAACGCCCAACCTCCAGCCAGGACTCTTTGGCCTTGGCCCCGATACAAATAGCCATGAAAAGGGAAAGCCGAGGTCTTCCCTGCACATGGACACTCGCCCGGATGAGCTGTGAAACAGCTCGTTTCCCGGAATCTGAGACCAGTCAATCAAATATGACCGGGTGGGTACGCCCCGAGAGCAAATGAGCGGCCATGCTGGAATAGATGGCCATACGCTCCCCATCGCTTATCCCGGAATTTCGTGGGATACGTCAGGTTCAAAATTCTGTGTCAGCGATTATCACAGAGCAAGATGCTCATCCAATCTCCCCTCGAAATGGATTGCCAGTTGCGAGAGGATCAGGTTCCGGCTCTGCACCGGATGGGTCCAACGTTCGGAGGCCTTCAGTATACCGGCATAGAGCAGTTTGAGTATGCTGTTTTCGCTGGCAAAGCCCCCCTTGATCCTGGTCAGTTTGCGGAACTGGCGATGAACTATCTCGACTGTACAACAGAAGCGCCAGAAACCGGTTATGAACAATAAGGCGCACCGGGGGCAGAGAGCCTGAGTGCGACTTTCCCGCGCCGCGCTTCCCGGTCATGCTCATGCGCGCAGAAGGAGCAAGTCAACTGGAACGGCACCAGATAGCGCCATACCTGACGCACCAGAAAAAAGAGCCGCGCAATGCGCGGCTCCAGTCGGGTAAACTTTTGTTGTTGTGAAAATGTTTAGAACTTGGCGATGAACTCCAAGGTTATCGCATCCTTGGAACCTTCATCGTCTACACCGTTAGTAGCATCAGCATCCGAGTCATGGTTCTCATCCGTGCTGTACTCCGCCAACACGCTCAGATTGTCGGCAATGTTCCAGATACCAGCCACAGAAAGGCGGGTGTCGGCGTCACCACCAAAACCATCACCATCCAGAGAACTGTACTGGATAGTTGCACCAACGGCCGGAGTAAACATGTAGTTACCCATCACGGTGAGGCCGGTGTCCAGAGCTTTCTCGGCGGTCATGTACTCAAACCCCAGAGTCAGGCCGGCGTTCTTGTAGGTGGCGTTGAAGTTGGTAACGTTGCCCACACCGCCGGTAAATCCGGCCCCGCCGATCTCGTCGGCGTCGTTGTTAACGCCGTCTTTATCCTCTTGAGTAACGTAACCAAGCTCAACATCCAAACCAGCCATTGGGGTCGCATTCACGACCAAAGCAATCGACTGCTTGTCAAATGCTTCCAAGCCTATATCATTCAGCACCGCGCCGGTGACGGTAACAGGTCCCAAGTCACCAGCAACAGCCACACCAGCGATGTTATTGCCGTACAGGGCCGTCTGATCATCGAGAACACCATAGACTTTGGTTGATGTCACAGTATACCAATCAACAACATCTTCAGCCTGCCAACCGATCGGGTTGTTGAATACACCACCGATTACGGTAACGCCTTCAGCAACGCTGGCAGCAAAGAAGGCCTGCTCGATAGCAGCAGAATCAGCAGGACCGCCGCCATTACCACCAAGCCCCGCGTTCGAGCCGCCGTTAGTAGCCAAGGCAAAATCGGTATCGACGCGAACTGAAACGATATCGCTCAGCTTGCTTTCAAAATCCACCTCGGCATTGGCAGTGAATACGCTCAGGTCATCAGTTTTGTCTTTGGTGCCGTTGTCAGTGTTGGTATAATAGATATCCGCAAACCCGCTGACCTTGGATTCAGCAGCGGCAAAACCAGGAACCATGGCTGCAGCAACAGCCAGTGCAATCATATTCTTTTTCATGGGTGTATCCTCCGTTTGGAACCTATAATATTTGTGTACTTGCAATTAGTGAATCCGGTGTAAATTTAAGCAAAGGAGTTACAGGAAAGCAACTTTTGTACTGCGATTTTGTATGAAAAACACAACAATCTGGGCGTTTGTCAAAATTATGAGAATTTAACCGCCTGATTAATCTACTAAAATCTTTTTCAAACCGACGATTGCTACTTCTTGTTAATGTAACACCTGAAGAGCAGGTGACGGTCGAAAAATCATGCCTTACATAAAAAACCGGTTTGTTGCCCTGATGCAACAAAACCGGTTAACGGCTCGGAATATGAGACGGGGCGGTCAGGAGGTTAACCTTTTGCGCCCGGCACCCAGCCTCTTTCGCCTTCTGGCAGCTGCTTCCCGTCTGGTCAATGCTGCTCGGCCAGCAAATAACGCTGCACCTTGCCCGATGCGGTCTTGGGTAGTTCACTAACAAAATCAATGAACTTTGGAACCTTGTACATGGCCAGGTGTTTCCAGCAATGGGCGCGGATCTGTTTGATTTCGACCTGTTCTCCCGGTCTGGGTACGATTACTGCCTTGATCACCTGCCCCAACAGTTCATCAGGAACACCGACAACCGCCGCCTCTTCGACGCTGTCCAGCTCCAGGATTACCTCTTCAATCTCTTTCGGGCTGATACGGTTGGCGCCGGTCTTGATCATGTCTGCACTGCGGCCATCTATATAGAAGTAACCATCTTCGTCGCAGTGAGCCAAATCACCGGTTTTCAGCCAGCCATCCTCCAGCACCTTGCGGGTCAAGTCGGGGTCACGCCAGTACCCCTGCATGATATTCTCCCCTGACGCCCATATCTCTCCGGTTTCACCCGCAGCCACAGGGTTCCCCTGTTTGTCGCGCAGTTCAAGCCTGACTCCGGGAATGGCAATTCCTATCGAACCCGGCTTGACATCCAGCATTTCGGGAGGAAGCCAGGCGAGCCGGGCGGTAGCCTCGGTTTGCCCGTACATGACAAAGAATCTGGCGTGGGGAACAGCCTTCCTCAGCCGTTCAATCATGGCGGGCGCCATTGCACCACCCGCCTGGGTAATGTAGCGCAACGCCGAAAGATCATGGTTCTCCATTCGGGTACGGCTCAACAGGATGGCAAAGGTGGATGGCACCCCGGAAAAACCGGTGGCCCGCTCGCTGGCCATGGTGGCAAGCACGTTTTGAGGATAGAGCAGGTTGTTCTCCAGTACCAGCGTCGCCCCTACCGCCAGATGGGTATGCAATACCGAGTTTCCATATGAATAATAGAAAGGCAGCACGTTCAATACCCGGTCCCTTGCGGTAAGCTGCAGATACTGTTGTATCGAGCATACGTTGGCGGCCAGATTCCCGTGACTGAGCGTAACCCCCTTGGGTTGTCCGGTAGTACCGGAAGTGTAGATAATCGCTGCGGTCTGCGCACTCTCCAGCCGGGACAGATCGGGTTCTGCGGCTGTATCTTGCAACACCTCCTGCCAGGTCCATGATGGAATCTTCGTTTCATCCCCCTCGCAATCTCCCATCCGTACCAATTGAATGGTGTTGTCGAGAGAACCAATCACCTCATTCAACTCGGGATGCTGTGTCTCTGCAAACAACCAGGAGGCACCGCTGTGTTGCAACCAGTTGACCAGAACCCGAGACTTTGCCAAGGTGTTAAGCCCGACAACCACGCCGCCGGTAGCCAGTACCCCGTAATATACGGCAATATATTCCGCCGAGTTTTTGATCAGCACTCCAACCCGTTCGCCAGGCTGCAGGCCTTTTTTTTGCAAAAAACCAGCTACCGCGCTGATGTCTCTCCATAACTGACTATAAGTAGTATGCTGGCTGCCCAGCACCACCGCCTCTGAATCAGGGCCGTGCTCAGCACTGTCACGCAACATGTGTACAAGTGTATGGCTCATCCATCCCCTCTTGAAATTTCTTCACTATTCGCTGAGTTGTTACTTTCTTGTTAACAGCATGTTCAGCAACGACAATCGCCAATATGTCGGCGCTGCAGAACCTCTCCGGTACCGACAATTGGCGTCCGGGCGCCTGCCCACCTCTACGGTCTGGCCTGATTTACCTGAAAACCATCGCTCTTTGGTGGCGATGGCGAGAAACCTGCTGGATTCCGGGTATGCCTGATTGCTGTGTATACTGTCTATTTGTTATGCAAAACCTATTCCATCAAACACACTGATGACAGGCGCATGATCTGATGGACGTTCCCAGCTTCGTGGATCTTTGTCCACTGTACTGTAGCTGCACACCTCACACAGTGCTGGACTGGCCAGAATATGGTCGATGCGCGCCCCTATATTACGACGAAACGCTGCTGCGCGGTAGTCCCACCAGCTAAACACCCCCTCTTCCTGATCAAACAGTCGAAAGGTATCTGCCAGGCCTGACGCCAGCAACTGCTGAAAAGCTGCCCTTTCCGGATCACTGCACAGGATTCCTCCTTCCCACAAAGCGGGATCGTGCACATCCCGATCCTCAGGGGCAATATTGAAATCACCAACCACGATCAGACGGGGATATTGCTCCAATTGGGTTTTTATATAGGCCAGCAGTTTTTCCAGCCAATCCAGTTTATAGCTGTATTTTTCCGAACCGACCTGCTGGCCGTTGGGAACATAAAGGTTGAGAAAACGGATATCACCGTAGGTTGCACCCAGTACCCGGCGTTGCGGATCATCCAGGCCCGGCAGCCCGGTCACAATATCGGTGCCATCCATCTTGCTGAGTATTGCCACTCCGTTCCAGGTTTTCTGCCCCGCATGGATAACCCGATAACCGGCAGCCTCTATCTCTGCAGCGGGAAATTGTTCATCAACAATCTTGGTCTCTTGCAGTCCGAGCAGATCCGGTTGTGCTGTATGCAGCCATTTCAATAGATGCGGCAGGCGGACACGCAGGGAGTTAACGTTCCAGCTTGCTGCTTTCATGGGCGGTTCTGCCCGCCGATCCCGCTGTGGCGCAGCAGCGCATCAATCTCCGGTTCGCGGCCACGAAACTCCCTGAACAGTTCCATGGGATCGCGAGCCCCGCCCTGCTCCAGTATGGCCTCAAGAAATTCCAACCCCGTTTTGCGGTCGAAAATGCCGTTCTCCTCAAACCGGGCAAAGGCATCGGACGAAAGCACTTCGGCCCATTTATAGCTGTAGTAGCCCGCTGCATAACCACCGGCAAAAATGTGCCCAAAACCATGCTGGAACCGGTTGTAAACCGGCGGTCGCAATACCGCTACTTCGGCGCGTACTTCGTCAAGAATCTGCTGGATACGGGGGCCGGACTCCGGGTCATACTCCAGGTGCAGACGGAAGTCGAACATGGAGAGTTCCAGTTGCCGCACCATCTGCATCCCGGACTGGAAGTTTTTGGCGGCAATCATCTTGTCAAACAGCTCGTCGGGCAGCCGTTCACCGGTCTGGTAATGGGTAGCAAACAGATCCAGCGCCTCCCGCTGCCAGCACCAGTTCTCCATGAACTGGCTGGGCAGCTCGACCGCATCCCAGGCCACGCCGCTGATGCCGGAGACGCCGGCATACTCTACGGTGGTCAACATGTGATGTAGCCCGTGACCAAATTCGTGAAACAGGGTAATGACCTCATCATGGGTAAACAGGGCTGGTTCGCTGCCTACCGGCGGAGTGAGATTGCAGGTCAGGTAGGCCACCGGCGTCTGGACGGTGCCATCGGCACGGCGCATACGGGAGATGCACACATCCATCCATGCGCCACCACGTTTTTTGGGCCGGGCGTAGAGATCAAGATAGAATTGGCCACGCAATGCACCGCCCGCATCTCGTATTTCATAAAACCGCACGTCGTCATGCCAGGTCTCTACTCCCTCCAGCCGGCGGATTTCAAGACCGTAAAGACGTCTTACTGTCTCGAAAAGCCCCGGTATCACCCGGGTTTCGGGGAAATAGGGACGCAGATCCTCATCACTGAGAGCATAGCGGTGCTGGCGCAATTTTTCCGAATAGTAGCTGATATCCCATGCGGCCAGTTCCTGGATCCCGGCCTGTTCACGGGCAAACTGTTCCAGCTGCTCCAGCTCCTTCTGTGCCAGCCCGAGGGAACGCTTCGCCAAATCACGCAGGAAGGCCATTACCTTGTCCGGTGACGGAGCCATCTTGGTGGCCAGGGAACGCTCGGCGTAATTGGAAAAACCCAGCAACCCGGCCAGCTCATGGCGCAAGGCAAGGATCTGCTCCATAATCTCGCTGTTGTCCCACTGACCGGCGTGTGGCCCCTGATCCGAGGCGCGGGTAACATAAGCCCCATACATTTCCCGGCGTAGCTCCGGATCATCGGCATAGGTCATCACCGCGTAGTATGAGGGAAACTCCAGGGTAAATACCCAGCCATCCAGACCCCGCTGCTCTGCCGCCTGGCGTGCCTGTGCACGGGCAGACTCGGGCAGTCCGGCCAGTTGCTCCTCGGCATCAATCTGTTTGATCCAGGCCTGGGTTGCATCCAGCAGGTTCTCCTCGAACTTGCTGGTAAGGCGGGAGAGCTGTTGTTGAATCTCCTTGTAGCGCTCCTGCTCTTCCGGTGCAAGATCCACACCTGCGAGCCGGAAGTCACGCAGCGCGTTGTCAATGATACGCTGTTGTGCCGGCTCCATCGCTGAATGGCCGAAGCTGTCGGCGATACTCTTGAATGCCTCATAAAGCTGCCGGTTCTGTCCCATCTCGGTACTGTAGTCGGCCAACTTCGGCAGGCAAGCATTATAGGCCTCGCGTAGTGGCTCCGAGTTGACTACCGAGTTCATGTGACTAACTGGTGACCAGATACGACCCAGCCAGTCATCCATCTCCTCCAGCGGCTGAACGAGCGTGTCCCAGGAAAAGGGATTTTCCTGTTCCAGCAACCGTTTCAGGGTGGAGCGGTTTTGTGCCAGCACCTCGTCAATGGCAGGCTCTACATGTTCGGGTAGAATGTGGCGGAAAGGGGGCAACCCTTCCATCTCAAGCAGCGGATTGGACATGGCGTTTTATGTTCTGTTGCAAAAACGGCTAATCTACCACGCAGGGACAAATGCAGGAAACAGCAAATGAGTATTCACCCAACCGCTATCATTGATTCTGATACAGAAATTCACCCTTCGGTGCAGATCGGCCCGCACACGATTGTCGAACGGGGCGTAACCATCGGCGAAGGCAGCATCATCGACAGCGGGGTACGGATTTACCAGCAGACCCGGATCGGCAAACACAACCATATATTTCACGGCAGTGTGCTGGGGTGCCTGCCGCAGGATCTCGGTTTTGATTCCGGTTCAGAAACCCGGCTGGAAATTGGTGACTACAATGTGTTCCGGGAAGGAGTCAATATCTCCCGCGCCACCAATCCTGAACAGCCAACCCTTATCGGCTCCCGCAACTACTTCATGGGGAACGCACATATTGGACACGATTGCCGGTTCGGTGATCACAATATTGTGGTTAACGGCGCAGTCATCGGCGGGCATGTCCAGGTAGGAAACCGGGTATTCATCTCCGGGCTGGTGGCGATTCACCAGTTTTGCCGGATTGGAGATTTCGCCATGCTGGCGGGGCTCGCCAAGATTGTGAAGGATGTGCCTCCCTATGCCGTTGCCGATGGCAACCCCGCCTCACTTGTCGGCACCAATGTGATTGGTCTGCGGCGTAACGGCTTCTCATCCCTGCAGCGCCGCATCATCAAGCATGCTTATAAGGTGATCCATCAATCAGGACTGGATACGACTCGGGCGCTGGAGGATCTTGCCAGCGAAAAGGGCAGCCCTGAGGTCGATGCAATCATCGATTTTTTCCGGATGAGCAAGCGGGGGGTGCTCACGCATCGATAGTGCCCGGAGTATAAAAGGGATTTAACCCGCCTGATGAGTCAGCCCCGCTCCGCCCGAATTTCTTTTCCAGTGCGTCGTCATCATCCAGGCGGACAGCTCTTTGGGTGGCATCGGCTTGCAGATATAGTAACCCTGCACCACATCACACCCCAAATCGGCAATCTTGTCCCAGGTGGCTTCATCTTCCACACCTTCCGCAACGACGGTCAGGCCCAAATTGTGTGACAGATTGGCAATCAGGTGGACAATCTTGGCATCGCTTTCCCCCTGCATCATCTCCTGTATAAAACTGCGATCTATCTTCAACTCGCTTACCGGCAGGGTTTTGAGATAGGCCAGTGATGAGTAGCCGGTACCGAAATCATCCACTGACAGGGCAACATCCATACTTTGCAGTTTTTTCAGCGTGGCCAGTGCCACCTCCGGATCAAGCATCAGATTGCTTTCGGTGATTTCCAGAACCAGCCGCTCGGGTGGAACTTTCCATTTTTTCAGCAGCCGCTTCACCTGACCCGGAAGATCCTTGTCCAGCAGATTGTGCACGGACAGATTGACCGATACGGTCATATTATGACCCTGTAACCCCCATATGCTGGCCTGCTGCAGAGCCTGGTTGATCGCCCAGACAGTTAACGGACGGATCAACCCTGTTTGCTCTGCCAGTGGGATAAATTCAAATGGCGGCAGCAACCCCTGTTGCGGATGTTGCCAACGCACCAGTGCTTCTACCCCGATAATATCTCTCCGGGCAATGTTTATCTGTGGTTGATAGTGAAGAACCAGCTCCCCGGCGGAGATTGCCCGGCGCAGGTCGCCCACCAGTTTCAGACGGCGCACGCTGTAGGGATCGCTTTCGCTTTTATATACGGCAAAACCGCTCTTGCGCTGCTTCGCCTGACGCATGGCCACATCGGCACGACGCATCAACAGTGATGTATCTGCACCGTGGTCCGGGAATGCAACCACGCCGATACTGACACCAATATCAATCTTGACTTCATTTATATCAACCGGTGCCTCGAAAATCTTTTGAACCTTGCGCACGGCAGCCACTGCCTGCCGCGCCCCTGCCGACAACAGCAGAATCACAAACTCGCCACCTCCGGGATGACTGATAAAACAGGACTCACATAAAACAGCACTAAGCCGGTCGGCAACTTCCCGCAATACCGCATCACCTACCTCGTGGCCAAGAGTATCGTTAATCTCCCCAAGACGGTCCAGATCAAGCAGCATTACCACGAAGGGCTCCTTCTCCCGGCTTGCCTGCACAATAGCCTGGTTGATACGGTTGTCCAGTCGCTTGCGATTGGGTAGTCCTGTCAAGCTGTCATGAGTGGCAAGATACTCCAGCTCCTTGATATGGCGCTCCTGAATGGCGGCGCGGGCCTGGCTCTCCTCCGCAACCTTTTCACGCCACTTGCTCATCTGGTTTTCCGCCCGGCCGAGGATGATATAGAACAGCCCGGTCAATGCCATTCCGACCAGCAGCGCTACCAGAGACATTATTTTGATAGCGCCGACAGTATCGTTATATCGAGCGGTAACATCTTCCGTTACCAGCAGATAGCCAACAATATGGTGCCGCTTGTCCTGCAACGGAATCTGTCCGATTCGGTAGTGATTGTCTGCAACCGAGGCAGCCATGATTTTCAGTGGCTCACTCTGCAACCGCCGGATTACCATCTCCAGCTGCTGCTTCGGCAGCAGAGAACGGGTTTGGTATGAAACGACCAGGCCCGGATATTGATCCCAGCCGGGCAATCCCAGCCGCCGATTCGTTTTCCCCCACAGCGACCGACTCAGGTTTTGCTTGGCAAGACCAACATAGAGATCAACCTGGGCAATAACTGCCACTTGCTGGAAAAGATCATTAATGTTTTCCCCAACCTCTACGTAACCGTATAGCCGCTGGTTCAAGCGGACAGGAAGCACTGCCCGAAGAACCAGTTGCCCGGCAGCATCAAGCTCCACTCCGTATTCGGCTTTTCCGCTCTCCATCGCATCCAGTACATTGAGACTGGTTACCGTGTCTCCGCGCCGTTCGGGATCATGTATGCGCACCAGATTGGTTCGTTTGGCATCATGAAACGCCAGATGGGTCATGTGATGGCGGGACTTCAAGCGCTGGAACAGGGGAGTAGCCGTCTTTAACAACCCCTTCCTGTCTCTTGTGCGCAGTGCATGGATGATACGCCTGTCAGCTGCGACAAGCTCGAGAGCACTCTGTAACTGCTCGGTATGCTCCTGAAGCAGTGCTTGATAGGTCTGCTCTATCATCTGCAGATTATCGACCACCTCCTTGTCAATATTGTTATTCTGCTCCCGGTAGGCTCCGAACAGAAACATGGCGAACAAGACAACTCCACCCATAACAAAAGGCAATATAATCCGGAGCTTGAGTCTTATATTCGTCATATTTCTCTATTCGATTAAGGCTGTATCGCTGCATCCCTGCCTCATTCTGTTTATCTTCACCCAGACAGACCCGGACGGTTAAATCCGGGTATTCAAATAGGCACGCTCGGAAATGTTGTCCCAGGCCGCCACCTGCTCCCGAAACTTGTGGAAAGAGGTAAAAATTCTCTTTGCCATCGGGTCCCTGTCAGCCAGTTCCGCTACCACTTTATCGGCGACTCGCCGCAATTCCTTAAGAACATCTTCCGGGAAGCTGCGCAGTTCCACCTTGTGTTCTGTCAGCAGTTTGTGCAGAGCCGCGTTGTTGCGGGCGGTGAACTCGGATAGCAGATCAACGTTGATCGCCTTGCAGGCATTTGTGACGATAGCCTGCAGATCAGCCGGCAACTCTGCAAATGCCTTCTGGTTGATTATGCACTCCAGCGTGGTACCGGGCTCATGCCAGCCGGGGGAGTAGTAGTATTTGGCAGCCTTGTGCAATCCGAAAGCCAGATCGTTGTAGGGGCCCACCCACTCGGTCGCATCGATGGTACCGGACTGGAGAGAGGTGAAAATCTCCCCGCCAGGAAGATTGACCGGCGTCCCCCCGAGACGGCGCAACACCTCACCTCCCAATCCCGGAATACGCATTTTCAGGCCTTCAAGATCTGCAGGAGAGTTGATCTCCTTATTGAACCAACCGCCCATCTGCACGCCGGTGTTACCTGCCGCTACCGGAATCAGGCCAAAGGGTTGATACAGCTCCTGCCACAACTCCATGCCGCCACCATAGTAGAGCCAGGCGTTCATCTCCTGTGCGGTCAGGCCAAAGGGAACCGTGGAGAAAAACTGCGCCGCTTCGCTTTTTCCTTTCCAGTAATAGGCTGCCCCGTGGCCCATCTCTGCCGTGCCCGAGGATACCGCATCGAACACCTCAAATGCCGGTACCAGTTCGCCCGCGCCAAAAACATCGATTTTGAGACGCCCCGCGCTCATCTGGTCGATCAGGGCAACCAGCTTGTTGACTGCGGTTCCCATGCCGGGAAAATTTTTCGGCCAGGTGGTCACAATCTTCCAGCGATAGCTTTTTGCCGAACTTGCCCCGCCACTCTTTGCCACCTGCTGCTGGCCGGAACATCCTGCGGTGGCAACTGAACCGGCAACCAGGGCTCCCGCTCCCAGTTTTTTGACAAAATCGCGTCTTTTCATAACATCATCCTTCCATTATTTCCGATTTTTGAATCTTACAACGACTGTAACCCGGCCAGGGATGCCATCAGCCATTTGCAACCACCTGTTTCAAAATTGACCTGAACCCGCGCCTGTGCGCCTTCTCCTTCCAACGCAAGCACTACGCCTGCACCAAAGATGGGGTGCCGCACCGGCTGTCCAGGATTCAGGCCACCTTGTGGCGGCGGGGTTGTTCCAACAACGGTTGATGGTCGGCTCACAGCTCCTCTCATGCGCACCTCTTGCACCAGCCCGCGGGGAATTTCACCGATAAATCGCGATGCCCTGGGATAGGTGTCCTTGCCATGCAGGCGGCGCCGCTCGGCAAAGGTCAGATAGAGCACCCGCATCGCCCGCGTCATCCCGACGTAACAAAGACGCCGCTCCTCCTCCAGCCGAACCGGATCTTCTGCCGACATACGGTGTGGAAACAGCCCCTCTTCAACCCCGGCCAGGAAGACCAGTGGAAACTCCAGCCCTTTGGCAGCGTGCAAGGTCATCAGCTGGACACAATCTTCCCACGCATCTCCCTGCCCCTCACCTGCCTCCAGAGCGGCATGCGAGAGGAAACCGGCAAGCGGTTCCTGACCCTCTTCCTCATCGGCAACAAAGCTGCGGGCCGCATTGACCAGCTCTTCAAGATTATCCAGTCGCGCCTGGGCCTTTTCACCCTTCTCCTTGCTGAAGTGGGCGACAAGACCGCTATGCAGACGAATATGCTCCACCTGATCGGCCAGTTCCAGATCCCGGACACCCTCTGCCAGCCCGTCGATAAGCCGTAAAAAACCGCCCAGCGCGTTTGCCGCCCGCGCACTCAGGCGCTGCTGCTGTTGTTGCAGCTCCTTCGCCGCTTGCCAAAGGGTCAGCTGCGACTCTCTGGCAAATTCCCGTACAACTTCAACCGTACGCGCACCGATACCGCGAGCCGGAACGTTGACTACTCGCTCGAAAGCGGCATCATCGCCCCGGTTATTGACCAGTCTCAGATAGGCCATGGCATCCCTGATTTCGGCACGTTCAAAAAAGCGCAATCCACCATGCACCCGATAAGGCATTCCCCGTTGCAGCAGGGCCTCCTCCAGTACACGGGATTGGGCATTGGAGCGGTACAGGACAGCGCACTCACTTCGCAATCCCCCTTCATCCACCCATTTACTGATCCGCTCTACAATAAAATGGGCCTCGTCCAGATCATTGATCGCCTGGTAGATATATACCGGTTCCCCCTCTCCATGACGGGTCCACAGCTCTTTTCCCAACCGGCTGCCATTCCGGGCGATAACAGCATTCGAGGCGGCCAGGATGGTTCCGGTCGAGCGGTAGTTCTGCTCCAGGCGAATGGTTTTTGCGTCGGGATAGTGCCGGGTAAACTGCTGAATGTTTTCAATGCGCGCTCCGCGCCAACCATAAATGGATTGGTCATCATCCCCCACCACAAACAGCCAGCCGGAGGAAGCAGTGCCAGAACCGACCAGCAGCCGCAACCAGGCATACTGGATAGCATTGGTATCCTGAAATTCATCTACCAGAATATGCTGAAAGCGCTGCCGGTAATGAGCCTGCAACACAGGGTTGTCACGCAACAACTCCAGCGCCCGCAACAGCAGTTCGGCAAAATCCACCATCCCCCCCCGTGCGCACGCTGTTTCGTAGGCCTGATAGATTGTCAGCAAGACGATGGTAGTCTGGTCGCCCTGATCATCAACCGCCGAAGGACGCACTCCCTCATCCTTGCGTGCATTGATAAACCACTGCGCCTGCCGGGCCGGCCATTTCTCCTCATCCAGTCCCAGTTCACGGATAATCCGCTTGACGAGACGATACTGGTCTTCACTGTCCAGAATCTGAAAACCCTGCGGCAATCCCGCTTCCTGCCAATGCGACCGCAACATGCGATGTGCAATACCATGAAAGGTGCCTACCCACATACCACCTGGCGAATTTTCCAGCAACTCCTCAATGCGGCCTCGCATCTCGGATGCCGCCTTGTTGGTAAAGGTAACCGCCAGGATGCTGAAAGGAGAAAACCGCTCGACCTGCAACAACCAGGCAATTCGGTGAGCAAGCACCCGGGTCTTTCCGCTGCCGGCACCTGCAATTATCAGCATATGCCCCGGTGGGGCGGAAACCGCTTCCCGCTGGGCATCATTCAACGGATCGAGCAGATGGGTAATATCCATTGTTATAATTTTAACAATCTTTTAACTAATAATATTTAGAACAGGGATTGATATCTCGCCCGTTTTTTCCGACACTATGTGTGTGGCAAGGATGCACATGGGGATTCATTGTTTCCTGACAGTTTGAATCGGCGTAAATCAATGCTTTCGTTTTCCGGAGAAACCGCATCATGCCACAAACGGCCCGCATCAACCATGCTCAAAGCAGTACCAGCACCACCCCCACCTTGCAACGCCTCCTCTATATCGAAGACGAACCCAGTATCCAGGCAATCATCAAGTTGACTCTTGAAGAAATTGGCCAGTTTACGGTTCACGGCTGCATCTCGGGCAGCGAGGCCATTGCATCAGGGCCTGATTTTATGCCTGATCTGATTTTGCTGGATGTGATGATGCCGGGGATGGATGGCCCGACAACGCTCAAGGCACTACGCCAGTTACCAGAACTCGCCTCTGTTCCTGTCATATTCATGACTGCAAAAACCACCTCCACGGAAATCGCTGAACTCAAGGCGCTAGGCGCCATCGCCGTCATCGCCAAGCCGTTTGACCCAATGACGCTCTGCGATGAAATCAAAAATGCCTGGCATCTTCAGTTCACAAAGTAAATCCCCATACTGAACCGACCGGTTTTCATGCTGGCACTTTGGCCTGCCGATAATGCTATTATTCTCTATTGGAACAGCCAGACATGAAACCGGAAACAGGAAAATTACAGCAGCGGCTGCAAGCGCTGCAACATCAGTACAGGGAGGAACTTGCCGGGAAAATCAGTCAGTTGGAAAAAAACTGGCGCCAGTTTATTGGACAGAAAGACCGGCAAGCCCTTGACTCTCTTCTGCACGACGCCCACAATCTGACCGGCTCGGGAGCACTGTACGGCTACCACCAAATCAGTACGATAGCCCGCGAGCTGGAACAGCTTCTTACCGATATTCAGAAATCGCGGAAACAACCCGGCTCAAACAAGCGCCAATCCATCGAACGCTGCATCCGGACTTTACACCTTACGGCCCAAAACCCGGTACAACCTGCTACTCCACCGTAACCGATTTGGCCAGATTCCGGGGCTGATCCACATCAGTACCTTTTATAAGAGCGACATGATAAGAGAGTAACTGCAGGGGGATGGTAAAGATAATCGGGGCAATCTCGTCATCGGTCGGTGATATGTCGAGGATCTGGATTCCATCGCCGCTGTCCATCTCCGCCTGTGTATCAGCAAACACGATCAATTCTCCGCCCCGTGCCCGCACCTCCTGAAGATTGGATTTCAGTTTTTCCAGCAGCTCATTGTTGGGTGCAACCACGATCACCGGCATATCTGAATCCACCAGCGCCAGCGGGCCATGCTTCAACTCACCGGCCGGGTAGGCCTCGGCGTGAATATAGGAGATTTCCTTCAGCTTGAGCGCTCCTTCCATGGCTACCGGGTACTGCGCTCCCCTGCCCAGAAAGAGAGCATGGTTCTTGTCGGCAAACCGTTCAGCCAGGGTCTCAATGGTGGAATCGAGACGCAGCACCTCTTCTATACGCCGCGGCAGACTTTCCAGCTGCCCGACCAACCGGGCCTCATCCTGCTCTGTCATGCCGTGACGGCGCCCCAATACAATCACCAGCAACATCAGGGCGGCCAGCTGGGTGGTAAATGCCTTGGTAGAAGCCACGCCAATTTCCGGACCCGCACGGGTCATCAGAGAGAGATCAGATTCACGCACCAGCGAGCTTTCCGGCACGTTACAGATGGTCAGAGACTTGCCGAAGTTCAATCGCTTGGCTTCTTTCAGCCCCGCCAGGGTATCTGCTGTTTCACCTGACTGGGAGATAGTCACTACCAGCGAGTTGCGTCGAACCACCTGTTTCCGATAACGGAACTCGCTGGCCACCTCGACACTACAAGGCACGCCCGCCAGGGATTCCAGCCAGTAGCGGCCAATTTGGCCGGCATGATAGCTGGTCCCGCAGGCGATAATGTGTACTCCCTGAACAGC
>Ga0256839_1003471_pt1 | contig 16236 bp, 25 predicted proteins | sample 354166metaG_FD_185968 | JGI IMG/M metagenome (GOLD analysis project Ga0256839, IMG submission 185968) | Hydrothermal vent microbial communities from Mid Atlantic Ridge, Atlantic Ocean - 354-166 | ecosystem: Environmental > Aquatic > Marine > Hydrothermal vents | place: Atlantic Ocean: Mid... | reverse complement strand
GCTTGATATTGTTCTGGTGACATTATGGCTGGCGACCTTGAGCGAACTTTATGGGGGAACCCCGGCGGCGAGCCTGAAAGCGCCGGGCTTTGTCTTTTATTTCCCCTTGATATTGGGTGCTGCCCTATGGATGCGCGCCGGACCGGTTCTGTTTGCCGGGGCTGCGGCGATAATGGCCTGGGTCGCGCTTATGGGTTTTGCTCTGTTGCAGGGGGTGGGGACGACCTTCAGCTATACTTATTACCTGCGCTCTTTTGATATGATGGTGTTGGTGGAGTTGGAAAAATTGCTGGCTTTGGCGGCTTTTACCGTCCTGCTGGCACTAATGACCCGCTTTTCTGGTCGCTTGCGGGATATATTGCCCGATGCGGGCCTCGCCACGGCGTTTGAGACTGAACCCCCAAAAGGCGCGGAAACACTGGTTTTTGGACCCAAAAGTGGCGCCATCAGGGTGTTTGCCGCAGAGGATAACGGGGTTAACCGCATGGTGCTTGAAAAAATGCTCGATGAGCGCGGCTATGATGTGACCGCCTTTGAAGATGGTGACCAGCTGACCCGCTATTTCCGGCTGGCCCATGAAGAAGGAGCCTTGCCGGATATGATATTGCTGGATCTGGATATGCCGATTATGGGCGGTATTGATGCTACGCGCTGGCTGCGCCAATATGAAGAGGACCATGCCCTTGCCCGCATACCGATTCTTGCCGTGACCGCGCAAAGTGATGATGTGGTCAAGGCGGTGTGCGAAAAAGCCGGCATGGACGGCCATTTGACCAAGCCGGTGAGCCGGGAATCTCTGTTTTCGGCAATGCTGTCGGCCTCCTTGTCGAGCCGTGGCGTAAAATCCTGAAAAACTGCGATTTTCTGTCAAAAAAACTACCAAAATGCTCTTGACCCCGTGGGGTCACTCTAATAGGTAATGCGCCATGCTGAATGGGTAGCTGTCAGTTCATGGGTTTTGCCTGCTGAGACGTGCCCCAGCCAGTCTGAAATTTGAGTTTTGTTGCGCTTTTCACGAATTTGGCGCTGTCCGATATACCGGGATATGCGCCAGTTTCGTCGTGTTTATGCGTAATTTATGAGGAAAAACGGCCATTTGGTCGTGTTCGGGATCTTTTAAGGAGAGCACATGCCGACGATCCAGCAATTGATCCGCAAGCCGCGGAAACCACGCCGGAAGATCAATAAGGTCCCGGCGATGCAGGCCAACCCGCAAAAGCGCGGCGTTTGCACACGCGTCTATACGACCACACCGAAAAAACCGAACTCGGCGCTTCGGAAAGTGGCCAAAATTCGCCTCACCAATGGTTTTGAGGTGATCGGCTATATCCCCGGTGAGGGCCACAATCTGCAAGAGCACTCCGTGGTGCTGATTCGCGGTGGTCGGGTGAAAGACTTGCCGGGTGTGCGTTACCACATTGTCCGTGGTGTGCTCGACACCCAAGGGGTTAAAGATCGCAAACAGCGCCGTTCGAAATATGGCGCCAAGCGTCCGAAGTAAGGAAAATATACGATGTCACGTCGTCACAGTGCAGAAAAACGTGTGGTCAACCCGGACCCGAAATTTGGCGACAAAACCGTCTCCAAATTTATGAATTATGTCATGCTCGACGGCAAAAAGCCTGCCGCCGAGAAAATCGTATACGGGGCATTTGATCGCATCGAAGAGAAATTGAAGCGCCCGCCAGTGGATTTGTTCCATGAGGCTTTGGAAAATGTCACGCCGGCGCTAGAGGTTCGTTCGCGCCGTGTTGGCGGGGCAACCTATCAGGTGCCTGTCGAGGTGCGCCCGGATCGCAAGCTGGCTTTGGCCATGCGCTGGATCATCGGCGCTGCCCGCAAACGCAATGAAACCACCATGGTTGACCGGTTGTCCGGTGAGCTGATGGATGCAGCCCAGAACCGTGGCGCTGCTGTGAAGAAACGTGAAGACACCCATAAAATGGCCGAAGCCAACCGCGCTTTCGCCCATTACCGATGGTAACATTTTAAGCAAGGCGTAATAGAGCAATGGCCCGCGAATATAAAATTGAAGATTACCGGAATTTTGGCATCATGGCCCATATTGATGCCGGCAAGACGACGACTACAGAGCGTATTCTTTATTATACTGGTAAGAGCTATAAAATTGGCGAAGTGCATGATGGCGCGGCGACCATGGACTGGATGGAGCAGGAGCAGGAGCGGGGGATTACTATCACCTCGGCTGCGACCACGACATTCTGGAATGGCAAGCGCCTGAACATTATCGATACGCCGGGCCATGTGGACTTCACGATTGAAGTTGAGCGCTCCTTGCGGGTTCTCGATGGCGCTGTAGCGCTGCTCGATGCCAATGCCGGTGTTGAGCCGCAAACGGAAACCGTTTGGCGTCAAGGCGACAAATATAATGTACCGCGGATGTTTTTCATCAACAAGATGGACAAGATCGGTGCGGATTTCTATGCGTCGGTTGACTCAATCCATGATCGTTTGGCGGCAAAAACCGTTGTTCTGCAATTGCCGATTGGCGCAGAAAATAATTTTGAAGGCGTCGTTGATCTGATCAAAATGAAAGCGATTTACTGGAGTGGGGAAAGCCTTGGCGCTGAATTTGAGGAGCGCGACATTCCGGAGGATTTGGTCGAGAAGGCCAATGAATATCGCGAGCAGATGATCGAAGCCGTGGTCGATGTCGACGAAGCGGCCATGGAAGCCTATCTCGAAGGCGAAATGCCTGACAATGACACCATTAAGCGTTTGATTCGCAAAGGCACCTGCTCGGTTGAGTTTCATCCGGTTTTGTGTGGCTCTGCGTTCAAAAACAAAGGTGTGCAGCCTATGCTGGATGCGGTGGTTGACTATTTGCCGTCGCCTCTGGACGTCCCCGCGATCAAAGGGGTGCATCCTGATACGGATGAGGAAATCGTGCGCAAGGCTGATGATAATGAGCCGCTGGGCATGTTGGCCTTCAAGATTATGAATGACCCATTTGTTGGTACATTGACTTTCTGTCGCATCTATTCCGGTACGCTGGAGCAGGGCGCGTCCGTGTTGAACACGGTGAAAGGCAAGAAAGAGCGCGTTGGCCGGATGTTGCTGATGCACTCCAATATGCAGGAAGAAATCAAGGAAGCATTTGCCGGCGATATTGTTGCGATTGCCGGTCTGAAAGACACCACAACCGGTGACACTTTGAGTGACCCCCAAAAACCAGCGATTCTGGAGCGGATGGAGTTTCCTGATCCGGTTATCTCGCTGGCGGTTGAGCCAAAGACCAAAGCCGACCAGGAAAAAATGGGTGTCGCGCTGCAGCGTCTTGCGGCCGAGGATCCTTCTTTCCGGGTGTCCACGGACCATGAATCCGGTCAAACGATCATTAAGGGTATGGGGGAATTGCATCTCGATATTCTCGTTGATCGCATGAAGCGTGAGTTCAAGGTTGAGGCCAATATCGGTCAGCCACAAGTGGCGTATCGGGAAACCATTACCCGTGAAACGGAGATTGACTACACGCATAAAAAGCAATCCGGTGGTTCGGGTCAGTTTGCGCGCATTAAAATGATTGTTTCGCCGCAGGAGCCCGGCCTCGGCTATGAATTTGAAAACAAAATCGTTGGTGGCGCTATTCCAAAGGAATATATCCCCGGTGTTATCAAGGGGATTGATTCAATCCGCGATGCTGGCCTTCTGGTTGGCTTCCCGCTGCTGGACTTCAAGGTGACGCTTTATGATGGCGCTTTCCACGATGTTGACAGCTCGGTTCTGGCTTTTGAAATCGCTGCACGCGCTGCCATGCGTGAAGCGGCGCCACGCCTTGGTCTGGCTCTTCTGGAGCCGGTCATGAAGGTCGAGGTTGTAACCCCGGAAGAATATACCGGGACTGTCATTGGCGATCTGAACTCTCGTCGGGGTCAGGTACAGGGACAGGAAATGCGTGGTAATGCGAATGTTGTGAATGCAATGGTTCCGCTTGCCAATATGTTCGGCTATGTCAACGCGCTGCGTTCGTCCACTCAAGGGCGTGCCCAGTACACGATGCAGTTCGATCACTATGAGAAAGTTCCCCAAGCCGTGGCCGATGAGGTCAAAGCCAAACTGGCTGGTTAAGGAATTTAGGTTTAACGACAAGTCTGTCGACAGTATACGGAGATAAAGACATGGCTAAGGAAAAATTTGAACGCAATAAACCGCATGCCAATATCGGTACCATTGGTCACGTTGACCATGGTAAAACGACATTGACTGCTGCCATCACCAAATATTATGGCGATTTCAAAGCCTATGACGAAATTGATGGTGCGCCGGAAGAGCGTGAGCGCGGCATTACTATTTCAACGGCACATGTTGAATATGAAACGCCTAATCGTCACTACGCCCATGTGGACTGTCCGGGTCACGCTGACTATGTGAAAAACATGATTACCGGCGCGGCGCAAATGGACGGCGCTATTCTGGTTGTGAATGCTGCGGACGGCCCCATGCCGCAAACCCGTGAGCACATCCTTCTGGCGCGTCAGGTTGGCGTTCCGGCTATGGTTGTTTTCATGAACAAGGTTGATCAGGTCGATGATCCTGAACTGCTTGAACTGGTTGAGATGGAAATTCGTGAGCTGTTGTCTTCTTATGATTTCCCTGGTGACGATATTCCTATCATTGCCGGTTCTGCTCTGGCTGCTATGGAGGGTCGTGATCCTGAGATTGGCGAGAACAAGATCAAGGAATTGATGGAGGCTGTGGACAGCTATATCCCAACGCCAGAGCGTCCGATTGACCAGCCATTCCTGATGCCGATCGAAGATGTGTTCTCGATTTCCGGCCGTGGTACGGTTGTGACCGGTCGTGTTGAGCGCGGCGTTATCAATGTCGGCGACGAAATTGAAATCGTCGGTATTCGCGATACATCCAAAACCACCTGCACTGGTGTTGAAATGTTCCGCAAGCTGCTTGACCGCGGTGAAGCCGGTGACAATGTTGGTGTTCTTCTGCGCGGTGTTGATCGCAATGGCGTTGAGCGCGGCCAGATTTTGTGCAAGCCGGGTTCTGTTACCCCGCACACAAACTTTGTTGCCGAGGCTTATATCCTGACCAAGGAAGAGGGCGGTCGCCACACACCGTTCTTCAATAATTACCGTCCGCAATTCTATTTCCGCACCACCGATGTGACGGGTATTGTTACCCTTCCTGAAGGCACGGAAATGGTGATGCCGGGCGACAACGTAAATCTCAAAGTCGAGCTTATTGTGCCGATTGCCATGGAAGAGAAGCTTCGCTTCGCTATTCGCGAAGGTGGCCGCACCGTTGGCGCCGGCATCGTTGCCAAGATTGAGAAGTAAATAATGAAAGCGCGGGTTGATCTTGTATAAAAGGTCAGCCCGCACTTTTTGGTTTAACCAATAGAACGAAGCATCAAAGAGTTATCATGCAACAGAACATCCGTATCAGATTGAAAGCTTTCGATCACCGCGTTCTCGATGCTTCGGCTATCGAGATCGTCAACACAGCCAAGCGCACAGGAGCCCAGGTTCGTGGCCCGATCCCGCTGCCGACGCTGATTGAAAAATACACCGTGCTGCGTTCGCCGCATGTGAACAAGAAAAGTCGTGAGCAGTTTGAAATGCGCACTCACAAGCGTGTTCTCGATATTGTTGAACCGACGCCGCAAACAATCGATGCCCTGATGAAACTCGACCTCTCCGCTGGTGTGGATGTCGAAATCAAACTGGGTGCTTAAGGAGCGAGAAAATGCGCACCGGACTAATTGCAAGAAAACTGGGTATGACCCGGCTTTATAATGAAGCTGGTTCCCATATACCGGTGACCGTTATGCAGATTGACGCCTGTCAGGTGGTCTCTCAGCGTAGCGCGGATAAGCATGGCTATACGGCCCTGCAATTGGGGGCTGTTGCCGGCAAGGCCAAGCACACCTCAAAGGCCATGCGTGGTCATTTTGCCAAATCCAATGTCGAGCCAAAGCGCAAGGTCGTGGAATTTCGGGTCAGCCCTGAAAATCTGATTGAAGTGGGTGCAGAGTTGACCGCCGAACATTATGTGCCAGGCCAATATGTGGATGTTACCGGCATTACCATCGGTAAGGGTTTTGCCGGGGCGATGAAACGCCATAATTTTGGGGGCCTGCGGGCAACCCATGGTGTTTCCATCTCGCACCGTTCCCATGGTTCCACGGGTCAGTGTCAGGATCCGGGCAAGGTCTTCAAGGGTAAGAAAATGGCCGGCCATATGGGGGCAACGCGTGTCACCACTCAAAATCTCGAAGTCGTGCGCATTGATAGTGCGCGCAATCTGGTATTGATCAAGGGCGCCGTTCCGGGTGCCAAAGGCTCCTTCGTGATGATCCGTGATGCTGTGAAAAAAGCACTGCCGGAAGAGGCGCCAAAGCCGGGCGCGTTCCGTAAATTCGGAGAAGCGCCAAAAGCGGAAGCTGGTGATGTTTCTTTCGTTGATGATATTCAACTGATTGATGGCATTGGGGACAAGACAACAGCACAGCTAAAAGAAGCCGGTATCGCAACATTGAGCGCTTATGTGGCGCTATCCGATGATGACCGTGCCGCATTGCTTGAGAAATTGGGCATGGCCGAGCAGGCAGAAAAGCAGGAATGGCTGGTGCAGGCTCAGGAGATGATCGACGGCAAACCGCCACGGGCAAAGGTGGATCAGGAGCTGGCCGCCAAACTCGCCAAGGAAGCCTCTGAAAAATCAGGGGAGAGTGAATAATGAAAATTGATGTCGTCAAATTAAACGCTGGCAAAGCCGGGTCGATAGACCTTGATGATGCTGTTTTTGGTCTCACACCGCGTGCCGATATCTTGCATCGCATGGTGACCTATCAGCTGGCCAAACGTCAGCAGGGCACCCATCATGCGCAAGAGCGCAATGAGGTCAAAACCACCGGCAAGCGCGTTGGTCGCCAAAAGGGTGGCGGCACAGCCCGTCACGGGGATCGCGGTGCCAATATTTTCCGTGGTGGCGGCAAGGCGCACGGGCCTCGTCCGCGCTCGCATGCTACCAAATTGCCAAAAAAGGTTCGCGCTCTGGCTCTGCGCCATGCGCTGTCCGCCAAGATTGCTTCTTCTGAGTTGATTGTTGTTGATGAAGCGAAAATGAGTGACCCGAAGACGAAAACCTTGCTGGAAAACTTTAGCAAGCTCGGGCTTAAAAATGCACTGATTGTGGATACGCAAGTGGATGAGGGGTTTGCCCTTGCTGCGCGCAATATTCCGAATGTCGATGTGCTGCCAGCCATTGGCGCCAATGTTTATGACATTTTACGCCGCGAGAAACTGGTATTGACCAAAGCTGCTGTAGAAAGCCTGGAGGCTCGACTGAAATGAGCAAAATCAACGAGCAACATTATAAAACCATTCTCGCGCCGGTCATCACCGAGAAATCGACCATTGTGTCCGAGAATAATCAGGTTGTGTTCCGGGTCGCTGAAAGCGCGACCAAACCGCAAATTTCTGATGCGGTCGAGGCTTTATATGATGTCAAAGTCAAAGCCGTGAACACGATGCGGGTTAAAGGTAAGGCCAAACGGTTTAAAGGCCGCGCCTATACGCGCTCCACTGTGAAAAAAGCCATTGTGACTCTCCAAGAGGGCCACGCCATTGATGTAACGACGGGCCTTTAGGGCGGTCGGATTTAAAGAAGATTGATACAGGATAGAGATCATGGCTCTAAAAAAATATAATCCGACCTCACCAAGTCGCCGCCAGCTGGTTACAGTTGATCGCAGCGAATTATGGTCGGGTCGTCCCGAAAAGAAACTGGTCGAGGGTCTGCACTCCAAAGCCGGTCGCAATAATAATGGCCGCATCACAGTTCGTCGTCGTGGCGGCGGTGCGAAAAAGCTTTACCGCATGATCGATTTCAAACGTCGTCGCTTTGATGAGACGGCTGTGGTCGAGCGCCTCGAATATGATCCGAACCGCACGGCCTTTATCGCATTGATCGCTTATAAAGATGGCACCAAATCCTATATTCTCGCGCCACAGCGCCTGAAAGAGGGGGATGAGGTTGTCGCTGGCGACAAGGTCGATGTGAAGCCGGGCAATGCCATGTATCTGAAAAATATTCCTGTCGGTACCATCATCCACAATGTGGAGATGAAACCGGGCAAGGGCGGTCAGATTGCCCGTGCTGCCGGTGCCTATGTGCAGCTTGTGGGCCGCGATGCCGGCTATGCGCAGTTGCGTTTGCAATCGGGTGAAGTGCGTCGCGTCCATGGTGATTGCATGGCCAGCATCGGTGCGGTTTCAAATCCGGACCACATGAATGAAAATCTCGGCAAGGCCGGCCGGGCGCGCCTCAAAGGTCGTCGCCCATCCGTGCGCGGTGTTGTCATGAACCCGGTCGATCACCCCCATGGTGGTGGTGAAGGCCGTACCTCGGGTGGTCGCCACCCGGTATCCCCGTGGGGCAAGCCGACCAAAGGCAAACGCACCCGCAAGAACAAGAAAACTGACGGCCTCATCATTCGCTCGCGTCATGCGCGCAAAAAAGGCCGATAGGAGAGTAGAATATGCCTCGTTCCGTATGGAAAGGTCCCTTTGTAGACCGCTACCTCCTCAAGAAAGTGGAAGAAGCCGCTGGCGGAAACCACAAGGGTGGTATCAAAACCTGGTCGCGCCGGTCGACCATCTTGCCACAATTCATTGGGCAGACGTTCAATGTTTATAATGGCACGAAATTTATTCCGGTGCATGTAAATGAAGACATGGTTGGCCATAAGCTTGGTGAATTTTCGCCGACGCGGACCTATTACGGTCATGGGGCTGACAAAAAAGCGAAGCGGAAATAAGTCATGGGACAAAAGAAAAATGCCCGACGCATGGCGGACAATCAGGCAATGGCAAAAGCCCGCATGATTCGGACCTCTGCCCAGAAGCTGAATCTGGTGGCGCAACTCATTCGCGGCAAGAAAGTAGAGCGGGCTTTGTCCGATCTCGAATTTAGCCGCAAGCGGATTGCCCTTGATGTGAAAAAGGTTCTGGAAAGCGCGATTGCCAATGCCGAAAACAATCATGATCTCGACATCGATTCGCTGATCGTCGAGCAGGCTTTTGTCGGCAGAAATCTGGTGATGAAGCGCTATAAACCACGGGCGCGTGGCCGGGCGGCAAAAATCTTGAAGCCGTTTTCGGAAATTACCATTGTGGTCAAAGAAGTTGAGGAGGCCGCATAATGGGTCAGAAAGTAAACCCGATCGGTCTGCGTCTCGGCATTAACCGGACATGGGACAGCCGCTGGTATGCGAGCAAGCGTAATTTTGGCGATTTGCTGCACGAAGATATTGCCATTCGCAAATATCTGGAAAAGAAACTGGCAACCGCCGGTGTTTCGCGCATCGTCATTGAACGGCCCCATAAAAAATGTCGCGTTACCATTTACACAGCCCGTCCCGGTCTGGTGATTGGTAAAAAAGGGGCCGATATTGAAAAGCTGCGCTCGGAGCTGGCAAAACGCTCTTCTTCGGAAACCGTGCTCAATATTGTTGAGGTACGCAAGCCGGAGATTGATGCAACGCTGGTAGCAGAAAATATTGCCCAGCAGTTGGAGCGCCGTGTGGCCTTTCGTCGCGCCATGAAGCGGGCCATGCAAACCGCACAGCGCATGGGTGGTCTTGGTATTCGTATCAATTGTTCGGGTCGTCTTGGCGGTGCCGAGATTGCGCGAATGGAATGGTATCGCGAGGGCCGGGTGCCGCTTCATACATTGCGTGCCGATATTGATTATGGTGTCGCAACCGCCCGCACGACCTACGGGGCGATTGGGATTAAAGTCTGGATTTTCAAAGGCGAGATCATGGAGCATGACCCCATGGGCCAGGAAAAGCGGATGATTGAAATGCAAACATCTGGTGGTCCTTCCGGGGGCGGCCGGGGTGGTGCCGGGCGCGATCGTGACCGTGCGCCGCGCAAACGACAAGAGCAAAAAGCATAGCACAAACCCCCCTCGATCTTGAGGGCGCGTTGTTGGAGATTGAATAATGATGCAGCCGAAACGGACGAAGTTCCGTAAAATGCATAAAGGCCGGATTAAAGGCAAAGCCAAGGGTGGCACCGAGTTAAACTTCGGGTCTTTTGGCCTGAAAGCCCTGCAGCCGGACCGGGTGACCTCGCGCCAGATTGAAGCCTCGCGTCGGGCGATTACCCGCCACATGAAGCGGGCCGGTCGGGTGTGGATCCGGATTTTCCCGGATGTGCCGGTGACCAAAAAGCCGACCGAAGTTCGGATGGGTAAAGGTAAGGGCTCGGTTGAATTCTGGGCTGCCAAGGTGAAGCCTGGCCGCATCATGTTTGAAATTGATGGCGTATCGGAAGATGTCGCTCGCCGGGCGCTGGAATTGGGCGCCGCCAAATTGCCGGTGCGTACCCGCATCGTCAAACGGATTGAAGCGTAAGGAGACAAGAGATGAAGGCCGTTGAAATACGCGACATGACACCAGATGAGCTGCAGGCAAAATTGCTTGAGCTGAAGAAAGAGCAGTTCAATCTGCGTTTTCAGAAAGCCACGGGTGCGCTGGAAAAAACTGCTCGTATCAAAGAGGTCCGCAAGGATGTGGCACGGGTCAAAACAATTTTGCAGGAAAAATCTGCATCGGCAGCTTCTTAAAAGCGCCGTAGACGAGGATAATGGAGATCTAACATGCCAAAGCGTCAGTTGCAGGGCGAAGTTGTGAGTGACAAGGGCGAGAAAACCGTCGTTGTGCGCATTGACCGCGTTTTCACGCACCCACTGCTCAAAAAGACCGTGCGTCGTTCAAAGCGTTATCACGCCCATGACGAGAAGAATGAATATAAGATTGGTGATCTGGTGGTCATTCAGGAATGTGCACCAAAATCGAAATTGAAGCGCTGGGAAACTATTGGCCTCGGCGCGAAAGGGTAAGGCTCTTCATTGCAAGAGCAATTGTAATTTGTAGCGTTTTACGGCGCTTTTTCAGGGAGGATCATCATGATCCAGATGCAGACAAATTTGGACGTTGCCGATAATTCCGGCGCAAAACGTGTTCAGTGCATCAAAGTGCTTGGTGGCTCCAAGCGCAGATATGCCGGTGTTGGCGACATTATTGTGGTTTCGGTTAAAGAAGCCGCCCCGCGTGGCCGGGTTAAAAAGGGCCAGGTCATGAAGGCAGTGGTTGTTCGCACTGCAAAGGATATCAAGCGCCATGATGGATCGGTTATCCGGTTCGACAATAATGCGGCGGTCTTGATCAACAATAACAAAGAGCCAATCGGCACTCGTATCTTTGGGCCGGTGACCCGCGAATTGCGCGCTGCCAACCATATGAAGATCGTGTCGCTGGCACCTGAAGTTCTGTAGGAGGCGAGGTCAATCATGGCTGCCAAGATTAAAAAAGGCGATATTGTCATCGTCACTGTCGGCAAGGACAAAGGCCGCGAGGGCGAGGTTCTCGAGGTCCGTCCGAGCGAAGATCGCGTGGTTGTGCAGGGGCTCAATATGATTGCCCGCCACACACGGCCAAGCCAGAATCAGGCTGGTGGCATTATCCGCCGCGAGGCACCGCTGCATTTGTCGAATGTAATGTTGAAAGACCCGAAAACCGGCGAGCCGACCCGGGTTGGTTTCAAAATAGAAAAAGACCGCAAGGTGCGTTACGCAAAACGGTCAGGTGAGGTTATCGATGGCTGAGGCAAAATCCTATACGCCGCGCATGAAGGCACAGTATAATGACGCAATTCGCGCCAAGATGCAGGAAAAGTTTTCCTATGTGAATCCTATGCAGATTCCGAAATTGGACAAGGTCGTCATCAATATGGGCGTTGGCGATGCGGTGAATGATCGCAAGGTTATTGAGCAGGCGGTTCAGGAACTGACCCGCATTTCCGGCCAAAAGCCAGTGGTCAATAAAGCCAAAAAATCTATCGCGGGCTTTAAGCTGCGCGAAGAAATGGCGATTGGCGTCAAGGTGACCTTGCGTCAGGATCGCATGTATGAATTTATCGATCGTCTGGTGACGATTGCGCTGCCACGGGTTCGTGATTTTCGTGGCCTGAACAAGAAAAGTTTTGATGGTCGTGGCAATTTTGCCATGGGCCTCAAAGAACACATTGTGTTCCCCGAAATTGACTATGACAAAGTCGATAAAATTCGTGGCATGGATATTATTATCTGCACCACGGCAAAAACCGATGAGGAAGCTAAGGCGCTTCTTTCTGAATTCAACTTCCCGTTCCGCAAATAGGCCAGGTCCGGCAATTCTTATCTGGAAACCGGCTTAACGGAGATAAAAAATGGCTAAAAAAGCAATGGTTGAACGCGATCTGAAAAGACGTCGTCTGGCCAAAAAATTTGAAAATAAACGCGCTGCCCTAAAGGCAATCATTCGTGATGAAAATGCCTCGAGTGAAGACAAGTTCAAAGCGACTTTGAAATTGGCTGAACTGCCCCGCAATTCATCCAAGACGCGCATTCGCAATCGCTGTGAAGTGACCGGTCGCCCGCGTGGGTATTACCGCAAGCTGCGCATGTCGCGTATTGCACTTCGTGAATTCGGCTCGAAGGGATTGATCCCGGGCCTTGTGAAATCAAGCTGGTAAGGGAGGCAAAACCATGATCAATGATCCAATCGGCGATTTGCTGACCCGTATCCGTAATGCCCAATTGCGTGGCCTGTCCAAAACCCATTCTCCGGCGTCCAAGCTGCGTGGCTGGGTTCTCGATGTGCTGCAATCGGAAGGCTATATTCGCGGTTATTCCCGTATCGAAGAGGGTGGCAAGGCCCATTTCGATATTGAGCTCAAATATTTTGACGGCACGCCTGTGATTCAGAAAATCAAGCGCGTCTCAAAACCGGGCCGCCGAGTTTATTCCTCTGTGGATGAATTGGTGCCGGTGCGCAATGGCTTGGGAATTTCCATTCTGTCTACGCCGAAAGGTGTGATGTCCGATAATGCTGCACGGGCTGCCAATGTTGGTGGCGAAGTGCTGGCGCAGGTCTATTAAGGCCCGATAAAAGAGGTTAGGAGGCGATCAATATGTCTCGTATTGGTAAAAAACCGGTTGCCGTTCCATCAGGTGTAACGGTGACAATTGACGGCCAGACCGTGACCGCAAAGGGGCCCAAGGGCGAGCAAAGCTTTGTGGTCAATGAATTGTGCAAAGTTGCCATGGATGATGAGGGCATCACGGTCACACCGATTGACAAATCAAAGCCGGCACGGTCCTCCTGGGGCATGTCACGGACGATGATTTCCAATATTTGCCAGGGTGTATCGGCTGGCTTTCTCAAAAAGCTGGAGCTTCACGGGGTTGGCTACCGGGCGCAGATGAAGGGCAAGCAGTTGAGCCTGGCGCTTGGGTTCAGCCATGATGTGTTGTTTGACGCGCCTGAAGGCATTGAAATCAAAGTGCCCAAACAAACGGAAATTGAAATCAGCGGCATTGACAAGCAGGCTGTTGGTCAAGTGGCGGCAAAAATTCGCGCTTACCGTCCGCCAGAGCCCTATAAGGGCAAGGGCGTGCGCTATGCCGGCGAATATATTTTCCGCAAAGAAGGCAAGAAGAAGTAATTCATCTTTCGCGCCTGCATGGCGTGATTGGGTTCGATACAGGATTAGAACAATGGCACAGACAGCAAAATCAAAAGTACAGGCAAGGGCGCGCCGCACGCGTGCCAGTCTGGCAAAAAAATCCCGGGGGCGTTTGCGCCTGTCGGTTTTCCGGTCTGGCAAGAATATTTCTGCCCAGATTATCGATGATGTAAAAGGCGTCACCATCGCATCAGCCTCTTCGATTGAAGCGGATATGCGCGACAAGCTGAAGAAGGGGTCTGATGTTAAGGCTGCTTCCGAGGTCGGCAAAGTGTTGGCCGAGCGTGCGAAAAAAGCTGGCGTTACCGAGGTTGCGTTTGACCGTGGTGGATATATTTTTCATGGCCGCGTAAAAGCGCTGGCTGAAGCCGCCCGTGAAGGCGGATTGAAATTCTAAGGAGTAGATGATGGCGCGTGAAGGCAGACAAGGCAGAGGCCGCAACCGCGATGAAGAACGCGATGAATTCGTAGACCGTCTGGTCGCGATCAATCGCGTTTCGAAAACGGTTAAAGGCGGTAAAAATTTCGGATTCGCGGCATTGGTTGTTGTGGGCGATCAAAAAGGACGGGTTGGCTTTGGCAAGGGCAAGGCCCGCGAAGTGCCAGAGGCTATTCGCAAAGCCGCTCAGGAAGCCAAGCGCCACATGATTCGTGTGCCTTTGCGCGATGGCCGCACCCTGCACCATGATGGCGAAGGCCGCCATGGCGCCGGTAAAGTTGTCATGCGCAGCGCTCCTCCAGGAACGGGCGTTATTGCGGGGGGGCCGATGCGGGCGGTTTTCGAAACCGTTGGCATTCAGGACGTGGTGGCCAAATCTATTGGCACGTCCAATCCTTACAATATGGTGCGCGCCACCTTTGACGCTTTGAAAGAACAATCCAATCCGCGCAGCATTGCGGCCAAACGGGGCCTCAAGGTTTCCGATATTTTGTCCCGCCGTGGCGGCGCGCCAGAGCCGGTAGCGGAAACAGTTGAAAGCAGTGACGCCTCCTAGGTGCGCTGTTATGAAGGAGATTTAAAATGGCTGCCAAAAAGACATTGAAAGTGCGCCAGACAGGCTCGCCGATCCGTCGGCCACAAGACCAGCGCGCTACGTTGGTTGGCCTGGGCTTGCGTAAAATTGGTCAAGTGCGGGAACTGGAAGACACGCCGTCTGTGCGCGGCATGATTCGCAAAATCTCGCATATGGTTGAAATCGTAGAAGAGAAATAAACTTTGCCGCCCTCGAAAAAGAGGGCGGTTTCGTTCATAAGCGCGCTTCCATGAAAACGGGGCACCGGTTTTCGGACAAGAAGTGCTCAAAAACAAAGAGTTAGAGCCCGGTTCTGATTCAATCAAAACCGAAAAGGCTCTAGGCGAGGCGGGAAAAGTGAAAACTGGATCTGCCGATTTAAGTCAGGAGATATGAAATGAGACTCAATGAATTGCGCGATAATCCCGGCGCGAGAAAATCAAAAACCCGTGTTGGCCGCGGTATCGGTTCCGGCAAAGGCAAAACCGCAGGCCGCGGTGTAAAGGGGCAAAAATCCCGTTCCGGTGTTGCCATTAACGGTTTTGAGGGTGGTCAGATGCCCCTTCACATGCGGATGCCGAAGCGTGGCTTTAACCAGCCCAATCGCGCCAAATTTGTCGAGCTGAATATTGGCGCATTGCAAGCGGCGATTGATGCCAAAAAGATTGATGCCAAAAAACCGATCAATGCCGAAGCGCTTGTTGAATCGGGCGTTTTGACCCGCGCCCGCGATGGTGTGCGGCTTCTTGGCAAGGGCGAATTGAAATCAAAAATTACGATTGAAGTTTCTTATGCCACCAAAACAGCCGCTGCAGCCGTGGAAGCCGCTGGTGGCTCTGTAACCATGTTGCGTCCGGTAAAAGAGGCGCGGGACCGGAAAAAAGAGAAGAAATCCAAAAAGGGCAAGTAGAACAGCTTGCCCAGACCGGGACCAGGTCAGGGGGTTGTAAGCAGGCCCCGGCAGGTCCACATGGAGGGCCTGAATTTTAAACCCCAGGCCGCAAATCATGGGAAAAAGGGGTCGGGTCCGGAAATCGCGCGATTTAAAGTTAAAGTGCCAACAAAGCCAGAGCATCGATTATGTCTTCAGCCGCTGAACAGTTTGCCTCCAATGCCACACTTTCCGCCTTTGCCAAGGCGGACGAGCTTAAGAAGCGCCTGCTTTTTGCGCTTGGAGCGCTGATTGTCTATCGCATTGGTACTTTTATTCCCATTCCGGGGGTTGATCCGGATATCTTCTCGGAAGCCTTTAAAAGCCAAACCTCTGGTGGTGGCCTGCTTGGGACCATCAATCTGTTTTCTGGCGGGGCGGTTGAGCGGATGGCTATTTTTGCTCTCAATATCATGCCCTATATCTCGGCCTCGATTATCATGCAGATGATGTCGGCGATTATTCCATCACTGGCGGCAATCAAGAAAGAAGGCGAGCAGGGGCGGCGGCAGATCAATGCCTATACCCGCTATTTGACGGTTGCTTTGGCGCTGATGCAGGGATTTTTCATCGCCACCACATTGCAAGGGACAATGAATAATGGTGTTCCGGCGGTTGCCAATCCGGGCGCCTTCTTCCTGTTCTCAACCACGATCACCCTAACCGGCGGTGTTTTATTCCTGCTATGGCTGGGGGAGCAGATCACCGTCCGCGGGATTGGTAATGGGGTCTCGCT